>ERZ500977.28-NODE-28-length-41586-cov-14.765597_pt1 | contig 41586 bp, 32 predicted proteins | sample MGYA00248863_ERZ500977 | MGnify/ENA primary metagenome ERZ500977 (study PRJEB25958, sample SAMN03398581) | human skin metagenome | study: EMG produced TPA metagenomics assembly of the Human Skin Microbiome Metagenome (human skin metagenome) data set.
GCGCCGGGGGCCGCACCGGGATCGTAGAGGGCGAGGCGGCGCAGCCAGTTCCGCCGCTCGGCCTGGCGGGCGGCGGCGACGGCGGCCCGGCTCTGGGCGAGCGCCCCGGCGAAGGTCCGCCCGCGGCGCAGGAGCGCCGAGGACCAGCGCCGGGGACTCCAGAGCGGGCCCCGGGAGGGCGGCTGCGCCCCCATGCCTCAGGCGTCCGCCAGGAGCATCGGCCGGGTCACGGGCCGGATCATGGGCCGGATCATGGGCCGGGTCAGTCCGGCAGAAACATCGAATGCGCGCATGAACCCGGAACCCTACCTGTCTCGAAATGAAGACCAGCAACCGGCCCCGGCTCTAGCACAGCCGCTCCGGCCCGGCCATAGAAGCCACCGTTCAGGGTTTCCGGGCCGGTCGGGGGCGCCCTGGGGGCAGGAGGCATCCCCGGTCATGGACGATCGCGGCGATGGGGGCGGCGGCGGGACCGCTGGTTGCGCGCCGGTCGCACCGGGTGGCGACCCGTCGCCAGACCTCGAGCCGGCAGAAGGCGCGCTCGGGGGCGTTGCGCCGGTGACCCAGCTCCGCATGCCCGGATCCGGCCACGAAGGCTCCGGCGCGCCACTCCGGGACGGTCGACGGCCGGGGGCGGCTGCCGGGGACGAAGGGGGAGTGTCCATCCTCGGATGTTCTACATTTGCATATATCCTCCCCCCTGCCCCCCTGCTCTGCTTCGTGCTCTGGCCCCCTCCTTCCACGCCCGGTCGTTCCCCGCGCCCGCTAACCGCGGCGGCACCGGACACTGGCGCACCCGCCCGCGCCCGGCCATAGAGGGGACCCGGGCGGGAGACGGCCGGAGCGCGCGCGGGCGCGCGGCGGGAAGCGGAGGCGGACATGGACGAGGTGGGCGCGGTGGTGGTGGGCGCCGGGGTGGTGGGGCTTGCGGTGGCCCGCGCCCTGGCGCTGGCGGGGCATGAGGTGATCGTGCTGGAGCGCGAGGAGCGGATCGGCAGCCACACCAGCGCCCGCAATTCCGAGGTGATCCACGCCGGCATCTACTATCCCCGGGACAGCGCCAAGGCCGCCTTCTGCCGCGCGGGCCGCGAGGCGCTCTACGCCTTCTGCGCGAGCCATGGCGTGGCGCACCGCCGGCTCGGCAAGATCATCGTCGCGGGCGCGGCCGAGGCGGGCCGGCTCGAGGGGATCGCGGCGGCGGCGGCGGCGAACGGGGTCGACGACCTCGCACCGCTCGACGCGGGCGACCTCGCCCGGATGGAGCCGGCGCTCCGGGGCGTGGCGGGCCTGCTCTCGCCCTCGACCGGCATCATCGACAGCCATGGCTACATGCTGGCGCTCCAGGGCGAGGCGGAGGACCATGGCGCGGTGGTGGCGCTGCGCACGGCCTTCCTCGGGGCCGAGCCGCGGCCCGGCGGCGGCTTCGTGGTCGAGGCCGCGGACCAGAACGGGGCGACGGGGGCGGAAGCGGGGGCGCGGCTGCGGCTCGGCACCCGGATCCTCGTCAATGCCGCCGGGCTCTGGGCGGGGGAGGCGGCGGCGCGGATCGCCGGGCTCCCCGCCCCGCACCGGCCCGAGATCTTCTACTGCAAGGGCACCTACTTCACCCTGACGGGCCGCGCCCCCTTCGGGCACCTGATCTATCCGGTGCCCGAGCGGGACGGGCTCGGCGTCCACCTGACGCTCGATCTCGCCGGGCAGGCGCGCTTCGGCCCGGATACCGAATGGATCGCGGGCATCGACTATGGCCTCGATCCCGCGCGGGGGCAGGGCTTCTATGCGGCGATCCGCAGCTACTGGCCGGACCTCGCCGACGGGGCGCTGGTGCCGGGCTATACCGGGATCCGGCCGAAGCTCGCCCCGGCCGGCGGCCCGGCGACGGATTTCCGGATCGAGGGGCCGGAGGCCCATGGCCTGCCCGGCCTCGTCACCCTCACCGGCATCGAGAGCCCCGGACTCACCTCGTCCCTCGCCCTGGCGGACGCGGTGATGGACCGCCTGCGGGACTGATCCCCGCGCCCGGCGGCGGGGGCCGGAGGGGGCAGGTCTTCCCCCCTGGTTAACGGTGCCGCCCGCGCGGCCCCGGGGCTGGATCCGGGCCTGATCCGGGCCGGAATGGCGGTCTCCGGGACCCGGGCGGACCGGATCGGCCCCGCGGACCGCCTCCCGGCCGCATCGGGCCCCCGGCGGCGGATCGCCGGCCCCGGAGCGGCGTTCACCATCCGGCCAGGCCGCGCCCCCCGGCCTCAGAAGGCGTTAAGTCTCCGCTTCCTAGCGTCCGGCCCGAGTGTCGCGGGGGGCCGCGGCCTGGCCGGAGACCGCGATGACAACCCTGAACTTCACCGCCAGCGCCACGGCGGCCGAGATCAATGAGGCGATCCGCACTGCCGATGCGGGACCCTTGAGCGTCGTGCTCGCCGCCGGGACCTATCTCCTCGACGAGCCGCTCAAGATCCTGCGCAGCGACGTCACCCTGACCGGCGCCGGCATCGGCCGGACCATCCTCAAGACCGCCTCGGCGACCGAGGGCAATGCCCAGGCGATCCATGTCTACAGCGCCGCCGAGACCGAGGTCTCGACGCTGAAGACCTCGACCACGGCGAACGGCTCCACCCAGATCGTGCTGAACAACGCCACCGGCATCACCGCCGGCATGGTCATCAAGATCCAGCAGGAAAACGACACCGCCTTCTTCAAGGCGACCGGCAACACCCATCTCAAGGCCGCGCAGGAGAATTCCGAGCAACACTTCCTGCGGCAGATGCTGGCGGAGGTGGAGAGCGTCGATGGCAACACCGTCACGCTGAAGAGCAAGACCCCCTATGCCTTCACCGGCTCGGACGCGAACGGCGTTACCACGGCGAAGGTGACGATCCCGACCCTTCTGACCGGGATCGAGATCTCGGACCTCTCGATCACCTCCGACCTGCCCGGCAGCCCGGACAAGCTGAAGTTCCAGAACGTCTACGAGGACTACGCGAACCCGGGCGACAACAGCGCCGTGGAGGTGACCGGCACCCTCGGGCTGAAGCTCCACGACGTCAGCACGAAGAACACCGCCTCGACCGCCTTCAGCTTCTCCCAGATCTACGGCAGCGAGATCGACACGCTCACCGCCACCGGCAGCTTCAACAAGGGCGGGGACGGCAACGGCTATGCCTTCCTGCTCAAGACCGCCTTCAACAACACGCTGACCAACCTGACCGACAAGGACATGCGGCACAGCCTGATCACCGGCTCCTTCACCGCCGAGCATTACAACGACATCCATGTCCTCTCGACCAACCGCGACATCAACTTCCACGGCAGCCCGGACGCCGCGAACACCATCGTCGTCGACCGCTCCTCGATGGAATTCACCGAGGCCGAGCCGAAGCGGGCGGTGCAGCCGGGCAACCAGCTCATCCATCCGAAATCCGCGATCGAGGACAACGACGTCACCTTCCGCTATCTGAAGGCGAGCTATGCCGAGGACACCGTCCATGGCCACAAGGACGGCTCGAAGCTCTACGGCATGCAGGGCGACGACGCGCTCCATGGCGGGGCGGGGGTCGACCTCCTCGATGGCGGCACCGGCAACGACATCCTGTCCGGCGGCGCCTCGGCCGACACCTTCGTCTTCCGCCGGGGCTACGGGCTCGACACGATCGAGGATTTCAAGTCGGGCAAGTCGGGCGACACCCTCGACCTCGCCCAGACCGGGATCACCAGCCGCGGCGGCCTCTCCGCCCGGCATGCGGATGGCGATACCGTCCTCTCCTTCGGCGGCGGCACCAAGCTGACGCTCACCGGCATCAGCAAGTCCGAATACGCGGCGATGAAGATCACCTTCGCCCAGGACACCAAGACCGGGGTCTCGATCACCGCCTGGGGCATCGACCACGGCTTTTCCGGCACCTCCGGCAACGATGTCTTCGAGCTGCGGCCGGGCAATTTCCAGAAGAGCACCAAGCCCGACCTGCTGGGGCTGAAGGGCACCGACACGCTGCGGATCATCTCCGGCTCGATCTTCGACGCGGACGGTGTCGGCACGGCGAAGGGCATCGACGTGCTCGACATGTCGAAGACGACGAAGCGGGCGCAGGTGGCGCTCGACCGCGCCTTCACCGGCCAGGCGGACAGCGACAGCGTCACCGTGAAGGTCGGCAAGCACGGCGTCTATCTCGACACCGGCGACGTCACGGACTGGAACGCGGTCAAGGTCTCGGGCAGCGGCCAGGTTGTGCTCTCGGCCAAGGGCGCGGTGGTCAGCGCCGCCGGGTCGGGCGACGTCGACATCCTCGGCAACACCAAGGCCGACAGGATCCGGGGCGGCGCGGGCGACGACCGCATCGACGGCGGCCGCGGCCGCGACATCCTGGAGGGCGGGGGCGGCGACGACGCCTTCGTCTTCACCAAGTCGGGCGGCAGCGCCACCGCCGACGTCATCACCGACTTCGGCAACCGCAAGGGCAACAACGACCATTTCGAGATCGACAACTCGGTCTGGTCGGGGGTGAAGGACGGCTGGCTGAAGGCGGGCCAGTTCGGCCTCGTCTCGGGCAAGCCCGGCAAGGCGCAGATGGATGCCGACGACCGGATCCTCTACGACAAGGCGAAGGGCGACGTCTGGTATGACCGCGACGGATCCGGCACCGAACACGGGGCGATCAAGCTGGCCGAGGTCGACGACGGCACGATCCTGAGCCACAAGGACTTCCTCATCATCTGAGGGCTCCGGCCGCCCGGGCAGAGGACCCCTCTCCCCGGACGGCCGCCTCATGGCAGGATCTCCCCGATTAGGCGCCAACGGACGCCTTCCCGATCTGCCCCAGGAGCCCGCCGGTTGGCGGGAACCAATGCCGGGCGGAGCGTCCTGGAGGCGCCGGCCGCCGATAGCGGGATCCGCCACACTGGTCCGGCGAACCTTCGGCTTCCTCGGGCGGCGTCCTCGGGGTGGACCCCGGGCTTCGTGCCGGACCTGGCCCTGGCCGGCCGGGGCGGCATTCCGAAGTGGCCGTGGCGGCACCGGAGGCTGACCCATCCTGAGCTCCGGGTGGCCTCCCGCACCGCCTGCCCGAGAGCTTCGGTGCCGCCGGCAAGCGGCTCCGGGCCACAACCTCGCGCCCCGCACCGGCTGACCGGGGACGAGCGGGCCGGCGCCTGCGGTTATCTCCACGGCGACCTCCCGCGCATCGCAGCCTGACCGGAGGTGATCCCGCGGCCTGGATCCCGGCTGGAGCCGACCGACCCCATGCCGGTCCCTGGTCCTGCGGGCCTGAGCGGCGTCCACGGACGGAACCGGGGTACATGGCGGCCCTGCACAGATCGGGCTTGCAATTGCGCCCGGATCCCGGGCAGGCCGTGCTCTGGGATGGGGACAGGGAGAAATCGCGGTGCCGGACGCAGCTGTCAGCCAGGCCGGTCCGGGGGCCGGATCAACCGGCCATCCCCCGAGCTACTATGCCGCCACGGCGGCGATCCCGGCCGAACGGCCGCCGCTCGAAGGGGACGTCACCGTGGATGTCTGCATCGTCGGTGGCGGCTTCACCGGCCTTGCCGCCGGACTCGAGCTGGTCCGCCGCGGCCGGCGCGTCCTGCTGCTCGAAGCGGCGCGGATCGGCTGGGGCGCTTCGGGGCGCAACGGCGGACAGCTCGTCAATGGCCTGAGCGCGGACCTCGACACGATCGCGCGGCACTGCGGCCGCGACGGCGTGCAGCGTGTCCTCGAAGCGGGACCGGCCCTGCGGGAGCTGATTGCCCGCAACGGCATCGACTGCGACCTGACGCCGGGCTGCGTGTTCGCGGCCATGACTCCCGGCCAGATGCGGGGGCTGGAAGCGCGGGCAGAAACATGGCGGCGCCATGGCTTCGAGGCCTTCCGCCTGCTCGACCGGACGGAACTGGCCGGCTATGTCCGGTCGGCGGCCTATCTCGGCGGCATGGCCGACCCGAGTGGCGGACATCTGCATCCCCTCAGGCTGGTGCTGGGCGAGGCGGCCGCCTTCGAGACGCTTGGCGGCGTGATCCACGAGCGGAGCCCGGTGATCCGGGTCGAGGACATCGCCGGCCGCCCGGTGGTCCATGCCGCCGGCGGTACGGTGCGACCCGAGGTGCTGATCCTTGCCGGAAATGCCTATCTCGGTCACGCCGTGCCCGTGCTCGAGAACCGGATCATGCCCTTCTCGACCCAGGTCATCGCCACCGACCCCCTGGGCTCCCGGGCCACCGCCCTGATCCCGAGCGGCTACAGCGTCGAGGATGAACGCTACATCCAGGACTATTACCGGATCTCGGCCGACGGGCGGCTGCTCTTCGGCGGCGGCGCCGTCTTCGGGGGGACCGATCCGGCAGACATCCGGCGCAAGCTCATCCCCCATCTGACGGCAGTCTTTCCCGAACTGCGGGGCGTGGCGATCGATTTCGCGTGGTCGGGGAACTGCGCGATCTCCTTCAGCCGCATTCCCCAGATCGGGCAGCTCGGCCCCGCGGCCTATTTCGCCCAAGGCTACAGCGGTCATGGCATCATCGGCAGCCATCTGTTCGGACGCCTGCTGGGCGAGGCTGTGGCCGGGGAGCGCGAGGGCTTCGAGACCTTTGCCCGCGTACCCTGGGCGCGCTTTCCCGGCGGGCGCCGCTTCGCCGCGCCCTATACCCTCCTCGGATCCTGGTGGTACGACCTGCGCGACCGGCTCGACATGTGAGGGGCCACGCCCCGCCCGCGAGCCGGATCGGGTGATCTCCCGCACAGGCCGCCGCCTACACGCGCGACCGCACGACTGTCCGGGCACCGGAAGGCCGGATGGAGTCATCCGGCGATTGGCTCCTCCGGGAAGCCGGACGACTGCGCCTAGAGCGGAACCCGTCCCGGCTGCACCGGGTCGTTCGCTCCAGGGTCTTGAATTTGCGCAATGTCTTAACCACCGGCCGATCCCGTCCGGTTGGACATTGCTCTAGCGGGAACTCGCGGCGAGGCCGAAGGATTTCCGCACGTTCTTCAGGGCATGGGAAATCCGCAGCCCGACCAGCATGCGCAGCGAGGCGTCCGCCAGCCAGGAACCTTCCCACTGGTGCACGCAGTAGGTGTTCTCGGTCATGTTGCTGATGAGGGGCTTCTTGCGCACGGCAACGCTGGTGTGGGGGTTGTAGGGGTAGAAATATTCCTCGGAAAACAGCGCCACCTGCTCGGGGCTGAAATGCACGAGTTCCTCGGTGATGAGGTCGGGGCCGGGGCGGTAGCTGATGGTACCGGAGCGCGCCTCGTCGTCGAGCCGGTCCATGATGCGCTTGAGCAGCGGATGGCCCGGACGGGCGCCGATGATCGCGGTCCCGACGAGGCCGGGAGCCTCATAGCCGAGGAACATCTGCTGCCCGAGCAGGGGGTCGAAGGGACGCAGGACCTCGACATCGGTGTCGAGATAGACGCCGCCATGGGTGTAGAGTGCGGCGCAGCGAACATAGTCCGCGACGAAGGCGTATTTGCGCGCCTTCAGGGCCGCCTGGGCATAGGGGCTGTCCGCCAGTCCACTGCCCTCGTTCCAGACCCGCAGTTCGTAATCCGGCAGCACCCTTTCCCACGAAGAAAAGCAGGATTCGCCGACTTCACTGAGGCCCCGGCTTCCATACTGGCAATAGTGAATGGTTTTAGGAATTCCGCCATCAGCTGCCATGAAAATCAGACCTCACTTAGTATTCAAGCCTATCACGCTCGTGATTTTCCTGGGACCAAAGCGCTGACCGGTTCCCGCCCGATATCTGCTCTGCATGGCCAAGGGGGCCCAGTCCAATTCATAAATGTAAAAAGGGGGAGGGTTCAAGTTCGATTGGCCGGGATAGGGGACTATTGCCGAGCGTTGTCGCTTCTTCGCCTGTCCTGGGCAACCTGTGGCTGTGACGTGATCATATCCCGCATGGTGGCATAGAAGCTTGGCGCCATGCCGCGCAGCAGCAGGGACAGGGCCCGGCCGCTGGAAATGCTGCCCTGCCAGAAGGCCTTGGCCAGAATCAGCCCGGTTGTCATGGGGGCCCCGCGGACCGCGACCGGGACGAGGTAGCGGGCAAGGAAGCCACTGTGGGCGCGGGGGGAAAGCCGGTCGTGGCGTGCGGTCGTCCAGGTCAGCACGTCCTCGGCCGTGGTGGTGTTGCTCAGGCGGTTCTCCCGCTGGTCGTCATGCCAGACGACCAGCGGGGGCGTGAGCATCCGAATCGCCACGGCCTCGGATTCGAGCCTGAGGCAGAGATCCAGATCCTCGAGATTGCGCAGCGACTCGTCAAAGCCCACCTGCAGGAACAGATCCCGGCCGATGACCAGGGTCGATGTCTGCATCATCCCGTCATAGGCGAAGAGATAGTCTCCCACCTGCTCCCCGGAGGCGATGGCCCGCTCCGGCTTGACCATCCGGTTGTTCTGCCCGCGGTCGAAGATCAGCGGCGAGTACCAGACGATCCGGGCGGCCTCGGGGCCGGCCCGGGAGATGGCTGCATGAAAGACCTCGAGCTTGCACTCAAGGAATTCGTCGTCGGAATCCAGGAAGGCCACGAAAGCGCCCCGGGCCGCGGCGGCCCCCCGGTTCCGGGCGGCCGAGGCCCCACGGTTTTCCTGGCGGATGCAGGAGACGCGGGGATCGCCGCACAGGGCGACGGCTTCCGCCGTCCCGTCCTGGGATCCGTCGTCGACGACAATAACCTCGAAATCGGTAAAGCTCTGGCGCAGGCAAGAGCGGATCGCCCGCCCGATGGTCGGGGCGCGGTTGTAGGCGGGGATGATGACGGAAAAGAACGGGGATTCGGACATAACTCGGGAGACAGCCAGATGGGACCACTTCGATGTAACAATCAGCCGAACAAGTAAAGTAAATTGGTCGTTGGGGTGATTTACATTTGTTATCTCGTCTCCGTATCGACACTCCCCCTTGTCACCAGAGTTTTTTGTTGTATGATTTCACATAATATGTGGCTTTAAGAATTGCTGGCGTACTCGAATGACGACAATTTTGCCGAAAAAACCTGTTATTTCAGTTGTAGTTCCAAACCATAATAGATCCGTCGTCCTTGTGCGAGCAATTCGTTCCGTTCTTGGTCAGGCCGATGGCGCGGTCGAGGTCATTGTCGTGGACGACGGGTCCGACAAGGACCTGTCGGGGACTTATGCGATGCTCGCGGCGCAGGGGGTGCGGGTGTTGCGGTTGCCGGAACGGCGCACCGGCTCGCACGCCCGGAACGCCGGGGTCGCGGCCGCCACGGGACAGTATGTCAGCTTCCTCGATTCCGATGATGTCTGGTTGCCCGGACGCCTCGACCGGCTCCGGACCCTCCTGCCGGAAATCGGCGCGGACCGGGTCCTGGTATCGGGCGCCCTGATCTACCAATGGGGCGAGGTGACAGGCAGCGCCCAGCCGTCCTGGCCGGAGGGCCTGTCGCCGGCCGACTTCATCTATCGCGACGGGGGCCGGCTGCAGACAAGCATGCTCACCCTGCCGCGGGACATCGCCCGCGCGCATCCCTTCCGGGCCGAACTGCGCGTCAATCAGGACAGCGACTTTGCGATGCGCCTGCATGCCTCGGGGGTCCGCTTTCACCTTGATCCCGACCCCGGCGTCATCAAGGACGAGTCCGACAGCGCCGACCGGCTGTCGCGTGACTCCGCCACGGTCGATCTGTCCTACGACTGGTTCCGGAGCGTGTCCAGCGGCTGGTCGCCGGCGGCGATCCGCGGCTACTACGTCCAGGATCGGGCCTGGCGGCTGATCGGCGCCGGACGGCGGGGGGAGGCGCTGCTCTGCCTGCTGCGCGGGAACCTGCCGCCGGTCGCGCCCGGCAGCTCGGCCCGGATCGCGGCCGAGGCGATCCTCGGGCGCGACAGATACGCCCGGCTACGCGCCGCCTTCCGGGGACGCGTCCCCAAGCCCCCCGCCGCGGCCGGGTCCGCCAGCGCCCTCACCTGGTTCGAGGGCCTCGACGCGGAGGCAAGGGCCCTGGTGGCGGCGCAGGCCGAGGATCCTCCGGCCTCCGGGACCGGACCGAGCCTGTCCTCCACGCCGCCCGCCGCCTGATGTCCCGCCGCAGGCTCTGGATCGCGGCCTCCGCCGGGGATGCCGCGATCCGCTTTCTCGCCCAGATGACGACGACGATCGTCGTCGCCCGGCTGCTGTCACCCGAGGATTTCGGCGTCGCGCTGATGGTCCTCACGGTGGTGGCGATCTTCAGCACCCTCATCGGCCAGTCGATCGAGGAAACGCTGGCGCAGCGCCAGCGCCTGGTGCTGCGCCACGTGCAGGCGGCCCTCTTCGTCGCGCTGGCCCTGACCATGGCCCTGCTGGCGCTGGCGCCGATCGTGGCGGCGGGACTGGTCCGCATGACCGGGGTGGGGGAGATCGCCTTCTGGCTGCCGGTGGCGACGCTCCTGCTCGTCGGCGAGGGGCCGGGGGCGGTGGTGCGCGCCCTCGCCCGCCGCCACCGTCGCTTCGTGATGCTCTCTGCCTGCCAGACGGCGAGCGTCGTGCTCGCAAGCGTCGTCGCCATCCTCACCGCCACCCTCAGTCCGAGCGTCCTGTCCCTGATCCTGCAACGCCAGCTGCCGGGCCTGCTCTTCCCGCTCCTGGCGGTGGCGGTGGCGCTGGCCATGGGGCGCCGCGGGATGCGGCGCAGTCCCTTCGTGCGGCCCGCCTGGGACCGGGACCGCTTCCGCGAGCTGTCCCGCTTCTCCTGGCTGCATCTGAGCGTGGTTGCCCTCGAGGCGGTCACTCCGGCAGCGGTTGCCTACACCGTCAACGGGATCTTCGGCACCGCGGTGCTCGGCCAGATGAACATTGCCCTGCGGATCGTGGATCCGCTGCGGCAGCTGATCGGGGGTGTCGGCCACAACCTCATCTTTTCGATGCTCTACCGGATGCAGCACGACCCGCGGCGCCTCGTCGTCGGCGCCGCCGAGGCGGTGGTTGGCGTCGGCACCTTCGCCGTCCCGGCCTTTCTTGGCCTGGCGGTGACGGCCCCGATGCTGCTGCCGTTGCTCGTCGGGCCGGGCTGGGACTCGGCCGTGCCGCTGTCGCGGGCGCTGTGCCTGGCGGCGGCGATCTATGTGCCCTTCGGCTTCTTCTACTCAGGCTACTCGGCCTTGGGCCGGCCGGAATATGGCCTCGCGGGCAGCGGCCTGCACCTTGGCGTCATCCTCGCCGGGCTCTGGATCGCCCGGGCCGCCGGATACGAGACGGGCATCGGCATGGCCATGATCGCGGGCGAGCTTGTTATCTGCGCGCTCGCGATCGGCCTGTGCGTCCGGATCGCCGGGCAGGCGGCGGCGCCGGCCCTGGGGCGCATCGCCCGGGTCTGGGGCGCGGCCCTGCTGATGGCGGCAGGCCTCGACCTGGCCCGCCAGGGCCTCGGCCCTGCCGCTCCGCCGGCGCTGGAACTCGCGGGCATTGTCCTCGCCGGGGCGCTCCTTTATCCGCTGCTGCTGATCGGGGCCTGCCGCAGCTGCCTCGACGGCCTTCGCCGGACCCTTCTGCCAGACCGGGAGCCAGGCTGATGCTTGCCTTCGTTGCCACGGACGACCACCAGTATACCTTCCGGGCGGTGCTGGAGACGCGCGATCACCCCCTTGCGGGTCATGTCCTGCTGCTGTCCTGGGGGGACTTCCTGTCCTGGGACCGGCTGCCCGCGGCCGATTATGTCTTCGTCGACCTGGAGCGGCTGCCGGAGGCGCTGCTGGTCGCGGCGGCCGCGCGCCTTGCGGCGCTGGAGGCGGTCCTGCCCGGACTCCGGGTGCTCAACCGCCCCTCGCCGGCCATGGGGCGGTTGCAGGTGATGCGGCGCCTGCATGCCTCGGGGACGAATGACTTCCGCGTCCTCGGCGCCACGGAAGCCGAGGCGCTGGCGCCGGGGGATCTGCACTTTCCGGTCTTCGTCCGCCGGATCGACGACCACGAGGGCCCGATGTCGGCGCTGATCGAGGATGCCCCGGCCCTGCAGGCGGCGATCGCCGCGGCCCGGGCGGCCGGGGGAGGCGAGACCCTCGCGGTGACCGAATACGTGGATGCCCGGAATGCCGACGGGTACCACGAGAAGCTGTCCTATTTCCGTATCGGGACGCGGCTCTTCCCCTCGGCGCTCGACGTCAGCCGGCACTGGGTGTGCAAGGGCGTGGTAGGGGATCCGGACGGCATCGACGACCACGCCCGCGAACAGGCCTTCCTGTCCGGAAATCCCCACGCCGACCTGCTCGCCCCCGCTTTCGAGGCAGCCGGGATCAGCTATGGCCGGGCCGACTATGCAATGATCGGCGGCCGGCCACAGGTCTTCGAGATCAATACGAACCCCCTGATCGATTGCCCGGAGGCGATGCCGCCGGAGCTGCAGCCCTATGCACAGCTGCTGGTCGGGCGCTGGCTGGAGGCGCTGGCAGCCTTCTCGCCACCGGGGGCGCGGCCGGCCTGGGTGCGGGTGCCCGGGGCTCGGGCAGCGGGGCCGACCGCGGGCGGCCACCGGTTGCGTCGCACCGTCCGCCGCCTGCTCCGGGCGATCGGCCAGCTGCATCAGGAGACCCGGGTAATGCGCCCGCTGCGGGCCGCGGGAATCGCCCGCTGATCCCGGGCGCGACCTAGAGCAGGAAGTCCCCGGCCTCCAGACGAAGCAGACCCTCCACACGGATGCTGAAGTCGTAGAGCTTGTCGCCGTTGGTGTCGCCCTGGACCCAGGTACAGCCCCGGGCCGTATCCTGGTAGAAGCCGAGGTCGCCGGCATTCGCGAGCCAGGTGCTGCCGACGAACTTGAAGGTCTGGACCCCCGCGACAGTCGCGTTCGCATCGATGTCGCGGAGGTCGATCACGTCGCCCTTTGTGAAGTCGACGATCGTGTCCCATCCCATCTGCTTCGCGTCGTTGAAGTCGAACCGGTCGTTGCCGGCCCCGCCGACCAGGGTGTCATGCCCCCACTGCCCGATCAGGACATCGTCGCCCTTGCCTCCGTAGACCACGTCATTGCCGCTGCCGGCCCAGATGTGGTTGTTGTGGTCGTTGCCAACGATGATTTCCGATTCAGCGGTGCCCGTGTAGCGGTAGCCACCGAAGGTTGACGCCAGGGCTGCGGCATCCTCCTTGGTCGCCAGGTCGTGGAAGACCTGGTAGGTGGCCTTCTGGCTGCCGTCCGGCCGCAGCAGGCCGAACCAGTTCTCAGGGTCCGCCGTGCTCCCGCCGCGGTCCTTGTAGGAATACCACAGCACCGGCCCGGCCCATCCGGACGCCTCGGCAAGCGTCACCGCCTGGGTCAGGATGCTGGCCTGGACGGCCTCGCTGACCGCGCTGGAGGAGCCGGCGGTCGGGGCGCCGACCTCGGTGATCCAGACCCGCAGGTCGGCATCGCCATTCGCGACCATGGTGGCGCGGATGCCGTCCTCCATGATCTGCCAGCCGTTCCATTTGTCCGAGGCCGAAGGCAGGTAGGGATAGGTGTAGGGGTGGTATCCGACGGCGTCGAAATGCCCCTCGCCGCCGTTGGCGTAGATCGCCTTCAGATAGTCGACCGCGCCATAGAGGCCATTGCCGGTGGCGGGCACCGCCGCCAGGCCGGCGGTGATGACGACATCGCCGGAATCGAAGGCCTTGATGCCGTCATAGGCTTCCTTGAGTGCCGCCGTGTAGTTGGCCGGCGTAACGCCGCGCAGGTTCGGTTCGTTGAAGATCTCCCAATAGTCGATCCGGTCCCCGTAATGCGCCGCCGCAGCCGCCGCGAAATCGCCGAAGGCCTGCTGGGCATGGGCAGTGCTCAGCGTCTTCGAGGCCCAGCTCGTTTCGCCGTTCACCAGCGCGAGGATCTCGATGCCGTATTTCTCGGCCATGGTGACGATCTTGTCATAGACCGCCCAGTTATAGGCGCTGTTGGCCGTGGGCTTCACATAATCCCAGAGCAGGTCCACGCGCAGCCATTTGGCGCCGAGGGCCGCATAATCGGCGAATTCGGCCTCCATCTCTGCATCCGAGCTTCCGAGAAGATCCCACATCGGCGTGCTGATGCCGAGCTGGCCTGCGAGCCCCGTAGCCATGCCATTCCTCTTTCATCAGTTGTTTCCCTGATGAAAGGAATGGCTTTACACTCAAGAACAGAGTACTAACGCGATATACGATAATTATACAAATATTTATTAACGCTAATAGATTGCCTCCGGAAGAGCCGGCATCCGGCGCCGGAGCTGCACCCCGGAGTCCTGCAGCCGCGGGACTCCGGGGTGGCGATGTCAGAGGATGAAGTCGACAGCCTTGAGGCTGTGGAGTCCGTCCACGCGGATGCTGAAGTCGTAGAGCTTGTCGCCGTTGGTGTCGCCCTGGACCCAGGTGCAGCCCCGGGCCGTATCCTGGTAGGCACCGAGGTCGCCGGCATTCGCGAGCCAGGTGCTGCCGACGAAGGTGAAGGCCTGGTTGCCGGCAACCTTGGTGTTGGCGTCGATCTGGCTCACGTCGATCTTGTCACCGGAGAAGTCCTTGATCGTGTCCCAGCCGATCGTCGCGGCATTCTCGAAGACAAACCGGTCGGAGCCGGCGCCGCCATAGAGGATGTCATGCCCCTGGCCGCCGGTGATCGTGTCGTTGCTGCCATTGCCGTAGATGGTGTTGTTGGCATCCGTCCCGGTGATGACATTGGCATTCCCGTCGCCGGTGTGGGTGGTGCCCGAGACGGTCACGCCCGTGGAAGGCGAGGAGGGCGCGGGCTGCCCGCCCTCCTGGGTCGTGGCGATGGACTTGAAGGTATAGTAGGAATCCTTGCGCTCGCCGTTCGGGCTGATGAGGCCGAACCAGTTCTCGGCGTTGCCCGTGCTGCCCCCGGCATCCTGGTAGGTGTACCACAGGATCGGACCCGCCCAGCTGTATCCCGAGGCAAGCTGCGCGGCCTGCGACAGGATCGTCGCCTGGGTGGCCTGGGAGACGGCATTGTAGCCCGACGTCGGGGCGCCGAGTTCGGTCATCCAGACCTGCAGGTCGGCGTCGCCATTCGCGACCATGGTGCCGCGGATGCCGTCCTCCATGATCTGCCAGCCGTTCCAGTTGTCCGAGGCCGAGGGCAGGTAGGGATAGGTGTAGGGGTGGTATCCGACGGCGTCGAAATGCCCCTCGCCGCCGTTGGCGTAGATCGCCTTCAGGTAGTCGACCGCGCCATAGAGGCCATTGCCGGTGGAGGGCACCGCCGCCAGCCCGCCGGTGATGACGACATCGCCGGAATCGACCGAGTTGATGGCATAGGAGGCTCCCTTCAGCAGGGCGGTGTAATTCGCGGGGGTAATGCCCCGCATGTTCGGCTCGTTCCAGATCTCCCAGTTGTCGATGCTGTCCCCGTAATGGCTGGCGGCCGCCGCTGCGAACTTGGCGAAGGCCTCGCGGGTGCTGGCGCTCGCCATGGAACTGTCCGCCCAGGACGGGGCGTCGTTCAGGACGCCGATCACCTCGATCCCGTATTTCTTGGCTGCCGCCACCACCCGGTCCATGTCGGACCAGGTGTAGCCGCCCCCCGCCGACTTCTGCGCATAGTCCCAGCGGATATCGATGCGCAGCCAGTCGGCCCCGAGGGCCTTGTAGTCGGCCAGGGTCGCATCAAGGGCAGAGGCCGATTTCGCATAGAGATCCCAGGATGCGATTCCCAGCTGTCCGGGGATGACATTCGTCGCCATTTTGTTCTCCGCATTTCGCGATTACTTTGTGTAGAGAGACAGTAATTTTTAAAAACTGGATCAAACATGAACGCGCGCGATCGCATTCGCGGGCAAGCATGCGAACAGTCCTGGTCCAGATTTTAGAAACGATCTCCCTTTCAGGCGCCGCGCATGCGGTGCCTGTTTGCAAAAGTGCATCCCCGATCCCGGCCGGGATCGGGGAAAATATTTGTTTTCAGCCCCTTGGCACACATGGCACTTCAGGGCCGCCGGCACCGGCGCTGGCGCATGCTGCGCCGCGGCATCCGAACGAGTGGACTATGCTTCATCATGACTACGGACGCACGCCAGACGAGCGTGCCTTGGTGCGAGTGGCGGATTGTCGCCAATCGCGCCAGAATGATGGAACCGGACGGGAGCAGATGTTTCTGAGCGCAAAGGCCCTCGTCGCCCCTTTCCGCGGGGCGCGCAGATCAAGCCGGTTCTCGGCTTGAGCGAGGAGATCGCGTGCGGGCCGACAGCCGTCGCGGGCTATGCCGTCAGGGCGCGTTTCGCCTGCGCGGCTTCGCGGGCAACGACAGGCCCACGCCAAGGGCGATCCACCCTCCGAAGAAGCGGAAGCTGTCGATGCTGAAGCCGAGCAGCATCCAGCCCGAGAGTGTCATTGCAACGGCGAGATGAGCGCGTCCTACCGGCGTATCAAGATCGATCGAGCGCAGCGACCGCCAAAGTGGATAGGCAATCAAGGCGGCCCAGATCAAATACCCTATTATACCCAACTCGGCCAAAATTCGAACATGAAGTGAAAATATCGGCGGCCAGTCTGGCTCAGCCCCGATACTGTACAATCTTACCTCCCAACTGGTAAATTCAGAAGCCTTCAGATATTTTGGGTAACTGAATCCATATTGCCCAAGACCCACCCCTAGAATTGGATGATCATTGAACATTCCAATGCCAGCATTGATCGCGGCGAGGCGCGTCGCATTGGATACGTTCGATTCATCGACCTTGCTTTCGTCGACGAAGCTTCCGTACTGGACAAGATTGACAAGTCGCTCCCCGATGGCCTCGCGAACGGACGGGGTGATCATCAGGAGCATCAGGCCAAGGCATATGACGGATGCGACATGCATGGTGCGATCGGCGCGCCCGCGCAGCGCGCACCAAAGGAGCAGAAGGCTCTGCCCACCGATGACCAGCATCGCCGTCCGCGATCTGGCCAAGACAACGAGCCCGAAGACGAGGCCGATATAGACCATTCGCCTTATGTCGTGGCGTGGCAGGTCCATGATCGCGAAAGGAAAAAGAAAGGTGAGCATGACGCCCGCCCAGGAAACCTCGAACGCGGTCGCTCTCAGCCGGTTACCGTATTCCGCTCCGCTGTTGGCATGAATGATCTGGGCCAGGCCTAGGTGGATCTGGGTCAGGCCGAGAATCGAGTACCAGGATGCGAATTCGAGCAATCCGACCGCGGCCATGACCAGGATCGCGATCCGGGCCCCCTTGGAGATCGCGCCCAGAAACCCTCGGCGGGCCAGGTTGTAGAACGCGACCGTCACGAGAATCCCGAACGTGACCGAAATAGCCTGGGTCACCGCGCGGCTGAAGCCGCTGCGTCCTTTGAAATACGCGACGCTGATCTCCTGGTAGTTGGATGCGAGTCCGAGCAGGATAACCACGTAGAAGGCAATGACGAGCACGACCGGCGTCGTGGGCAAGGTTACCGACCCCAGTCTCAGGGCCAGATACATGAAGATCAGGGGCGCGACATAGATAAAGGCATCATTGGAAAGCTCACCAATCGGAAGAATCCCGACCAGATCATTGAAGGCCGTCGAGATGATCCCCAAGGTGACGAGGGCCAATGCGAGCCGCTCGGGCTTCGCATCGGTCCCCCAGGCTTGATCGGATGGCGCGCTGGATGTCAGCGCCATAACCGCTGCTTCACGGCCACGATCCATCCGAAGGGCACGACGAGGAAGATCAGGGTCTGGCCGATCCCGAGCCAGGCGTGCGGATCGGACCAGGTGAAATTGTCGCGCTGCAGGCGCAGGCGCGACACCAGGGTCCTGCGCCGCCGGCGGGTCGTGGTCCCGGCCGGGCTGATGATGTATTCGGTGAGGGGCTCGGGAATGTTCGCGAGCCGGTAGTGCCTGCCGACCCGGAAGAAGAGGTCGCAGTCCTCGGCGGTCTTGTAGCGGTCGGAATAGAGCCCCGACGCGCGCAGCGCATCGGCGCGGATCATCACCGTCGGGTGCAGCAGGCCGGCGGTATAGCGCTGCCTGCGCATGATGCCGTCATGGTCGGCCGGCAGTCGCAGGGTGAAGAGATAGGCCCCGTCCTCATCGACGCAGCGCGCCCAGGTGCCGAGGATCCCGACATCGGGATGGGCGTCGAGGTAATCGGCCTGGCGCGCCAGCCGGCCCTCCAGCGGGATGTCGCCGCAGTCGAGGCGGGCGACATAGGCATGGCCCCGCTCCAGGATCAGCTCGAGTCCGGCATTGAGCGCATGCTCGATCCCGCGGTTCTCGGGCAGGCGGCGCAGCATGACCGGGTGGGACCCCGCCCGGTCCGGACAGGTGACCGGGACCGGCGAGCCATCATCGACAACGACGATGTCGAAGGGCAGGGGGTCGCGGGCCAGCGTCTCGAGGGTGCGGTCGAGCCCGGCCTGGTCCTTCCAGACCGGGATCAGGACGCAGATCGCCGCCACGGCCGCTCCCGGAGCGGCCGCGGGAGTGACCGCGGGAGTGACCGGGGTCGCGGCATCCGGGGCGGGGGCCTCAGAGGGCGACAGGGCCGCCGGGCCGGTCTGGTGCATCATGTCCGCCGCCTCCGCCGCGGGGTCATCCAGCGCTCGCGCAGGAGGGCGGTCGAGGCTCCGAGACAGAAGCCGGCGACAAGGCCGAGGACGAGCAGCAGCGGCTTCACGTTGAAGCCGCTCGGGTGGAGCGGGACCGGCGCGGGGGCGAACAGCTGGACGTCGAGTTCGGGCGTGGCCACCCGGCTCTGGATCTCGCGCTGGGTGAGCAGGAGCCGTTCGTAGACGGCCGCCATCGCCTCGGCCTCGCGCTCCGCCTCGCGCTGGTGGGCATAAAGGCCGGAATTTTCCTCGATCGCCTGGTCCTGCTGGCGGCCGGTCAAGGCCTCGCTGCGGGCGGCGAGGAGGCGGACCCTTTCCCGCATCGCCTGGGCGGTGCGTTCGGCCGCCTGGAGGCCGGACTTGAGTGTCGTGATCTCGGTGCTCAGGCTCTCCAGCACCACCGAGGAGCTGTTGCGCTTCAGCTCGGAGCGATAGTCGAGATAGGCGGCGGCAATCGCATTGGCGATTGCGGCCGACAGCTCCGCATCGGGGGAGGCATAGGCCACGTGGACGACATAGGAGCGTCCGCTGTTCGTCACCTCGAGGTTGTTCGACAGGTGCTGGCGGAGAAGCGCGTCCTCCAGCGCCGCCCTGTCCGGCTCCGCGGCCTTGGCGATCTCCGCGGCGATCCCGGCCTCTTCGGCAAGGCCTGCGCGCAGCTCCGGCGGAAGGGCCTGCAGGGCGCGCTCGAGGACCACGGGAGCGCCGACCGTCTCGACGATCGTCGGCGTTACCGAGGGATCGAGCATGCCGCCGCTGTCCCCGGACGGGCTCTCCAGGATGCGGACGATGGAGGGGTCGGAGATGAGGGCCGCCTCGGCGCCATAGCTGGGGGTGATCCGCTTGGCGACCACGAACCCACCCAGGGCCCCGGCCAGGGTCAGCGCGAGGACGAGCAGCTTGTGGCGCAGGATCGCCGCGATGAGGTCGCCAAGGGTGAAGGTCGCCCCCGCGGCCGCTGCGGGCATCCCGGCAACCGGGTGCGGCCCCGCCATGGCCGCACGCCCGGATGGCAGGGTCCCGGACGGGGAAAGGGGACGGTTCGGGGGCAGGCTCTGGGCGGTCATGCGCCACTCTCCCGGGGCTGGGCGCCAGGCTGGCCGACGAGACGCAGCGCGTCCCGGAGCAGCGGGCGGCAGAAGGCGAGCATCAGGCCCCCGTAGCTGAGGGCGCCGACGGCGATCTTGGCACCAAGCGCCGTCTCGGGCGACAGGCCGCCGAGGAAACGCTGGTCGAGAAGGAAGAGCAGGAGCCACATGATCCCGGAGGCACTGAGCGCCGGCAGGAAATGGCCCAGATACTCGGAAACCCGCAGGCCGAGCAGGCCGCGCAGCAGCCGGGCATAGAGCACCACGGCAAAGGTCTCGCGGATCACGAAGGATGCGGCCATCCAGACGATCCCGAAGGGAGACAGCAGGACGAGCAGCAGGATCCCGAGGATCGAGGAGGCCACCTCGACGAAGAGGAAGGACCGCGCCCGGCCAATGGCCGAGATCACCCCGCCAGACATCACGCTGAGTGTCAGCGCCGCTCCCCCGAAGCCCATGATCTGGACGATGACGGCCGTCGACTCCCACTGCGGCCCGAACAGCAGGATGATCGTCTCGTGGGCCACGGCCGAGATGCCGAGGAAGGCCGGGAACAGCAGGAGGCTGGTCGCACGCAGGCTGCGCCCGAAGATCTCGCGCAGGACCCCGGGCTCGAGCTGGGCGCGGGTATAGCTGACGAAGAACAGCTTGGAGATCGGCGCGAGCAGGGCCGCCTGCAGGGAATCGAAGATCCGCGCGGCAATCTGGTAGGCGCCGAGAACCCCCGTGCCCCAGACGATGCCGATGATGAGCCGGTCCGTCTGGCCGCGGGCATAGAAGGCCGCGCGCTGGACGCTGATCGCCGAGGCATAGGGCAGGAGTGCCCGCAGTTCCGCGGCCCGGCAGCGGCGGATCGGCTCGCGGCGGGCCAGCCAGATCGTGCCGAGCGTGAGGATGAGCTTCTCGGTGGCGAAATAGGCCATCAGCCCCATCAGCCCGGCTCCGGCGAGCAGCAGCACGACGCCGGTCGCGACGGCGGTGATCGCCGCGAAGGCCGCGAGCTTCGCGATCGTGTCGAAGCGCGCGGCGCGGCGCAGCGCCCCCGCATAGGAGGATGACAGGCAGAGCAGGGCGACGGGCGCCCCCATCAGCGGCAGGTAATGAGCGATCTCGGGGGTTCCGAGGGCGGCGCCGAGCGGACCGGCGAGCAGCCAGGAGCCAAGCGCGATCAGGGCCGCCAGTCCTGCCGAAAGGCTCGTGGCTGCACCGAAATGCCCGGGGCCAAGATCGGCCCGCTGGACGACGCTTTCCGAGATGGCATCATATACCGAGTATTCGAAGATCAGGATGATCGCATTGGCCAGGGCGAAGATCCCGATCTGCTCCGGCGTCAGGACCCGTGCCGCAACCACGTAGAGGAGCAGCGTCGCCGCCTGCCGCGTCCAGGCCGAGGCCGCGGTCGAGAGGATTCCGCGGCCGATGTTCATGCCTGTCATCTGCGGATCCTCGCTGCTCTGCCGGCCCGGGAGGACATCACGGCCGGGCCGGGGCGATGCCGTCGCCTCCGGCGGCATCGGCATCGGCGGCGACATCGCCCGCCTCGAGCCCGGGGGTCTCGAAGAGGATGTCGAGCGTGTCGCCCGGCTGCAGCGGCGTGTCGAAGCCAGCCGGGGTGCCGGCCGGCCCGCCGTCGCCCGGCCGGTGGATCACGGCGGTCAGCCGTCCGGCGTCGGAGGCCCCGAGTTCGGCCAGCCGCCGCCCGGCCGCCGCGAACCGGGCGCGCCCGGCCTGGATCGCCAGCAGTGCCTCCTGCTTCTCCGTCTCGAGCCGGTCCCTGAGGCGGTCGTCGAAGCGGTCGAGCGCGTAGGTCGCGCCCTCCAGGGCCTCGCGGGCCGCCGCCATCTCGGTCTCGTTGGCGGCCGCGCGCTCCTGGATCGTGTCGAGCAGGCGCTGCTCCTCGGCGACCCGCGCCTGGGAAGTCAGGCCGCGGTCCTGGATCGCCCGGATCCGGGTGATCTCCTCGGTCTGCCGCGTCATCAGCCGTTCCTGCAGGCTGCGCTGCTCCGCCAACGTGTCGATCCGGCTGCGGACCAGCGCGACGCTGCGCGCAAGATGGGCCTTCTCCTCCTGGGCCTCGGCCCGGGCCGCGACAAGCTTCTGCGCCTCCAGGGCCAGAATTTCCGCGCGCCGTGGCGCGGAAACCCCCGGCCCGGCAGGCGGCGGCGGCGCGAGGGATTCGGCGCCGGTCAGCAGCGCCTCGATCCGCGCCAGGCGCCCCTGCTCGCGCAGCAGGTCGATCGCGGCGAGGTCGCGCTCGCCCCCGAGGGCACTGACCTCGTCGAGCCCGCGGCTGCGGGCAATCCCGAGACCGCCCGCAAGCGCAATCGCACGCCGGACGGTCAGGCCCGCCTGGAAGGGATAGGCGCCCGGGGTCGTCACGTCGCCCCCGATGAAGACGGGCCGGGTCGTCGTGAGCGCCACCGTCACCTGGGGATCGCTCAGGATCTCGTTCTCGGTGAGCATCTTGCGGATGCGCAGGGCAAGGTCGTCAACGCTCTCACCCTGAACATCCAGGCGGCCGAGCGGCGGGTAGGCGATCCGGCCGTCGACATCGACCCGGATCTCGCGGGTCAGCTCGGGAACCCGGAACACGGTGATTTCGAGGACATCCCCACTCGCGAGCAGGTAATCGGCACGCGCCGCTCCGGGGGCCGAAAGCAACCCGAAGATGATTCCCAGGACCAGCGCTGTCGCCAGGGGCAGCCGACGCCGCGAAATCCGGTAGAGATGGATCATCTGTACTCTCGAAGACTGGAAAAAAAACGGAACAACTGGATCGGGCCCGGCCCAGCAACACCACGGCAGCCACCCCGGCCCCCTCGGACCCTTGTTGCGGGGCCGCTCCCGCACACCGGATCAGCATTGCATCTTGCGGCGCAGCATTCAAGTCTGGCACGGACGCAACGGCAGGAACGGGTGCGGGAGCATGCAGCAGGAAATGGACGGCTCCGCGGCCGCGCGGCACGGACGGGTGCGACCGGGCCTGTGGAGCCGGGTCCCCGGGCCTGGCCTGGCGCTTGGTCTGGTGCTCGGCCTGGCCTTCGGCGGGACCGCGGCCTGGGCGGATCCGTCCGCCATGGTGCCGGCCGGGCCATCGGCGGCGGTTGATACGACGCTCCCCGGCGAGCTCGGGTTCTCGGTCGGCCTTGATGCCCTCCGCTGGCAGGGCGCCCTCGATCTCACCGACGAATTCGCCGACTATCGCCAGCTTGGCGCCGGCTGGCTGCGGGTCGACCTGAACTGGAGCGTCGTGCAGGCGGCCGGCCCGGACAGCTTCGACTGGACAAGCCTGGACCGGATCCTCGTTCTGGCAGACCGTGCCGGGATGAAGCTGCTGCCCGTGGCCGGCTCCGCACCTGACTGGCTCGATGGGGGCCGCGGCCCCAGCACACCGGAAGCCTTTGCGGCCTATGCCGATTTCCTTTCGGCGGCCGTCCACCGCTACAGCCCGCGCATCCGGGCCTGGGAGATCTGGAACGAGCCGAACCTGTCTTCCTTCTGGCCGCCGGCCCCCGACCAGACCGCCTATGCACAGCTGCTCCGGGCGGCCCATGCGGCGATCAAGGCCGCCGATCCCACGGCACTCGTCCTGTTCGGCGGGCTGTCGCCCGTGCCGGACATCCCCCCCGAGGAGAGCCAGGCCCGCCGCCTCGTTCCGGCCGTCCGCTTCCTGGCGGATGTCTATGCCGCGGGCGGAGCCGGGACCTTCGATGCGCTGAGCTTCCATCCCTACACCTGGCCGGAGCTGCCCGATTCGCCGAATCCATGGTCCGGCTGGACCATCATGGCCGGACCGATCCGCGACCTGATGACGGCCCATGGGGACGCAGGCAAGAAGGTGTGGATCACGGAATTCGGCGCCCCGACCAATCCCGGTGGTGTGACCGAGGCAACACAGGCCGAGATTCTCCGGCGGGGAGTCGAGAGGGCCCGGGCCACGCCCTGGGCAGGCCCGGTGCTCTGGTACAGCTACCGCGATCTCGGGACCGACCCGGAGGACAGCGAGGACTGGTATGGTCTCGTGCGGCACACGCGCGACCCGAAGCCCGCCTATCCGGTCTTCCGGGATCTGGCAAAGACGCGCCCCTGAGTCGGCCGTGAGTCGGCAAGGCCCCGCCCCCTCCGGCAGGCAATTCTTGCCGGCTTCGCCCTGCCATCCTCTTTTGCGCCGCAATATGCCGAGGCAGCCCCCGGACCCGAGCAGAAATCCGCCGACCCGCTGCAGGGACAGCCATAACATTTTTTAAAAATCAATTGAAGCAAAGTCATGGATCCGTATTTTTACCTGTTATTTTTACTAGGAAAATTTTTAGTATTATAAAAATATATTTTATTTTTAATTGCAAAATGCGCGAATCCTGCGACTGAACGAGAAACCTTGTCTCATCGATAACAGAACGTTTACCCTGTCCCGTGCGGCGCATCAGGTCGGGTTGACCCATGCTCCGCCAGAAGAATTGCCGCATCTGCACATTGCCGGATGCCATGGCGCGTGGAATAAGAAGAAGAGAATATTCGAGATCCTGACCATTCCGCGCCGCTCCCGCAACGGGGCTGCCGGTCACAGGGCGGATGCGCGCAGCTGGCCTGCCGACTGCATCCGGCATCAGGACAATCGATTGGGGGGAAAGGCGATGGCGACGGCCGCGCGCGGCCTGCATGGTGCTTGTTGCTTGCTGGGTTGGGATTTTTCGGGGTGGGGACTCTTTGACTGCAACGGACATTCCGGAGACGGGACAGCGGCTTGACCGCAGCCACCCCGTCTCCGAAGCCGGGTGCGTCCCGGCCGCGCGATCGGGCCTCCCTTGGCTGGCGTCCCGGCTTCGGAGCTTCTGGCGCACTCCCCCGGACCGGCAGGCCGTGCCGCGGACAGGGATGGCCGCGCCCCCGGCATCCTCCCTGGCACCTTCCGCGACCCCCAATCCAGACCAACCGCACGTGTCGGAGACTCAGGTGGACAGAGAACCCAGGCGCATATTGCACATCACGGAAACGCCGCTCGGTGGCGTGACCTCGTGCCTCGACGAACTCGTGCGCAGCCAGATCACGCATGATGTCGACTCCGTCGAGGTCATCCTGCCCGAGGTGAATCTCCTGGAACTCGGGCAGATCAAGAGCCCCAAGCTTCAGCTGACCACCTTTGCGCACCGGCGCGGCTCCCCCGGGACCCTGAGCCGGATTCTCTATCTTACGGTTTCCCGGGCCTGGGCGACGCGGCCCGACATCATCCATGTCCATTCCAGCATCGCCGGCGGACTGGTGCGCCTCTGCCGCCCCCTCCTGCCGCGCGGGACCCGGCTCGTCTACTGCCCGCACGGCTGGTCCTTCTCCCGCGACAGCTCGACGCTGGCGCACCGGGTGACAGCCTTCACCGAGCGGGCGCTGAGTTCGCTCTGCGACAGGATCATCTGCGTGTCGCCCTACGAGCGGCGCGAAGCCCTCTCGATCGGCGTTGCCGACCCCCGCATGGTCGTCATCGACAACGGCATCAGCACGCGCGGCAACCAGCCGCAGCGGCCGGGAGAGCGGAACCGGAACAAGAAGGTCATCGCCTTCGCCGGGCGGTTCGATCAGCAGAAGGGCTTCGACACCTATGTCGAGGTGATGCGCCGGCTCGGCGACGAGGCGGAAGGGATCGCCATCGGCGGGGCGGTCCTGTCGTCGAACGACATCCCCGACCTGCCTTCGAACATCCAGCTGACCGGCTGGCAGCCGCGCGACCGCGTCTTCGAACTCTATGCCTAGGCCGACCTGCTGCTGGTGCCCTCGCGCTGGGAGGGGTTCGGGCTGGTCGCCGTCGAAGCCATGCAGGCGCGCACGGCGGTCTTCGCAAGCCGGATCGGGGGCCTGCAGGACATCGTCGTCGATGGCGAGACGGGCTGCCTGTTCGAGCCGAACGACGTGGAGGCGATCCTGGCGCTGATCCGCCGGGCGGACCGGGCCGAGCTGCGCGCCCAGGGCGAGCGCGGGCATGCCCGCTACCTGGCGCATTATACCGCGCAGCGCATGAATGCCCGGGTCTTCGACCTCTATCGGGAATTGATGCAGGACAGGCCGGTTGCCGTCGGGGCACCCGCCTGAGGAACCCCGCGGACTCCCCTGCGGAGGCCCACAGGAAATTCTCCAGGCAGCTCCGGAGCCGAACGGGGGGAATGCCGGCCCTCCGGCCAGACATCCCCCGGTTCCGGACAACCTTCGGAAGCCCACCCCTCTGGGGTGGGCTTTCGCGTCAGGCCGAAGCCGGGCGGTGGAGGCCGAACATCTCGGCCTGTTCGGCGCGGAGCTTGTCGACCAGGCGGCCGGCGGGCAGGTCCACGTCGTCATAGGTGATGGCGTGGTCCTTCGGCACGTCGCGCCGGAGCCGGCAGCCCGGGGCGACGCCGAGGGGCAGCAGGTTCTCGGCCGCGGTGATCGCCGCCGTCTCCGCCTCGCCATAGACGGTATAGCCGCCCAGCATGTCGATCTCGGTCCCGGCCTTGAGGTCGGTCTTGGCCATGGTGATGGTCTCGACCGTGGGCGCGCCGAGGGGGGTGATCGCCGCGTCGCCGAGGAGCGCGGCCCGGGCGATCGTGGTCGGCACCTCGAAATGGCAGAGGTGATAGGGGGTGTGGAAGCAGTAGAGCGGCCCCTCGCCGAGCTTGTAGAGGTTCAGGTAGTGGCGCTGGCGCGGGTTCTCGATGGTGCCGAGCGCCCAGACGCCCGGCCCGGGGGCGCAGCCGACCACATAGTCGACGATGCCGGGGCCGGCGAGGATCTCGTCGGCGTCGTATTTCTTGGCCGCCTCCATGATCGGCGTGCCGGGATCGAAGGTATAGCCGTGCATGCCGCGCTTCGCGACCGTCATGCCGGTGGCATTCGCCGCCACCGTCATCTCGAAGGAGACCTTGGTGCCGTCGGCGAAGGAGGTGACCATGTGCGGCTTCTGGCCCCACTGTTTCGCGAAGCCTTCCTGGGTGGTCGGGTTGCGATAGGGATCCTGCAGGCCCTTGATGTTGCCGAGCAGCACCGGGCGGAGACCGATCCCCTTCACGAAGCGGTGGAGGTTGCCGAGGACGCCCGGCTGGTCGCCGTCGACATCGGTGAAGACGACGCCCTGGCGGTCGGCCTTGACCTTCAGGAGCGGGCCGAGGGTGCCGTCGAGCTCGGGGTTCATGAGCAGCATGTGCTTGCCATGCTCGATGCCGGCCAGCACCGGGGCGAGGGCGTCGTCGACGGCGCCCGTCACCTCGAGCACCACGTCCACATGCGGGCTGGTCGCGACGAGCATCGGATCCTCGGTGACGGCGGGGATGCCGGCCTCGATCGCCTTCGCGAGCGCCGGGGCGCTGTCGACCACCACCGCGCCCGGGAAGCCGGCGGCGTCATAGGCGTCGATCGCCTTCGAGGGCGTGCGGTTCGCGATCGCCACGATGCGGATCTTGTCGCGGAACGGGCCGCCGGTCTGCAGCACGACGCCGGAGGCCATGAAGCCGGCCCCGATCATGCCGACGCGGATCGGCGGGTTGCCCGCGGCGATATGCCGCTCGAGCGCGGTGTCGACGATAATCACACCGATGTCCTTTCGTTGCCTCGTCCGGGCGCGCGGTCTAGGAGAGGCGCGTCCCGGTTGAAATATGCGCGCGAAGGGCGAATCGCCCGTCGGGAGTAAAGGAGTAGAGGATGAAGTTCAGCAAGACGAGCCTGAAGGACGCCATGGTTATCGACCTCGTCCGCAACGAGGATTCCCGCGGCTTCTTCGCCCGCAGCTTCTGCGAGACGGAATTCGCCGAAGCCGGTCTGGAGACCCGCTACGTCCAGCAGAACCATTCCTACAACCGGGCGAAGGGCACGGTGCGGGGCATGCATTTCCAGCGCGCCCCCCATGGCGAGGTGAAGCTCGTGCGCTGCCTGAAGGGCGGGATCGTCGACATCATCATCGACATCCGCGCCGACAGCCCGACCTACCTGAAGTGGGAGGCCTTCGAGCTCACCGAGGAGAACGGCCGCACCCTCTACGTGCCGGTCGGCTTCGCCCACGGCTTCCAGACGATCGCCGACGAGACCCATGTGCTCTATTCGGTGAGCCACCCCTACACCCCCGGCGTCGAGGGCGGCATCCGCCACGACGACCCGGCGATCGGCATCGACTGGCCGCTGCCGGTCGCCGTCATCTCCGAGAAGGACCAGGCCTGGCCGACCGTCGACCTGGCGAAGGGCATCGCCATCTGAGGCATCGCCCGGGGGGAGCGGCCGGGGAGGGGGGCTGGCCGCTCTCCCCCGGACTCCGGCAGGTCTAAAGCGACAATTCGTGCGGCCTCAATACGTCCACGGTCCGGGTCAGGCCATCCGCCTCCATGCGGAACAGGAGATCCGGAACTGTGAGGCCGGGCCTGTTGAAACGCTCCCGCATTCTGCGGATGGAGGCGACGGCGCGGCCCAGGTCGAGGTCGATGGCATCCGCCAGAAAGCAGTCGGTCGATCGCGCCTCGAGATTGAGGGGGGCGAGAACGGCTGACGGGAAATCCCGCAGGTTCTCCGTGACGATGGTGAAGGCTTGGGTCTTCAGGGCCGCCGCCACGACGTGGGCGTCCCCGGGATCAGGCAGATCGCCGCAGGCAGGAAGAAAGGCTTCGAAATCGACGACCATGGCATCCTCGAACGCCTCTTCCATTCGGGTCCGCGCGTTGACCGCCTTTGCGGATGCCTCTGCGTCACCCTTGCCGACAAGGATCGTTTCGATGGCGCGCTGGGTTTCGTCGAGTACCGGAGCCGACCAGCGAATCCGGTAGAAGTCCCCTTCAGCAAGCGTGAGAAGCAGGTTCCGCTTCAGTGCCCCGGCGAGGGAACAGGCGTCGACGAAGACGGTGAAGCGGTTTGCAAACATAGGGTGGGCCGGGCCAGGGACTCAAAGCAGGTCCGCATCGGCTTCCGCCAGACTGGCCAGTGCCGTGCTGCGCTTCGTATCCCGGGCGCGCTTGTAGGCGAAAAGATCCTCGGCCTGGACCCGGCGGTGCCGGCCGACCAGCGTGAAGGGCATGTCGCCCCGCTCCAGCAGGCTCACGAGAAACGGGCGCGACACGTTCAGGATGTCCGCGGCCTGCTGGGTGGTGAGCATCTGCCGGACGGGCACGAGCGTCACGGCATCGCCGCTGCCGATATGGCGGAGCAGGTCCATCAGCAGCCCTGAGAGCGCCGGGGTCAGGGTGATTTCAGTCGGCTTTTTGTCTCCATCCAGCAGGCGCAGCTTGGCATCGCCGGCCGCCTGGGCCGCGATGATCGTGCGAAGCTGATTGGCGGCGCCGCTTTCCTGCTCGGATGGCAGCCGGTCGCTAAGCTCGTGCGCGAATGCTGACAAGGTCATGGAAGCCTCCTGCGGGTCGGGTCTTTTAGCCCATATTCGAATTATACGCAATATACGAAATATTCGAAAATTCCTGCCCCGAAAAATGGCCTTGCACCGCAAACGAAAAAGGCCCCGCCAAGGCGGGGCCTTCAATATCGGATATGGCCGGTCGTTCGGGCCTTCGCGTCAGATGGCGGCGAGGGCCTGCCAGTAGAAGCGGTCGTCGATCTGGCCGGTGTCGCGCAGGTGCTTCAGCTCCTTCAGGCGGGTGAAGGGCTGGCTCTCGAAGAGATCGCGGGTGAGGCCGATGCGGTCGAAGACCGCCTTCAGCTGCGCCGCGCCGCGTTCGGCATCCCAGGCCGTCTCGAACTTCGGCAGGTGCTTGCGGATCTTGGCGAAGCTGACGCGATAGCTGCGGGTGTCGCCGCCCGACTCGCCGATGGTCAGCGCGCAGCCCGGGAAGGTGCGGGCCACGATCTCGGCAATCTCGCGGATCCGGTAGTTGCCGCCGTCCGAGCCGACGTTGAAGCTCTCGCCGGCCACCGCCGCGGGATCCGCCTCGAGCACCTCGATCATCGCCTGGCAGATGTCGTCGATATGCACGATCGGCCGCCAGGGCGAGCCGTCCGAGGTCATGCGGATCTCGCCCATGGTATGGGCGAAGCCGCAGAGGTTGTTCAGGACGATGTCGAACCGCTGCCGGGGCGAGGCGCCGTAGGCGGTGGCGTTGCGCATGAAGGTCGGGCTGAAGGTGTCGTCGCGGAGCGCGCGGACATCGGTCTCGACCAGGATCTTGCACTTGGCATAGGCGGTCTGCGGGGCGAGGGCGCTTTCCTCGGTGCGCATCTCGTCGCCGCCGGCGCCGTAGGTCGAGCAGGACGAGGCGTAGACGAAGCGTTTCACGCCCGCCGCGCGCGCCTTCTCGGCCAGCGCGACCGAGCCCTTGTGGTTGATCTCCATGGTGAGCCCGGGGTCGTTCTCGCCGATCGGATCGTTGGAGAGCTCCGAGAGATGGACGACGGCGTCGAAGCCCTGCAGGTCCTCGATCGTCACCGCGCGCAGGTCCTTGGTCACCACCTTCGGATGGGTGCGGCGGTCGTCGAAGAGCCAGCCGCGGCGGTAGAAGCCGGTGTCGAGGCCCACGACCTCATGGCCCGCCTCGATCAGCTTCGGGCCCATGATGACGCCGATATAGCCGTCGGCTCCGGTCAGAAGGACTTTCATGGTCTGGCTCCCCGGCGCCATCCGGCGCCTCGTCTGCCCGGGCCGCATGGTTCCGATGCGGCGGCCGGGGCGGCTCCTGTCGCTGGCCCCTTAGCATGGGGAAGCCGTCCGGGGTCAAGCCAAAGTGGCCTCAGCGTAAATGCACCGGGCGCCGTGTGGCGCCCGGGACCGGGTCCGGCCCCTGCCGGGGCCGGATGCGAGTCCGATACGGGGGGTCAGATACGGGGGGTCAGATGAAGGCCTCGCGGCTCCGGACGCCGGCGGCGCCGGCACCGGCCGCGATGACCGCGCCGAGGATCGCGCCGAGAAAGGCCCACCAGCCGGCACTGCTCGCCGCCGCCGCGGCGGCATCGGCGGCGTCCCTCGCCTGCTGCTCGGCCGTCGCCATCGCCTGCTGGATCTCGTCCACGGTCTGGCGGGCGCGGGTCAGGCCCGCGTCGAGGGCGCTGCGGGCGTCGGACAGGACCTGCTCGGCCTCGGTCACGGCCCGGTCGGCCTCCTCGGGGGTCATGCCGTTGGCGACGAGGGCGTTCACCGCATCCTGGCGGTTGATCGCCTCCGCCTTCGCGTCGAGCCGCGCCGAGAGCTTGTCGCCGAGATCGCCGAGGATCTCGCCCGCGTCGGTCGGACGCAGCAGCAGCGCCCGGCCGGCATCGGCGATCTCCTGGCCGGCGGCGCGGAAGTCCTGCTCCAGCGTGGCGGGGTCGAGTTCGGGGATCTCGGTGCCTTGCAGGGTCTCTTCCAGCCGCGCCCGGGTCTCGTCCCAGTCGAGCTCGCCGAGGAGGTCGGGACTGACCATCCCGGTCGCGTCGCCGGCGCCGCTCGCAACGCCGCCGATGGCACTGCCTGCCCCGCGCGCGACACCGCCCAGGGCGGAGCCCGTCGCGGAGACGACGGTTCCGGTGGCGGAGGCGGCGGTGGTCGCGGCGGTGCCGAGGGCCGAGACGGCGACCGAGGCGCTGAAGAGCGACAGCAGGCCCCAGGTGGCGAGGCCATGGGCGACGCCGGCCGCGCCGGCCAGATGGCCGGCCACGAAGGCCCCGGCGGCAAGGCCGAGCGCCACGCCGATCACCGAGGGCAGGCCGAGGGCGGGCAGGACGCCCGAGAGTGGCGTGCTGCCGTAGACATCCACCTGCGCGAAGCCGAGGGCGACGCTCAGGGCGAGGAAGCCGACCGCAACCGCAAGGGCGACGAGACCGCCCAGGAGAACGGCGCCGAGGGAGGCGACATTGGTGTCGGAGGGGAGAGTTCGAAGGGTCACGATGCGATATGTCCTATAGGCTTCTGCCAGCACCTGCCTCAACGCCAGGGCGAAAACAGAACGCCGCAGGATGCAAAGGGTTCAGCCCGGGCGGCGCGATTGCACCGGGGCGCGTGCCCGGGGCCACGGCACGGGGGCCACGGCACGGAAGCCCGTGCGGCCGGCCGGCTCGGTAAACTGCCCGGCAGGCCTGCCGGGCAGTTTACCGAGCCGGAGGCGGTATCTTGCGCTGCAGCGAGGCCCGTGTCTAAGTGCGCGCGATCTGCCCGGGGGAACCGGATGGCGGCTCGCCCGGGCCGGACCGGCCACACGGACACGGCCTGGAACCGTTGGTCGCGGAAAAGGAAAGCCAGAATGCAGGGCAGGCGTGCCTTCCTCAGCCAGTCTCTGGCCCTCGCGGCCGTCCTCGCCAGCCTGGCCCCGGGGCGGGGCGGGTCCGGGCAGGCCGCCGCGCCGGCCAGGTCCCCGGATCCGACCGGGATCGCGCCCCCCGACATCGCCGCGCTCGACGTGCGGGCGCTCGGGGGCGGGGCCTTCCTCGTCAGCGGCTGGGTGCTGACCGCCGCCGACCTTGCCGGGCTCGGGGTCGACCCCGCGGCACTTTCCACGATCGCATCCGGGACCGCCTCCGGCGCAGCAGGAGCCGCCCATCGTGCTCTTTGACCTCAATACCGACGACCGCGGCATCCTCGACCCGGTCTTCGACGTCTGCATCGTCGGCGCCGGCCCCGCGGGGATCACCCTCGCCCGCCGGCTCTCCGCCCTCGGCCACAGCGTGGCGCTGATGGAGGCGGGCGGGCTGGAGATCACCGACGAGTCCCAGGACCTCTACAAGGGCGACATCGTCGGCCTCGGCTACTGGGACCTCGACTCGGTCCGCATCCGCGCCTTCGGCGGCTGTTCGGGCCACTGGTCCGGGCGCTGCCGGGCGATCGATGCCGAGGCCTTCGGCACCTCGCCCGTGCGGCCGCGCTCCTGGCCGATCACCAAGACCGACCTCGACCCCTACCAGGCCGAGACCTCCGACATCCTCGACCTCTCCCGGCCGGAGATGCCCCCCGACCTGCCGGTGATGCAGGCAGAGGACCGGCTGCGCGGCATCCAGTTCCTGCACAGCCCGCCGACCCGCTTCGGCGAGAAATATCCCGACGCGCTCGCCGCCGATCCGCGCATCACCTGCGTGCTGAACGCCAATCTCGTCGACCTCGACCTCGCCCCCGACCTTGCCACCGTGCAGGGCGGGCTCTTCAAGAGCTACGTCCAGGGCGACCCCGGCGTCACCGTGCGGGCGCGGATCTTCGTCGTGGCCATGGGCGGCTTCGAGACGCCGCGGATGCTGCTGAACTTCACCCGGCAGAAGCCGCAGGGCATCGGCAACGACCACGACCTCGTCGGGCGCTATTTCTGCGAGCATCCGTCCTTCGACATCGCCGCGGCGGTCCTGACCGGGGCCCAGGGCATCGAGCAGGACAATTTCGCCGGCAGCCAGGCGCTGCTCGAGTCCGAGGGGATCCTCGGCTTCACCATCAAGATCAACTGGCGCGCCTATCCGGAAGAGCCGCTCTGGAAGGCCGGCAAGCAGCTCGTCGAATGCTTCTCGCCCCTGACGCGCGACCTGACCGAGAGCGCGCTCGGGCGCCGGCCCGTCTGCCGCACCGATGGCGGCGTCGAGGAATTCCTCGCCCGGCGCTGGCCCGACGCGAACCCGACCGGCTGGATCTGGCTCGGCATCGAGCAGGCGCTGAACCCCGACAGCCGGGTGAAGCTCGGCACGGAAAAGGACCGCTTCGGCCTCACCCGGATGCAGTTCGACTGGCGGCTGACCGATCTCGACTACCGGACGATGCAGGTGGCGATGGCGGCCTTCGGCACGCATCTGGCCGAGCAGGACCTCGGCCGGATCCGCATCGCCGACTGGCTGCTTGAGGACAATCCGCGGCTGCCGGGCAGCGACGGCGGCGGCTATCACCAGATGTGCACGACCCGGATGGACGACGACCCGCGCTTCGGCGTGGTCGACCGCAACTGCCGGGTGCATGGCATGGCCAATCTCTACGTGGCCGGCTCCAGCGTCTTCGGCACCCCGAGCTACTGCAACCCCACCTTCACCATCGTGCAGCTGGCGCTCCGGCTCGGGGATCACCTCGGCGGCGAGGCGCTGCTGTGAGCACTGGTCCCTTGGCAGGGGGCGGCGCTTGCGGGTATGGCGCGGCGTGCAAGCGAGTAACGGGTAATCGTGATGGCGAGTGACGCGACGCGGACGATGGCCGAGCCCCAGGCGCCGGCAGTGGACCCCGATGCCCATGGCCGGCCGAAGCGCCGTGCCCGGGCCGGGCTCTATCTCGCCGGGGTGCTGCTGACGCTCGTGCTCGCCTTCGGGGCCCACATGCGGCTCGACGGCATCCTGGCCTGCCCGGCCGCCTATGACGGCGGGGCGCGCTATCTCGGCTATTGCCAGGGCGAGGCCTATGGCGACTACGACCACGGCGCGGTCTGGTTCGGGCTGGAGCCGGGCGTGCGCGAGGGAGCGGCGGCGGCCGACGTGCTCTTCCTCGGCAACAGCCGCCTGCAGTTCGGCTTCTCGGGCCCGGTGCTGCAGGCGTGGTTCCAGGACCCGGCCGGCGGCGCCGGGGCGAAGCCCTACCTGCTCGGCTTCAGCCACAACGAGACGGTGGGCTTTGCCGCGCCGCTCGTCGCGCAGCTGCAGCCGCGGGCGCGCGCCTATGTGATCAATGTCGACAAGTTCTTCTTCGACCCGCCCTCGCCCCCGGCCGAGGAGGTGATGCGCGGCGGGGATTCCCGCGGGCGCTATCTCAACAAGCAGGCCTGGCAGCGGGTGCATGCCGCGCTCTGCGGGCCCTGGCCCGGCCTCTGCGGTTCCGAGATCGCCTTCGTGCGGTCGCGCGCGGACGGGGAATGGATCCTCGTCGGCACCCGGGGCCTGACCGGCGCGCCGGTCACGGCCGAGACCGACGGCCCCGGGGCACGGGTCAGCGAGCGGGCCGACGACGCGGCGATCGGCCGCGCCCGCGCCTTCCTCGACGACCTTGCCGCCAGGGGCGTGCCGGAGGACTGCGTGATCCTGACCTACGTGCCCTCGACCGAGAACAACCGCGCCACCGCCGAGCATATCGCCGCGGGCCTCCGGATGCCGCTCGTCGCGCCCTCGGGGATCGGGCTCACCACCTTCGACGACAGCCACCTCGACCCGGCCAGCGCCGACAGCTTCATGGACGGCTTCTTCGCCGAGGCCGGCGGGCGGATCCGCGGCTGCCTCGGCCTGCCGGGCGGGGCGGCCAGCCAGTGACCGGAGCCATGACCGACACGCCCTTCGCCTGCCTCGCCTGGCTGCGCCCGCTCGCGGCCTTTCCCGAGCCCTTCCGCGCCCGGCTCGCGCTCGCCCGCGGGCTCGAGGCCCCGGCCGCCCGGCTCGCCGCCTTCGCCGGGCTGGCGGATGCGCGGCTCGGCCTCCTGGAGACGGTGCAGCTCGACACCGCGCTGACCCGGACCCTGTCGGAAAGCGGCGCCGATCCCCGCGCCGCCGGGCTGGAGCCGGTGCGCGTGGCGCTCCTCGCCTCGGCGACCGCCGACCACCTGCTGCCGGCGCTCCGGGTGGCCGGGCTCCGCCGCGGCCTTGCGGTGACGGCGCAGGCCGGCGCCTACGGCCAGTACCGGCGCGAGCTTCTCGACCCCTCCGATCCGGCCAGGCTCCGGGACTTCGGCCCCGATGGGGTGGTCCTCGCACTCGCCGCCCGCGACTTCCTCGGCGCCGTGCCCGTCGACGCCCCGGCGGAGGCCGCCGATGCGGCCGTCGCCACCGCCGTCACCGACCTCCGGGCGCTCTGGGCGCGGGGCCGCGCCCTCGGGGCGACGGTCGTCCAGCAGTCCTTCCTCGACCTCAGCCCCTCCGTCTTCGGCGGGCTCGACGCGGTGGTGCCCGGCGCCCCGGCCCGGCTCGTCGCCCGGCTGAACGCCGCCGCCGCCGATGCCGCCGCCGCCGAGGGCGTGCTCTGGCTCGACGTCACCCGCGGCGCCGCCCGCGACGGCCTCGGCCGCTGGCACGATCCGGTGCGCTGGCTGCAGGCGAAGATGGAGATCGCGCCCGATGCCGCCGGGGCCTGGGGCGAGCTCGCCGCCCGGCTGGTGGCCGCCGCCCGCGGCCGGAGCCGCAAATGCCTGGTGCTCGACCTCGACAACACCCTCTGGGGCGGGGTCATCGGCGACGACGGGCTGGAGGGCATCGTGATCGGCGAGGGCTCCGGGGCAGGGGAGGCGCATCTGGCCCTCCAGCGCCATGCGAAGGTCCTGCGCGCGCGCGGCGTGCTCCTCGCCGTCTGCTCGAAGAACGAGACGGCGATCGCCGAGGCCGCCTTCCGCGACCACCCGGAAATGGCGCTCGGCCGCGACGACTTCGCGGCCTTCACCGCCAACTGGACCGACAAGGCGACCAATCTCGAGGGGATCGCGAAATCCCTCAACATCGGGCTCGATGCCCTCGTCTTCGTCGACGACAACCCGGTCGAGCGCGACCAGGTGCGGGCCCGCCTGCCGATGGTCGCGGTGCCGGAGATGGGCGCCGACCCCGCCGCCTATGTCGCGATCCTGGCCGAGGGCGGCTTCTTCGAGGCCGCCACCTTCACCGCCGACGATGCCGCCCGCGCCGGGCAATATGCCGCCAATGCCGCCCGCGACGCCGAGGCGGCCGGGGCCGGGGACATGGACAGCTTCCTCCGCGGCCTCGCCATGGAGGCCGAGGCCGGGCCGGTGACGGCACTGACGCTGGCCCGGGCCACCCAGCTCATCAACAAGACCAACCAGTTCAACACCACGACCCTGCGCCGCACCGAGGCCGAGGTCGCGGCGCTCATGGCCGACCCGGCCGCGGTGACCCTGACCCTGCGCCTCGCCGACAAGTTCGGCGACAACGGCATCGTCGCCGTGGCCCTGGCCGCGCCTTCGGACAGGCCGGGCGTGCTCGAGATCCAGAACTGGGTGATGAGCTGCCGGGTCTTCGGCCGCCAGCTGGAGGAGGAGACGCTGAACCTCCTCGCCGCCAGCGCCCGCGCGCAGGGTGCGGCGGTGCTCCGCGCGCCCTTCCTGCCCACGGCCAAGAACGGGGTGATCCGCGACCTCTTCGAGCGGCTCGGCTTCACCCCCGATCCCGACTTCACGCCCCCGGCGGAGGCGCCGGAGACCCTCGGCTTCCGCCTCGACCTCGCCGGCTATGCCCCGCGCCCGACCCGGATCGCCGTCCGGCGGACCGGGATCCCCCAGGTCTCCGAAGGCCCCCGATCCTCCGAAGGAATACCGGCATGAGCGCCCTGACCGACGACGCCATCCTCGCCACCCTGTCCGCGATCCTCGGTGACCTCATCGGCGATCCGGTGACGCTCACGCTCGCCACCACCCGGCCGGAAGTGCCGCGCTGGGACAGCTTCACCTATGTCACCTTCATCGTCGCGGTGGAGGGCGAATACGGCGTGCGCTTCCCCATCGCCGATGTCGAGAGCTTCAAGACCGTGGGCGACATCGTCACCGCCATCCGCACCCTCCGGGGCGCCTGAGCCCGGCCTGTCCCTGGCCTGACCCTGGCCGCCCCCCGTCCCGGGGGCCGCTTCCAACCGGCGAGTAGTCTTCCATGCTGTTCAATTCCTACGAGTACATCCTCGCCTTCCTGCCGGTGACGGTGATCGTCTACCTGCTGCTCGGCAGGGCGTCCCGGGGGCTGGCGCTCGCCTGGGTGATCGTCGCCTCGGTGGTCTTCTACGCCTGGTGGCGGCCGCAGAACCTCGCGATCATCGGACCGTCGATCGCGGTCAACTACGCGCTCGCGCTCTGGCTCCGCGCCCTCGCCGGGGATGCCGCGCGGCTCGCGACCAAGCGGGCGGTGCTGACGATCGGCCTCGTCTTCAACCTCGTGGTGCTTGGCTATTTCAAGTATGCGAATTTCGCCGTCGGCATCTTCGACGACCTGACCGGCTCGGATTTCGTCTTCGCCCAGGTGATCCTGCCGCTCGGCATCTCCTTCATCACCTTCCAGAAGATCGCCTTCCTGATCGACGTGGCCGGTGGCCGGGTGAAGGACTTCACCCTGCGCGACTTCCTGCTCTTCGTGATGTTCTTCCCGCAGCTGATCGCGGGGCCGATCATCCACTATCCCGAGACGATCCCGCAGTTCCAGAAGGACACGGGCGGCTTCCGCGCCGGGCTCTTCGCCACCGCGGTGACGCTCTTCGTCTTCGGCCTGTTCAAGAAGGTGGTGCTGGCCGACGGCATGGCCGCCCATGTCACCCCGGTCTATGCCTATGCGGCCGCGGGGCAGGACCCGACGATGATCCAGTCCTGGCTGGCCGCGGTCGGCTTCACACTGCAGATCTACTTCGACTTCTCGGGCTATTCCGACATGGCCTGCGGGGCGGCGCTCCTCTTCGGGATCCGGCTGCCGCTCAACTTCGACAGCCCGCTGCGCGCCACCTCGATCGTCGACTTCTGGCTGCGCTGGCATGTCACGCTGACCCGCTTCCTGACCGCCTATGTCTACAACCCGATCGCGCTGTCCCTGACCCGGCGCCGCGCGATGGCGCGCCGGCCGATGCTGAAGGGCCGGGGCTCGCCCGGCGGCGCCTTCCTGCATGTCCTCGTCTTCCCGACGCTGACGACGATGTTCCTCTCGGGCCTGTGGCACGGGGCGGGCTATACCTATCTCGTCTGGGGGCTGCTGCACGGCGCCTATCTCGCGGTGAACCACGGCTGGCGGCAGTACGGGCCGCGGAGCGCCCGGCCGACCTGGATCGGCGCGCTCCTCGGCTGGGGGCTCACCTTCAGTGCGGTCTGCATCGCGATGGTGATCTTCCGGGCGCCGTCGATGGGCGCGGCCGGCGGGCTCTTCGAGGGAATGGCCGGGCTCCACGGCCTCGGCCTTCCCTTCGGCGACATGCAGCTCCTCGGCGATCCGCGGGTGACGATCTGGGAATTCCTGCCCGGTGCCGCCTATCTCGTCGGGCTCTTCGCCATCGCGGTGCTGATGCCGAACAGCCTGCAGATGCTCGCCGCCCACGATCCCGTGCTCTACCCGCCGGCCCGCGCCCCGCGGATCGCCGGCATCGGGCCCGAGATCCGCTGGAACCCGACGCTGCCCTGGATGCTCTTCGTCATGGCCCTCGCGACCATCGCCATGTTCCGCCTGACCGGACAGAGCGAATTCCTGTACTGGCAGTTCTGACCCCGAGGCGCGACCGGAGCCCCGGTGGAAAGCCGGATAGTGCTTCTTATGTTAAAACGCTGGATTGGCCGGGCGTCGGGCTTGCCAGCAAACAGCTGCCGCCCCTAAGACGGGCGGCACGCGGAAGGAGAATGCAATGAGGATCACCGTCTTCGGCACCGGCTATGTCGGGCTTGTCCAGGGCGCGGTGCTGGCCGAGGTGGGCCATGACGTGCTCTGCGTCGATGTCGATGCCGGCAAGATCGAGGCACTGAAGCGCGGCCGCATCCCGATCTACGAGCCCGGGCTCGAGGAGATCGTGAAGAAGAACCACGCCGAGGGCCGGCTCTCCTTCACCACCGACGCCGCCGAGGGTGTCGCCCACGGGCGCATCCAGTTCATCGCCGTCGGCACGCCCCCCGACGAGGACGGCTCGGCCGACCTCAAGTATGTCCTCGGCGTCGCCGCCACCATCGCCGGGCACATGACCGAGCCGAAGGTCGTCGTGACCAAGTCGACCGTGCCGGTCGGCACCGCCGACAAGGTGACCGCGCGGCTGCAGGAAACCCTCGACGCCCGCGGCGCCGCCATCGCCTTCCATGTCGTCTCGAACCCGGAATTCCTGAAGGAAGGCGCGGCGGTCGCCGACTGCATGCGCCCCGACCGGATCGTCGTCGGCACCGCGAGCCCGGAGGCGGAGGAGCTGCTGCGCGAGGTCTACGAGCCCTTCAGCCGCAACCACGACAAGATGATCGTCATGGACGTGCGCTCGGCCGAGCTCACCAAATATGCGGCCAACTGCATGCTGGCGACGAAGATCTCCTTCATGAACGAGATCGCCAATCTCGCCGAGCGGCTCGGGGCCGATGTCGAGGCCGTGCGCCAGGGCATCGGCTCGGACCCGCGGATCGGCTATCACTTCATCTATCCCGGCGCCGGCTATGGCGGCTCCTGCTTCCCGAAGGACGTGAAGGCGCTCATCCACACCGCCCGCGACATCGGCTTCGAGCCGACGCTGCTCGCCGCGGTCGAGGCCCGCAACGACGCCCAGAAGGAAGTGCTGTTCGAGAAGATCTCGCGCCACTATGCCGGCGATCTCGCGGGCCGCACCTTCGCCCTCTGGGGCCTCGCCTTCAAGCCGCAGACCGACGACATGCGCGAGGCGGCCTCCCGCGTCCTCATGGAGGCCCTCTGGGCCGCCGGGGCGAAGGTCCAGGCCTATGACCCCGAGGCGATGGAGGAGACCCAGCGCATCTATGGCGACCGCGAGGATCTCGTGCTCTGCGGCACCAAGGAGGCGGCGCTGAAGGGAGCCGACGCGCTCGTCGTCGTCACCGAATGGCAGGCCTTCCGCGCCCCGGACTTCGACCTCATCGCCGAGAAGCTCAAGGAAAAGGCGATCTTCGACGGCCGCAACCTCTACGACCCGGCGCGGATGGCCAAGCGCGGCTTTGCCTATTACGCCATCGGCCGGGGCCAGACCGGCGCGGAGGCGGCGCCGGCCGCAGGACCGGGCGACGGGGCGAAATCCCTGGCCGCCGCGGCCCGCTGAGGCCGCCTTGCACATCCTCGTCACCGGCGCGGCCGGCTTCATCGGCTTCCATGTCGCCCGCAGGCTCCTCGCCCGCGGCGACACGGTGACGGGCTTCGACAATCTCAACGACTATTACGACGTCGCCCTGAAGGAGGCCCGGCTCGCCGAGCTCGACCGGGCCGCGGCGGCGCCCGGGGCCGGCGCCTGGGCCTTCCGCCGGGCGGATCTGGCCGACCAGGCCGCGGTCGCCGCCACCTTCGCCGAGGCCGAGGCCGCGGGCCGTCCCTTCGACCGGGTGATCCATCTCGCCGCCCAGGCCGGGGTGCGGCATTCGATCGCGGCGCCGCTCGACTACGTGCAGTCGAACCTCGTCGGCTTCACCCATATCCTCGAGGCCTGCCGCCACGCGGGCGTGCCCCATCTCACCTTCGCCTCCACCTCCAGCGTCTATGGCGGCAACACCGCCATGCCCTACCGCGAGAGTGCGGGCGTCGACCATCCGCTGCAGTTCTATGCCGCCACCAAGCGGGCGAACGAGCTGATGGCCCATGCCTATGCCCATCTCTTCGCCCTGCCCTGCACGGGCCTGCGCTTCTTCACCGTCTACGGCCCCTGGGGGCGGCCGGACATGGCGCCGATGCTGTTCACCCGGGCGATCCTCGCCGGCGAGCCGCTCAGGCTCTTCAACGACGGCAACCACAGCCGCGACTTCACCTATGTCGACGACATCGCCGAGGGGGTGATCCGCGCCTCGGACCGGCCGGCGACGCCGGACCCGGATTTCGACCCCGCCGCCCCGGACCCGGCCACCTCCCGGGCCCCCTTCCGCCTCTACAACATCGGCAACGGCGCCCCGGTCGCGCTCGCCGATTTCATCGCCGCGCTGGAGGAGAGCCTCGGGCGCAAGGCCGACCGGGTGCTGCTGCCGCTCCAGCCCGGGGACGTGCCCGATACCTGGGCCGACAGCTCGCGCCTCGCCCTGGCGGTCAACTGGCGGCCCGCGACCCCGGTCACCACCGGCGTCGCCCGCTTCGTCGACTGGTACCGGGACTTCTACGGGGCACCGGAAACCCCGGGGGAGACCCCGGAGGAGACCGGGGCCTGACCGCTCCCCCGGCCCGCCCGATCTGCGTCATCGTCCCGGTGCACGGGCACTGGGATCTCGTTCCCGGCCTGCTCCGGGCCCTCGCCGCCCAGAGCCTCGCCCCGGCGGACATCCTGCTGGCCGACAACGAGGCGCTCCCGCCCGATGCGGCCCCCGATGCGGCTGCTGACCCGACCCGTGCCCTGGCCCCGGACCTGGCCCCGGACCTGCTCTCGCCTCTGCCGGTCCCGGCGCGGATCCTGCCTGCCCCCGGCCCCGGCTCCTATGCCGCGCGCAACATCGCCGCCCGGGCGGCGCTGGCCGGGGCGCCGGAGGCGCTGCTCGCCTTCACCGATGCCGACTGCCGCCCGGATCCCGGCTGGCTCGCCGCCC
>ERZ500977.31-NODE-31-length-39192-cov-9.092956_pt1 | contig 39192 bp, 30 predicted proteins | sample MGYA00248863_ERZ500977 | MGnify/ENA primary metagenome ERZ500977 (study PRJEB25958, sample SAMN03398581) | human skin metagenome | study: EMG produced TPA metagenomics assembly of the Human Skin Microbiome Metagenome (human skin metagenome) data set.
GGGCCGTGCTGGGCTGCAAGATCGACGGCGGCCAGCACAAGATCGGCGGCTACACTCACGAGGACGCCGAGGTGATCGCCGCCACCGTCGCCGGGATCCCCGACAGACTCGGAGGCAAGCGCATGGCGATCCGCGTCGCCGAACTGGCCCGCGCCGGGCTGACGCCGGACTGGATGCCGGGGGCAGTGCCGCGTTGCGTGCCGACCATCATCAAGCAGAACCAGCACGGCACACATGCGGGTGCCATCGTCGTGGGCTCAGAACGCATCCGTGTGCGTGGCACCGGCGCACGGGGCACATGGAAAACCATCGACATCCTTGCCTGCCCGGTCACGTTCTCGCCGCACCCGCAGCAGATCGAGGCCGCCCGGCGCGGCTATGAGGACTGGTGGCAGGCGCTGGGCTGGGTGCGGGACGGTCTGGTCGAAGGTGGAATGCTGCGCGAGGTCGAGGTGACGGTGGCGATGCCGAAGGCACGGCCGTGGGAAAGATCACAGCCAAGCCGCTGTTAGCGGCTGGATTTCGCCCTCTGGCTGAAATACCGTCTGAAAAAGACTTACCAGGGGGCAGATTTCACAATGGCATCAATCGACAACGGCTCGGACCTCGGCATTGAAGCCGCCCTTTTCAAAGCTGCGGACAAGCTGCGCGGCAACATGGAGCCGTCTGATTACAAGCACGTTGCGCTTGGCCTGATCTTTCTCAAATACATCTCGGATGCATTCGAGGCCAAGCGCCTGGAACTCTTGCCGGAAGATGCGGAGGTGCCGCAAGGGACTAGGGTGAAACCCTCAGAAGACCGGGACGAGTACGCTGCGGAAAACATCTTCTGGGTGCCTCCGACGGCACGTTGGTCTCATCTTCAAGCAAACGCCAAGCTGCCCTCGATCGGAAAGATGATCGATGAAGCGATGATCGCCATCGAGAAGGACAACGAAAACCTCAAAGGCGTCCTGCCCAAGGACTATGGCCGCCCCGCCCTAAACGCCGTCATGCTGGGCGAGTTGATCGACCTGATCTCAGGCATCGCGCTGGGCGAGGGAAAGGACAAGGCGCGCGACCTGCTGGGTCGGGTCTATGAATACTTCCTCGGCCAGTTCGCGGGCAGCGAAGGCAAGCGCGGGGGTGAGTTCTACACCCCCCGCTCGGTCGTGCGCACCATGGTTGAGATGCTGGAACCCTACAAAGGCCGCGTCTATGACCCCTGCTGCGGCTCGGGCGGCATGTTCGTGCAGTCGGAGAAGTTCGTCGAGGCCCACGGCGGCCGTCTGGGCGACATTGCCATCTACGGGCAGGAGTCGAACTACACCACTTGGCGGCTGTGCAAGATGAACCTCGCCGTGCGCGGCATCGACGCCGACATCCGCTGGAACTCCGAAGGTACTTTCCACAAGAACGAACTGCCCGACCTGCGCGCCGATGTGATCCTGGCCAACCCGCCCTTCAACATCTCGGACTGGGGCGGCGAGCGGCTGCGCGAGGATGGGCGCTGGAAATATGGCATCCCGCCCGCGGGCAATGCCAACTTCGCCTGGTTGCAGCACATCCTGCACCACCTGTCGCCCACCGGCACGGCGGGGGTGGTGCTGGCCAATGGCTCGATGTCCTCGACGCAAAGTGGCGAAGGCGAGATGCGCAAAGCTATGATCGAAGGGGAGGTCATCGATTGCATGATCGCCCTGCCGGGACAGCTTTTCTATTCCACCCAGATCCCGGCCTGCCTGTGGTTTCTGGCCAAGGACAAGTCGAACGGCATCGCGCGTGACCGCAAACTGCGCGACCGGCGGGGCGAGGTGCTGTTCATCGACGCCCGCAAGCTGGGGTTCATGGTGGACCGGACGCGGAAGGAATTCTCCGACGCCGACATTGCCCGCATCGCGGACACCTACCACGCCTGGCGCCTGGGCGAGGGCTATGCCGACGTGCCGGGCTTCTGCAAATCGGCGAGTATCGAGGAAGTCCGGTCCCACGGTCACGTCCTGACCCCGGGCGGCTATGTGGGCGCCGAGGCGGCGGAGGAGGACGAGACGCCCTTTGCCGAGCGCTTCGCCGCGTTGCAGGAGCAGTTGGAGGGGCAGTTCGCCGAGGCCGAGGACCTGACGGCGACCATCCGGGCACGGCTTGCGGGGGTTGAGCTGTGAGTGACGGCTGGACAGCAGCGAAAATTAGCGAGCTGGCGAGGGTTCGATCCGGATTTGCCTTCAAAAGTTCGCAATGGACTGATGACGGAGTCCCGGTCGTCAAAATTGGCAATGTGAAGCGCGGGCGGCTCGATATGGCGGGCTGTTCCTATGTCACAAAGGCCGACGCAGCACAGAGCGGCTTTCTGCTCTCGGACGGGGACATTTTGATCGGCCTAACTGGCTACGTCGGCGAGGTCGCCAAGGTTCGTGAGTTTGGCCCGCTTGTGCTAAACCAGCGTGTGGGAAAGTTCTTTCCTACACCGAATTGTGACCCGAACTTCTTGTTCTTTCTGGTTTCAAACGAGGATTTTCGGCGGCGTGTTGAAGCTGCGTCGCACGGTTCGGCACAGGCTAATGTCAGTCCGTCAGCCATCGAGTCGTTCGAGGTCCTCATCCCGCCCCTCCCCGAACAACGCGCCATCGCCGCCACCCTCGGGGCGCTGGATGACAAGATCGAGTTGAACCGGAAGATGAACGCCACGCTCGAGGCCATGGCGCGGGCGCTGTTCCGCGACTGGTTCGTCGATTTCGGCCCCACCCGCGCCAAGATGGAAGGCCGCGCCCCCTACCTCTCCCCCGACCTCTGGTCCCCCTTCCCCGAAGGCTTGGACGCCGAGGGCAAGCCGGAGGGGTGGGAGGTTTCGTCGATCGGTGAAGAGGTGCGCGTTGTCGGCGGCTCGACCCCCAGCACCAAGGAACCGGACCTTTGGGACGGCGGCATCAACTGGGCCACACCGAAGGATCTGTCCACCCTTGCCGCGCCCGTCTTGCTGGAAACCTCGCGGACGATCAGCGCCGCAGGCCTTACGAAGATCAGTTCGGGCCAGCTGCCCGTGGGGTCGCTCCTGCTGTCATCCCGCGCGCCAATTGGCTACCTCGCCATCGCCGAGGTGCCGGTGGCGATCAACCAGGGTTTCATCGGGATGATCTGCGACAAGCGGGTGTCCAACGTGTTTGCTTGGCTCTGGACGCTGGAAAACATGGAAGCGATCCTAGCCAAGGCGAACGGCTCGACGTTCCAGGAGATCAGCAAGGGCAACTTTCGTCCGCTCCCAGTGGTCGTCCCGCCCGAACCTGTGCTGCGCGCTTTCGATGCCGTCGCGCAGCCTCTCTACGACCGCATCGCCAAGAACGAACGCGAATCCCGTACGCTCGCTCAGACCCGTGACCTCCTGCTTCCGCGACTGATGTCAGGTCAGATACTGGTCCAGCCAGACGCGATGGCGGGCTAAGGATGGAGTATTTTCGCCAGCGGTTCATTGATGAACTGAACGACGAAGGTCCGGTCGCTATCCGAACCTTTGAATGGCCAAGCGTAGATGTATTCAAAGCCATGGCGCCTGAACTCTATGAGGGGCATTTCGTCGATTGGCTTGGGGCTGCGAAGGAAGCAGCTAAGGATCGTGCACGCGAATTTCTGACAGAAAATGGATGCCTTGATCGGTTCAATCGCCTTTCTGAGCAGTGCGAACATCAGAGGGTGATGCCATTTGTCGGCGCCGGGCTGTCCCGTTCAACGGGCTTCCCACTATGGGGCGATTTTCTACAGTCGCTTACTACCGACTTTGTGGCCTGTCGCCCGGAGCTTGAAGCCCACCTTGCTGCTTCGCGTTACGAAGAGGCGGCGCAACTGATGCGCGACAGGATGGGGAACGACATATTTGACGAGGCAGTTCAGAACACTTTTGGACATCGCCGGAAAACTATCGCGGGCCCAATACAGCTCTTGCCCATGTGTTTTAGGCGCGGCGCGATCACGACAAACTTCGACTATGTTCTGGACAAGGTTTACGACGAAGCCGGATGTAGATTTGACGGAATGCTGGCGGGCGCCAATCTGCGAGATGCGCCACGGCGGATCGGAGATCATCCTCATTGCCTTCTTCGCCTGCATGGCGAGGCAGACACGGCAATCGGTCGAGTTCTGACCCGCGAGGAATACGAGGCAAACTACGGTGTTGCAGGTAGCTACCGGGAGATCCTTCGTGCCACGATCAACGCAACGAGTTTGCTGTTCATTGGGTGCAGCTTAAACATTGATCGAACGATTGCCGCCCTTATTGAAATCAAGGACGCAGCTGTTGTGGCCACTCCGAGGCATTATGCATTCTTGCCTTTAACGGAAGGACTGGATCGTGAAGCACGGCGTGCTGAACTTGGTGCAGCAGACATTCACCCAATCTGGTATCCGCCCGAGAACCATGACCAAGCCATCGAAGATCTGTTGATCTCTCTGATGGAAGGTGGGTTTCATGATTGATCCCTGCAGACTTTCATTGGGAGTTTCCGGAAAGGGAGGGATCAAATGACCACCTTGAGCGAAGCCGAAATCGAAGGCGTCCTTCTCGATCAACTCCTTCAGTTGGGCTACTCTTGCCTCAATGATGCTGTCTCGGGTCCCGATGGCCATGCCCCTGAGCGGGAGGCCTATTCCGACACCATTTTGGCAGGCCGACTCCGAGATGCCATCGCTCGGCTGAACCCACAGATCCCTGACGATGCACGCGAAGATGCCCTGCGGCAGGTTATTGCCTCTGACCGCCCATCGTTGATCGAGGAGAACCGCCGTCTGCACCGCTTTCTGGTCGAAGGCGTGCCGGTGGAGTACCGGGCCGACGATGGCGCAATCCGCGGCGATGCCGTGCGGCTGGTGGACCCAGCGGATGCGCAGAACGACTGGCTGGCCATCGCGCAGTTCACGGTGATCGAGAACGGCAATAACCGGCGCCCGGATGTTGTAGTGTTCCTGAACGGACTGCCTGTCGGCGTTATTGAGGTCAAGAAACCAGGGGCAGAGAACGCGACGCTTGCTGCAGCGTTCAACCAGTTGCAGACCTACAAGGCACAGATCCCGTCGCTGTTCCGCGTCAATGCCGTGCTGGTCACGACCGATGGCATCCAAGCCCGCATCGGTTCGCTCACGGCGGATCTGGAACGCTTCATGCCTTGGCGCACAACCGACGGTGCCGATGTTGCGCCCAAGGGTGCGCCAGAAATGCCGATCCTCATTGAGGGTGTCTTTGCGCGGCCGCGCCTTTTGTCGCTGATGCAGGACTTCACGGTGTTCGGCCACACGTCAAACGGGCTCGCGAAGATCCTCGCGGGCTATCATCAGTTCCACGCAGTGAAGCGCGCGGTCGCCAGCACCGTCGAGGCTAGCCGGTCAGGCGGCGACCGCAAGGCGGGAGTGATCTGGCATACGCAAGGGTCGGGCAAGAGCCTGCTCATGGCCTTCTATGCGGGTCAGCTAGTGCGTGACCCAGCGATGGAAAACCCGACAATCGTGGTGATTACTGACCGAAACGACCTAGACGACCAGCTTTTTGCCACGTTTTCTATGTGCCGCGACCTGATACGCCAGACGCCGGTTCAGGCGGACAGCCGCGAGGACCTTCAGAAGGCGCTGTCCCGTGCCTCGGGCGGGGTGGTGTTCACCACAATCCAGAAGTTCGCGCCCGAGAAGGGCGAGGCCTATCCCCTGCTGACCGATCGGCGAAACGTCGTTGTCATCGCGGACGAGGCCCACCGCAGCCAATACGGCTTCAAGGCACGGATCGAGAAGACCGGCGAGATCGCCTACGGCTTCGCCAAACACCTGCGCGACGCGCTGCCGAATGCGTCCTTCATCGGTTTCACCGGCACGCCGATCGAGCAGGACGACGTGAACACCCCCGCGGTGTTTGGCCACTACATCGACGTCTACGACATAAGCCGCGCCGTTGAGGATGGGGCGACGGTGCCCATCTACTACGAAAGCCGCCTAGCCAGGATCGAGCTTCCTGAGGAGGAAAAGCCGAAGGTCGATGCCGAGATCGAGGAACTGACCGAGGACGAAGCCGTCAGCGAACAGGAACGGCTGAAGCGGAAGTGGTCCACCGTCGAGGCGCTTGTCGGGGCAGAGAAGCGGCTGCGCATGGTTGCCGAGGACCTCGTCGCCCATTTCGAGGCGCGCGTGCAGGCGATGGACGGCAAGGCCATGGTGGTCTGCATGAGCCGCCGCATCTGCGTCGACCTCTACAACCAGATCGTCGCCCTGCGGCCCGACTGGCATTCCGACGACGACAATGCCGGGCTGGTGAAGATCGTGATGACCGGATCAGCCTCGGACCCGGAAGCCTGGCAGCCCCATATCGGGGGAAAGGCGCGCCGCGATCTGCTGGCCAAGCGGGCAAAGGATCCGAAGGATGCGCTGAAGCTGGTGATCGTGCGGGACATGTGGCTCACCGGCTTCGACAGCCCATCGATGCATACGATGTACATCGACAAGCCGATGCGCGGCCACGGGCTGATGCAGGCGATTGCCCGCGTCAACCGCGTGTTCCGCGACAAGCCTGCAGGGTTGATCGTCGATTACATCGGCATCGCCCAAAACCTGAAGTCCGCGCTGGGCCAGTATTCCAAGGCGGACCAGGAACAGGCGGGGATTGACGAGGCAGAGGCCGTTGCCGCGCTGCTGGAGCGGCTGGATGTCGTGCGCTCCATGTTCCACGGGTTCGACTACTCGGCCGGATTGACCGGCACCCCGCACCAACGACTTGTCGCGCTGGCCGAGGCGCTAAACTGGGTTCTGGCCAGACAGGACGAAGCCGCACAGCGCGAAACCGACAAGGAGGCCAAGAAGGCAGCGCATCGCCGATATCCGGATGCAGTTCTGGCACTCTCCAAGGCGTTCGCACTTTGCTCGGCAAGCGACACGGCCCGCGAAGTTCGCGACGAGGTTGGCTTCTTCCAGACGGTGCGCGCGGCCATGGTCAAGGCGGCCGACACATCCGGCCGTTCGGCCGCTGACCGCGACCTCGCGATCCGCCAGATCGTCAATGACGCTGTCGCCTCGACCGAGATTGTGGACATCTTGTCTGCAGCCGGGCTGTCGTCACCCGACATTTCAATCCTGTCGGACGATTTCCTGGCCGAAGTTGGCCAGATCGATAAGAAGAACCTCGCACTCGAGGCCCTGAAGAAGCTGCTGAACGACGAGATCCGGTCTCGGAGCCGTTCCAACGTCATCGAGACCCGGAAGTTCTCGGAACGGTTGGAAGAAGCTATCGCGCGCTATCACACCAACGCCATCAGCACGGTAGAGGTTCTTCAGGAGCTGATCGCACTAGCCAAAGACGTTCGCGACGCACGAAGTCGCGGTGAAGAGGCCGGGCTCACACCAGAAGAGGTCGCCTTCTACGATGCGCTGGCCGACAACCAGAGTGCGGTTGACGTGCTCGGCAACGACCAGCTGAAAATCATCGCCCATGAACTGCTGACGGGACTCAAGGCCAACGTCAGCATCGACTGGGCGCACCGCGACAGCGCCAGGGCGCGTCTGAGGGTCCTCGTCAAGCGCATCCTGCGGAAGTACGGTTATCCACCAGACCTCGAAGAGGCCGCCGTAGGGGGCGTGCTTGCTCAGGCTGAGGCGATGCTATCGGAAATTTCGAGGTGATATGAATTCATTGTGCAAAGGGGGAAAACTGACCTGCAATCGAAACTGCTGAACGTCTGAGAAGGTCGGCTGCATGAAATTTAAACCACGCAACCTTCGCGCAATCGCCGAAATGGTCATTGGGGATGCTGAGCATTTTCCTCGTCGATCTAGCTTTTATATCACCAAGTTTTTTGAAGAGTGCGATCTCGACTTCGTTCACGATGGGAGCACGCGAGCGATCTGGACTTCCCAGCGCCTCGAAGAGCTTTTGGAAGAACCCCAACCCGCCGCCTTTCAGCTGCCGACGCGCTTTGTCGCTTTGCTCCGGACGCTAATGGACCCTCGGGAGGCAGAGGACGATGACCTAGACCGAAGCAAAGCGTTGGCATCGCTGAACGAGCCGCTGACCAGGGAGGGCTATCAAGCCTACTACGATGAGGATCGGACGCTGCAGATTCGCCACGTCGGTAGCAAGACAGTGTCCACGGCGACCAATCCCCATCGCCCCTTAACCCCCAAAGAAGCGGAGCGTAAGAGACAGCTGAACGCCTATCTCGACACGTGCAGCGAAGATGAGCTGATAGAAGAAATCCTTTTGCCACTGTTCCGGCAACTTGGTTTCCACCGACTGACAGCCGCTGGTCACGCTGACAAGGCCCTTGAGTATGGCAAGGATGTTTGGATGCGCTTTGTCCTGCCCACCCAGCACGTCCTGTACTTTGGCATTCAGGCGAAGAAGGGAAAGCTTGACTCAGCCGGGATGACGAAGGGATCGAATGCCAATATTGCCGAGATATATCAGCAGGTCTTGATGATGCTGGGGCATGAGATATTCGATCCGGAGACGAGCAAAAAGGCCCTTGTCGACCATGCCTTTATCGTTGCCGGTGGCATCATTACCAAGCAAGCGCGCAATTGGCTGGGGGGAAAGCTCGATGCCTCAAAGCGCAGCCAGATCATGTTCATGGACCGTGAAGACATCCTGAACCTTTATGTCACCTACAATATTCCCCTCCCCGAGAAAGCCCTGCCAAAGCTCGACGCGTTGCCGGACGAGATTCCGTTTTGATCGGTTTGCAGGTCGAAGGCTAGGTTTCGGCATCCCCCTCCGCTGGTTCCTCCCCGGCCCTGAACGTATGCGGGGGGGCGCAGCGCGGAAGATTGCCAGCGTCAGGCGATTTCACCGGGGAATCCAGGCGGAATCCACTTGGCCAGCTTGAGACCATTTTCGACCAATAAAACAAGGCTTTGAGTATCCCGCAGGGGTGGATTCCTGCTGGATTCCGTGTGGATTCCGGGATCCACTTCGCGGAAGCCAGGGCCGGAATCCAGCGAGGTGGAAGCCACCGGGATCCACCCGCCCGAAGCCACCAAAAACCACAGGACCAGCCTGCCCCATGGACCTCACCTTTGCGCCGCGCCAGATCGAGTTCTGGCCGATCGAGCGCCTGCGCCCCTATGCCCGGAACGCGAAGATGCACGGGCCCGATCAGGTCGCCCGGATCGCGGCCAGCATGGCCCGTTTCGGCTGGACCGTGCCCTGCATGGTCGGCGACGATGGCGAACTGATCGCCGGTCACGGAAGGGTGCTGGCGGCGACGGAGCTGGGGCTTGCCGAGGTGCCAGTGATCCGGCTGGGCCATCTCGATGAGGCCGAACGCCGGGCCTATCGCATCGCCGACAACAAGTTGACCGAACTCGGCGACTGGGACGAGGGGCTGCTGCGCGACGAGGTCGCGGGCCTGCTGGCCGAGGATTTCGATCTGTCGCTGCTGGGCTTTGCCGAGGACGAGCTGGAGGCCTTGCTGCAGGATCCGGACCTTGGCGAGGATGGCGCCGCCGAGGGCGAGGACGATGTGCCGGAACCGCCAGTCGATCCGGTCTCGGTGCCGAGCGATCTCTGGCGGATTGGCGATCACCGGCTGATCTGCGGCGACAGCACCTCGGCGGATGTGGTCAGCAAACTGCTCGGCGATGTCCGCCCGCTGCTGATGGTGACTGACCCGCCCTATGGGGTGGAATACGACCCGGCATGGCGCAACCATACCGGCGCGGCCAAGACCAAACGCACGGGCAAGGTGCTGAACGACGACCGTGCCGACTGGCGCGAGGCCTGGGCATTGTTTCCGGGCGATGTCGCCTATGTCTGGCACGGCGCGCTGCATGCGACCACCGTCGCCGACAGCCTGATCGCGGCGGGCTTCGACATCCGCTCGCAGATCATCTGGGCCAAGGACCGGCTGGTCCTCAGCCGGGGCGACTATCACTGGCAGCACGAGCCCTGCTGGTACGCCGTGAAAAAACGCGGCAAGGGCCATTGGGCCGGGGATCGCAAGCAGACCACACTCTGGCAGATCGCGAACCGGGATCAGGATGCAGAAACGGTCCACGGCACCCAGAAGCCGGTCGAGTGCATGCGCCGACCGATCCTGAACAATTCCAGCCCCGGGCAGGCGATCTATGAGCCCTTCATGGGCTCGGGCACCACGCTGATCGCGGCCGAGACCACCGGCCGGGTCTGTTACGGGATCGAATTGAACCCGACCTATGTCGATGTCGCCATCGCCCGCTGGCAGAACCTGACCGGCGAGGCGGCGGTGCTGGACGGTACCGACCAAAACTTCGACGACCTGACAACGTCCCGACGCTGAGACCATGAATGACCTGGCTTTACCTGCCCCCGGATGCGATTCCGGGGCCGATGACACCTGCCTCTTCGGCCTCTCCCTCTGTTCCGGCGCGGGCGGGATCGATCTCGGCCTCACCCTTGCCCTGCCCGGATATCGAACTGTGGGCCATGTCGAGCGGGAGACATACGCTGCGGCCACTCTCGTGGCGCGGATGGCGGACACGGCCCTGGATCAGGCTGTTGTCTGGGACGACATTGCCAGCTTCGACGGCAGACCTTGGCGCGGCGCGGTGGATATCGTCTCTGCGGGCTATCCGTGCCAGCCGTTCAGCGTGGCGGGCAAGCGCCGGGGTGCCGAGGATCCCCGCCACCTCTGGCCGCATGTCGCCCGGATCATCGGCGAATGCGAACCGCCCTTCGTCTTTCTTGAAAATGTCGCCCATCATCTTCGCCTCGGCTTCCCCGAAGTCGCCAGCGGACTGGTCGGCATGGGCTACAGGCTTGCGGCAGGATTGTTTACGGCGGCGGAAGTCGGCGCACCCCACCGCCGGGAACGGCTGTTCATCCTCGCCATCCGCGAAGGCGACGAACTGGCCGACCCCGCGCGCCTGCTCCGGCACCCGGTCGAGCGGCGGGAACCGGACGGAACTCCTGCGCCTCTGGCCGACGCCCCGGGCCAGCGCCAACGAGAACCGGCAGACCAGACCGACGCCGTCACAGGCGGCAGGCAGGCACGGGATGAACCTTGCGACGACGGCGGCACAATGGCCGACACCACTGGCGACGGACGGCGCGAAGCCGAGCGCGGGCAATCGCAAATCGGCCGATCTGACCCATGCGGCGGGCATGTGGATGACGCCGACGGCGCGGGATCACAAGGACGGGGCGACCAGCCTTGCGAACACGCCGGTGAACGGCCTGCTTGGCCGCCAGGTCCTCACGACGTCGATGGCTGGGCCCGATACCTGCGATCAGCGCCGGACCTTGAACCCGCTGTTCGTCGAGGCGCTGATGGGCTGGCCAGCAGGGTGGACAGGCTCCGCCTCTGTGGCAATGGCGTGGTCCCGCTGGTTGCCGCGCATGCGCTCCGAACTCTGGCGCATCAGTTGCTGGAGGATGGATGAGGCGCCGCCGGATCAGGAAGAACTCAGCTTGTAGACCCGGCCCCTTTCGGTGAGCTTCTCAGACGTCACGGTCAGGCCGAGCTTTTTCTTCAGCGAACCGGAAATGGCGCCCCTGATGCTGTGGTGCTGCCAGCCCGTCGCCTCGGCGATCTCTGCGATACTCGCTCCCTCCGGCGCCTGCAGCATAGCGATCAGCTGGGCCTGTTTCGTGCCGGGACGCTGGGCGGCGGCGATGGCCCCGGGCTTGGCATCCCGCAGGCCCGCCATGGTCCTGACCACCACCGGGTCGATGCCGATGGCGTCCAGTCCGCTATCGGTGGCGATCAGCGTGGTTCCGTGACCATCGCCGGTCTCGCGCCAGAGCGGTTCGTTGCGCCGGAGATTGGCATCAACCTCTTCGATGAAGCCGAGCTTGATCATCTTGCCGATGGCCATCTTCGCCGCCGCACCATGAAGCCCCTCGGGCAACGGCAGGGCGAGATTGCCAGGCCGGGCGCTGGCGCGGTTCAGGATCAGGGTCTGGGTGTCGGTGAGTTTCAGCATCATTGGCTCCTTGCATCGCCGCCGCTGGTTGCGGCTGGCTTCTACGGAGCCGGGCCCCGCATCGCGCGGGGCGTGGCGGGCGCCAGTTGCCAGCCGGTCAGGCGGCGTGTTCGCCCTCGCCGAAGGCAAAATCGCTGATCTGTTTCAGCAGATGGGCCTGATACTCGAGGCTGCCGAGGTCGCTCCAGTTCACCTGATCCGGGTCCGCCCCGAAATGGTCTTCGCTGAAGGCCTGCAGCCGGGCGAGCATCGCGTCAATTTCGGCCTTCTTCGCGATAAAGGCGGCAAGGGCGGCGTCATTGGTGCGGGCGGCTTGGCGGGTCATTTCGGTCTCCGGGGGCTGCGTTTCGTTGATGCAGCATCGCTCGGGGGCGCCCTGAAGTGTAGAGAATTCGGAGCAATAACAGTGCTTTCTGATGCAGATCACCATCATGTTCAGACGGATCCGCGATGCATGAGCGAACGTGCTTATGCGGCTCTGTCGCGCGGGACGATCCAGAAGGCGCGCTAGAGCGGCTGGCTGGTCCTGTTCGAAGACGGTGGAATCGAACCAACATTGCTTCTGAGACGCCCTCGATGAATCCAGCGCCCCAAAAGCCTATCCGAAGACCAGCTCTGGAAGGACGGCTTCCCATTCGTCGCGGCGGATGCTGCTGTGGTATTGTTCCTCATTGTCGCTTTTGCGCCAGCGGATGACGGCGCCGATTTCACCGCGCAGGAAGGTCAGGCCTTCGGGTGGCGAGAAGGCGCTCGACATGCGGCCAAGCGAATTGCCGTCCCGATCGCGAATGAACCAGCGGCCTTCGTTGCAAATCAGTGCTACCGGGTCGCCGACCTCGCAGGTGGCAATGGCGCCAAGCGAAGGATCGCCATCTCCAAGCCGCCCGGCCCAGGACAGATCGACCAGCTTCATGTCGGGCATGACATATTGCTCGGACCGACCCAGAAGCGCGCTGCAATCGGGCGCGACCTCCCGTCGCAGCAGATCCTCATGCGACGCGAGGAACGGGTGCGCGCCTTCGGCCATCACGGCCAGACTGCGTCGGGCGCGGGTTATGGCGACATAGAACAGGCGGCGCGGGGCATCGGCATCCTCGCCCTTGGACGGTCTGTCCCAGCCGCCGTCCAGAATGATGACACCGTCGAATTCCAGCCCCTTGGCCCGATGCGCGGTCAAGAGCAGCAGCCCCCGCTGCTCGCCCCGAGTGTCGCGCGACCATTCGGCAAACCATTCAATGAGGTCCGGAACGGGAATGGTCTTCTCGGCGATCTCGCGCGCGAGCCCGGCAATGCCTTCGGCGATCAGGCCTGTCCAGCGGTTACCGGGCTGGCGGTTCAAGAGATCGAGCAGATCCTTGATCCCCAGCCGTGCAGCAAGGTCCTGCCTCAATGCGGCAACAAAATTCTGCATCTCACGCAGGCGCCAGATATTGGGCAGGCTTTCATTGGCCATCTCGACCGGGATGCCCATGGCTTCGGCATAGGCCCGGACCGGTCCCAGCCCCTTCCAGTCGCGTGAGATGATGGCGGTGCGCGACCATTTCCATTCATCAGGCTCAAGGCGGGACAGGCGCAGGAGTTCGTCCACCGCCGCCACAGCCTGCGGCACGCGCCCGGGCGAGCAGCGCAACAGTTGGACCCTGCCTTGCGCAACGGGATCGCGCATTGCCATCTCGCCACCCGGCGGCTGGCGTTCGCGCTTGCGGTCGATGCTGATTGCCTGATCTACCTTCATGCGCGAAGCCGCCGGCGCAATTGCCCGGTTCGCCGCCTCGATGATGTGGCGGGTCGAGCGGTAATTCTCGATCAGATATTCCGGCCTCGCCCGGTAATCCTCCTCGAACCTGCGGATGAAGCCGACCGAGGCACCGGCGAAGGCATAGATATTCTGATCGTCATCGCCCACCGCAAACAGGCTGAGCCGCAGATCGGGATCCTCCAGCGAGCGCCCGGCGACGGCCGCGATCAACGCATATTCCTCGGGGCCGATATCCTGATATTCATCGACCAGAATCCAGCGATAGCCCTGGATCAGCGCGTCGCGCTGCGCCTCGGCCTCGGCCCTGCTCAGCCCCTCGCCGTTCAATTGCCGCACCGCCTCCATGACGATGCCGTCGAAATCGCGATCATCCCCCGATGCGCCGACGAAACTGGCGCCGACCAAGCGCATCGCCAGTGCGTGGCAGGTCGAGACGGTGACGAAGGCGGCATCGTCACCGATCAGGTGGCGCAGTCGGGCGCGGATCTCGGCAGCGGCGTGGCGGTTATAGGCCAGCACCAGAATGCCGCGCGGATCCTCGCGCCGGACCCGGATCAGGTATGCGATACGATGGACCAGAACCCGGGTCTTGCCCGAGCCGGGGCCAGCAAGCACAAGCACATTGGTCTGCTCGCGGTCATCGGCGACGATCTTCTGCTGGACCGGGTTGCCCAGATCTTCGACGATGGATTTCCACGAGGCGCCGGTGGTCTGGCGCCGCAATTCGGTGCCGCGACCGGGCAGCCATTTTTTCTGAAACGTGTCGCGGTCAAGAACGAAATAATCCTCGGACAGCTTCTGCGCCTTATCGATGGCGGCAAGACCCTGCTCGGCATAGGCCGCCATGACATGGGTCTGGATGGTCTGTTCAGAATAATGTTCTTCCAGCGGAGTGAAATGCTCGACGGTGAAAAGGTCGCGCCCCGGGCGCAGATGCAGGGTCATGGCGGGCCGGAATACCGTCAACCCCTTGCCCAGCGTCACCACCTCCTGCTCGTGCAGCCACAGAAGCGCACGCTCCATCAGCTTGTTCATGTCCTTGACGGCGCCGCGCAGCAAAGCGTCGCCAGTCAGGCTTGCCAGCAGATCGCCCATGGTGGTTTCAACCTGAATATCCTTGCCGCGCGTGCCCTTTGCAACCTTGCCGGTCAGATGCGCCAGCAGCAATTCTGCACCCTGACGCCTAATCTCCGCGGTCTGGTCAACGACCGGCCACGAGCGTTGCAGCCTGACCATCAACGTATTGCGCGAGGCCTTGCGCAGGTGAAGGTTCCCGCGCCCGCCTTCCTGATCGCGACCATCGCGCGCCATGCCGCGCAGCAGCTTTTCGACGATATCGGGCCGCGCGCCGCCATGGCCCCGGTCGCGCAGAGCCTGGCAGGTCTCGGCCAGATGCAGCGGCATCGGTGCGTCGCCGTCGGCATCGGGAGCAGTCTCGCGCATCAGGGTGATCAGGTCGGCTTCAAGCTGTGCGGCCTGCGCAAGCCTGCTTTGCGAATGCCCCTCGACGCCGACATGGACAAAGACCGTCACCGCCAGATCGTTTCGCGCAATGCCAAGCGCCTCCAGATCGCTCATGGCCTTGTTCAGTGCACCGCCGCTGAGGCCACTGACGCCGGTCAATTCGTCAGTGGAAATGCCCTGATCGGGCGGCGCATTCATCAGATGGCGCACGATATCCAGCAATTGCTTGCGCCGCGTGCCAGTAATCGACTGTCGGGCAAGGATCGCCTCGACCTCTTCCAGCTTGCGAATGCGCAGCGAGGAAGGAAAGACCTGAACCCGGTTTTCCTCGCGGCTGAGCAGCGTTGCTTCCTCCAGCCAGGACACGGCGGTCTTGACGCGGGTGTCGTCGGTGGCGCTGTCGCGTTCGAATTCCTGATCGCGTTCGGCCCGGACGATCTCGCCCGAGGTGGCCACGACCTCGCCAGTCTTCGCGGTCTTCTCGTTTAGCCGCCGCAGCGCCTTCAGGATCGCGCCGATCTCGTGCCGCGCCAGCCGCGAACGCGCCGAAAGCGAGAACTGCCGCTCAACATCCTCGCCGGAAAACAGCAGGACACAATCGGCATGTTCGCGGTCGCGACCCGCCCGACCGGCCTCCTGCAGATAGTTTTCCAGCGATCCGGGAATATCGCCATGCACGACCAGCCGGATATCGGGCTTGTCGATCCCCATGCCGAAGGCGTTGGTCGCAGCGATGATCCGCAACTCGCCGATGCGGAACCGTTCCTGGACATCGCGCTTGGCCTCGACCGTCAGCCCGGCATGGAAATGTTCAGCGGCGAGGCCCTGCTGTTTCAGGAACTCCGCCACACGCTCCGTCGTGCTGCGCGTCGCGCAATAGACCACCGCGCCCGAGGCCCCCTCGACCGGCAGCTTTGCCTCGATCACGTCCAGAATATCGGCAAGCTTGGTGCCCTTCTGCGTTTCGCGGACCTCGAAACTCAGGTTGGTACGGACCGCTCCCCCATCCAGCAGCAGCAGATCGAGGCCCAGCCGGGATCGGAAATGCGCGCGGATATCGGTCGCCACTTCAGGCTTGGCCGTCGCGGTCAGGCAGAGGACCGGTGCGGGCGGCTCATCGCCCGAGGATTCCTTGATGAAGCGCCCGATATAGCGGTAATCGGGCCGGAAATCGTGCCCCCATTTCGAGACGCAATGCGCCTCGTCCAGCACCCAGAGCCCGATCTCGCGCTGCTTCAGGACCGAGCGGACAGAACTGCTGCGCAACTGCTCGGGCGAGATAAGCAACATCGCCGCCTCACCCATCCGCACACGGTCGAGCGCGTTCTGCCGTTCGGGCATCGACAGCATGCCGTTGATGGTGACCACCGAGGATATCCCTGCCCGCTCCATCCCCTGCACCTGATCGGCCATCAGCGCCACCAGTGGGGATATCACCACCGTCAGCGCCCCGATCCGGTCGAATTTGGTCAGGGCCGGGATCTGGTAGCAGACGGATTTGCCTGTGCCGGTGGGCAGGATGCCCAGCAGGCTCTGGCCGCCCATCGCCTCGCTGACGATGCGTTCCTGAAGCGGGCGGCCGGTTTCGGGGTCCGCAGGTTGCGAACGGAAGGAATCGAAGCCGAACCAGCGGCTCAGCGCCCGGCCCGGATCGCCGTGTGCGCGACACCATGCGCAATCCGGGCTGTCGCAGCCGGTATCGCGCAGATCCCGCACGATGCGCGCCGCATCCCGAAACTGCATCCGCACCCATGGCGGCATGACGGACTCCCCGCCCGCGACCGAGATCCAGGACAGGGCATAGGCGAGCGGCCATCCCAGCTTTGGATCGGTCAGCCAGTCGAACAACTGGCCGACCCGATCTTCGCAGGCGTTCCCGGCCAGCAGCCCACGCATCGCGTCATGCGCTGCCGTCGCCGAGGGCCGGTCAGCACGGCGAACCTGCCGGAATACGGCGTCAAAACCGCCCGAACCTTCCATTCGCGTCGTCAGGAAATGATAGGCGGTCAGCGCATCCGGCGTTTCTGCGTTCAGCTGTCGAAAGGCCTCAAGCTGGTTGCCCAGCGCCTCAAAAACCAGCCGCGCATCCAGTTCCGGGTCGTTCACATGCCCGGCCTGCAACCGGCCATCGTGATAATGCTTGACCAGATGGTGATAGGGATTGCGCGGAAAGGCCAGCGGGTTCAGCCACAGCGTATCGATCGGCGCCTGCACCAGTGCCGCCAACCGTGGCCGTGCCGCCGCCAGATGCGGCAGATCATGGCGCAGGATATTGTGGCCGATCAGATGATCTGTCCGGCCGAGCGCCGTTTCCAGCCGGTCCAGCGCCTCGCCCAATGCGCCGCGACGCGACAGAATGGCCGGGGCATCGCCAGGCCGGACCGCCGCCAGCGCGAATATCCGGGCGGATTTCGGATCGACCTCCAGATCAACGGAAATGCAGCGCCCGAGAAATTCAAGGAAATAATCATCCATATCAGGCGGGCGTCCGGTATTGTTTTCAGTTTATGTTACCGGGGATCGTCTTGAGAATAGTCGGCGGGGTCAATAGAGAGTGGCTCGGAGACGCAATAGGCATCTTCGTCATCGCCAGTTTCATACTCAATATAGCCGCGATGCGCTGCCCATCCTGAAAGGCGTTCGGTCAGCCGATCCTGTATCAACTTGCTCTGCCCGCGCCGTCACAAAGCCGCTCCTCGGACCCCACCCCTCGCTAAGACCTGGCGGGCACAGAACAGTCAGATAACGCGTCGCAACGTGAGGCACCGACCAACGCGTGTAGCATAAAAAGGGCCTGCCACGCATATGACAGACCCACCAGTGCGCTGACCCGGATCAGACGAATGCGCCGATGCCGGTCAATCCGCGACCTACAATCAGGGCGTTGATCTCTCGCGTACCCTCGTAGGAGTAGATTGCTTCGGCATCGGCGACGAAGCGACCGACGTTTTCTTCCAGCAGTATGCCATTGCCGCCCAGCAGTTCTCGCGCCAGCCCGACCGTCTCGCGTGCGGATACGGTGCAATAAAGCTTGGCCAGCGAGGCCGCTTCCTCGCTGCCCTGCCCCTGTTCTTCCAACTGGCTCAGCCGGTGGCACAGCGTCATCGAGGTGGTGACCCCCGCCAGCATCTTCACAAGCTGGTCCTGCACCATCTGGAAGCCGCCGATGGGCCGGCCGAACTGCTTGCGCTTTTTGGCATAGGCAAGCGCATGTTCGAAGGCACCAAGCCCGCAGCCCACAGCCTCCCATGCGACGAAGCCGCGGGTCATGCGCAGCACCCGCGCGGTATCGGCGAAGCTGTTCGCATTCTCCAGCTTGTTCGCATGCGGCACGCGGCAATCGGTCAGGGTGATCATCGCATTCTGCACAACCCGCAGGGCGATCTTGTCCTTCATCACCTCGGTTTCGAAGCCCGGGGTGCCCTTTTCGACGACGAAGCCCTTGACCTGGCCGTCATCGACATCGCGCGCCCAGATCACGTTGATATCGGCGAATGTGGCATTGCCGATCCAACGCTTGGCACCGTTCAGCACCCATTCGTCGCCCTCACGCCGGCAGGTCGTCATCAACCCGCCCGCCGCGCCCGATCCGACCTCGGGCTCGGTCAGCCCGAAAGAGCCGATCTTTTCCATCCGCGCCATCGCCGGCAGCCAGCGCTGCTTCTGTTCCTCGGATCCGCAGAGATAGATCGAGCCCGCCGACAAACCGCCATGAACCCCCATGAAGGTCGCGATCGAACAATCGACCCGCGCGATTTCCAGCGCGATGAACCCGTCCAGCAGCGGCGAGCGGCCGCGAAAGCCGTAACCGTGATAGGACGCGCCAGCGATTCCCAGCTTTGCCATTTCTGGGATCAGCTGATGCGGGAATTCGGCGCGGGTCCAGTAATCGTTGATGATGGGCGCGACATGTTCGGCCAGAAAGCCCCGCAATTCCGCCAGCAGCGCCTGATCCTCGGCGGGCAGGGTTTCACGCAGGCGATAGAAGTCGCCGGGCCAGTTTTCGGTGGTGTCGTTCATCTTCTCCTCCTTGGTTGTGCCGGCTGTCCGGTCACTGCTGGTTGCGGCATGGCGCGAATTGCCAAGCCTGCGGTGCCGCCCTATCCTTCTCCATCCGGTCTGGGAGGGAGCGGTGAAGACGGGGCGCTATTACGTTCGGGCAACGAAGCTGGCCGGCCTGCCCCAGATGGCGGCCGGGCGGGGCGTCGATCTTGCCGCGCAGATGCTGGCCGTGGGGCTCGATCCGGCGGCGCTGCGACACCCGGAAATGATCATCGACTATCGCGGCTTCCGCGACCTGCTGCATGGCTGCGCGGTCGCCTGGGATCTGCCCGATATCGGCATCCGTATGGCGGATTATCAGGCCATTGACTTTCTTGGCCCGGTGGCGCTGGTGACGCGGATGGAACGGACCGCCCGCGGCGCGCTGAAGGCGATCATCGCCAATCTGGTGATCTACAGCAACGCCACCGTCATGGCGCTGGAAGAAGGTGGCGACACCGCCACGCTGGTCCTGAACCGGCGCGGAGATGCGCCCGACGGGCGCGAGAATGCCGAGCTGATCATGGCCCAGGGCAAGATTGCGCTGGATGCGATTTCGGGGATGCGCCTGCCGCTGATCGAGGCTGCCTTCATCCATGGCAGGGGTGCCTCGTCCCGCGCGGTCGCGACCTTCTTCGACTGCCCGATCCGCTATGATCAGGGGCGGAACGCGCTGATCTTTGACCGCGCGCATCTGGACCGCCCGATCGAGAAAAGCGACCTCGCCTATCACGACCTCATCAGGCGCTATCTGGCTGATGCCCATGCCGAGCTTGCAAAAGGTGCCACCGACGCGGTCCGCGCCGAGATCGCCCGGCAGATGGAATTCGGCCAGTGTACGCTGGAAAGCGTGGCCTATGCGGTGCGCATGACCCCGCGCAGCCTGCAACGGCAATTGCGGGGCGAAGGCACGTCGCTGCGCGAGCTGGTCGATGAATGGCGCCGGGATCGGGCGCTGTCGATGGTGACGAATACCCGCCTGCCCCTGTCCGAGATCTCGCAGGCGCTCGGCTATTCCGAACAGAGCGTCTTTTCCCAGGCCTTCCGGCGCTGGTTCGGCAATGCCCCGCAGAAGCTGCGCTCGGGCGGCGCGGCTGCCGATGGTTGACGCCCGGACAGACCCGGCACCATCGCCCCCGAAAGCCAAAACCCCTCCCATCCCCTGCACTGCCCTCCGTTCAGACTGCGCCCCGCCATGCATCCGGCGGATGCAACAAACCTAGCGCGAACGGTACGGATCGGCTTGGGATCAGGCGCGAGGAATTTGAGATTGCGCGCCAGGCCTGGGCGTCACTTTGTCCTGGCCGCGCCGGTCATCAGGTTGAACAGGCCCTGCATCTGGTCGAAGCCAGCCGCGCCCGGCATCCATGCCTTCATCATCTCGGCCGGGTCCATCGCCTTGACCGCGCCCAGCATGCGGTCGCGGATCTCGGCCATCATTTCCTCCTGCATGGGCTGGACATCGGGCAGGCCCAGAAAGCTGCGGGCTTCTTCGGGGGTGCAGTCGACTTCGATGGTGACTTTCATATATTCGCTCCTCCTCAGGTCAGGATCGCATTCAGCGCGAACAGAGCCCCGCCGATCAGCGCGCCAAGCACCGCGCCATTGATGCGAATATACTGCAGATCAGAACCGATCTCTGCCTCGAAGCGAGCGTTCAGTTCCTCCGGCTCCCAGCTGGCAATGACATCGCCGACGTAATCGGCAATCGCCGGGCGCAGATCGCCGATCACCTTCGCGGCCAGTTCGGCTGTGCGCGCATCCAGCGCCGCGCGGATGGCCGGATCGGCGGCGCTGCGGCTGGCGAGGTCGCGGATCATCCCGGCCACGGGCGCAGCGAAGGCGTCGGGGTCTTCGGCCAGCCGGGTCCGCAGACGGTCGCGCAGCGCCCCGCCCAGACGCAAGGCCGCCGCGTTCAGCGCGCCCGACCGGATCAGCACCTCGCGCCCCTCGCCCACGGCGCGGGTCAGGGTGCCATCGGTGGCAAGCTGATCGACCATGGCGCTGAAGGCCTGTTCCAGATCGCGGCGCAGTTCGGAATCCTGCCTTTGCAATTCGTCCAGCAGCGACAGCACCCCGGCCACGACCGCATTGGCCAGCCGCCGATCCACGGCCGAGGCGATCCACCATCGACTTTGCGTCTGCACCAGATCGGCAGCGATGTCGCGGTTCTGGTCGATGGCGCGCTGCAACAGGACCAGCACCTCGCCCAAGGCCGTGCTGCGCATTCCCTCTTTCACCAGCCTCGCCAGCGCAGCGGCAATCGCCGGATCATGGGCGTCGCTTTCGGCCTGCGCGCGCAGCCAGCGCCGCGACCGGGCAAGCGCGCGCGGCGAGGGATCCTGTTCCAGCAGCTGCCGCATGATCCGCGTCACCTCATGCGAGATAAGCGCCGCGTTTTCCGGGGCGCTCAGCCATTCCAGCGCATAGGAGCCGGGGCGCAACGCGATCAGCCGCGCCTGAAGGCTGGCGGGTTCAAGAAAATGCGTCTGGAAGAACTGCCCGACATTGCGCGCCGCGCGCTCCTGGTTCCGGGGCAGCAGCGCGGTATGCGGGATCGGCAGGCCGAGGGGGCGGCGGAACAGCGCCTCGACCGCGAACCAGTCGGCAAGTCCGCCGATCATCCCGGCCTCGGCCATGGACTGAATCAGCCGGGTCAGGCCGGTATCGGGAAGGAAATGGGTGGCGACAAAGATCAGGGCCATCAGGCCCAGCACGCCCGAGGCCAGACTGCGCGTGCGCCGCAAGGCCATCTGCGGCGCGTCGCCCGGTTCCAGACTGGCCGCGGTCATCCGCCGGCCCGGGCCGGCTCATGGTCCAGAATGAACTGTTCCACCATCTTCGCCGTCATCTCGGGCTGGGTCAGGATGAACAGATGGCCGCAATCGACCACCTTCAGCCGGGCATCGGGCAGCCGTTTTGCCAGCATCCGGCCATTCACTTCTGGCACGATGGGATCGTCTGCGCCCATGACGATCAGCACCGGGATCCTGATCTGCGGCAGCCACAGCCAGCTTGTCCAGCCGGCCCCGGCCAGCAGCTGATACAGATATCCACGCGAGGTGCCCGGCCGCAGCGCGTCGATATGTTCGGCCAGCAGCGCGCGGTCCAGCCGGAACATGCCGCCATAGATGTCGGGGCCGACCTGCCGCATATAGTCGGGATCGGTATAGCGGCGCGGGGTCGCCATCTTCGTCAGCACCTTGAGATTGCCCGGCACCATGACGAACCCCGCCGAGGTCGCCGCAAGGGTCAGCGACCGGCAGCGCTCGGGGTGGTCGCGGACGAATTGCTGCGCAAGCGCCCCGCCCCAGGACACGCCGAAGACATCGACCGCGCCGATGCCCAGCTGATCCAGAAGCCGGCCAGCCAGCCGCGACAGCCAGCTGAACCGGTAGGGCAGATGCGGCGCGGGCGAGCCGCCGACGCCGGGCACGTCGAAGGTCAGGATGCGCATATGCCGGAAATGGGCGGCGAAAGGCGCGACCGATTCAAGGCTGGCACCGATGCCGTTGAACAGCAGCAGCACCCGTTCGGCATCGGCCGGCCCCATCAGCGCATAGCGCAATTCCTGCCGGCCGATACGTGTGGTCCTGATATCGGTTTCGCTTTCCATCGCCTGCCTCGCTTTCTTCGCAGCGCTCTCAGGCCGCCATCAGGACATAAGTTCCCGGCGCGTCGACGCCCGGCTGATGCGCCTTCGACCCCAGGGTCTTGGGCGCAGCGACCTTCGCGCCGCCGTGACCGGCCAGCCATTCGGCCCAGTGCAGCCACCATGTGCCCTGATGCTCCTCTGCCCCGGCAAGGAATTCCTGCGGCGTGCCGGGATTGGCGCTGTTGGTATAATAGCGCGCCTTGGGATTGCCGGGCGGGTTGATCAGCGACTGGATATGACCCGACTGGCTGAGCACATATTGCCATGTGCCGCCCAGACCATTGGTGGTCAGATAGGTGCCGTCCCAGGGGGTGATGTGATCGCTCTCGCCACCCAGAACCAGCGTGTCGCAGGTGATCTGGCCGAGTTCCAGCTTGTGGCCGCCGATGGTGGGGCCATTGCCGCCGGTCAGCCCGCCGAATTCCAGCAGGTCCATCATGTCGCCATGCAGCGCCGCCGGCAGGTTGGTGGTGTCGGCGTTCCAGTAGAGGATGTCGAATGCCTGCGGATCCTTGCCCAGCAGGTAATTGTTCACCCAATAGGCCCAGATCAGATCATTGGGCCGCAGCCAGGCAAAGGCGCGTTCCAGATCGCTGCCGCCCATCACCCCTTTCGAGCGTGAAAACAGCCGCGCCAGTTCCAGCGTTTCCAGATTGGCGAACAGCCCCATCGAGGTGTCCTTGTTGCCCGCTACATCGAGGATCGCGACCAGCACGGAAAAGCTTTCGGCCCGCTTGATGCCCTTTGCGCCCCACAGTGCGATGGTCAGCGCCGCCGTGATCCCGCCCGAGCAGGCACCGACAAGGTTCAGCCTGTCGGAACCAGAGATCTCGCAGGCCACTTCCGAGGCGCGATCCAGCGCCTCGACATAGCTTTCCATGTCCCAATCCGCCTGTTCGGCGGTCGGGTTGCGCCAGCTGACGATAAAGACCTGATGGCCCTGCGACAGCAGGAATTCGACGATGGACCGGCCCGGCGCAAGATCCCAGATGTAGAACTTGTTGATCTGCGGCGGGACGATGAAAATCGGGGTCTTGTAGACCTCGGGCGTCGCGGGCTGATACTGGATCAATTCCAGATGAGGCTCGGTATGGACGACCTTGCCGGCGGTGGTGCCCAGATTCTCGCCCACCCGGAACTTCGTCTTGTCCACCATCGAGGGCAGGCCGTTATTGCCCACCATGTCCTCAACGAAGTTCTGCAAGCCGGCGATCAGGTTGTTGCCGCCCTGTTCCAGCGTCGCCTTCATCGCGGCCGGGTTGCCCCCCAGCGTATTCGTCGGTGCCAGCGCATCGGTGAAAAGATTCGCCACCAGCTTGACCCGCAGTTTGTCGCGGGCAGGCACATCCAGCGCGTCGACCCAGGATTCGATGCCCCGCTGCCAGGCCAGATAGGTTTGCATCAGCACCCGATAGCCGGGATTGCTGGTCCAGACCGGATCCTTGAAGCGCTTGTCGCCCTTGTCCGGTTCCAGTTCGGACGCCCCGGCAAGGCTTCTGGCGATTTCCTGATTGAGCGTCATGATGCCGCTCAGCGCGGTCATCGGCTGGCTCAGCATCTTGACGTAGAAGCGCGCGGCCGACTGGGCCAGATCCGTCGCGGTTTCCATACGATTGCGTGCCATTGGTTCCTCCTATCCCATAACCAGCACCAGCACGTCGCCGATGATCGCGGGCTTTTCCGAGCCTTCGATATTCAGCACGGCAGACAGGCGCAGAAGCTGACCTTTCGGTCCCTTGTCCTCGATGTCCTTCAGGACAAAGCTGGCGGTGACGCGGGCACCGGCCGGGACGGGCGCAAGGAAGCGCACATTGTCCAGCCCGTAATTGATCGCGCCCGCAGCATCGGCGGGCACGATGCCCGCCTCCTGCACGGCCGAGGCCAGCAGCGACAGCGTCAGGAAGCCATGCGCCACCGGGCCGCCAAAGGGGCTTTGCGCGCGGGCCCGTTCCACGTCGACATGGATCCACTGATGGTCGCCGGTGATCCGGGCGAAACCGTTGATATCGGACTGGCTGATGGTGACGGGTTCGGTCGCGCCGAAATCATGGCCGACGAAATCCTTCAGCGTCCGGATGCTGTAATTGTTCGGTATGGTCATGGTCACGTCCTCAGCCTTCCGCCAGCTTGCGCAGCTCGCGGCGCAGGATCTTGCCAACGTTGGATTTGGGTAGTGCGTCCACGAAGACGATCTGGCGCGGCACCTTGTAGCCGGCGAGTTCGGTGCGGCAGTGGGCGATGATGTCATCGGCGCTTGTCTCGGCGAAGGGGGCCTTGACGACATAGACGCGCAGCGCCTCGCCGGTGCGACCGTCGGGAACACCGATACAGGCGCATTCGGCGACGCCATGGGCGGCGGTGACGGTGGCCTCGATCTCGTTGGGATAGACGTTGAAGCCCGAGACGATCACCATGTCCTTCTTGCGATCGACGATCTTCACGAAGCCGCCCGCGGTCAGCATGCCGACATCGCCGGTCTTGAAATAACCGTCGGGCGTGAAGGCCGAGGCATTGGCCTCGTCATTGTTCCAGTAACCGCGCATCACCTGCGGCCCCTTGGCGCAGATCTCGCCCGCCTCGCCTTCGGCCACTTCGCGGCCCTCATCGTCGATCAGCTTGATATCGGTCGAGGGGACCGGCAACCCGCAGGTTTCGGTGAATTCGGCGACCGACATCGGGTTGATGCACAGGATCGGCGAGGTCTCGGACAGGCCGTAACCTTCCTTGATATGCTTGCCGGTCAGCGCCTTCCACTTTTCCGAGGTGTCGCGGATCACCGCCGCACCGCCACCGATGGCGACCTTCAGCGCCGAGATATCGACATCCTTCATCGCCGGGCTGGCCAGCAGCAACTGGAACAGCGTGTTCACGCCGGGGATGACGGTGAATTTCGCGTTGCGGATCGCGCCGATGAAAGCGTCGGTGTCGCGGGGGTTCGGGATCAGAATGACCTTCGCGCCGACCGTCATATAGGCATGCATCACCATCAGTCCGAAGATGTGATACAGCGGCAGCGCCATCACCAGCACCTCGCGACCCGGCTCGACCGCTTCGGGCATATGGGCGGTGAACTGCTGGACATTCGCGACCAGATTACGATGGCTCAGCACCGCGCCCTTCGATGGGCCGGTGGTGCCGCCGGTATATTGGAAGAACAGCGTATCATTGCCGGTCAGCTCGACCGGTTCCAGCTTCAGCCCGGTGCCTTCGCTCAGCACATCGGCAAAGCGGACCGCATCCGTCAGGCGTGGATCGCGGGGCGGCGTCGGGATCGCGACCCCGGCGGCATCGCCCAGATCAACCGTGATGACGGTCCTGACCGGGGTTTCGTCGATGATTTCGGCCAGCGTCGGGGTCGAGCCGGCAAAGATGATGATCGTTTCCGCGCCCGAATCCTGCAGCTGGTGGCGCAGCTCATGCGGGGTATAAAGCGGGTTCACATTGACCTGTGCCGCACCGGCGCGGTGAATGCCCAGCATGGCCACAGGAAAGGCGAAGATATTGGGCGACATCAGCGCCACCCGGTCACCGCGCTTGACGCCCAGACGCTGTTGCAGCCAGGCGGCGACGGCATCGGCGGCGCGGTCCACCTCGGCATAGGTCATGGTCCGGCCGAAACATTCAAAGGCGGGCTTGTCCGCATATTCGGCGCAGGCCTTGCTGAACAACGCAACGGTCGACGGATAGACATCGGCGTCGATTTCGCCAGGCACGCCGGATTCGTAGCTTCTGGTCCACGGGCGATTCATCTTTGCTCCTCCCACAAAGGTTCTGGATTGGCCCGGCCGAAGCTTTCGCCAGCCGGGCCCTGCGATCAGGCCGCCTTGTCCTGCTTCAGCAGCGCGGTGAAGGGCTCGATCACCTCTTCGGTCTTCTCGCGGGTCAGATCGGCAAGTTCCTTGGCCTGCGCGGTCGCGGTCTCGACGCGGTGCTGAACCCATCCGGCCTGCAGTTCGGCAACCTCGCGGATGCTGCGGGCGTCCAGCGTCGCTTTCGCATGCTGCCCGAATTCGGCGACGGTTTCGCGGCCAAAGCCGGCAATGGCGCTGCCAAGGGCGACGATGCCAGAAACATAGGCCTTGCCGCTGGCGCCGAACGCGCCGGAAACGAGGCCCGCATTCGCACGCACATCGCCCAGTGCGGCGGTGACGCGGGTCGAGACCGGGGCTTTGTCGGCGGCTTTCTTCGTGGTCATGATCTCTCTCCAATGGATTCGGTTGTCGATGCGCTTTTTTCGCAGCTGCCGCATTCCTGCGCTTGAGGCGAAGCGATAAAAATTTGAGCTAAAGCGTTTCTGTATTAACCTGATACATACCCTGCCGCGTGGAAGTAGTTCCAGCACTCCTGGGGTGAGAACATGCTGCAGATGTCACCAAGGGCTTTGAACAGGTCATCGAAGGTTCGTGCGCCCATTTTGCGGAGATGCGCCTTCAGCTTCGAGAAAGCCTGCTCGATGGGGTTCAGGTCGGGTGAATAGGGCGGCAGATACAGGAACCAACACTTGGCGTCACGGATGGCTTCGGCGGCCTCGACGTTGCGATGAGTGGCCAGGTTGTCGAGGATGACGACCGTGCCGGGCGTCAGTTCCGGGGTCAGGACATCGCGGACATAGGTCGCAAAGGCGGAGCCATCCATCGCGCCTTTGATCACCCAGGGCGCAATGAGCCCCTCCGACGTGAGGCCTGCGATGAAGGTCTGTGTGCCCCAGCCACCGAAAGGCGCGTCCATCCGCAACCGCTGGCCGCGGCAGGCGCGCCCTCGCAGTCGGGTCAGGTTCGTCTTCACGGAGGTTTCGTCAATGAACACCAGCCGTTCGGGCTGGCGACGCATAAAGGGAATGCGCCGCTCCTGCCACTCGTGCCGGGCTTGTTTTACACGGGCGCGGTGCTGTTCGGAGGCCACCAACGATTTTTTTTATAGGTGAAACCAAGCCGCTTGAGCAGAGCCGCAATCGAGGAGTGATGAACCTTCACGCCCTCGGCCATGGCCAGCGCATCGCGCAATTCATAGAGCGTGATATCCGGATCCTGGGCGACCAGCTCTTCAAAAAAGGCCTGATGCGGCGCAAGCTTTCCGCGCCCGCGTGGCCGCCCCTGCGGCGCGGGCACTGCATCCCCGTGCTGCCGAATTGCCCGGGCCCAACGAGACCCCGTCGCAGGCGAGAGCATCAATCGCGCCGCGGCAGCTCGCCCACTCAAACCCTCTTCGAGACAAGCCTTGAACCGCGCACGCAGCGCATTCGGTAAAGGTGCTGACATGATCCATCCTCCTAGAAAGGATGAATCACAAGCAGACCCCTATGAAAATCCCATGATTCCGGGTTTTGCAGAAACGCTCTAGCGCGCCAATATCGGCACTGCACGGCATGCAGCCGAGAACTTGGGCGGCCCCGTCGCCGCCTGCATCCAGTCTGACCTGCCCCCCGGAAGTTCCCTCGCTGTGATGTAGAGTCTGCCCAACCTGAGAAGGAGCAGACGACATGAGGAAAAGCCGGTTCACCGAGGCGCAGATTATCGGGATGATCAAGGAGCAGGAGGCGGGTTTGCCGACTTCCGAGCTTTGCCGGCAGCACGGGTTGAGCCCCGCGACGTTCTACAAGCTCAAGGCGAAGTATGGCGGGATGGACCTGTCGGACGCCAAGCGGCTGAAGCAGCTCGAGGACGAGAACGCGAAGCTGAAGCGCCTTCTGGCCGATGCCATGCTGGACAACGTGGTTCTGAAGGATCTCTTGGGAAAGCCCTGACGACACCGGTGCAACGGCGGGACGCGGTGCTGCGGGCGATGAAGGATCATCCGATCTCTCAGCGTCGGGCCTGTGTCCTGATCGGTGTCGATCCGAAGACGGTGCGGCGTGACAGGCCACCCGACAACCCGGAAATCCGTGAGGAGATGCACAAGATTGCCGAGAAGCGCCGGCGGTTCGGCTACCGGCGCGTGGGCATCCTGCTGGAGCGCAAGGGCATGATCATGAACGAGAAGAAGCTCTATCGCATCTACCGGGAAGAGGGCCTGTCGGTGCGCCGCAGGCGTGGTCGCAAGAGGGCACGAGGTAGCCGGACGCCAATACCAGCGCCGTTGAGGCCAAACCAGCGGTGGTCGTTGGACTTCCTGTCCGACACGTTCGGGGCCTGCCGCAAGTTCCGCATTCTGGCTGTGAACGACGATTGCTGCCGCGAGAACCTGGCGTTGATCGCTGACACGAGCATCTCTGGGGCTCGGGTGGCACGGGAACTGGATGCGCTGGTCAGGATTTACGGCAAGCCCGCTTGCATCGTCAGCGACAACGGAACCGAGTTCACCAGCAAGGCCATCCTGAAATGGGCCAACGCGAACGGCGTCGAATGGCACTACATCGACCCGGGCAAGCCGCAGCAGAATGGCTACATCGAAAGCTTCAACGGCAGCCTGCGCGACGAATGCCTGAACGAGGAAATCTTCGACAGCCTGGCTGATGCCCGCCGCAAACTGGCCCTCTGGCGCTACGACTACAACAACGTCAGGCCCCATTCCTCGCTGGGCAACAAGACCCCGTCCGACGCGCGCCGGGCGCTTGAGCAATCTGAGGGCTCCGCGCCCGGCGCGCTTGCCACACCCGAAACCAACCAATATCAACCCCAAGGACTCTCGTTATGAACGAGGGACGACAGGGGGGCAGGTCAAGTCACCGCATATGCGCAACCGTTGTCTGAAGAAGCTGAAGCAGACCAATTTGGCGCGTGAAATCCAAAATCTGCGCGCCTGCGGCAAAGTATCGGCTCAGAAATCGGGCATGATGGCGGGATAGGCCGATGCTGACTGAAGACCACCAGAGGCTTGAATTTACCGAAGCGCCCGATGAGCGGCGGAATAGGCGATGGGGAGATAATCTTGGAGAAATTCGACTGTGACTATCTGATTGTCGGATCAGGCTTCGGCGGGTCCGTTTCCGCATGTCGGCTGACAGAAAAAGGCTATGATGTTGTGGTGCTGGAACAGGGGCGCCGCTGGACGCCCGACAACCTGCCAAAGACCAACTGGAAATTCTGGGACTATCTGTGGAAGCCCAGTCTGAGGCTTCGGGGCTTTCTGAACCTCGCACTGTTCCGCCATGTTCTGATCCTGCACGGCAATGCGGTCGGCGGCGGATCGATTACCTATGCCCAGACCCTGCTGGTGCCGCCCGATTCGGTCTGGAACGAGGGCGATTGGGCCGATCTTGATGATTGGAACAAGGTCATGCCGCAGCATTATACGACCGCCAAGCGGATGCTGGGCGTCACCGAGAACCAGCGGCCATCGGCAGCCGACTGGAAGCTGAAGGACATGGCAAAGGCCGGTGGCATTGAGGACAGCTTTTATCTGACCGATGTCGGCGTCTTCTTTGGTGACGAAGGCGATGCGCCCGGCACTGAATATCCCGACCCCTATTTCGGCGGCGAGGGACCGGCCCGCAATTCCTGCAACAGCTGCGGCGGCTGCATGGTCGGCTGCCGCTATAATGCCAAGAACACGCTGGACAAGAATTACCTTTATCTCGCGGAAAAGCGCGGGGCGCAGGTCCATGCCGAAACGAAAGTGGTGGACATCCGCCCACTGGGTGGCGCCGCAGATGGCGCGCAGGGATACGAGGTGGTTTCCGAACCGACCTGGGGGCGCGGTCCGAAACGGACATGGCGCGCGCGCAATGTAATCCTTGCGGCATCGTCGTTGGGGACGCAGAATCTGCTGTTCAGGCTGAAGGAAAAAGGCTCGCTGCCGCGCATTTCCGATGATCTGGGCAAGCGTGTCCGCACCAATGCCGAATCGATTCTCGGCATGCGCTACCCCGGATCCAAGCAGGATCTCTCGACCGGGATCGCGATCGGATCGGGCATCTATATCAACGAGCATACCCATATCGAGGCGGTGCGCTATCCGCGCGGATCGAACCTGATGAGTGGGCTGGTCACCGTCCTCACCGGCGGCAGGCCGGGCATGACGCGTCCGCTGGCATGGCTGGGCGCATTGGGGAAACTGCTGGTTACCAGGCCGATCACCGGCATGAGAAGCCTGCTGCCGCGGCATTTCGCGAATGAGACGGTCCTATTCCTGGTCATGCAGACCATCGACGGACATCTGGATTTTCGCATGACACGGCCATGGTACTGGCCCTTCATGCGCAAGATGGCATCGCATGGGGACCGGATCCCGACCTTCATTCCCGAAGCCAACGCATTCGCGAAAATGGCCGCTAAGGCGACCGGCGGCGTGGCGCTCAGTTCGATGTCGGAAATTCTGTTCAATGTTCCCATGACGGCGCATTGCATGGGCGGTTGCGGGATGGCCGATACGCCGGAAAAGGGGGTGATCGACCGCAAGAACCGGGTCTTCAACTATGAAAACCTCTATGTGATCGATGGCTCGACGATTTCGGCCAATCTGGGCGTCAACCCCAGCCTGACCATCACCGCGCTTGCCGAACGCGCGATGTCCTTCATTCCAGACCGCGACAATAACACCCGCGAGCTGCCGGAAGCAACTGCGCAGGCAGTCGCCAATTCCTGATCTGAAACAAAAGGGAACATTCAATGAGAAGCTCAATTTCCTGGCTGGCGCTGAGTACGATGCTGGCCTTTGCCGCCCCTTACGCAGCGACGGCGCAACAGCAGCCCGGTCAGGCCACCGAGGCCACGCGCGACGCGAATGCGTCGCTGCGCGAACTTCTGCCATTCGACGACAATCAGGCATTCGAGGATGCACGGCGCGGCTTCCTTGCCCCGCTGCCGTCCGAACCCGTCACGGATGCCGCCGGAGAACCCGCCTGGGATCCCGACAAGTTTGCCTTCCTGCGCGACAGCGCCGCCCCCGATACCGTAAATCCCAGCCTGTGGCGGCAATCACAACTGGTCGAGATCGGCGGCCTGTTCGAGGTGACAGAGGGCGTCTTTCAGGTGCGCAACCTCGACCTTGCCAACATGACCATCATCGAAGGCGAAACCGGGCTGACCATCATCGACCCGCTGATATCGGCTGAAACGGCCCGCGCCGCCCTTGACCTTTATCGCCAGACAAGGGGATCGGACCGGCCTGTTGTGGCGGTGATCTATACGCACAGCCATGTCGATCACTTCGGAGGGGTGCGTGGCATCGTCGATGAGGAAGACGTGCGCACGGGCAAGGTCAGGATCTATGCGCCGGAAGGCTTCATGGAACATGCGGTGGCCGAAAATGTTCTGGCGGGCAATGCGATGGCGCGCCGCGCCTCGTACCAGTTCGGCAACCTGCTACCGGCCGGACCGACCGGGCAGGTCGGAGCGGGCCTTGGCACTACGACCTCGACCGGGGCGGTCACGCTGATCGCGCCGACCAATGTGATCTCGGAAAGCGGGCATGTCGAGGTCATCGACGGCTGGACCTATGAATTCCTGATGGCCAATGGCTCGGAAGCGCCGTCAGAGTTCATTTTTTACATGCCTGAAAAGAAGCTGCTGAACGGTGCCGAAACCGCGTCCCATATGCTTCACAACACCTATACGCTGCGCGGAGCCAAGCTGCGCGATCCGCTTGCATGGTCGAAATACCTCAATCAGGCAATCGCGGCATGGGGCGACGATATCGAGATCCTCTACAACCAGCATCAATGGCCCGTTTGGGGGAACGAACGCGCCGTCGATCACCTGAAAAAGCAGCGCGACATGTATCGATATATCAACGATGAAACGCTTCGCCTCGCCAATCACGGCTATAACAAGGAAGAGATAGCCGAGATGTTCGCCCTGCCCGAGGCGATCGAGAAGAGCTTTTCGAACCGAGGCTATTACGGATCCTACAGCCACAATGTGAAGGGCACCTATGTCTATCACCTCGGCTGGTTCGACGGGAACCCGGCAACCCTGAACCCGCTGCCGCGAACCGAGGCAGCAAAGCGATATGTCGAGATGATGGGCGGTGCCGATGCGGTCATCGAAAAGGCGCGCGCATATTACGATCAGGGCGAATATCGCTGGGTTGCTGAGGTTATCGACAAGGTAGTCTTTGCCGATCCCGAAAATCAGCAAGCAAGGGAGCTGGGCGCCAATGCCCTGGAGCAGATGGGTTATCAGGCCGAATCCGGGGTCTGGCGCAATTTCTACCTGTCCGGCGCCCAGGAACTGCGCAACGGGGTGATGCAGCTGCCCGCGCCGAAAACACTGACCCCCGACACCCTGAAAGCGATGAGCCTGGAACTGTATTTCGATTATATGGCGGTGCGGCTGAACCATCCCGCCGCTGACAGGAAAACCATCGCCCTGAACTTCAGCTTCCCCGATATCGGCGAAACCTATGCGCTTGAACTGGGCAACGGGGTTCTGAACCACACGGCAGATCTTCAGCTTGAAAATGCCGATGCGGATATCACGCTGGACCGTGAGACCCTTGACAGGATCACGCTTGGCCAGATGACGATGCGGGATGCCGTCGCAGATGGGCAGGTCACAATCGAAGGCGATGCCGCCAAGCTGCAGGAGCTGATATCCTATCTGGATGAGTTCGACTTCTGGTTCGATCTGGTGACGCCCAAAACCGCGGGCGCCAACTGATCGCCGAAGCGTCAGGGCTTAACAAGAAACGGGCCGCGCCAGGATCTCTGGCGCAGCCCGACGGCCTTCAGGAACGCCGGGAAAGAACCGATGCGACCCTACGCGCCAAAGGCCCCCATGGCGGGCCCAGCTTCTCGAACACATTGATGAATCCGATCCTGAGAACCGAACGCGCATGGCTGAAGCGGCGAAATCCCTCTTGGCCGTGATAGCCGCCCATGCCGCTGGGCCCGATCCCGCCAAAAGCCATGTCGTCCTGCGCCACATGCAACAGCGTTCCGTTCAGCGTCACCCCGCCCGAGATCGCGCGGCCTAGAATCTTCTCCTGCGTCTCTTTCCGGGTGGTGAAGGCGTAAAGCGCCAGCGGGCGGTCGCGACCCGAGACAAAGGCCAGCGCTTCGTCAAGGTCGTCATAACCGATCACCGGCAGAATGGGGCCGAAGATTTCCTCGCGCATCAGCACCCCGTCCGCGGGCGCGTCGATAACCACGGTCGGCGCGATCTTCCGCCCGTTGCTGTCGCGGATTTCACCGGCGCTCAGCACGGTCGCTCCAGCTTCGCGGGCCTGATCGACGGCCTCGACAAGCCGGCGATAATGGCGGTCAGACACGATCGAGGTATAGTCGGGGTTCTGAGCGATATCGGGATAGCTGCGTCGGGCATGCGCAATGACCGAGGTTGCGAATTCATCGACATTGCGGCGCGGCACCAGCGCATAATCCGGCGCGATACAGGTCTGCCCAGCATTCAGGAACTTGCCGAAGGCGATGCTTCTTGCTGCTTTCTGAAGATTGTAATCCTCGCACAGGATCGCCGGCGACTTGCCGCCGAGTTCAAGCGTGACCGGCGTCAGATTCTCGGCCGCGGCCTGCATGACCTTGCGCCCGACCCCGGTCGAGCCGGTGAAGATCAGATGATCGAAGGGCAGACCGGAAAAGGCCTGCGCGACCTCAGCTCCGCCGGTGACGACATGGACCTCATCCTCACTGAAGGTCCGGGCGATGGTCTGCGCGAGCAGTTCGGAAAAGCGCGGGGTCAATTCCGAGGGCTTGATCATCGCGCGATTGCCGGCAGCAAGAATGTCCACCAGCGGACCCAGCGACAGAAACAGCGGATAGTTCCAGGGGGCTATGATGCCGACCAGGCCCAGCGGCTCGTGCCGGACCCATGCGCGGGCCGGCTGGAACGCGATATCGACATGGCGACGCGACGGCCGCATCCAGCCCTTCAGGTGTTTGCGGGCATGGCGAATGCCGTTCAGGACCAGCGTGACCTCAAGCAGTCGTGTTTCGTCGGCGGACCTGTTTCCGAAATCCTCTGAAATCGCCGCCACATAGGCCGCCTCATTCGCGCGCACCATGTCCCGCAGCTTTTCAAGCCGTTCCTTGCGCTCGGCAAGGGACGGCTCGACACTGCCGCGCGTCAATGCGTGTTGGGCGGCAAATACGCGCCGCATTTCTGTCAGGTTGTGTTCGGTCGCCGAGGGGGAGGTCATGCTCATCTTCGGTCCTTTTTTGCAGACGGGTGATGCCGCGATTATCTCATGCCTGCACCGTATCGACTTTGCCGCACGGGTACCAAATTTGACCTGACGCGCCAAACCGGGGCCAGCCACACCAGCGAGACAGGCGATTGCGGCGTCAGCAGGCGTGATCTATGCTGATTTCATAGGGGGAGGCGCGGGGGTTGGCACGCTTATTCACACGTGCAAGCAAATTGACCGGTATCGCAGATATCGCGCCCGACCGGGGTGATCTGCTGGCACATATGCGGGCGGTCGGAATCGAGGCCGATGCGCTGCGTAAGTCAGATATATCAATAGATTACGCTGCTTTCTGTGCGTTACTGCATAATTGTGCGGTGGCTTGGGACATGCCCGATATCGGTCTGCGCATGGCAGGGCTGCAAGGGCTTGACCTGTTGGGCCCCGTCGCGCTGATCGTGCGCATGGAACGCACGTTCCGCTCTGCAATGAACGCAATCTGCGAAAACCTGATCATCCATTCTAACGCCATTTTGGCAGTTCTTGAAGAGACGCCGGGAACGGATACCGCGACAGTGGTTCTCGATATTCGCTCTGACATCCCCGATAGCCGTGAGAATACCGAGCTGATCCTGGCGCAGGCCAATGTTGTCATCGACGCAATCGCAGAAATGGATGTCCCGCTTGTCGAGGTCGCATTCCGGCATGCCAAAGGCGCCTCGGCCCCGGCTGTGTCGAAGTTTTTTGGCTGTCCGGTCCGTTATGGCGCTGAACGGAACGCGCTAAGTTTCGACCGGGACATACTCGACCTGGCCGTTCAGCGCAGCGACCATGCCTTTCACACGCTTATTCAGCGCTATCTGATGACCAGCAAAGCTGAGGTCGCATCGAATTTCGTCGACGAGGCGCGGCGCGAAGTTTCCCGGCAGATGGAGCTCGGAACCTGCACGCTTGAAAATGTCGCGCGTGGCCTGAAGATCAGCACGCGCAGCATGCAAAGGCAATTGCGCACCAATAACACGACATTCGGCGATCTGGTGGATGAATGGCGGCAGGACCGGGCACTTTCGCTGGTTCTCAACACGCGCCTTCCCCTGTCCGAAGTGTCGGGCGCCTTGGGTTATTCTGAACAGAGCGTGTTCACGAAGGCATTTCGTCGCTGGTATGGTATCGCGCCGCTACGCTACCGCACTGACAGTGACAAACTGATTGCCGTGCGGTGACCACGGGGCGGCAGCGAGGATGAGTTCCACGCGGACTGGCCGCGTGGAACGGGCTGGCAATTCCGCAGCCTGTCAGATCACGGTGTTACAATGTCGAACCAGAATTCGAATGTATCCAGCAATCCGACAAAATCTTCGACTTTCTGCACATCGCCGTCGACCGATGCAGAGCCGCTCTCGATTGCACCCATCAGCGTTGTCTCGCCAAGGTTGATTTGATCAAGTATCGCACGATCAAGCGTGACAGTGGCATTCGCCGCATCGTCCTGACGTCCCAATGTATAGTTCATCACCCCATTGGTTACGGTCACGACGAACTGTTCATCGACGTCAGGCATGACGAAATTCAGTGCAATTTCCTGGCCGACGGCCTCCGGGTGGTTCAACCTGACCGCCAGATAATCCAGATAGGTTTCAAGCGGCAGGTTTCTGATGATGTCCGGTGACGCGGTCGCGGGTGTGGCCGCCTCGACAACCCCGTCGCGCAATTCCTTCGCACCCGACAGGTAAAAATTGCGCCATGGGCCGCTTTCAGCCTGATACCCCATTTGCGTCAGTGCATCGGCCAGCAGGTTCTTGGCCTCTTCATTTTCGGGCTCCGCGAAGACCAGGTGATTGAGCGCGGTTGCTACCCAACGGTATTCCCCGGCCTCATAGTCAGCGCGCGCTTTCTCTATGACTGCATCTGCGCCACCTGCATATTCGACGAACTTTCTGCCTTCCTCGACCGGAGGCAGTTCATGCAGTTCGGACGGATTGCCCGAGAACCAACCGAAATACAGTTGGTACTGCGCTTTCGCGTTATGGCTGACGCTTCCGTAATACCCGCGATTGAAGAACTTCTGCGCAAGGCTGTCGGGCAGTTCAAGCTGCTCGGCGATCTCCAGCATGGTTTCCCCGGTATTGGCAAGGCGCAAGGTCTCATCATGGATGTAGCGATAGGTGTCCCGCTGCCCCTCCCAAAGCTCGATGATGTGTTCATTACCCCAGGTCGGCCAGTGATGGCTTCCGAAGCTGACCTCGACTTCATCGCCAAAGCGGTTGATCGTATCGTTGATATATTTGGCAAACAGATCGCCCGAACGTACCTTGGCACCACGCAGGGTATAGAGATTATGCAGGGTGTGGCTGATTTCTTCGGCCTGCATCATCGCCTTGAACTTGGGAATGTAGAACATCAGTTCGGCGGGCGCCTCAGCCCCCGGTGTGTTCAGGAAGGTCATCGGAATGCCGTCGATGGTTTCCTGCTGCGGTGTTTCGTCGATGGTGATCGTCGGTTCGACGATGGTCACCTCGCCTGCAGCGGTTGTCGTGCCAAGCCCGGACCCCAGCGATCCTTCCGGCCCCTTCTCGATCACATTGCCATACATATAGGCGGCGCGTCGGCTCATCGTGTTGCCGGCGATCAGGTTTTCGCTGACGGATTCCTCGAAAAACCCTTCAGGAGCAACGACCTGAACGTTGTTGGACTCGATCTCCTCAGGTGTGAGAATCCCCTTCACACCACCGAAATGGTCAACATGGCTATGCGTCAGAATCACGGCTGAAACCGGAAGATCCTCGACATGATCGCGCAGAAGCTGCAGACCTGCCGCCGCGGTCTCGGTGGCTGTCAGAGGGTCGACAATGATCCATCCGGTTTCGCCCCGAATGAAGCTCATCACCGCAAGATCATATCCGCGAACCTGATAGATACCTCCTTCGACGACTTCGAATAGGCCGTGAACAGCGTTCAGGCGGCTCTGCCGCCAAAGGCTGGGATTGGCCGTCGCAGGCGCGTCGCCCTTCAGAAAATCAAACTGCGCGATGTCATATATTACGGTGCCATCGGGTGCAGTGATCTGATCGGCGTCCAATGTCGCGATCTGCCCACGCATTGCGTTGTCAAAATCGGTTTCGTCATTAAAGGGAAGATACTGCTGCAATGCTGCATTTGCGGATTGTGTCGCTTCGCTGGCCTCTTGTGCCTGCGCAACGCTGGCAACACCCACGACAAGGCAGCCTGTCTTCAACAGAATACGGATCATGACTTTGAAACCCTTATGTTGTTATCCAATAAAGCATGCGATCCATACCCAGCCCCAACTGAGGCAAGGATCGTTATCCAGCAGTCGTATTGCTTGATTGTTCGATCAAAAACCTCACCTGATGGGTTTGAGAAAATTGGTAAATGGTTCGGAGGGTGGGGTGCCGAGAGCATCATTGAATGAGGCCATAGAGATTCTGTCCCGGCGTGGCTGGCTCGCGAGTTGTGACGAGGAAGCGCGGTCGCAGTTCATCAGGATGGCACGTCTGCGCATGTATCCGGCAGGTGCTGTTGTATATTTGGAAGGTGACGAGCCCAACGGCCTGTACGGCCTTGTCAGCGGCGCGCTTGATGTGTCCATTCCAAGATCAGATGGATCGGATTTTACCATTCATCGTGCGCAGAGCGGTTTCTGGATTGGCGATCTCGCTACGATCTCTCAGCGGGCAAGACTCGTGTCCATCCGCACAGCCAGCGACGCAACATTGCTGCACCTTGGGTATCAGGGCCTTCAATCGCTCTTACGGGAAAATCCTACCCTTTATCGTGACCTGTATCGGCTGACATATGACAACTTCGCTATGACCAGCCATCTGTTCGCCAGCGTTTCGATGCCTTCGTCAGAAGCCCGCGTGGCATCACGTCTGCTTCTGCAGCTTGCCTGTGCCCCCAACCCTGATGGCAGGGTCATGATTTCCCAAACCGACCTCGCGGAACTCGTGGCACTTTCGCTACCCACCTTGCAGCGCACACTCCGCCGACTGACTGATCTTGGATACATTGAACAACGCTATCGCGAGATACGCGTTTCGAACCGCCCCGGTCTGTTGGAGGTGGTTGGGAGAATCTGAACACGCCGCCTGAAAGGTGCGCGGCTCCCTATACCGGATATCGAGTCTCCGTCGGGTCAGATCTCGTTCCACCCGTCTCCTCAAACGTTGATGTGGCGTTGATGTAAGTGCGCGATTTGTCGATGGTATAATGCTACCACCAATTCATCTATTTGATATCTTTGATAAATTTGGTTGCGGGGGTCAGATTTGAACTGACGACCTTCAGGTTATGAGCCTGACGAGCTACCGGGCTGCTCCACCCCGCGGCAGGG
>ERZ500977.32-NODE-32-length-39093-cov-7.020518_pt1 | contig 39093 bp, 36 predicted proteins | sample MGYA00248863_ERZ500977 | MGnify/ENA primary metagenome ERZ500977 (study PRJEB25958, sample SAMN03398581) | human skin metagenome | study: EMG produced TPA metagenomics assembly of the Human Skin Microbiome Metagenome (human skin metagenome) data set.
CCAGTCGATGGACGGGTGATCGCCCTGAGGCTTGCGCTCGCCTATCCCGAGCGCGTCCGGCGGCTCGTCCGTGCCGTGACCTCCGACGGGCTGCCTGTCGCCGATCTCGGCGGCGCTGACTGGCGCGCCGAGTATTTCGCGGCGTTTCCGCGGGCCGCGCGCTGGATTGCCGATCCGGTGCCGGACCTGTCGGACCGCCTGCCCGGGATCGCGGCGCCGACGCTGCTCCTCTGGGGGGAGGCCGACCCGATCAGTCCGGTCGCGGTCGGGGAGCGCCTGGCCGCGCTCCTGCCCCGGGCGCGGCTGCGGGTTCTGCCGGGGGCGGGGCACGATCTGGTGCGGACCCACGCGGCAGCCATCGCCAGGGACGTTCGGCGCCATCTGGCGGGGGTGGATGCGCCATAGCGGGCAGCCCGGCCCGCCCGCGCGTCACATGCCGATGAAGTTGTCGAGCATGCTGAGGACCGCCGGGCCGATCAGCACCACGAAGAGCGCCGGCAGGATGAAGAGCATCATCGGCACCGTCATCGTGGCGGGCAGGCGGCCGGCCTTTTCCTCGGCGCGGAGCATGCGCTCGGTCCGCTGCTCCTGGGACAGGACCTTGTAGGCCCGCGCGAGGGGCGTGCCGTATTTCTCGGCCTGGATCATCGTGCTGGTAAAGGCCTGCACCGCGGGCAGTGGCACCCGCGCCGCGAGATTTTCCAGCGCCTGCCGCCGCTCGGGCAGGAAGGAGAGCTCCAGGGCGGTCTGGTGCAGCTCGTCGCCGAGCACCGAGGTGTTGCGGGAGATCTCGAAGACCACCCGCTTCAGGGCCGCGTCCGAGGCCAGTCCGGCCTCCGCGCAGATCACCAGCATGTCGAGGGCATCGGGCAGGGCCTTGCGCACCGATTCCAGCCGCTTCTGCCGCGCATTGGCGAGGATGATGTCGGGGAGCTTGCTGCCGAAGAGGGCCGCGGCGACAACCGCGGCGGCATCGACCATCGGGCCGCGCCCGATCGGGTCGAGCCCGAAGACATAGAGCGCCGCGCCCGCGAGGAAGACCACCGGCGCCACCAGCTTGAAGAAGGTATAGACGACGATCGCATCGCGCTGCCGGTATCCGGCGGCGACGAGGGCCCCGCGGATGTCGCGAAGCTGGCGCTCCTTCAGGAGGCCGAACTTCTGCGTCGAGTTCCGCATGAGCGCGAGCATCCCGGCCTGCAGGGCCTGGTTGCGCTGCTCGGACTTGGCGGGGGAGGCGGCGTTGCCCCCCGCCCCGGTCACCCGGCTGGAGCGCCGGCTGACGGCCGCGCGCAACCGCGCGGCCCGCGCCCGGCGCTCGACAACCAGCATGATGGCCCCGGCCGAAAAGATCGCGAGGGCGATGCCGAAGGATGCCAGCAGCACCGCCACGGCGTTCAGGTCCGAACCTTCCCCCATGCGGCCGCCTCCTCAGATCTCGAACTGCGTCATGCGCCACATCACGAAGGCGCCGACCGAGATGCTGCCGAGGCCGGCCATCAGCATCATCTGCCCGCGCGGATCGGTGAAGAGGGGCATGGTATAGGCCGGGTTCATCAGCGTCAGCAGGCCGAGCATGACGAAGGGCAGCGCCCCGATGATGAGCGCGCTCGCCTTGGCCTCCGAGGAGATGGCCTTGACCTTGAGCTTCATCCGCTGGCGCTGGCGCAGCAGGTCGGCGAGGTTGCCGAGCGCCTCGGTCAGGCTGCCGCCGGTCTCGATCTGGATGGCGATGGCGATGGCGAGGAAGTCCATCTCGGGCTTGTCGATCACCCGGGCGGTCCGCCAGAGCGCGCCGTCGAGCGACTCGCCAAGCGACACCCGCTCGCTCATCGACTTGAAATAGCCCCCGATCGGATCCTCGAACTCCTCCCCGACGGTGCCGATGCATTCGATGACGGGCAGGCCGGAGCGCACGCCGCGGATGATGGTGTCAAGCGCCTCCGGCAGCTGGGTCATGAAGCGGTTCGCCATCGCATTGCCGCGCAGGATGACCACGCGGTCGACGAGGAACATCCCGACGACGAGGGCCGGAAGGGCCATGAGCAGCGGCGGCATCCCGAGCAGATAGGCGCCGAGGGCCGCCACGCCCACCGCCACCACTGCCGAGGCGGCGATGAAGCCGCCGATCGTCAGCGTCATGCCCGCGCGCCGGGCGTTGGCGCGCAGCCGGGCCGTGTCGAGGATCGGCAGGACCCCGGCGAGGGAATCCGACAGCCGCGCCCAGGGGCTCGTCTCGTCCTTCGGCTTGGCGAGCAGCATCAGCCGGGCGTCGTCGAGGTCGAGCCGGCCGGACATCCGCCGGCGGCTGACCCGAGCGAGCCGCTTGCGATGGCGCCGCCGCGCCTCGATGAGCAGCATCAGCACGAAGAGGCCGACGCCGATCAGGACGAGGACCGACAGCGCGAAGGCGGTTGCGACGACGATCAGGTTTCCCTGCATCCCATCGCCTCCAGAAGCCGGGTGCCAAGGCCGAAATACTCCGCACGCGGCAGGAAATGCGGCCGCAGCCGGGTGCAGTCGAAGCGGCCGATGAGACTGCCGTCGTTGTCCTCGCCCTCGAAGCGGAACTTGAAGAGGTCCTGCGTGGTGACCACGTCGCCTTCCATCCCGGTGATCTCGGTCACCTGGGTGATGCGGCGCTTGCCGTCGCGCATGCGGCTGATCTGCACGATGAGATGCAGCGCCGACTGGATCTGTTCGCGCACCGCCTCGGCCGGCAGCTTGAAGCCCGACATCGCCACCATGTTCTCGAGCCGGGTCAGCGCGTCGCGCGGCGTGTTCGAGTGGATCGTCCCCATCGATCCGTCATGGCCGGTGTTCATCGCCTGCAGCATGTCGATCGCCTCCTCGCCGCGGATCTCGCCGAGGATGATCCGGTCGGGGCGCATGCGGAGCGCGTTCTTGACGAGGTGGCGCATGGTGATCTCGCCCTCGCCCTCGATGTTCGCCGGCCGGGTCTCCAGCCGCACCACATGCGGCTGCTGCAATTGCAGCTCGGCCGCGTCCTCGATCGTCACGGTGCGCTCGCCCATGTCGATCATCCGGCTCATCGCATTCAGGAGCGTGGTCTTGCCCGATCCCGTGCCGCCGGAGATCAGGATGTTGAGCCGCGAGCGCCCGGCGATCTTCAGCACCGTCGCCATCTCGTTCGACATGTTCGCCTGCCGCGCCATGACGTCGAGGGTGATCTCCTTCTTGGAGAACTTGCGGATCGCGATGGTCGGCCCGTCGATGGCGAGCGGCGGAATGATGATGTTGACGCGGCTGCCGTCCTTGAGGCGCGCGTCCACGAGCGGCGTCGATTCGTCGACGCGCCGGCCCACCTCGGTCACGATCCGCGTCGCCACATGCAGCACATGGGCATCGTCGCGGAAGGTGACGTCGGTCAGCTCCAGCTTGCCCCGGCGCTCCACATAGACCTGGTGGGGGCCGTTCACCATGATGTCGGTGACGGCCTCCTCGGCGAGCAGCGGCTCCAGCGGCCCGAGCCCGACCATGTCGTCGACGAGCAGGCGCACGATCGCGCGGAGCTCGGCCGCGTTCAGCTGGATGCGGAGGTCGAGGATGATCTCCTCGACGATCTCCGCGATCTGGTTGCGCAGCTCGTCCGGCCCGAGCGAGGAGGCGACCGAGATGTCGATCCGCTGCATCAGGAGCGGCATGACCTGTGCCTTCACGTCGAGCGCGCGCTTGTGGCGCGCCTCGTTGCCCGACTTTGCGACCGACTCGACCCGCACATCGGCGAGCGGGTCGATGGCCGGAGCCTCCGCGGCGCCGGGCCGGGCCGCCGCGCGCTCGGCCTGGAGCGCGGCAACGATCTCGCGCAGGATCTGACGCTGGTCGGCGAGAGAGGGCTTGTCCGGGCGCCCGGCAACGAGGCCCTCCAGAACGTCGTTCGCCGCCTCGGCGAGCTGCACCGGCGTCAGCGCCGCCAGTTGCTGGGGCCCGAAGGCCGCCCGCACCCGTTCGGCCGCCGCCCGGGCAAGGCCCGCCCCGCTGGCCACCGCCGGCGCCAGGCCGTCGCCGCCGCCAGTCCCCCCGCCCGCTTCGGGTCCCTTCACACCGTCCATGGCCTATTTCCGCCCGGAGAGATAGCGCCGCAGGAAGGACACCGGCTTCGCCTCCTCCGGGACGCCGGCCAGCTCGATGCAGAGCCGGTGCAGGTCCGACACGATCCGGTGCTTGGGCTCGGCGACCACCAGCGGCCGCGCCTTGAGGCTCGCGGCCGCCAGCGCCCGGGTGTCGAGGGGGAAGTTGAACTGGAGCTTCGCCTCCATCCCCTCCTCGAATTCAGCCGGCGTGACATCGGGCTTCGCCGGCGTGCGGTTCGCGATCACATGGATCTTGGCCTGCCGGTTGCGGCTCGCCAGCAGGCGGATCAGGCGGTTGCAGTCGCGCAGCGACTGGAGCGTCAGCTCCGCCACCACGACGATGTCGTCGAAGCGCGAGAAGAGCGTCGGCTCGCGCATGACGAAATGCCGGGGCAGGTCGAGGATCGACATGTCGAAATTGGCGCGCATCGTGTCGGCCAGCATCAGGATCTTGTCGTCCGACATCCGCACCGCGTCGTCGAAGGCCTCCTCGGTGGCGAGGACATGCAGGCCCTTGCCGAACTTGGCCATGGCGTTCTGCAGGAAGACCTCGTCGACGCGCTCGGGGTCGTCGAAAGCCTCGCGCAGGCCCCGCGTCGGCTCGATGTCGAGGGCGAGGGCGATGTTGCCGGCATAGAGGTCCATGTCGACGAGCGAGGTCCGCCGGCCGAGCTTCTCGGCCATGATCCAGGCGGCATTGACCGCCAGCGTCGTCGCCCCCACCCCGCCGCGGGCGCCGAGGAAGCCGACGACGCGGCCGACCGGCTTGCCGCCCTCGCTCGTCTGTTCCAGCCGGACGAAGACCTCCGAGAGCATGTCGGCGTCGATCGGCTTGACGAGGTAGTCCTTGGCACCGGCCCGCATGATGCGGCGGAAGTAGTTCACGTCGTTGATCGAGCCGAGCACCATCACCTGGCTGTTCAGCCGGGCCAGTTCGACGATCCCCTGCTCGACCTCCTCGACCGGCATGCCCTCGACATCGACGATCATGAGGCGCGGCGGCGGCGCCACCCCGAGCAGGCGAAGGGCCGTCGGCAACCCGCCCTTGCGGATCGAGGAGGCGGACCAGCTGCGCTGCCCGGCGATGGCCTGGGCCGCCGCCAGCGACGTGTCATCGGTGAGATAGGCGGCGAAGGGCTCCCGGGAGGCGGGATCCTCGTCGAAGACCATGCGGGCTGCGATCTGTGCCATCTCTGTTACCAGTTCTCGAAGGAGCCGGGGTCCTTCACCTTGTCCTCGTTGTGGCGCAGGACGGCCGCGGCGCTGACCGCGCCCCCGGAGCCGCGCAGCGGCCGCGGGCTGACGAGATCGCGCGGGCTCACGGCCATTTCGGCGAGGTTGACCGCGTTGCTGCAGCCGACCGGCGGCGAGACGAGCAGGCGGTCGGTCTCCCAGGCGTCGATCGGCGTCGGACAGACCACCCGGATCGTGCCGAAGCGCGTCACCTCGACGAGGGCGAGCGCCGCGGGGCCGGAGCCGAGCGGATGCCGTCCCGAGCCGATCACCCGGACATGGGCCGGCGTGCCGGCGAGCGCGGCCGCCGCGGCCGAAGCCCGCGCCTGGTCGAGGGCAGCATCGCCGCTCGGGCCGATGCGCACGATGATGTCGTCCCCCTTGCGAACCCCGAGGTCGCGCAGCGTCCGGGGAAGCCGCTCGGCCTCGCCGGGCGCGAGGGCGGCCGAGCCGCGCACGAAGTTCAGCTGGAAGGTGACGGAGGCCGGCTGCTGATCGAAATCCGCCGCCGGGATGAAGGGGGGCTGCGTGGTCTCGCAGGCCGCGAGCAGCAGCAGGAGCGCCGGGACGGCGGCATGCCGCAGGGCGGGGAGGACTGTCATCATGCGCCTCATTCGAAGACGAAGCCCGACGGGCCGTAGAGCCGGCGCTCGCCGCTCTTGGACTTAACCCGGTTGGTCTTGCGCGGATCCCCCTGGAAGCGGTTCTGCAGGACGCGCTCGGCGTCGGTCGGGGGCACGAAGCTGTCGATCGGGGTCTTCGCCTTGGCGCGGGTGGTCGGCGTGACGATCACCGGGGTCACGATAATCACGAGTTCGGTCTGGCCGCGCTTGAAGCCGTTCGAGCTGAAGAGCGCGCCGATGACCGGCAGCTTGCCCGCGCCCGGCATGCGGGCGGCGTTCTGGGCGGTGCTGTTCTGCATCAGCCCGGCGATGGCGAAGCTCTGGCCGCTGGTCAGGTCGACGGTGGTCTCGGCCCGCCGCGAGATCAGCGAGGGGATCGTGGCATTGTTGGAAAAACTGAGATCGCTGACCTCGGTCGCGACGCGCAGGCTGATGCGGTTGCCGTCGATGACCGTCGGCGTGAAGTTCAGCCCGACACCATAATCCTTGAACTGGACGGTGGTGCCCTTGTCCTCGCTGTAGGTGGCATAGGGATATTCGCCACCCGCGAGGAAATTCGCCGTCTCGCCCGAGCGGGCGGTGAGGTTCGGCTCGGCGAGGACCGTGACGAGCCCCTCCTCGGCCAGCGCCTGCAGCAGCACGTCCACGTTCAGCCGCGGCGTCACGTTCTTGATACTGACGCCATAGCCTCCGGTCGTGTTGATGTTGCCGCCGCCGATCAGCCCGATCTGGGCGTCCCCGGAACCCGAGACGCCGATCGCGCCCCATCTGATGCCGAGCTGCCGGTCGACATTGCGGTTCACCTCGGCAATGCGGACCTGCAGGTTGACCTGCGTCGGCGCGGCGACCGTCATGCGGTTCACGATCTGGGCGGGATCCTTGACGAACTGCGTTGCCACCTGCACGACATTCGCCGCCTGCTCCGGGGTCTGCACGCTGCCCGACAGCACGAGCGCGTCGCCAGCCGCGGTCACGCCGACCGTCCCGCCGGGGACGACGCTGGCGATCGCGGCGCTTGCCCCGGCGAACTTGTCGCCATTGCCGAGGGTGACCTGGTTCACGACCTGGTCCTCGGTGGCGACGAAGCGGGCAGCCACCCGCGAGATGTCGTCGACCTGCCTCTGCGTCTGCGCCCGGCCGGTCAGCACCAGCGATCGGTCGACCGTAGCCACCGAAACCTCGACTCCCGGCGCAACGCGCGAGATGCCCTCGCGGACCGCCGAGAGGTTGTGGGTGACCTTGACCGGCGCCGACATCAGCACCTCGTCGGCCTCGTTGACCGCAAAGAGCGTTGTCTCGCCCACCCCGACTCCAGTCAGGTAGATGAGGCGCGGTGACTTCACCTCGACATCCGCAACCTCTGGGTCGGCTACGAAGAGGCTGGAGAACTCGCGGTCCACCTTGATGAGCTGGCCGGTCCCGACAACGAGCGAGACTTCCTGATCGGTGACAGGCGACACGAGCTCGAACCCGGCCGCCGGCAGCATCGACAGTGCCGGCTGCAGGGCGAGCACCGCGGCAAGGACACGGCCACGGGAGGGGCGGATGCTGGGCCACCAAGTCAGGCTGGGGCGGGAGGGGTGTGACACGAGCAGGGACTCCTTGGAGCCGTGGGGGAACCGGCGCGCGGGGGGGGAAGCGCGCCAGGTATGCGGCATCAGGGCTGCGAAGAGGACGCCGCGTCTTGGACTTGTGGCGCCGGTGCGTCTTCGCCGTTGACGGGCGGGAGAGTCGTGACGCCGCCGCGGCTTGATCCGCGCACGACCTGAATACGGGAAACCTGCTCGGGGATCGTCCGCTGCACCTCGGCCCGCAGGAGCGAGGTCACGTCCGCGTCGAGGGTCAGGTTGCCCATGTCGGGAATGGGCCTGCGGCTGCGCAGGGACGGGCCGCCACCGGCCCGGTCGAGGGCCAGCGTCTCGGTCATCTGTTTGCGCTCGTCCATCGCCTCGCCGCCATCACGGACCGAGTTGAGCGCAAGGGCCAGCGTCCCGAGGGTGCTGGCGAGGGTGATTTCCTCGGCCTCGCGCGGCGTCACCTGCAAGGTCGCGGTGCGCGGAATCGGCGGGGTGACGATGGCGTCCACGCCCGCGGCGGGCGCGGTATGGCTTACGCGGTTGTCGAGGGCGAGCAGGCGGATATTGCGCGCCACGGTCTCGCTCGCATGAATGTCGCGGGGCTTGTCGGCCTCGCTGTGACCCTTGCCTTCACTGTCCTTGGCGGTGATGGTATAGGTCAGGATCAGGTCCACCCAGTCGCCGGGCAGCGCCAGGCCGCTCAGGCCGGCGGTCTCGTTGATCGGGATCGAGATCGCCCGCTTGCCCTGGGGCAGGACGGCGGCGAGAAAGCCCCGGTCACCGGGCTGCACCACCGCAGACCGTGCGATCGGCACACCCGCGGGCAGCATCTGCCGGGCAACGCTGCCAGTCAGGAAGCTCTTGCCATCAGCATCGGCCACGATCATTTCGGCACCGATCGCCCGTTCGGGCATCGGCATGTGACCGAGGTGCTCGGGTTGGAGAATGGCGCCGGCGGCGAGGGCCGCCACCGGCACAAAGACCTCCCGCGCCTTCGGAGCCTCTGCCTGAGGCGTCGGCTTCGGCGTCGGTGCCTGAAGCTCCCGGAACAGGTAGAAGCCGGTACCCCCGGCCGCCACAATCGCGGACAGGACAAAGATCATGATGCGCATTGCGGGACCTCGGACAACGGAGCTGGCCGGGCAATGGCCCGGCCGCAGGCTTGGCGAGGGTCAGTTGGTCGTCGCGGTCTCGAGCGTCGAAGCGACACCGGAGAAGGTCGACCTCAGCTCCCTGCTGACGGCCTGGAGGGCCCCGATGATGGCGACGGCGATCAGGGCGGCCAGCAGGCCGTATTCGATCGCAGTGGCACCCTTCTCGTCGGTGCCGACGCGCTTGATGCAAGTCAGATATCTCTTCATCGTCCCACTCCTGTTACTCGTAACTACAGGCGCGATATTTCACGCACAGTCTTGCTACCACAACAAGCCAATCTATCAACTTCATTCTAGTTAGCTATTTTTCGAATTTGTTTATCATAAATAAGTATGTATTTAAAACGAGTTAATGGTCATTTTGTTTCTGAATGGCGCTCAGGTTTTCGGCAACATCCGAAAAGCTGTCTTTAAGCTGGCTCCCGAGAAGCTGGATGGACAGCGCAAGCGCCATGGCCACCAGCGCGGCCAGGAGAGCGTATTCGATGGCGGTCGCGCCGCAGGCGTCGCGGCCCAGCCGGATCACGATCTTCCAGGGGGCGGTGATCCGCATCGCAGGGCTCCGGCTATGGCGCCAGCGGCGGCGCGCGTGACACACCCTAGGGCGCCTCCGTTTCGCAGGGATTAACACCATGACTTCCAGGGCTTGCCTCTCAGAGTCTGTCTGGAAACCCGGATGGGTCGGTCCGGGGTTCCAGACAGGTACTCAGTCCAGGCGATCCTCGCCGCGGCGCACGGCGGTTTCGGCGGCCGACTGCCGTCCAGCCGAGGCCGTCCAGCCGGGCGGCGCCTCCGCCGGCTTGACCGTCGCCGCCCGCCCTGCCCCGCCGACGACCTTCTCCAGCCGCCGCACGTCGAGCCCGGCCATCCGGCCCGTCGCCGATTGGGCGGGCGGCTGGTCACTGCGGGCAATGCGGATGATCAGCGGCCCGCGGGTCTTGCGGACCAGGTTCACCCGCGGCACCTCCACCTCGGCCACGGCGGCGGGCGGCGGCAGGCGGGTCGCCAGCGGCGGCGCGCCGATCACGAGCGCCAGCATCTGGTCGAAGCGCGCGCGATAGCGGCTCGCCAGTTCGGCTGTGCGGGAATGATAGGCCCCGGCCGCCACCGACCAGTCCCCGGTCTCGGCGTGAAGCTGCTTGAGGAGGCCCGCCGCATAATCGGCGGCGGTGTCGAGGTCGAACATCGACTCCAGCGACGGGAAGTTGGCGCCATGCCAGAGATAGTTGATCTGGAAGCAGCTGACATCGAAGCTGCGGCGACCCGCGGCGGCACTTTCCCGCGCGAAGGCCAGCGCCTCGTCGCGATTCCGGAACCAGTAGCCCTGCCCCTCCCGGTTGATCGCCCAGGGCCAGGGCCTCAGGCGACCATCGACCCTGCGCCCGGTTTCAGTCAGCGAGATCGCATGGAGCACGGCCTCGGGCACCCCGGAGCGGCGCGCCCCGTCGGCGATCGCCTGCTCGCACAGTTCGGACGGATCCCGGGCCGGCAGGAGCCCCGGCGGGCCCGGCGCCGGCGACAGGCGACCGAAATCCGCCCGCGTCTCGGCCGGCATCGCGATCAGGAGGAGAAGCAGCGCCGAGGTCAGGGCAAGGCGGATACCCATGGGGATCTCCGGTGACAGGAAGGATGTTCCTGCTTTACCCCACCATGGTTAAGCCCGGCCTCGCCACAGGCACCACCCAGCCCGAAAATTCCGGAAACCCATTAAAATCCGACACTTAACATCGGATTCAGACCCCGGAACGCCGTGGGGCGCAGCCTTGCCGGCCGCTCCCCACGGGTCTTTTTCATCGCCCCCGGACGGGGCAGTCTTGTCAGAGGTCGATGACCGAGGCTTTCGTCGGGGCACCGCCGACCAGCGCGCGCTGGAGCCGCGAGAACCAGGTGGCCCCGCTGTTGTACTTGGCCCGGACCACCTCCGTCAGAGCCACGTCGCGGTTGAGCTGCACGCCCCAGACGTCCTCGATCAGCCGCCCTTCGCGGCGCATCATCTCGATCCGGGACAGCGCCTCGGAATAGCCGAGCCCCGTCTCGCGCTGGAGGATGCGCATCAGGACATCCACGACATCCTGCGCCATCTTCGCGTCGCCGCTGATGACGAAATGCGAGTCCGGCATCGCCAGGATCTCGGCGATCCGCGGCCCGTCGCCGTCGATCGCATCCTGGACATAGGCCTTGGACGGACCCTGCCGCGACAGGGCCACGGCCACGCGCTGCAGCCGCCCGGATTTCCGCCAGGCCTCCAGCTGTGCCCGCTCCAGCAGTTCCTCTTCACTGCGGCAGCCGAAATAGAGCCGCGCCGGCGCCTCCGACGAGACCGGCATGCCCCGCGCCTCGCGATCGGCGATGAGGCCAAAGAGCGGCGACAGCCCGGTGCCGGCACCGACCAGGACCAGCGGTCCCCCGAAGCCCGTCGGCAGGTAGCGGGGCGCCGGCTTCAGCTGCACCCGGGCGCGCTGACCCGGCACCAGATGGCTCAGGTAATGCGAGCAGAGCCCGGTGCGAACCCGCCCGTCCCCGACCGGCAGCGACAGGACCGCGACCATGAGCTGTACCTGCCGCGGGTGCGACAGCGGGCTGGACGCGATCGAGTAGAGGCGCGGCCGGATGCGCGGCAGGATCTCGATCAGGATGTCGAGGCTCGGAACCGAACGCGGGAAGGCGTCGAAAAGCTCGACGACGGTCAAGTAGGTCCGCTGCAGGCGAGAGCGCAGGGCGCGCCGCGCCGGATCATCGTCCCCGAGGTCGAGCGTCGCGATCCAGCGGTCAAGCTGGGCCTGGTCGTCGGCGTCCTTGCTGACGGCGCGCATGGCGACGAACAGCTCCAGCGGGGTTTCGGTCAGCGCGAAGTCGATCTCGGTGGTCAGCAGTGTCCGCAGCGAGAAGCCATCGCGGTAGCGGTCGAGGATCTGACTGCCTCCGCCGAGGATGCGGATCCAGGCGTCCGGCGGCAGGCCGAGATGCCGGGCGAAGGCCTCGACCAGCTCCGGCGGGTTCTCGGGGTGGATCGCGACATGATCACCTGCGCGATAGCCGGGCTGGCCCGGTTCCAGGTCGAGGCCGATGAGCCGGGTCGATCGGCCTGGTCCGGCGCCGGGACCAAACATCTCCTCGTTGAAGACAACCATCGCGCCCGCCTGTGACTCGACGCGCTCCTGTGCAGGAATGAGTTCGACGATCGCGCGCCGGGCGCGGCTCGCCTGCCCGTCCACCGACCAACGCTTGGCAAAAAGCTCCAGCCAGTGACGGACGGTATCGGCCTGTCCGGCAATTTCGTCCGCCTGTTCCAGAGCCGACAGCCGGGTGCCGCCGGCCGCCTCGAATGCCGCATCCACCTTGGCAGCCGCAGCGCAGAAGTTCGGATAGATCCGGTTGCCGATGCCGAGCACGGCGAAATTCAGCCCGTCGAGCGGCTTCTCGCCCGCGGCCTCGGCCAGGCGGCTCAGCAGCACCTGCCCGCTTGCCGGCACCTCGCCATCCCGGCAGGTGGCGACGATGACGAGCGCCGTGCCCTGCGCGAGCAACGCCTCGATCGAGACCTCGTCCGCAGACAGCACCCGCGGCGCAAGTCCCGCCAGACGGCGTCCGGCCTGATGGGCATAGGCCTCCGCGGTTCCGGTCTCCGAGGCGAAGATCACCAGCGGACGGGTCGTGCGTTCGGGCGCCGAAGCCTCGAGGCGGGATATCTCGGCGCTGCGGTCGAGCAGCATCCAGCGGTCGGCCGCATAGCCATAGCTCGGGCTCAGGTGGAAGTCGCGCATTTCATGGTGCCAGACCGGGGTCGTCGAACCGCCGGCGGCCGGGGCGATCCACGACCACTGCGCCGGGCATTCGCGCCCTGCCCGTTTCTCGCGCAGGTCATGGATCATGAACTGGCGCGAGGCCGTCTGGTGATCCACCAGTGTCACCCGCGCCTGCGTGAAGGAATGGATGATCGCCGTGTTGAGTTCCAGGAAGGCGCGGTCGCGCCACAGGGTCGATTCGCTCGACGTATCGAGGTTCAGCGCGCGGGCAATGTCCGAGGCACGGTCGTAGCGACGCTCCTCGAAGAGGTTCCGAGCGATCTCCGTGCCCATGAACCAGCCATTGAACGGCACGCAACCATAATCGATCCCGCCGATTTCCATGCGGAAGTTGGCAATCGCCGGCACCGCGCACCATTTGAGCCCGAGCGCGGCGATCCCGGGTTCGGTCGGATGCGTGACGGGCACTTCCAGCACGTCTCCGGCCGTCCAGGAATAGACCTTTGGCGCATGGCCCGGCAGGTCGATCACCAGCGGCAGGAGGTCATGGGCGGTGCGCGTCGCCGGGGGTTCCCAGCCAAGGCTTTCGATCGCGGTCGTCAGCTCGAGATTCGCGCGGTCACCGAGCACACGGCCTTCCGGCAGGGCATAACCGGCATAGCGGATCAGCTGGCTGTTCCAGATACGCGGCCCCCAGCGTTCCTGCTGCCGTCGCGGCCGGAAGACCGTCATCACGATCTCGATGTTGCCGCCGTTGGTGGCCTCGGCCAGATGCTGCCGGCATTCGGCGAACATCTCGTCCGGGTCCGTGACATGCCGGCGGTCGCGCACGATCAGGTTGCGCCACGAGATCCGGCCGATGCACTTCGGCGCGTTGCGCCAGGCCATGCGGGCCCCGTGCTCCAGTTCGGCGAAGCTGTGGGTGTAGGTCCCCGTGGCCCGCACCTCGTGGACGATTTCCGACCAGCGTTTTTCCAGTCGGCCCTCCGGCCACTCCAGCTCGTCAGCCACCCGCTGCAGGAAGTCTCGTGCCTCGGCAAGCAGGCGCTCCTGCTGCACCATCGGCTCCGCGACGATGCGGACCACCCGGTTGAACAGCACCTCCCAGCCCCGGCGGGTGCGCGTCGTCAGCGGCTCGCCGAACTTCGCCAGCGTCTGCAGGAGCGGCCCGGCAAGCTGCGGATAGTCTCCGGCCGGAACCTGATGGGCCTGGTGAACGGACGCAAGGTTGCGCAGTTCCGCCCGCAGCGTCTTCGGGCGCCCGGCGGCCCGGCTCAGGAAGACGACGGCCTCGATCAGGTGCTGGGACAGCTGGTCCATGTCCGCGGTACGGAAATGCCGCAGCACGTCCGGAAACGTCCGGAACAGCGTCTGGTAGAAGAAGATCCCCGCCTCGCGCGGCTGCTTCAGCATCTTCTCCGCGCCGCGCTGCATTTCGGCGATGATTTCCGGGTCGAGCGAGCGTTCCTCGGCCTGAAGGAAGGCGATCGCCGGCGCCGCGATATGCCGGGCGAAGAACCGGCCCAGAGCCGAGCCCGCCACCCCCTGCTCCAGATCGGCCCTCTCGAAATCCTCCAGATAGGGCGCCTTGCTGAAGGCCCAGACGAAATTCGCCTGTGCCCGCTCCCAATGGGCCTCGGTCACACCATAGGCCGCGAAATACGCACAGCAGTCCTCGATCGTGGACGCCTGTGCTTTACGCGCACCCGGCGCCTCGCGGTAAGCCTCGCGCAGCGAGGCCTCGGTGGTCTCATCCAGCGCCCGCACCGAAAGGTCGAAGAACTTGAGGAACTCGACGGGCGCCCGATCGATCGCCGGGCCGAATTGCTCGATCAGCTCCGGGCAGTCGAGAATAAGACGCTCGAAGAAGAGATCCGTCAGCATCTGATCAAATGGCAGATATTTGTTCCAGGAGTCCTTGACGATAACAAGATCCACCCGGGAAAGAGGCGTCTGCGCCGATGGTGCAGGCGTGGATTCTTTCCAGTCAGGCTGGAATGACATGTTCTCGGCCGCGCTCATCATCCGCATGAGTGTCCCCCGCACAGCGCCACCGCAAAACCCGGGTGGACCTGCTTAACCAGTGCTTAACTGCCCCAATGCTAACCCTAGAAGCATTAAGGTATCGCGAATGCGGCACGATTGCCGTGTTTCCATAATTGCGGTGCTTGAGAAGCCTGTCAGCACTTCAGGAATGACCGGGAATGAGCTGTCAGTGTACGGAATGATCCATCAAGCCGCGCGAGAGTTGACAGTTTCTCATATCGGGGAAGCCGAATGGGAGCGGTTCTGCCAGTCTCACGGAATCTACGGCGCCCAGTTCATCGGCTTCGAATATTATGAGGATACCGTCACTCTGCGCCTGATCAATCTCGTCGCCGACAGGCTCGGCCTTGAGCGCGACGTGGCTCTTGTCGAATTCGGCCGCACCTGGATCCGCTTCGCGAGCAAATCTGCCTTCGGCAGGGTCCTCTCGCTGGCCGGCAGCGACCTGGAAACCTTTCTCGCCAATCTTGACCGCATGCATGCCAGTATAAAGTCGAACATGCCGCAGGCCGAGATGCCGTCCTTCCACCTTCTGGAAGCGAGGCCCGATGTGATTCGCCTGCTCTACCGCTCGTCCCGCAGCGGCCTCGCGCCCTTTGTCGCGGGCATTCTCTCCGAGGTTGCGCTGCGCTTTGGCGAACAGGTCTCGGTCACCCACGCACCCAACGACCTGGGTGTCGAATTCACGCTGTCGCGTGTGCTGGCTCATGCACGATTCTGATCCTCCCCCACAGATCGAGTTGACGGCGCGCGAGATCGCGCAGTTCTTTCCCGCCTTTCTGAGGCTCGACCCGGAGGGCCGGATCGTCGAGGCCGGCCCCTCGATCACGGAACATGCGGGGCCCGGGCTGGTCGGCAGCCTCTTCTTCGAGGGCTTTCATGTCGAGCGCCCTGCGACGATCACCGGCATGGACCTGCTGCGAGCCCGCGGGCGGCCCCTGATCATCCGGCTGGAGCGCGAACGGCCCATGCGTCTGCGCGGTGTCGCCCTGCCGCGACCGGACACCACCTGGCTGATGCTCGGCCATATTCCCGACCTGGAGCCGCCCGAGGGTTCGCGCAAGCTCAGCTATTCGGACTTCTCGCCCACCGACGGCACCCTCGACATGCTGCTCGCCGCCGAACTCAGGTCCGGGCTGCTGGCCGAGGCCAACAGCCTCGCGGCCGCCCTGGAGGACCGCAAGCGTGACGCCGAACGGGCGAATGCGGCAAAGTCCGCCTTCCTCGCGACGATGAGCCACGAGATCCGCACGCCGATGAACGGCATCGTGGGCCTCGCGACGCTGCTGGCGGAATCCGGGCTCGACGCGTCCCAGCGCGAGATGCTCGACGTGATCCTCGCCTCGGGTCAGGCCCTGATGGGGGTCCTGAACGACGTGCTCGACATCTCGAAGATCGAAGCGGGTCATGTCGAGATCGAGGAGGTCCCCTTCGACCTTGCCCCCCTGGTGCTCGGGGTCCGCGACCTCTTCGCACCGAATGCGGCCAGCAAGACGGTGCATCTCAGCGTCACGCTCGAACCCGCAAGCGCCTTCTGCATCAGTGATCCGGTCCGCATCCGCCAGATTCTGGTGAACCTGGTCTCGAATGCCCTCAAGTTCACCGACAGCGGCCGCGTCATTGCTGTCGTCGCCCTCAGTGGCGACATGAATGCGAGGGGAGAACTCAGGATTTCCGTCAGCGACACCGGCATCGGCATGTCGGCCGAGGCCATGAGCCGGCTCTTCAACCCGTTCGTCCAGGCCGACAGTTCGACGACCCGGCGCTTCGGCGGCACCGGGCTTGGCCTGGCGATCATCAAGAAGCTCTGTGACCAGATGGGCGGACGCATCGATGTCGACAGCCGCCTCGGCCGCGGCTCGACCTTCACGGCGGTCCTGCCCGTCCACCGCCTCGCAGAACTGGCGAACACCGCCGAGACCGAGGAGCGGAAATCCGACGAGCCTCTTGATCTGAACGTGCTGGTGGTCGAGGACAACGCCACCAACCAGTTCGTGATGAGCCACTTCCTGCGCCGCCTCGGGCTTCGCTTCAAGCTGGCCATGGACGGATCCGAGGCATTGTCTGCCTGCGAGGCCGACAGCTATGACCTGATCCTCATGGACATCGAGATGCCCCTCCTCGATGGCTTCGAGACCACACGTGAGATCCGCCGGCGCGAAATCTCCCGGGGTCTTCCGCGCACGCCGATCATCGCCCTGTCGGCGGATGCGATGCTGGAGCACCGCGAAAAGGCGCGCGAGGTCGGGATGGACGACTTCCTGACCAAGCCGATCGAAATGGAAAAGCTCGGAACGGCGATCCGGAGCGCCGCCCGACGCAACCGGGACAGCCGGGCGACCCCGGCAGCCTGACCTGTCCCGCGGCGCGGCGTCTGGGACACGACAGGATGCGTCACGCTCAGAACCGTCATAAAACTGACACTGAATCGACGTACAGGCGTCAACCTGCCGCAATATGGTGCGCAATGATGACTCGACCCGGGAACGGGAGGACGTCGCTTTCAGAACGCCGTCGAGGGGGGAACGCAAGATGAGACCCGGCATTCTCGCGGGAACGGTGGCGGTCGCGATGATGCTGACCGGGTCCGCGGCCCTCGCCCAGTCGCGCGGACAGATCCGCATGGTCGGCTCGTCGACGGTCTTTCCCTATGCCCAGGCCGTGGCCGAGCAGTTCGCGGGCCTCACCGGGATGCCGGCCCCGGTGGTCGAGGCCACCGGCACGGGAGGGGGCATGAAGATCTTCTGCGGCGGGGTCGGCCCGACCTATCCCGACATCACCGGAGCCTCCCGCGCCATCAAGGACTCCGAATACGCCGACTGCCGCGCCAATGGCGTCGAGGACGTAACCGAGGTCCTGCTCGGCTATGACGGCATCTCCATCGCCCATTCGGTGGCTGCCCCCGACATGGACCTGACCAAGGCGCAGCTGTTCCAGGCCCTCGCCTCCGAGGTCGAGGTCGACGGCAAGCTCGTCCCGAATCCCTACCGGAGCTGGAACGAGATCGATCCGGCGCTGCCGGCCGAGCCCATCCAGGTCTTCGGCCCGCCGCCCACATCGGGCACCCGGGATGCCTTCGTGGAACTTGTCCTGCATGAGGGGTGCCTCACCTTCCCCGCGATCGCGGCCCTCGACAAGGACCGCCAGTCCGCGGTCTGCGCCCGCATGCGCCAGGACGGTCCGTTCATCGAGGCCGGCGAGAACGACAACCTGATCGTCCAGCGGCTGGAAGCCGATCCCTCCACGATCGGGATCTTCGGCTATTCCTTCCTCTACGAGAATTCCGACAAGCTGAAGGCCGTGACGATCGACGGCATCTCCCCGGATGCCGACACCATCGCCTCCGGCGCCTATGAGGTGTCTCGGCCCCTCTACATCTATATCAAGAACGCCCACCGCGGTGTGATCCCCGGCCTCGACGACTTCGTCTCGGAATTCGTTTCCGAAGACAGCTTCGGTCCCGACGGCTATCTTGTGGAACGGGGCCTCATCCCGCTGTCCGACGCCGACCGCGAGACGGTCCGGGCCGAAGTGACCGCGCACGCTCCCCTCGCCCGCTTCAACTGACGGCGGCAGGGGGCGCCGCGCCGGCGGGCGCCAGCCGCCGGCCCCCAAGGACAAGGGACTGGACGTGGTCGGATACCTCTTTCTCACCATCCTCACGCTGACCGCGGTCGCCTTCCTCATCGGGCGCCAGACCGGCCGGGCTCTGGCGATCGCCGCGCCCCCGGGCGGCGCGCATTCGCTGCCCGCCTACCACGGCGCCTTCATGGCGATCTGGGTCGGCATACCGGCAATCGTGCTGCTGCTTGCCTTCGTGGCAATCCGGGGCAGCGTCATCGATGCGCTGATCTGGGCCGGCCTGCCCGACACCATCACCACAGGGGCGACGGCAGCACAGAAGGCCCTCGTCCTCTCCGAGATCGAGAACGTCGCCGCCGGGCAGATCTTCCGCCAGCCCAGCCCCGAGATTGCCGCGGCGGCCGAGGCGCTGCTCCGCTGGCATGACCTCTTCGAGACCACCGTCTTCGTGGTCGCCCTCGCGCTGATGATCATCGGCCTCTTCTTCGCCCGCCGCCGGCTCGGCCTGCGCTTCAGGGCGCGCAACATCGTCGAGCGATTCCTCGATGGCTTCATGATCGCCTGCGCGGTCGTCGCCGTCCTCACCACCGCCGGCATCGTCGTCTCGCTGGTCTACGAGGCCTCGGCCTTCTTCCGGCTGGTGCCGATCTTCGACTTCTTCCTCGGCCTCAGATGGGAGCCGCAGATTGCGATCCGCGCCGACCAGGTGGCGAGCCAGGGCGCCTTCGGGGCGATCCCGGTCTTTCTCGGCACGCTCCTCATCGCCAGCATCGCCATGCTGGTCGCGGTCCCGATCGGCCTCTTCACCGCGATCTACCTCAGCGAATACGCCACGCGCCGGGTCCGTGGCCTCGTGAAGCCGGCGCTGGAGATCCTTGCCGGGGTGCCCACCGTCGTCTACGGCTTCTTCGCCGTGCTGACCGTCGCCCCGGCGATCCGCAGCGCGGGATCGCTCTTCGGCATCGCCACCTCGCCGAACTCGGCACTGGCGGCGGGTCTCGTCATGGGAATCATGATCATCCCCTTCATCTCCTCGCTCTCGGACGACGCGATCAATGCCGTGCCCCGCACGCTGCGCGACGGCTCGCTGGCGATGGGGGCCACCCGGGCCGAGACGATGACGCGGGTGCTGCTGCCGGCGGCCCTGCCCGGGATCATGGGCGGGGTGCTCCTCGCGCTCAGCCGGGCGATCGGCGAGACGATGATCGTGGTGATGGCCGCGGGCCTCATTGCCTCGCTGACGATCAATCCGCTCGATTCGGTCACCACCGTGACCGTGCAGATCGTCACCCTCCTCACCGGCGACACCGAATTCAACAGCCCCAAGACCCTGGCCGCCTTCGCCCTCGGCCTCGTGCTCTTTGCCGTCACGCTCTGCCTCAACGTCGTCGCGCTGCGGATCGTGCGCAAATACCGGGAAGCCTACGAATGACCGCCCCCTCCGCTGTTGACGACCGCACCACCGGAGACCGCGCCCAGGAGGCCGAGCGTCTGGCACGGGTCCGGCGCCGCCGCTATGCCGCCGAGCGCCGGCTCCGCGCCTACGGGATCGTCGCGATCACCATCGCGATCGGCCTGCTCGCCGTCCTGCTCGTCACCCTCGTCGCCGGGGGCTGGACGGCCTTCACCCAGACCCATGTCCGCGTTGACTTCCCGATCCGCGCCGAAAATGTCGACCCCGCCGCGCCCGCCGACGGCAACTTCCGCAAGGTGATGCAGGAAGGCGTCGCCGCGCTGCTGCCCGAGGCCGCCACCTCCTCGCCCCGCGCGATGCGCGACCTCGCCGCCCTGCTGACGCCGAACACCCAGTTCATGATCCGCGACGCGGTCATCGCCGACCCCGCGCTGATCGGCGGCACCCTTACCCTGACCGTGCCGGCCGCAGACCCCTACGACCAGCTCCACATGGGTCTCGTCGACCGCGACACCCCCGAGGACCGCCGCCGTCTGACCGACACCCAGATCGGCTGGTTCGACGCCCTCGTCGCGCAGGACCGCGTGACCCGCCCCTTCAACACCGCGCTCTTCGTCAATGCCAACAGCCGGTTTCCCGAGGTCGCCGGGCTCCGCGGCGCCCTCGTCGGGTCCTTCCTCGCGCTTGCCGTCTGCTTCGCGATCTCCTTCCCGATCGGCATTGCCGCCGCGATCTATCTCGAGGAATTCGCGCCGCGGAACCGGTTCACGGATTTCATCGAGGTGAATATCAACAACCTCGCAGCCGTGCCCTCGATCGTCTTCGGCCTGCTCGGCCTCGCGGTGCTGATCCAGACCTTCGGCATGCCGCGCTCCTCGCCCCTGGCCGGCGGAACCATCCTCGCGCTGATGACGCTGCCGACGATCATCATCGTCACCCGCAACGCGCTCAAGGCCGTGCCGCCCTCGATCCGCGAGGCGGGCTATGGCGTGGGGGCCTCCCGCCATCAGGTCGTGATGCACCATGTCCTGCCCCTCGCGATGCCCGGGATCATGACCGGCACGATCATCGGTCTCGCCCATGCGCTGGGCGAGACCGCGCCGTTGCTGCTTATCGGGATGAACGCCTTCATCACCAGCGCCCCCACCAGCGTCATGGACGCCTCGACGGCGCTGCCCACCCAGATCTACATCTGGGCCGACAGCCCCGAACGCGGCTTCGTCTCGCGCACCTCGGCGGCCATCCTGGTCCTGCTCGGCTTCCTGCTGGTAATGAATGCGATCGCGATCTATCTGCGGCAGCGGCTCGAGCGGACCTGGTAGGGAAGAGACGACGTGAGCACAGTGATCGAGAAAATCATGATGGACGCCCGCACGACCGGTTCGATCAATGTCCCGCGCGCCGCGACTGCGCGCGTCAAGGTCGCGGCGCGGGACGTCTCGGTCTTTTACGGCGAGAAGCAGGCGCTCCACGGCGTCTCGCTCGACATCCCCGAACGCGAGGTCACGGCCTTCATCGGCCCCTCCGGCTGCGGCAAGTCCACCTTCCTGCGCAGCATCAACCGGATGAACGACACCATCCCCACGGCGCGGATGTCCGGCCGGATCCTGATCGACGAGACCGACATCCAGGACCCCCGCATCGACGTGGTCGAGCTGCGCGCCCGGGTCGGCATGGTCTTCCAGAAGCCCAATCCCTTCCCGAAGTCGATCTTCGAGAATGTCGCCTACGGCCCCCGGATCCACGGGATGACCCGCAGCCGGGCCGAACTCGAGGAGGTGGTGACGAGCTCGCTGAAACGCGCCGGCCTCTGGAGCGAGGTCAAGGACCGCCTGCACGAGCCGGGCACCGGCCTGTCCGGCGGCCAGCAGCAGCGGCTCTGCATCGCCCGGGCGATCGCCACCCGGCCCGAGGTGGTGCTGATGGACGAACCCTGCTCGGCGCTCGACCCGATCGCCACCGCCATCGTCGAGGAACTGATCGACGAGCTGCGCGCCAACTACACGATCATCATCGTCACCCATTCGATGCAGCAGGCCGCGCGCGTCAGCCAGAGGACGGCCTTCTTCCACCTCGGCAAGCTGATCGAGCACGGACCGACCGAGATGATCTTCTCGAACCCGGTCCACCGCCAGACCGAGGATTACATCACCGGCAAGATCGGCTGACGATACCCGGCGCGCCCACCCGCCGCAGCCGCCCTCACTCCACCAGACGGAATTCCACGATTTCCGTGCGCTGGAGCGGAAAGAAGTTGTCGTCCGACAGAAGCGTCACCCGGATGCTCCCGTCGGTGGCCGTCCCGACGTCGATCCCTTCCATGTTGTCGAGCGCCCCGAAGGGGGAGCGGAACAGCTCGACCTCATCGGTCAGGTCGTCGGAGCCGAGCGCGAAGCTGCGGATGCGCGTGGCAAAGCCGCCGAGCCAGCGGAAATCCCGCTCCAGCACATAGAGCCGGCCATCCGGCCCGAAATCCGCGTCGGTGACGAGGAAGGCCCCCCGCCGCGGCACGCCCCCGACGCGCGTCCAGCGCAGGCCGTCAAGGCGCAGCACCGGGAACGGGCGGTCGAGCGCGCCGGAGCGCTCCGGAATCGTGTAGAGGCGGTCCCCGGCATCGACCGCCAGCGCCTCCAGCCCGGAATTGTAGCTCAGGCGCGCGAAGGACGGGTCCGGGGGAACGGCCCGGGCCGGGCCGGCGATGTCGTCATAGCGGCGGATCCGGTGAAAGCCCTCGAAGGAGACGAAGGCGCGGCCGCGGCTGTCGACCGCCAGCCCCTCGGCATCGACGTTGTTGCCGTCGAGCGGCGTCCCGTCGATGCCGCGAAGCGGCCCCAGGGCGTCCAGCCGGGCGCCGGAGAGCCGGCCGTCGCCATCGCGCTCCAGCCGGCCCCGGGCCCAGGTCCCCCGGTCGGAAACGGCAAGGAAGCTCGTGCCGTCCGCCGCGATCTCGAGGCCGGAATAGCCCCCGAACCGCTCATCCTCGGCCCGCCAGGTCACCCGCGCCTCGCGCACCAGATGCGGCGGCTCGGCCACGATCGGCAGCGCCCGGGCCGGCAGCGACGCCAGCGCAAGCACGAGGAGCAGCGCCCGCTTCATCGGGCCTGCAGGACATCCGCGCACTGGCGCGGAAGATCCGAGAGTTGCAGCGGCGGGCGCGGCTTTGGTGGCGGGGCGTTCGGGTCGGGGGGCTCCAGGGCCTCGGTGACCCACCAGACCGCATCCCGGCAACCGTCGCCGGGCGGCAGCGGATCCGGCTGGACACAGCCTGCCACCCCGCGCGGGCAGTTGAGCCGGACGTGCATGTGGTCGTCATGGCCCCACCAGGGCCGGACCTTGCGCAGCCAGGCGGCATCCCCCGGCCCCGCGTCGGCGCAGAGGGCCAGCTTGGCCGGGGCGGTGATGAAGATGCGCTCGACCTTCGGATCCCTCGCAGCGGCCTCGAGCAGGAAGGCCTGCGCCGGCCCCCAGTTGCGGTTGAGCGTTCGTTTGTCCCGGCCGAGGATGCTGATGGCCGAGACCGTCTCGCGCTCGGCCGGGCTGAGGTCGAGCCGGAGGGCGGGGTTCAGCCAGATGTCGACGTCGAGCCCGGTCTGGTGCGAGGCATGCCCGCCCACCGGCCCGCCCCGCGGCTGGCTGAGATCCCCGATGTAGAGGCCCTGCCAGCCGACCTTCCGCGCCTGCGCGCTGTAGCGCCGGATGAAGTCGATCAGCGAGGGATCACCCCAGTAGTGGTTGCGCGACAGCCGCATCTCCTGCCAGGTCGGCCCGCTTTCCGGCAGGGCGACTCCTCCGGCGAGGCAGCCCTGTGCGTTGCGGCCGATCGGGGTCGGGTCATGGGGCGAGGGACGGCTGACGGCACCGAACAGCGCCTTGGCCGTGTCGGCCGCCGCTGGCGGCGACGCCCCCGCCCCAAGGGCGAGAGCAAGGCCGACGAGGACGGCGGCTACGGCAGAGGGGCGCATCAGCGGGGCAGGTCTCCGGGCGGATCGGGTTGTGGCTCAACGAAGTATAGCAACGCAAGTCCAAGCAGGAAAAGCAGGATCACCGGCGCCACACCCAGACGTTGCGAGCTTGTGATCGCGGTGGTCGCGGCGATCAGCGCCGGGGCGATGAAGGCCGTGACCCGGCCCGACAGCGCATAGAGGCCGAAGGCCTGCGCCGCGGCGAGGCGCCCCTCCGCCTGATGGACGAGGAGCGTGCGCGACGCCGCCTGCAGCACGCCCGCACCGGCGCCGAGACCGGCGCCCGCCAGGAAGAAGATGAGGTCGGGCAGCCGCGATCCCGGGGCGACCGGCAGCAGCAGGACGCTCTGCCGGTCGGTCAGAAGCACCACGACCGAAACCGCGACGAGCAGCCAGATCGCCACGACGATCACCGGCCGCGGCCCGAAGGCACGGTCCGCCCGGCCGCCGATCCAGGCCCCGAGCGCCCCCGCCCCGGCGGCGAGGATGCCGAAGAGACCGAGGGCGAAGGTGTCCCAGCCGAGCACTCCGGCGGCATAGACGCCGCCGAAGATGAAGAGGGCGGCGAGGGCATCGCGGTAGAGCATCGAGGCCGCGAGATAGGTGAGCAGGCTGCGATGGCGGCCGAGGACCGCGAGGGTGGCGCGGAGGTCGCCGAGCCCGGCGCGGGCGGCCGGGCCGAGGCGGGCGGCGGCGGGCCGGTCGGGCGTCAGCAGGAAGAAGGGCCAGGCAAAGACGAGATACCAGAGCGCGCTGAGCGGCCCGGTCGCGCGCGCGGGCGCGCCCGCAGCGGCATCGAGGCCGAAGAGCGGCGCGATCCCGAGGAGCGTCACCGTCCCGCCCGGGACCGGCGCGAGGAAGCCGAGGACGAGGAACAGCGAGACCAGCCCGCCGACATAGCCGAGCGCCCAGCCCGAGCCCGAGATGCGCCCGACCTCGCGGCGCGGGCCGAGGTCGGGCAGCATGGCATTGTTGAAGATCAGCGTGAATTCGGACCCCACATAGGCGAGGACATAGCAGGCGAGCACCAGCCGCGGGTCCGGCATGCCCGGATGCGCGAGCCAGAGCCCGAGGCAGCCGAGGACATAGGGCAGGGAAAAGGCGGCGACCCAGGGCTTGCGCGCCCCGGTCCGGTCGGCGACCGCCCCGAGGATCGGGGCGAGGATCGCGACCGCCGCCCCGGCGACGGCGCTGGCGCTGCCCCACAGCGCCTGCCCCGCCACCGGATCCCCCACCACGGCCGCGACGAACCACGGCGCGAAGATGAAGGTGACGATCAGGGTCTGGAACGGCTGGTTCGCCCAGTCGAAGAGCATCCAGGCGAAGACGCCGCGCCGCCGGAAGGACTGCGGTTCGGTCATGATGCCTCCGCGGGCAGGTCTGGCGGCCAGGGCCGCAGCGCGTCGGCCTCGGCCCAGGCGGCGACCCAGGGTGGCAGGGCGGGGTTCCAGCCGGACCAGCCCAGCGCCGCGCGCACCGCGTCCGTGGGCACGATCCCGCCCGGCCCGGAGATGGCCGAACGGATCAGCACCGACGAGGTGGGCTCGCCCTCCCGCAGCATGGCCTGATGGACGTAGAAGAACCGCCGGTCGCAGCCGAGAATGGCGGAGCGGATCTCCAGCCGGTCGAAGGCGACCACCCGCCGGCGATAGCGGACGGAACTGCCGGCCACGCTCAGCCGCCAGCCGTGCCGCGCCAGCGCCGCCGGCAGCCCGCTGCGCTCTCCCAGCGCGACCCGTCCGAGGTCGAAGAGGCTGAGGGTGCGCCCGTTGTTGAGCTCCATCCAGGGATCGAGGTCGAGGGGCCAGCACCGCGTGCGGGTCACATGCATCTCCCCCGGCCCGAGGGGCGGCAGGCGGCGGGCACGGTGCCGCTCCAGGGCAAGGCGCAGGATCGGGTACATGCTGCCTGCATCGCCCGGCACGCGGCCCGGCGCAAGGGTGGCATTGCCGCCCCGCCTGCCCGCTCCCGGAGGGACGGAAGGCGGGCGCACGGTGTTGCAGGGCCGGGCGGTGGCGGCTACGCCTGAAGGCGGAACCCGGAGGCAGAATGGCACCGATACCGGATGCAGAGACCCTCGCCGCCCTCGGACAGGCGGTCGAGGACGGCGATCCCATCGCCTGGGGCAGCCTGGACCTCGATCGGGACGCGGCCTATGCCCTGATCGCCTCGCAGATCGTCGAGATGTTCGAGGGCTATGCCGCCCGGGGGGTGGAGCCGGACAGCCAGCTGACGATCGCGCTCGGCACGCTGGTCAAGCTGACGGTCGAGAATTTCGTCCTGCACCAGCGGCTGCTGCGCGAGGATCTGGCCGCGCGCCGGGCCGCCCTGCCGCGGCAGGACGAGAGCTGAGCCCACGGCCCGCCGCGCCCCCGATCCCCGCACGCCTTCGGATCACGGGCCGCACGGCTGGCGCGGCCGGACCGACCCGTCCGGGTTTCCAGACAGGCTCTCAGCTCAACCTGTCGACGAAGGCCGCGATGCGGTCGCAGGCCGCCACCAGCGTCTCGTCCGCGGCGGCGTAGCTGATGCGGAAATGCGGGCTGAGGCCGAAGGCCGCGCCGAAGACCACCGCGACGCCCTCGGCGGCAAGGAGCGCGCTGGCGAAATCCGCGTCGCTCGCGATCTCCAGCCCCTCGGGGGTGCGGCGGCCCAGAAGCCCGGCGATCGAGGGATAGACGTAGAAGGCCCCCTCGGGCACCGGGCAGACAAGCCCCGGGATCGCGTTCAGCCGCGACACCACCAGGTCGCGCCGCCGGCGAAACGCCCCGGACGCCTCGGCAATATAGTCCTGCGGCCCCTCGAGCGCCGCCACCGCCGCCCACTGGCTGATCGAGCAGGGATTGGTGGTCGACTGCCCCTGCACGGCCGTCATCGCCTTGATGAGCGAGGCCGGCCCCGCGGCATAGCCGATGCGCCAGCCGGTCATCGCATAGGCCTTGGAGACGCCGTTCACCGTCAGCGTCCGCGGCTTCAGGGCCGGCTCGACCTCGGCCACCGTGCAGAAGCGGAAGGGGGCATAGGCGACATGTTCGTAGATGTCGTCGGTCATCACCCAGACATGCGGATGGCGCAGCAGCACCGCGGTCAGCGCCGCCATCTCGTCGCGGCCATAGCCGGCCCCGCTCGGGTTCGACGGCGAGTTCAGGATCACCCATTTGGTCCGCGGGGTGATCGCCGCCTCCAGCGCCGCCGGATCGAGCTTGAAGCCCGCCGCCATGGCGGTCTCGACGATGACGGGTGTGCCGCCGGCCAGCCGGACCATGTCCGGATAGCTCACCCAGTAGGGCGCGGACATCACCACCTCGTCACCGGGATTGACCGTCGCGATCAGCGCGTTGAACAGCACCTGCTTGCCGCCGGTCGACACCATGATCTCGGACGCGGCATGGTCGAGGCCGTTCTCGCGGGCGAATTTCGCGGCGATGGCGGCCTTCAGCGCGGGCATTCCGTCCGGCGCGGTGTAGCGGGTCTCGCCGCGGTCGATCGCGGCCTTCGCAGCCTCGCGGATGTGGAGCGGCGTGTCGAAATCCGGCTCGCCGGCGCTGAGGCTGATGATGTCGCGCCCCGCGGCTTTCAGCGCCCGCGCCTCGGTGGTGATCGCCACCGTGGGCGAGGGCTTGATGCGGCCGAGCGCGTCGGACAGGAAGGCCATGGCAGATCCCCGCAAGCCGGTGCGGTTTGCATCCGGTCGGGCCGTGTCTTAGGGTCGCGCCCGGCGGGGGGCAAGCCGTCCGGGGGAGGACAGGGCCAGTGACGATCGACGAGACCCGCCTGAAGCGCCTGCGGATGCGCAGCTGGCGCCGGGGCACCAAGGAGATGGACCTGATCCTCGGCCCCTTCTCCGACGGACCGCTGGCGGAGCTGCCACCGGCGGACGTCGACGCCTACGAGGCGCTGCTGGAGGAACAGGACCAGGATCTCTACCTCTGGGTGAGTGGCCGCCTGACCGCGCCCGAGGGGCATCTCCCGACGCTGGACCTGATCCGCCGTTTCCACGGCATTAACCCTGGTTGAGAGCCAAGGCATCCGTACAGATTTGTTAACGTCTTGTACAAACTTTTAGGACAGCGTCCGCAGTGAAGTTCTCTGCGGAGTCACAGCATGAGCATGCACGCGAAGGTTGCGCGGGTCACGATGCCTGCGGTCGAGCAGGAGGATTTCCTGGCGGCCTATCTGGAGACCCTCGCGATGGTGGAGCGGCTCCACCGTCTGCTGCTCGACGTCATCAAGGACGAGTTCGAACGGCTCGGGATCATCGACATCAACCCGGTCCAGGCGCTGCTGCTCTTCAACATCGGCGACAATGAGGTGACGGCGGGCGAACTGAAGAGCCGGGGCTACTACCAGGGCTCGAACGTCTCGTACAATCTCAAGAAGCTGGTCGACTGCGGCTACATGCACCACCAGAAATGCGAAGTGGACCGGCGCGCGGTCCGGGTGCGCCTGACCGACCGCGGCCAGACCATCCGCGACACCGTCGCCACCCTCTTCCAGCGCCACGCGGACGGAATCATCGGGCGCGAGGTCACCGGAAACATTCGCCTGCAGGACATCAACGCCAGCCTGAGACGGATGGAACGCTACTGGACCGATCAGATCCGCTACATCTACTGATTGCGGAGACCGGCGATGCGGGCATTTTGGCAACATGTGTCGGGCCGGTCCCGGAGGTGATGCACAAACCGCCCGGATCGTGATAACCTTGCTGCAAACACAATAGCTTCGCTGAATGATTCGAGGCGGACAACCGAGGGCAGGCCGACGAGAATGCGATCTCCTGGCGGTTCCGTGGCGGGGGCGGCTTACAACCCCGAGGAGAAAGGCACCGTGGAGTACGAATTCAGGCTCGGCGATGAGCTGCGGGGCGAGCGCGCGACCCTCGGCAAGACCCTGCTCGACGTTCAGCGCGACCTCAGGATCAAGGCGGCCTATGTCGCCGCGATCGAGGACATGGACCTTTCGGTCTTCCCGAATCAGAGCTTCATTCCCGGATACGTGCGCTCCTACGCGCGGTATCTGCATCTCGATCCCGATACCGTCTATCGCCGCTTCTGCGCCGAGAGCGGCTTTTCAAATCCCAAGAGCCACCCGGCGCCGATGCGGCCGGCAAAGGGCGGAACCACGGCTGCCTTCCCGGGCGGGCCCGGCTCTGCCGCGACCGGCGGCTTCCAGTCGCCCTTCCCGCTTGCCCGCTCGGCCGCCGGCGGCCTGATGCGGCTGCCGGTCTCGGCGATCGGCTCGTCGCTGGTGATGGCCCTGATGATCGGCGGGCTCGGCTATGGCGCCTGGGCGGTCCTTCAGAATATCCAGCGCGTCCAGTTCGCCCCGGTCGACGACCTGCCACAGGCCTATGCCGGCGTCGCGCCGCTCGACGAGCCCGAGGTCGTGGCCTCCGCGGCCGACACCGTGCCGAACGACCTGGCGACGCCGGTCACGGCCACGGCGCTGGCCGAGCTCTACCGGCGGCAGGAGGCCGAAGTGCCGATCCTCGTCCCGCGGGACGGCCCGATTGCCGCGCTCGATCCCGACCGGTCGGTGCCCACGCTGATTCGCACCGTGGCCACCCCGCAGGTTCCGCAGCCCGGCGACCGGCTGGTCGCCTCCGATTCGCTGGCCGAGGCCATCCTGGCGCGGGTCGAGGCCTCCGTCTCCGCCCCCGCCCCGGCCTCCGGCCCGACGCTGGTGCAGGCGGCAGCCACCACCACCACCACCGACGGCCCTGCGGACGCGCTCGGGCCGGTCGCCCCCCCCGCGGATGGCGCGCTCAGCGTCATCGCCGAGCGGGCGGCCTGGATCCGGGTCTACCTGCCGAGCGGCACGATCCTCTTCGAGCAGATCCTCGAGAAGGGCCAGAGCTACAGCCCGCCGGAAGGCGTCGGCGAGACGCTGGTCTGGGCCGGGAATGCCGGATCGGTCTATGTGCGCGTCGGACAGGAGCTGCACGGGCCGCTCGGCAACGGCACCCGCGCGGTGCGCGACATCGTCCTGAGCCAGGAGGCCATCCTCCAGCACTTCCCGGCCGTGGAGGTTGTGCCCGAGGTGTTCTCCCAGGCAATGGCCACGCCCACCCCGGAAATCCGGTAGCCTCCGGACGCGCCCCGGGCCGGCGGGCGGTGGCAGACGGCCCTCCGCCCTTTGGCTGCTTGCGGACACCTCGCCACCTCGCCTAAATGCCGCGCATGTCACTCTGGAGATACGCCAACCCGGCCGAGTTCATGCGGGTCTCGGGTGCCGCCCTCCCCTGGGTCTCTGCCTTCGCCGCCACGGCGCTCGTGGTCGGCCTCGGCTGGGGATTCTTCGCAACGCCCGACGACTATCAGCAGGGCGCGACGGTCAAGATCCTGTTCATCCACGTGCCCGCCGCGCTGATGGCGATCAACGCCTGGCTGATGATGCTCGTCGCCTCCCTGATCTGGCTCATCCGGCGCCATCACGTCTCGGCGCTGGCCGCACGGGCGGCGGCCCCGGTCGGGGCGACGATGACCCTCATCACCCTCGGCACCGGGGCGATCTGGGGCCAGCCGATGTGGGGGACGTGGTGGGCCTGGGACCCGCGCCTCACCTCCTTCTTCATCCTCTTCGTCTTCTACCTCGGCTATATCGCGCTCTGGGAGGCGGTGGACGACCCCGACAAGGCCGCCGATCTCACCTCGGTCCTCTGCCTCGTCGGCTCGGTCTTCGCGCTCCTGTCGCGCTATGCCGTGTTCTTCTGGAGCCAGGGCCTGCACCAGGGGCCGTCCCTCTCGCTCGACAGCCGCGAGAACATCGACAATGCCTTCTACTGGCCGCTGCTCCTCTCGATCGCCGGCTTCATCCTGATGTTCGTGGCGCTGGTGCTGCTGCGCACCCGCACCGAGGTCCGGGCCCGGCGGCTCCGGGCCCTGCAAGCCCTGGAGGCGCGGAAATGATGCCGGATCTCGATCGCTATGCAGGAACGGTGCTCGGCGCCTATGGCCTCACGATCGGCCTGCTGCTCTGCCTCGTCCTCGCCTCCTGCTGGCGGGCGGCACGGGTGAAACGGGCGCTGGCCGGGGTCGAGCGGGAAACGGGGCGCCGGCCGTGACGCGCCCCGCCTCCCCCGCGCCGCGGCGGCGCCCGAGCCTTCTGCTCCTGCTGCCGCCGCTGCTCTTTGCCGCCTTCGCCGGGCTCGCCTGGTTCGCCCTGACGCGCGAGAATGCCGACGAACTGCCCTCGGCGGTGGTCGGGCGCCCGGCGCCGGGGCTGGAACGGCTGACCCCGCTCGGCGACACCCCGCCGCCGACTCTGGCCGACCTGACGGCGCCGGGGGTCAAGCTCGTGAACTTCTGGGCGAGCTGGTGCGCGCCCTGCCGGGCCGAGCATCCGCTGCTGACGGAACTGGCGGGCGAGGGCGTGCCGATCCTCGGCGTGAACTACAAGGACGATCCCGCCAAGGCCTTGGCTTTCCTCGACGAGCTTGGCGACCCCTTCGCGCGCACCGGCGCGGACGGGACGGGGCGCACCGGGATCGACTGGGGGATCTACGGCGTGCCCGAGACCTTCGTCATCGGCGCCGACGGCACGGTGCTGCTGCGCTTTCCCGGCCCGCTGACCCGCGAGTCGCTGGAAAAGCGGCTGCGCCCGGCGATGGCCGACGGCGGCTGACGGCGGCTGACGGGGGATGGCCCCGCGGTCTCCAGCCGGCGCTCAGCGCCCCGGGCCGAAGGCCGCGAGGAAGGTCCGGACCGTCGCATCCGCATGCGCCTCAAGATCCGGCGGAGGCATGCCGGCCAGCGAGGCGAAGACGATGGGGTGGCTGCAAAGCCCCAGGAACTGCCACGCGGCCGTGTCCGGGTCCGGCACATCGAGACGCCCCTCGACGGTCTCGGCGGCCAGATAGATCGACAGCCGCTGCGCGCCATGGACCGGACCGGCGCGATAGAAGCTGCGGGCGATGTCCGGGAACCGCTCCGACGCCCCGATGACCACCCGCAGCATCGCGACATGGCCCGGCTGCACCAGCTTGCGCGCAAGGCCGAGGGCAAAGGTGCGCAACACCTCGGCCGGGGGCGCATCGCGGGTCTCCAGCGGCTGGGCGCGCTCGGCCGCCTCGCTGTGCATCTCCTCCAGAAGCGCCGTGAACAGCGCGTCCTTGCTGTCGAAATAGACGTAGAGCGTGCCCTTGGAGACGCCCGCCGCCCGGGCGATCTCGCCCATGCTCGCGGCCTCGAAGCCACGGGCGAGAAAGGTGGCGCGGGCGCCATCGAGGATCTGCTTGCGCTTGGCCTGTTCGGCAGGGCTCCGGTCCACCCCGGCGCCGGCCTCCGGGCAAGGCTCGGATGCGCTGATCTCCACGGTCATGGCCGCCTTCCGCAAAATGATTGACCGAACGGTTCGGTCATTGTTGATTTCGTGTATCGACCGCGCTATGTCAAGCGCCTGACCGAACCGTTCGGTCAACGACATGCAGGGGGTCGCAATGCCCAGGGATCACACGCTCGACATGGACTCACCCGACCGGCAGACGCCCCTTGCCGGACCGCCGGCCGCCGACTCTCCGGGATCGGACAAGCCGGCGCGCAGCGGCGGTGGCGGGCGCAAGCCGCTGGTGCTCGGCGCGGTGGCGGCCTTCCTGCTCCTCGTCGCGGGGTATTATGGCTCTCACTGGTGGAGCGTGGGCCGGTTCGAGGTGACGACCGACGACGCCTATGTGCAGGCGGATTTCGCGATCCTCGCCCCGAAGGTGACCGGCTATGTCGCCTCCGTCCCCGCCCGGGAGAACGCGACCGTCGCGGCGGGCGACCCGCTCGTCGTCCTTGAGGACGGCGACTATCGCAACGCCCTCGCCCAGGCCGAGGCGCAGCTCGCGGTCCAGAATGCCTCGGTCATCCGGATCGATCGCCAGTCCGCCGCGGCCGAGGCCGGGGTGCGCCAGGCCCATGCGCGCGTCGATGCCGCCAGGGCGACCGCCGATCAGGCCGCGGCCGATCTCGACCGCTACCGGCGGCTCGCCTCCGACGACATCGCCTCCGCCCAGCGGCTCGAGGCGGCCGAGGCGGCCGATGCGGCGGCCCGTGCCGCCGTCGTCGAGGCCGAGGCCGGCGTCGCGACGGCCGAGGCCGACACCGCCGCCATCGTCGCCCAGCGCACGGAGGCGACCGCGCTCCTGCCCGGGCTCGAGGCGGCGCGCGACCGCGCCCAGCGCGACCTCGACGCGACCGTGCTCCGGGCACCGTCGGCCGGCGTCGTCGGCAACCTCTCGGTCACCGCAGGCGATTTCGTCGCCCCCGGACGGCGCCTGCTCGCCGTGGTGCCGCTCGACAAGGTCTATGTGGAAGCCAACTTCAAGGAGACCCAGATCGCCGAACTGGCGCCCGGCACGCCGGTGACGGTCACCGTCGACGCCTTCCCCGACCACAGCGTGACCGGAACCGTCGAGAGCGTCTCGCCCGCCTCCGGCGCGGTCTTCAGCCTGCTGCCGCCCGAGAATGCCACCGGCAATTTCACCAAGGTCGTGCAGCGCGTGCCGGTGCGGATCGCCCTCCCCGCCGATGTCGCGGCCGAGGGCTGGCTCAGGCCGGGCCTCTCCGTCCTCGTCTCGGCCGACACCCGTGACAGCAGCGCGCCCGCGGCGCGCTGACCTCCTCCCCCTGACAGCCGGGATCTTCCGCCATGGCCGACGCGACCCCAAGGCCGACGCCCTCCGCCCCCGCAGCGGCCCTGCCCCCTGCCGGCGCAGCGGCCCTCCCCCCCGAGCCGAAGATCACCGCGCGCCGGCTGATCGCCTTCTTCGCGCTCGTCTTCGGCATGTTCATGGCGATCCTCGACATCCAGATCGTGTCGTCGTCGCTCTCCGAGATCCAGGCGGGCCTGTCGGCCGCACCCGATGAAATCTCCTGGGTGCAGTCGAGCTACCTGATCGCCGAGGTGATCATGATCCCGCTCTCGGGCTTCCTCGCCCGGGCCCTCTCGACGCGCGTCCTCTTCACGGTCTCGGCCGCCGGCTTCACCCTGGCGAGCGTCCTCTGCGCCACGGCCACCAACCTTGAGCAGATGATCGTCTACCGCGCCTTCCAGGGCTTCATCGGCGGCGGCATGATCCCCACCGCCTTCGCCGCCTCCTACACCGTCTTCCCGAAGCGGGCGCAGGGCGGCGTCATGGCGCTGGTCGGCCTGACGGTGACGCTGGCGCCGACGATCGGCCCGACCGTGGGCGGCTATCTGACGGACCTCTTCTCCTGGCACTGGCTGTTCCTCGTCAATGTCATCCCCGGCATCGCCGCGGCGACAATCGCCTGGACCCTCGTCGATTTCGACGAACCCGAGCGCGGCCTCCTGCGCCGGATCGACATCCTCGGCCTCGCGGCGATGGCGCTCTTCCTCGGCAGCCTCGAATATGTCCTGGAGGAAGGCTCGAAGGACGACTGGTTCCAGAGCCGGCTGATCCTGCAGCTCAGCATTCTGTCAGTGGTCGCGGGGGTGGTGTTCTTCTGGCGGGCCTTCACCGCGAAGACCCCGATCGTCGACCTGCGCGCCTATGTCGACCGCAACTTCGCCGTGGGCTCCATGCTGACCTTCGTGCTCGGCATCGGCCTCTACGGCCTGACCTATCTCTACCCGCTGTTCCTGGCGCGGGCCCGGGGCTACACGGCCCTCCAGATCGGCGAGACGGTGTTCGTGACCGGCGCCTTCATGTTCCTCGCCGCGCCGATCGTCGGCAACCTCGCGCGCCGGGTGGACCCGCGCAAGCTGATCGCCCTCGGCCTCGTCGGCTTCGCGATCTCGTCCTTCGAACTCGTGCCGATCACCCGCGACTGGGCCTTCGGCGAGCTCTTCCTGCCGCAGGCGCTGCGCGGCGTGTCGCTGATGCTCTGCATGATCCCGATCAACCTTCTGGCGCTCGGGACGCTGCCGCCGGACCGGATCAAGAACGCGAGCGGCCTCTTCAACCTGACCCGCAACCTCGGGGGCGCCTTCGGCCTCGCGACGATCAACACCATCCTCCTGAACCGCAGCGCGCTGCACGAATCGCGGCTGGCCGACCATGTCCACTGGGGCTCGCCCGTTGCCGAGGAACGGCTGGCGAGCATCGCCGCCGGTTTCCAGCCGGTCCTCGACACCGACTCGGCCAATGCGGCGGCGCTGCACCAGCTGTCGACGCAGGTGAACGGACAGGCGATGGTGATGGCATTCAGCGACATCTTCCTGATCCTGGCGATCCTCTTCGCGACCATGGTCTTCCTCGTGCCGCTGGTGCAGCGCCCCAAGCCGACCCCGGGCGCCGCAGCCGCCGGGCACTGACCCGGCGCGCACGGCAGGGGGAGGGACAGGGGACAGCGGGTCCGCGCCCCGGGCTCCCTCTCCTCCGGCTCCTCCGGTGACCGGCGCCCGCACCACGGTGCCACGGCCGAGAATGCCGGGCGCCCTCGCCCGGCTTTACAGCCCGGCGTGGCGCCGCTATCGCGATCAGGCAGCCGTCCGGGGGGAGAGATCTTGAGCGCAGCCCGCACCGTCGAGATCGGCCCGCTCCGGGTCGGTACATCGCTTCCCTTCGTGCTCATCGCCGGACCCTGCCAGATCGAGAGCCGCGACCACGCGCTGCGCACGGCCGAGATGCTGGTCGGGCTGTCGCGCCAGACCGGCGTCGGGCTCATCTACAAGTCGTCCTACGACAAGGCGAACCGCACCTCGCTCAAGGCGGAGCGCGGCATCGGCATGGACGAGGGACTGCGCATCCTCGCCGACGTCCGCGCGACCTTCGGCTGCCCGGTCCTGACCGACGTGCACCTGCCCGATCACTGCGCCCCGGCGGCCGAGGCCGTGGACGTGCTCCAGATCCCGGCCTTCCTCTGCCGCCAGACCGACCTCCTGCTGGCGGCCGGCGCGACCGGCGCGGCGATCAACGTGAAGAAGGGCCAGTTCCTCGCCCCCTGGGACATGGCCAATGTCGCCGCCAAGATCGCCTCGACCGGCAACGAGCGCATCCTGCTCTGCGAGCGCGGGGCCTCCTTCGGCTACAACACCCTCGTCGCCGACATGCGCAGCCTGCCGACGATGGCGCGCACCGGCTATCCGGTGGTGATGGACGCGACCCATTCGGTGCAGCAGCCCGGCGGCCTCGGCGGAGCCTCGGGCGGCCAGCGCGAATTCGCGCCGGTCATGGCCCGCGCCGCCGCGGCGATCGGCGTTGCCGCAATCTTCATAGAGTGTCACGAGGATCCCGACCGCGCCCCGTCGGACGGCCCGAACATGATTCCCCTCGACGAGATGCCCGCGCTGGTCGCCGACCTCGCGGCCTTCGACGCCCTCGCGAAATCCCGTCCCCTCAAGGTGTAGTCCATGGTCCTCGCTGCTACCGGCTTCCGCGAATATGACGCCCGCTGGCGCTTTCCCGACGACATCGACGCCGAGGGCATGACCCGGCTCGGCCTCGGCCTCGGAACCCAGATGATCGAGCGGGGCCTCGCGCCGGACATCGTCTGCGGCCACGACTTCCGCTCCTATGCGCGGGGCGTGCAGGAGGCGCTGATGGAGGGGCTGGTCAGCGCCGGCATCACCGTCCACGACATCGGCATGTGCGTGACGCCGATGGCCTATTTCGCCCAGATCCACCTCGGCAAGCCGGCCGTCGCCATGGTGACGGCCAGCCACAATCCGAATGGCTGGACCGGGGTGAAGATGGGCTTCGAGGCGCCACTCACCCACGGCCCCGACGACATGGCCCGGCTGAAGGCCATCGTCCTCGGCGACGAGGGCATCCGCCGCCCCGGCGGCAGGATCGTCGCGGTCGACGGCGTGCGCGCGGCCTATCTCGACGATCTCGCCGCCGGGGTGACGCTCACCCGGCCGATCCGCGCGGTCGTCGCCACCGGCAACGGCACCGCCAGCGCCTTCGCGCCCGAACTCCTGGAGCGGATCGGCGTCGAGGTCATTCCGCGCCACACCGAACTCGACTGGACCTTCCCGCACTACAACCCGAATCCCGAGGCGCTGGAGATGCTGCACGACATGGCCGATGCCGTGCGCGAGACCGGCGCCGACATCGCGCTCGGCTTCGACGGCGACGGCGACCGCTGCGGCGTGGTCGACAACGACGGCGAGGAGATCTTCGCCGACAAGGTCGGCCTCATCCTCGCCCGCTTCTATGCCGCCGCCCATCCCGGCGCCCGGTTCGTCGTCGACGTGAAATCGACCGGCCTCTTCGCCACCGACCCGGTGCTGGCCGCGAATGGCGCGACCACCGACTACTGGAAGACCGGCCACAGCCACATGAAGCGCCGCGTCCATGCCCTCGGCGCCCTCGCGGGCTTCGAGAAGTCGGGCCACTATTTCTTCGGCGCCCCGATCGGCCGCGGCTATGACGACGGGCTGCGCACCGCGGTCGAGATCTGCCGCCTGCTCGACGCCAGCCCGGACCGGTCGATGGCTGACCTGGAGCGCGACCTCAGCCGCACCTGGATCACCCCCACCCTCTCTCCCTTCTGCCCGGACACCGAGAAATACGGCGTCGTGGACCGCCTCGCCGCCCGGCTCGCCGCCAGGAAGGCCGAGGGCGGCCAGCTGGCCGGGCGGGCGATCACCGAGATCATCACGGTGAACGGCGCGCGGGTGATGCTGGAGAACGGCGGCTTCGGGCTGATCCGGGCCTCGTCGAACACGCCGAACCTCGTCGTCGTCTGCGAGAGCCCGGAGTCCGAGGCCGAGATGCGGGCGATCTTCGCCGATCTCGACGCGCTGATCCGCACCGAGCCCTCCGTCGGGGCCTACGACCAGACGATCTGAGACGCGGGCTGTTCCGGCCGGCGCAGGGGGCGGGGAACCGGGCCGGTCCCCCGCCCCGCCCGCGCCTATTGGATCGGAGCGACCACGCCCTCGTAAGTCATCGACATCTTGGTCTCTCCGGTCTCCATCCGGTAGGGCAGCCCGTCGGCATCGCCGATCCAGAGCTTCTGCGGATCGCCTGCGCCGGCCAGCCCCTCCATGCCCTTCGGGACCGGCGGCACATAGCTGTAGACGGTCGTGGCCCGGCCCTCGACGGTCTCGCCGCCGAGATCGGTGCAGTCCTTCAGGCTGGAGCTGTCCGGGACCATGGACTTGAGGATCCCGAGCCGGCCGCCGGGCGCCAGCGGCAGCTTCGTCCACCCCGCGCCATCATTGGTATAGAGCGCATCCCCGATCGCGACCGACCGCATCGGTGCCTCCATCCCGGCCATGGCGATCGTCTGCGCCACCGCCGGCACCGCCGCGAGGTCGGTCAGTGCCTTGTAGACCGTCGCACAGTCGTCGGCGCGGGCCGGCGCCGCCGCGCCGAGCGCCAGCAGGCAGAGGGCGAGCCCCCGCCCCGAATGCAGCTTCATCACGCTTCTCCTCCTTGCCGAAGATGCGGCGCCAGCAGCGCCAGATCCGCCGCCGACAGCCGGTCGGACGCCGTTGCCGCCTGGTGCCAGTAGGGATAGCGCAGGGGCAGACGGCTCGCCGCCTCCAGCGCCGCCATTTCCCCGGGCTCCAGACGCAGGGTTCCGGCGCCGAGATTCTCCTGAAGCTGCGCCGCCGTGCGCGCCCCGATCACCAGCGAGGTCACCCCCGGCCGCCCCAGCAGCCAGGCCAGCGCCACCTGCGTCACCGGGCAGCCCCGCGCCGCGGCTACGCCGACCAGAACCTCGACGATGTCGTGCAGCTTCTCCGGGTCGCGCACCGGCGGCTCGCCCCAGTCCTGCAGGTGCCGCCCGCCGGCCGGGGGCGGGGCCCCGCGCCGGTACTTGCCCGACAGGAGCCCCCCGGCCAGCGGGCTCCAGACGAGGATGCCCACGCCCTGGTCGATGCTCACCGGCACGAGTTCGTCCTCGGCCTCGCGGGCCTGCAGCGTATAGTGGATCTGCTGGCTCACCGGCCGCGCCCAGCCGCCCCGCTCGGCGGCGGCGAGCGTCTTCATCAGGTGCCAGCCCGAATAGTTCGACACCCCGACATAGCGGACCTTGCCCGAGGCCACGAGGCTGTCGAGGGCCGCCAGCGTCTCCTCGACCGGGGTCTGCCCGTCCCATTCGTGGATCTGGTAGAGGTCGATCCAGTCGGTGCCGAGCCGGCGCAGGCTCGCCTCGGCCGCGCGGATGATGTGGTGGCGCGAGGCGCCGGCGTCGTTCGGCCCCTCCCCCATCGGAAAGCGCGCCTTGGTCGCGATCAGGGCCTCGCCCCGGCGCGACCCGAGCGCCTGGCCGAGGATCTCCTCCGACAGGCCGCGCGAATAGATGTCGGCGGTGTCGAAGAGATTCACGCCCGCGTCGAGGCAGGTGTCGACGAGCCGCCGCGCCTCCGCCACATCCGAGTTGCCCGCCTTGGCGAAATCCCCGCCGCCGCCGAAGGTCATCGTGCCGAGCGTCAGCACCGATACCCGGAGCCCGCTCCGGCCCAGCTGCCGATAATCCATTGCGCCCTCCCCCCCATGAGCTTCGCGGGAGCATGCCCCCAAGCCCGGCCGGAACGCAATCGTCGGCCGCCCGTCCGACGGGCTCGACCACATCCCGCGAAGCCTGCCATGGGACGCCCCGGGGTCAGGAGCGGCCGCCGATCAGCCGCCCCGGCCTCACGCCCCGGCGCCGTCTCCCGCGGCCACGAGCGCGATCTCGCCGTCCCAGACCGTGCGCAGCCGCCGCGCCGCGCGCCAGGACCGCAGCCCGCTCCGGCACACCAGGACCGCGCGCTGC
>ERZ500977.33-NODE-33-length-38336-cov-7.149212_pt1 | contig 38336 bp, 38 predicted proteins | sample MGYA00248863_ERZ500977 | MGnify/ENA primary metagenome ERZ500977 (study PRJEB25958, sample SAMN03398581) | human skin metagenome | study: EMG produced TPA metagenomics assembly of the Human Skin Microbiome Metagenome (human skin metagenome) data set.
GGGAGCCCTGGCCGGCGCCGCCCGGCACGCCGACCTCGGTGCGGGCCGCGTTGTGCCCGGCGACCTCGCCCATGCCGAGGGCGTCGCCCCAGTGCTCCACGGGGATCGGCCGGCCGGCCACGGCGTGGTGGGCGCGGGCCACGTCCCCGGCCACCCACACGCCCGGCGCCGCCGCCAGGTGCTCGTCCGCCACGATCCGCCCCTCGTGCATGGTCAGCTCGGAGTCCTCGAGCCACCCGCCCCCCGGCTCGACCCCCACCGCGGCGAGGATCAGGTCCGGGGCGAGCGTGGCGCCGTCGTCGAGGTGGACGGTGCGCGGGGCGCGCACCTGCCCCACCCGCACGCCGGTGCGCAGCTCGACGCCGGCGCCGATCAGCCACTGCGCGATCCGATCGCCCGCCTCGCGGCCGAGCCGCTTCTGCTGCGGCACCTCGTCCGGGGTGACCAGGGTGGTCTCCATCCCGCGCAGCGCCAGCGAGGCCGCCGCCTCGCAGCCGATGAACCCCGAGCCCACCACGACGGCGGAGCGCGCGTGCCCGGCGGAGGCCACCAGGCGGCGGGCGTGGTCGAGGGTCAGATACTGATGGTAGCGCTTGGGACTGACGCCCACCCATTGCGAGAACACCCGCTGGAAATGCGCCGGGCTGAGGCCCACGCCCGCGGCCACCTCGGCGAGGGACAGCGACTCGGCCCGGCGCGCGGCGATCGTCTCGATGGCGCGGGCGATGACGGCATGGTGATAGCGGGGATCGGCGGTGGCCCCGGCGCCGGGCATCTCGGCATGGGGGCTCTCGGCTTCCGTCATCTCGGGCTGGGACATCTCGGGCTCTCCTTCGATGGCGAGACTACCCGGGCCGGGTGGAACGGCGCCACCCGGAAGCTGCGCATTCGCGCTTGCGGGGCCGGCCAGCCGGTGGCAAGTCGCGGGCATGTCCGGGATGCTCGCCTATCCGACGATCGTTGAAATCTTCCGGCGCTTCGAGGCGGCCGAGCCCGAGCCGCGGAGCGAGCTTGTCTTCGTCAACGCCTATACCCTGCTCGTCGCCGTCGCCCTGTCGGCGCAGGCGACGGACAAGGGCGTGAACCGCGCCACCGCGGCGCTGTTCCGGGTGGCGGACACGCCGGCGAAGATGCTGGCGCTTGGCGAGGCCGCGCTTGTCGAGCACATCCGCACGATCGGCCTCTACCGCACCAAGGCGCGCAACGTGATGCGGCTCTCCGAAATCCTGGTCACGGAATTCGGCGGCGAGGTGCCGGCCTCGCGCGCGGCGCTGGAGCTTCTGCCCGGTGTCGGGCGCAAGACCGCGAATGTCGTGCTGAACTGCTGGTTCCGGGTGCCGGTGATGGCGGTCGACACGCATATCTTCCGGGTTGCGAACCGGACCGGCCTGGCCCCGGGGCGCGACGTGGTGGCCGTCGAGCGCGGGCTGGAGGACCGGATCCCCGCCCCCTTCCAGCTCCACGCCCACCACTGGCTGATCCTGCACGGCCGCTACACCTGCGTCGCCCGCAAGCCCAGATGCCCCGCCTGCGGCATCCGCGACCTCTGCGCCTACGAGGACAAGACGGCGGTGTGAGGCCGGGGCGTCGGACCGCCCCGATGGCCTGGCTCCCTCGCGTTCCGGTTCTGCGGTAGGCCTGCCCGGCGGAGCCCGCGGCGCGCTTGGCAGCGGCGCCGGGTGGCGGCTATTGAGGAGACCGGTCTTTCCGGCGGAGGGCGATACGATGGCGGACGGGAAAGCGGCCTTCACCTGGGACGACCCCCTGCGGCTGGAGGACCAGCTGACGGCGGAGGAGCGCATGATGCGCGACTCCGCCGCCGCCTATGCCCGCGAGCGGCTGGCGCCCCGGGTGCGCGACGCCTTCCGCGCCGAGGAGACCGACCCGGAGATCTTCCGGGAGATGGGCGCGCTCGGCCTGCTCGGCGTGACCCTGCCCGAGGAGGACGGCGGCCTCGGCGCCGGCTATGTCGCCTATGGCCTGATCGCGCGCGAGATCGAGCGCATCGATTCCGGCTATCGCTCGATGATGAGCGTGCAGTCCTCGCTCGTCATGTACCCGATCCATGCCTATGGCTCGGAGGCGCAGCGCCGCAGATACCTGCCCGGCCTCGCTTCCGGCGCGCGGATCGGCTGCTTCGGCCTGACCGAGCCCGATGCGGGGTCGGACCCCGGCAGCCTGAAGACCCGGGCGGAGAAGATCCCCGGGGGCTACCGGCTGACCGGCGCGAAGATGTGGATCACCAACAGCCCGATCGCGGATGTCTTCGTGGTCTGGGCGAAGTCGGAGGCCCATGGCGGACGCATCCGGGGCTTCGTGCTGGAAAAGGGCCTGCCCGGCCTCTCCGCCCCGAAGATCGAGGGCAAGCTCAGCCTGCGCGCCTCGGTGACGGGCGAGATCGTGATGGCCGGGGTCGAGGTGGGCGAGGAGGCCCTGCTGCCGGGGGCCGAGGGCCTGTCCGGCCCGTTCGGCTGCCTGAACCGCGCGCGCTACGGCATCGCCTGGGGGGTGCTCGGCGCGGCGGAGGCCTGCTGGCACGCGGCCCGCCAGTACGGGCTCGACCGCCGGCAGTTCGGGCGGCCGCTGGCGCAGACCCAGCTGCACCAGCTGAAGCTCGCCGAGATGCAGACCGGGATCGCCCTCGGGCTGCAGGCGGCGCTGCGGGTGGGGCGGCTCTTCGAGGAGGGCAAGGCGGCGCCGGAGATGATCTCGCTCATCAAGCGCAGCAACTGCGGCGCCGCGCTCGGCATCGCCCGGATGGCACGGGACATGCTGGGGGGCAACGGGATTTCCGACGCCTTCCCTGTGATGCGGCACATGGTCAATCTCGAGACGGTGAACACCTACGAGGGCACCCACGATGTCCATGCCCTGATCCTCGGCCGCGCCCAGACCGGGTTGCAGGCGTTCTTCTGACGCGGCTCCGGTCCGGGGGGGCCGGGGGCCGCCGGCCGGCTCATTCCCGGACGCGGGCGGGCGGCGCCTCGCTGGCCGAGGCGACCAGCTCGACGACGCGGCCGTAGAAGCCGGCCGGGTCCTTGCGCTGCGAGATGTTGACGACCGCGCTCCCGGCAAGCTCATCCGCGAGGATCGACAGGAGCAGCTGCCGGCCGTCGTCGTCCGCCGGGTCGAGCCCCTCGTCGCAGATCAGCCAGTCCGGCCGGGCGAGCAGCAGGCGCGCATAGCGCAGCCGTTCCTGGTCGCCGAGGCCGAGGTCGCGGTCCCAGCGCGCAACCGCATCGAGGTCCGCCCCGAGATGGGCGAGGCCGACCCGCTCCAGCGTCGCCCGAAGGGTGGCATCGTCCTGTCCGGCACCCGCGCGGATCTCTCCGGCGGGGGCCAGCGCCCGGCGCAGCGGCCCGGCGGGCAGGAACGGACGCTGCGTCAGATAGGCGACCCGCCCGTCCGGGGGCACGCCGATGCGGCCCGAGCCGGCGCTCCACAGCCCGGCGATGGCGAGAAAGAAGCTGGTCCGCCCCGATCCCGGCCGCCCGAGGAGCAGCACCCGTTCCCCCGGGCCGACCGCCAGACGCGGCACCGCGAGCCGGGTGCAGCCATGGGCGGTCTCGACCCGCACCGCGTCGAGGGTCAGGCCGCCCGCTTCGTCCTCGGCGCGGGTGATCAGGCCGGCGCCGGCCTCGACGGCATCGAGGCCGAGGAGCGCCTGGCGGAAGTTCATCACCCGCAGCAGCGCCGCCCGCCAGTCGGCGATCGCGCTCGTGTTGTCCACGAACCAGCGCAGCGACTGCTGCACCTGGTTGAAGGCGCCGACCACCATCATCAGCTCGCCGAAGCTGAGCCGGCCGGCGAAATACCCGGGCGCGGCCACCACGATCGGGAAGACGAGCCCGATCCAGCCGGACCCGGCCGTGATCCAGGTCAGGCGCATCCGGGCGCGGGCGATGCCGCGCAGGACGCCGACCAGCGTGCCGAGGGCCGTCTCCAGCCCCGCGCGCGTCTGCACCTCGGCATTGTCGAGCGCGATGCCCTCGGCCCGCTCGGCCCCCTGCGCGAGCCCGGCCCGGAAGTCGGCCTCATGGGCATAGCGATCGGCGCCGAGCCGCACCAGCGGGCGGCCGACCCGCCACGAGACGAGCGAGCCGGTGGCGGCATAGAAGAGCGCGGCCCAGACCATGTAGCCCGGGATCACCAGGTCGCGCCCCGCGACCGGCAGCACCACGCCCTGCGACAGGATCCACAGCACCCCGACGAAGCTCAGCAGCATGACGGTCGACTGGACGAGGCCGATCCCGAGATCGGTCGTGAGCTCGGTCAGCGTCTGGGTATCGGCCTGGATGCGCTGGTCGGGGTTGACGCCGATCTCGCCGGCGCGGCTGATGCGGGCCGCGCGCTTGGCCGTCATCCAGTTGCCGATCAGGTCCCGCGTGGCAAGCTCGCGCAGCTTCACCCGGATGAACTGGTTGAGGCCGGTCTGGGTGACGTTGAGCACGAGCAGCACGCCCGCGATGCCGAAGAAGACGCCGAGCTGGTGCAGGAAGGCCGGCAGATCCCGGCGCTGGAGCGCATCGTAGAACGGCTGGTTCCAGGCGTTGAGCTGCACCTGCATGACGGTGGTGGCGATGATGCCCGCGACGACGCCGCCCGCCAGCAGGGTGAGCCGTCCCCGCCCCGGCGTCCGGCCGAGCGCCCCGGCCAGGACCCGGACCTGATGGAGCGCGCTTTCGTCATAGGGGGCGATCGGGGCTGTCGCCATGTCTGCCCTCCGCTGGCAAGCTCGGGCCTGACGCTACCTGCCGATGGCCGGCGGGGAAACCGCCCACGCGTCCGCGGGCATCCTCCCGGCAGTGCGGCCGGGGCCGGAGGGGCGCGGCGCGCGTCCGATCGCAATATGCGTCGCCCCCTGCCCGCCGCGGGCCCGGGGGGCGCCGGCACCCGGAGCGGGCGTGCGGTCCTGCCCGGTCAGGGCCGCAGGGTGAAGGGAAGGACGCAGGGCGCGGCTCCGAACCGCTCGATGGCGTCGAGTGCCTGGCCCTCATGCTGGACGAGGAACAGCCGGTCGGGGTTCGCGTCCGGGTCACGGTCGGGCCAGACCTGCGGGCCGGCATCGGGCGTGCGGCCGTATTTCGCGAGCATGGCGGCGGTGACGGAAAAGGTCAGCGTTGCCGACTCGCCGGGCGCCAGCGTCGCCTGCCGGTGGCCGAGGCGCTCCAGCAGACGCGGCACCCGCTCCTCGCAGACGAGGTCCTGGTAGTAGAGATGCACCGTCTCCGTCCCGGCGCGGCTGCCGGTGTTGGTGACACGGACGCGCGCCACCAGCGGCTGGCCGCCGCTGGCGGAGAGGCTCCCGCTGCTCAGGGTCCAGTCCGACAGGGCGAAGGTCGTGTAGCCGTAGCCCTCGCCGAAATGGTAGTTCGCCGGCCAGCGCGCACCGAGGCCGAGGTAATAGGCGCACCAGTGGTGGCGCTGGCGCCGGGACTCGGAGCCGGCCACGATCGGCACCGCCGGGCGGTCGACCCGCGCCGCGCGCGTATCGAAGCCCGAGGTGAGGCCGTCGGCCATCGGCAGGCCGTGCGAGAGCCGCGCCGAGGGGTTCCGCAGACCGGCGAGGATGTCGGCGATGGCGTCGCCCGCGAAGGTGCCGAGATGCGCGGTCCAGAACAGCGCATCGGCGGCTTCCTCCACCTCGCGCGGGATATGGATCGCGCGGCCGGCGGTGACGAAGACGATGAGCCGCGCCCCCGGATTCGCCCGGCGCACCTTCTGCACGAGGCGGCGCTGGATCTCGGGCAGGCGCGGCTCGGCCAGCGTCGCCGATTCGCCGCTCCAGTCATGCGGCTCGCCGAGGAAGAGGACGACATGGGTCGCATCGCGCGCCAGCCCGACCGCCTCGGCGATCTCGCGGCGCTCGGCCGCGATGGCGGCGCGGTCGCGGCCGCCGTCATGGTCGCAGCCGCGGGCATAGCTGGCCTCCGGCCAGTGCCGCCGGAGCCCCTCAAGCGGCGTCGTCACGCGGTCGAGATAGCGGTTGGCATGGCTCGAATAGGCGCCGAGCCAGTCCTCGGGCTGCTGCTCGGCCAGGGGCCCGAGCACGCAGAGCCGCACGCCGTCGCCGGCCGGCGGGATCGGCAGGACCGCCGGGTCCGGGACCGCGGGCCGGAGCAGCACCACCGAGGCATCGGCCAGGGCGCGATAGGCCGCCGTCGGGCCGGTCAGCAGCCGCTCGGTCCGGTCCGGCGCCGTGCCGAGGAAGGGGTCGTCGAGCAGGCCGACGGCCTCCTTGCAGTGCAGGATCTCGGCGGCGCGGACCCGGAGGTCCCGCTCCGGGATGCGCCCCTCCTCGACGAGCTCGGGCAGGTGGCGGAGGTAGAGGAGCGAGGCGAGGTCGATGTGGACGCCGCCCTCGACGAAGGCGCGGTACGCCGCCTCCTTCGGGCTCGCCGCATAGCCGAAGCCGCCGTAGAGTTCGTAGATCCCGTCATAATCCGACTCGATCAGCGCCCCGGGCCCGGCGCGCTCGTGGATGATGTCGCGCAGGAAGGGGTCGGCATGGGCCGGCACGCCGTTCAGCGCGACGAAGCTCATCATCACCCCGTGCGCTCCGGCCTCGAAGCCGCCGGTGTAGCGCGGCAGCACGGTCTCGAGGAACTCCGTCCGCTCGATCGGCAGGGCGGTATAGTCGGGGCCGGCCGTGTACTGGTAGGGGCCCATGTGCTTCAGGATCACCGCGATGCCGCCCGAGGCCGCCAGCCCCTCGGTGCTGGCGCGGGTGACATCGCTCATGAAGACCGGGTCGGAGATGAGCCCGCCCTCCTGCGTGCGGCCCTGGTTCTGGGCGAAGGCATAGTCGCAGGTGAGGCGGATCAGCGTCACGCCCGCGAGGCGGGCATCCGCGGCGGCCTGCACATGGGCGCGGCGGACCAGATCCATGTCGAAGCAGTAGAGCGGGAAGGGCGCTACCAGGTAGAAGCCGCGCCGCCCGTCGTCCTTGACGAGGAGCGGCGGATGCCCGTTCGCGACCGCGATCTCCTGCAACTCGCGCAGCCGCTCGCCGACGAGGCCGATGCAGCCGATCTCGCCCCGCGCGACGGCCAGCGCGATGTCCTCGCCGGCAAGGGCGGGATAGCGGCCGGGATCGATCGAGGTCAGCTGCCCCGCCAGCTGCCGGAGCGTCATCTGGCCGGAGAGCGCCCAGGCGCGATCACTGACATGCGCAGGCTTGGCGAGGGTGGAATGTGGTAGCATCGGAGCGGCCTCGGCGTGTTGGAGCCAACGGATCGTTAACGAAGACTATCTTTACGTTTACCAAGGATTAAGATCGTGGGCGGCTGAATTCCGCCCGATAACATACGATGCAGCACCCGGAGACGGGAAAGGGAACGGAGCGGTGATGACAGGCTCGGCCAGACGCCCATCGGGCGGCATGGCGCGCGCGTCCTCCCGGATGCGCACGCCGTGAGGCGGTGCACGACCTTCTGGGGGCTGGTGACGGCCTACTGGCTCTCGGACCGCTGGCGACAGGCCTGGACGCTGACCATCATCGTGCTGGCGATCACCGCGCTCATCAGCAAGGCCGCGGTCTGGGCCGCCACCGCCAGCGCCGACTTCATCGCCTCGCTCGCGGAATTCCGAAGCGGCGACAGCGCCCAGGTGATCTTTCTCGCCGCCCTCGCCTATTTCGGCATCGCCCTCGCCCGCTCCGGCGGGATGGCGCTCGGCACCTGATGTCGACGACCCTGCACCGGAATGCGCGGCGCTGGCTCATCGCCCATTTCGACCGCGAGATCCTCTCGGACCCGCGCATTGCTCTCGACCTGATGAGCGACCGCGGCTCCGAGGGCGGTGCCCGGCTGCCGGATTCGATCGACCAGCGCCTCGATATCTGTACCGACCACCTCTACGGCGGGTTGATCGGCCTCGTGATGGGCTTCTTCGGCGCCGTGGTGGCGATGTGGTTCGTGTCGGTGGAACTCCTGCGCCGCAGCCAGCCGGTCGCGTTCCTCGACCAGGCCGGCGCGACGGCCAGCGCCGCCCTGCAGTCGCTCCTCGGCCCGCAGATCGCCGGCCGGATCGACCTCGTGCCGGGCGACTACGGCACCGCCCTCCTCGCGGCCCTCCTCGTGGCGGTCTACGTGCCCGTCGCCACCCTCTTCGCCTGGCGCGTCGGCCGGGTGGTCCAGTCGCGGACCCTGGAGCGGCAGAAGCGCGACGGCGCCTGGCGCGGCGAACTGTCCTCGATGCTGAACCGGGTCGGGCTCGTCGCCGCCTCGCGCGGGCAACGCGCCCAGCATGCCACCAACAGCCGCCTCTATGCCGGCATCGACCATGCCTGGCGGCGGCAGAACGTGTGGGTGGCCATCATGCTGATGTTCACCGAGGTCTCGAACTTCCTGTCGCAGCGGCTGCTCGCCTATCTGCCGGCGCTGCCGGCCTTCATGGCGGGCTCGATGAGCTTCCGCAGCTTCGTGGCGGTCTCGGAACTCACCACCGAACTCATCGTCAGCGCCTCGTGGTTCACCAATGTGATGACCGAGATCGCCGTGCTGCGCGCCAATGCCAGCCGCCTGACCGAACTCGCCACCGCCGTCGAGCGGGTGCGCGACCGGGACCGCTTCTATTCCGAGACCGGCCGCAGCCGTTTCCGCCGGCCGGAGATCCTCGCCGGCCCGATGCTCGCGATCGAGGGGCTGGAGCTCTGCCACCGCGGGCATGACGCCCTCCCCTTCATCAGCGTGCCGCGGCTGGTGCTGCGCGAGGGCGACCGGCTGCACGTCAGCGGACCGAGCGGCAGCGGCAAGAGCTCGCTGCTCAAGGCGATCGCCGGGCTCTGGCCCTATGGCGAGGGCGGCGTGGGCATCGCCACCGGCGCGCGGCTCTTCCTCGCCGCGCAGGAACCCGACCTGCCCGACCACCTGACGCTGCGCCAGCTCGTCGCCTATCCGCACCGGGACCGGGAGTTCGACGCCCTCGCGGTGGCCGAGGTGCTGTCGCGCACCGGGCTCGGCAGCTTCATCCGCGAACTCGACCGCGACCTCTACGAGGGACGGCCCTGGCGCGATGTCCTGTCCGGGGGGCAGAAGCAGCGGCTGGTGCTTGCGCGGATGCTGCTGCAGGAGCCCGACATCCTGCTGCTCGACGAGGCGACCTCGGCCCTCGACGCCCGCGCCGCCGCGGATTTCCACCTCGCCCTCGCCGAGCGCCTGCCGGCCGCGGTCATCCTCTCGGTGCTCCATTCCGAGACCCTGCCGGCGGATGCCACCGGCAAGCCCTTCTACAACCGGACGCTCGAGGTGCGGCCGCATCTCACCATGGTTCGCGACCACGCCGCCACCGCCCATCTGGCGCTGGCCGATGGCCCGCTCCACCCGCCGACGATGCGGGTCCAGTAGCCCACCGCCCACCCGCCGGCCGGAGCGGAGATCGCGGGAGCAGGACCAGAAAACCGGCGGGAGGCAGGACGATGCAGCCGATCCAGACGGCCGAACTTGACGACGAGGCGCTGCTCGATCTCGTGCAGCGCCGGACCCTGCGCTATTTCTGGGACTTCGCCCATCCGGTCTCGGGCCTGACGCGCGAGCGGAGCAACGTGACGCCGCGCTACGGGCTCGAGGCGGTCACCACCGGCGGCAGCGGCTTCGGCGTCATGGCGATCATCGCCGGCGTCTCGCGGGGCTGGATCGACCGGGCCGAGGCCGCCGCCCGGATCTGGACGATGGTGCGCTTCCTGCTCAAGGCCGACAGCTACCACGGCATCCTGCCGCATTTCCTGAACGGCGAGACCGGCCGGACCATCCCCTTCAGCCGCAAGGACGACGGCGCCGATCTCGTCGAAACCTCCTTCCTCCTCGCGGGACTGCTCTGCGCCCGCCAGTATTTCGACGATCCCGGCGAGGCGGAAACCCGGCTCCGGGCCGCCATCGACTGGCTGTGGCGCGAGGCGGAATGGGACTGGTACACCCGCGACGGCCGCAACGTGCTCTACTGGCACTGGAGCCCGAACAACGGCTGGAGCATGAACCACGAGATCCGGGGCTGGAACGAGTGCCTGATCACCTATGTGCTGGCCGCCTCCGCCCCGCGCTATGCGATCTCGCCCGAGGTCTATCACCGCGGCTGGGCGGAGGGACGCGACTTCCTGAACGGCCGCGACTGCGCGGGCACCCGGCTGCCGCTCGGGCCGGAGGGCGGCGGGCCGCTGTTCTTCTCGCACTATTCCTTCCTCGGGCTCGACCCGCGCGGCCTCCGCGACCGCTATGCCGACTACTGGGCGCAGGCCGTCGCCCATGTGCGGATCAACCATGACCACTGCCTGCGCAATCCCGGCGGCTTCGCCGGCTATGGCCCGGACTGCTGGGGCCTGACGGCAAGCGACAGTCCGGCCGGCTATGACGCCCATTCGCCGACCAACGACCTCGGGGTGATCTCGCCCACTGCGGCGCTCTCGTCCCTGCCCTATCTGCGCGAGGCCTCGCTCCGGGCGCTCCGCCACTTCCACCACGACCGCGGCGGGCAGCTCTGGGGGGAGTACGGCTTCATCGACGCCTTCAGCCCGGCCACCGGCTGGGAGGCGCGGACCCATCTCGCCATCGACCAGGGCCCGATCGTGGTGATGATCGAGAATGCCCGGACGGGCCTGCTCTGGCGGCTCTTCATGAGCTGCCCCGAGATCCACACCGGCCTCCGCCGGCTCGGCTTCGAAAGCCCCTGCCTCGCGCCGTCCGCCCTCGCCTGAGGGTCGGGCGGCCCGGCGCGGGGATCAGGCGCGCATTTTTTCCAGCCGTGCGCCTGCCTGCCCCGGATGGCGCCTCAGAGACTGTCTGGACCTGCGGCGGCGGAGGGCCGGCGCGGGGTTTTCGGGATCCCGGCAGGAGATCCTTCCCGTCACTGTCGGGGATAGTGGCGGGAAGGAGCGACGCACCGGGGCGCGAAAAGACCCGCCGGACCGACCCGCCCGGGGGTCCAGACAGGCTCTGAGGGCCCGGACCGGCAATCCGGCGGCGGTGGCGATAGCTGTGGCGGGCCCGCCGCGCACGCCGCGACCTTGTCATCAAGTTGCACGAATCCGGGGTTGATCTGTCCCCCGGGACCGCGTAGGTAGCGCCACGGCTACTGGGGAATAGGTTAACGGTAGACCCACGGACTCTGACTCCGTTAGTCCTGGTTCGAATCCAGGTTCCCCAGCCAGCCTAACATCCTGATAATACGTAAGAATTTCCGGTCGCGGTCCGTTCCTTCCGCCATTTTCTGCCCTTTTTCTGCCCTTTTTCTGCCCTCCCCGTTCCTATCCCGTTCTGGTTGAGGGGACCGTCGATCGGTGGGAGCTTTAGGACGCAGGAATGGCCTTACAGCTTGAGTCGGCAGCGGTGACGGTGGCGCAGCGACCGCAATGGACGGATATGTGGCACCGACAAGCAGGGTCGTCGGCCCCACTCCGCCATTGCACAAAGGCTGTATGCTGTATGCTGTGTGGCGGCGTCCCGTCAGCGGACATTCCGGCTGCGGCGCGAACGAGTTCGGACCGAGGATCGCGATGGAGCGGTAAAGCTGGCGGATGGCGCCGGCACGCGCGAGCTTTTTTGTCGCGGCGCTCATAGGGAGCGGTTGGCGAGCGGAGCGAGCATCTTGTGCGTAGTATGACCTCAATTGTGGCGGACCCTTGCCGCAAAGCGCGGAGTGCTTCAGGCACCCCTTCGCGCATGGGTCGATACTCGTCGGGTCGACGCCCGATGCGATTTGACCCAAGATCAGGTCGACCTCCGCATGATGGCGACGAGGGCGATTGCGGCAGGGACGGTTTGCAGAACCACGGGACGAAGGCTCGAGAGTGTCGCCGTCCCAAAAATGCCGGCGATGGCAGCGAAGCCCAAGCAGATGATGAGCAGGGTTCGGTTACGCTCGGCCTGCCTCAGCGCCCAGAAGATGAGGAGCGCCAGAAAGAGATTGTAGAGGCCAGCATTCATCAGCACAAGGCTCGCCTTGTCGATTTCGTCCTCGAAGCCGAAGTCCGTCACCATCGTCCGGGCGCGCGAGATTTCAGAGCCGCCGATGAGCACGTGCAGCGCGCCGACGAGCCGGGCGAGCCAGATGGCGATGCTGCTCATGTGCCGCGCGGCGGCAGATGCTGCATGAGCCAGGCCTCGGTATCGCCGAGCGAGCTGGCGTGCGGAGCTTCCGCCGGGTCGAACACATGGTGGAATGGCGGGCTGTCCTCGGTGAAGGCGGAGAATCTGACGTCGAGCGCGTCCGGCAGCAGCCGGAGGAGCTCCACGCTGTTCTCCTTGAAGTGCACAGCCACGTCGTTCCGATTGTGGAAGATCGCCGTCGGCGGGAATTTGGCAACATCCGTCGCGATGCTGCCGGGCAACGGCCCGTAGAAGTCGACGAAGACGCCGGACCAACCCGGGGGCTTGCTGCCGATAAGCGACATCGCAATCGCAGCGCCCAGAGAATAGCCGACGATACCGAGCCGGCTGGGGTCGACATCGTCGCGCGTGGTCAGCTCATCAATCGCGGCGGCAACGACAGGGACAGGCGGAGCGGGATCGTCGTCGGTGCCGTGAACCGCCTCGTCCGGGTAGTAGCGCGGCACGGCGGTGACATAGCCGCGCTTGGCGATCCTGCCTGCGACGCTCTTGATCAGCACGCCATAGGGCGGCCCGAGCCCGAAGTTTCCGTGGAGGAACACGACCAACGGATAGCGCAGGCCGTCGGCATGGTCGGGTGAGGCGTTGAGCGGATACTTGTCTGTGTCGAATGCGGGCATGGGGACGTTCCGGTCGCGGGAGTCCAGCTCAATCGCCGACCAGCTCTTCGGGGATCGTCAAGTCCGGCCGCTGCTGGCCCGCATGCGGCGAGACGAAATCACCTTCCAGCGGCTCGCAGAACACCACCAGGTCGTTGAAGTCGAGATCACCGTTCGGCGGGTTGTCGTCGGCGAAGAGCGTAACGGTCAATCCGATGGCGTCGTCCCAGGCGGCCTGCTGCTGCTCAAGGCTGTCCACCCAAGTGTTAAAGGCGGGATCGACGGCAGCCAGGGTGACGACGATCTTTTCGCCCTCGACCCCAACGATCTCGTCGCCCACGTCGAGGACGTGCGGACCGTCATGCGCCAGCGATCCGGAAATGCGCACACCCTGGACCCATCCGGCTTCCTTGCCGATCGCACGCAGCGTCCACTTCCCGGACAGAATCGCCATGGCTCTCTCCTCAGTTCGGCTCAAGGCCGGTCTGCCGGGTGAACGCGCTCGAGAATGCCTGTCCGTTGCCGTTCAGAACGGCCAGGGCGTTGCGCCAGCGAAACAGCCGATCACCGAACTGCTGCTCGACCTGCGCGCGCGTCGCCGGATTCTGCTGACCCCAGTGAAAGGTCGCGTTGAAGAACGGGTTCTGGGCAAGCCTTTCGGCGTTTCTCACGAAATGCTCTGAGCCCTCAATACCGCGAAGCGCCGCGACCTCGAGGACAACCGTCTCGGGGAAGCGGGCCGGAGCGATCAGCGCATCCGAGCCGCGGACGAAGCGCGCCGAAATGTAGCCGATCGTGAAGCGCATCTTCTGCTCCTGCTGCCATGCCTCGAACGCCAGCACGGCGTCGATGTAGGCGCAGTAAAGCGAGGGGTTCGCGGCGTCGAAGAAGACCTCGAGTGACAGAGCGCTCACGCGGCAGGAGCGGTCAATGTAGTCATGCGTGTCCATCACGGCGTAGCTTGCCGCGACGTAGTCTCGGTTCGACTCCTCGCTGCGGAAGATCAGGTCGAAAACAGAGCGCATGATCGCCAGCTTGATCGGATCCGGAATCAGCGGGTTCTCGGTCACGAGCTTCGTAGCGTCGCCGACGGTCTCTGCGAGCGTCCGGTCGCCCGGTCCCTCGATCGCGTCGGCGAGAAGTTTGTAGGCGACGGCGAGGGCGGCGAGCGCCGGGCAGAGCCCGCCGGCCGCGGCGACGGCCGCGGCGATAGCTGCGCCGGCGCCTGCTCCGAGCGCAAGCAGGGCGGCGCCGGCCGCCGGCACCTTGTTGTCGGAAACGATCTTCTCGAGCTCGTCGGCCAGCGCACGGAGGAGCCCGGCGATGAAATCTGCGTCGGTGCAGGCACGGTTCAGGATGTCGGCGCCCTCGGAACCCTTGGTCGGGTCCGTCGGCGGATGGTAGGGCCCCGAAAGGCCGGCACGCGCGAACGTTCCGCGCTCGGGGCGACCACGAAGCTCGCCGGCAGGATCGAAGGCTTCCGGTCCGGACATCGGGTGGAACCAGCGCTGGGTGACGCCGCAGCGGTAGTCGCTTCCGTGGATCGGCGCGATGTTGAAGCTGATCTGGAGGAAGCGGCCTTGGAGCGCCGCCGGCGGACCGAAGCGCTGGGAGAAGCTCTGGACGTCGTTGGCGATCTCGACCTGGGTGCCGGCGAAAAAGACCCCGTCGAAAGCGTGGTGACGCGCGGGCCCGAGCAGCTGCGGCTTGATCAGGGACCAGAGGCTGAGCCGGCGGTGCTCGTGCAGGCAGTATTGAGGAACGACGCGGAGGACGACAGAGGAGACGACCCCGAAGCGACCGACGCTCACCGTGACCGCATCGAAGATCTCATCGTCGCGGACGATCTTGAACGGAACACCCGGCACCAGATTCTCGTAGTACTGCCTCAGCTTGTCGTCGTCCGTCAGGCTGAAGGGCTGACCGTTCTGGACATAGCCGCGAACGCTCGCCGGTTCGATCCAGAAATGCGCGCCGCCTTCGGTGACGAGGTGAAGCGCGAGCACGCTGTCGGAGATCGGCTTCTGCGCATGATCCCCGCCGTGGGTTCCGGTGGTCAGCGCGCCGAAGACCGTCTGGCCGCCGGCGCCGCCGAGTGTCTCGAAAGCCCACGGCCCGTCATAGGCACCTGCATGGTCGGTCCCCACGAGCCTGCCGTTGAGATCGACGGCAAGAACGGTGACTACCTCCTGGCTCCGGTCGAGAAGGCTGTAGGCCTCGTAGACCTTGGTGCCGGCCTTGAGATGCACGCAGAACAGGCTGTCGCGCGCGAGGCAGGGATCGGCCGTGAGCTGCTCCGGCCGCCGCGGCGGGCTGTCCAGCATGAACTGCCGGGCCGCGTCGCTGATCAGCTCGTTCATATCGATGTCTAGACCGCTGAGCCGCGGAGCGCCGGGGTCCCCATGTGGCCAGTTCGTCTCAAGATAGGTCCCGTCGCTGAGCGTCGAGTCGGAGAGCGACCAGTGACTCCCTGCGGCCTTCATGCTGCCGGGGCCGGGACCGCTCAGCACCTCGATGATGCTGGTGGCGTCGTTGACGCAGATAGCGGTGATGCCTTGGGCAGCGATCTCGTCATGCGGGTCGTGCTTGCGGCGCCAGTCCCTTGGCTGAAGTGTCTGCTTGGCCATTGGTCCCTGCCCGTGGAGTGGTCTCAACGAACCTTCGTGAGCCCTCACTATAGTCGAGGTAGGCGAGTTACTTCAGCGCCGAACGGCCTGCTTCGCAGCCCGCGTCAATCTCGCACAAACATACTTCGAATCATCGGCGGCGATCGGCCGCCGCCTCCAGTCTACTGTAGGAGACCGAGCGGGCAAGTGGCGGAAGTCCATTCAATCGAAGCCGATCGCTTTCCCGCCGCGAGCCGTTGAGCCGCCTCTGAGGTTCTGACCCATTCCGCGTGATGGGACAAGCTTGGGTCGCCGCCGAATCCGCATCCCTCAGGCAAGCGCGAGCGAAACCGAGGGACGGCGAGTCCAGAGACGCGAGGACGGAGGACCGCCAGCGGAATAAGCACGCGAGTAGATGCCCGCGGTCCATTTGACGGAACCACTTTGAGCATCTCAGCAGCCCGAGAGGCGTAGATGGTGGCTGACGGGGAGGCCCTCGTCGGTCTGGTAGTGGATCTGGAAATCCCGAATGCGGCCGCGCTCCGGGAAGGCGCGGGGCGGGATGATTAGGTCGAGAACGCGCTCCTCCCCCGGTTCGAGCCAAAGTTCGCGGAGGCTCCGCACCTCGCCGTGGTGAGCAGCCTCTTCCGTTTGTCGCTCGTCGGGATCAACGAATCCGAAGACGTCCTGGAAGACGTCGGGGTCCACAGCCTCGATCGACATTCCCCGTGTCCGTCCGCCGAAGAGGGCAGCGAGCCGCGCGCCCGCCGGCGACGGCGCAGTGCCGGCGGTGATCCTGCGCGCCGGCGCGAGGAGGGAGAGGAGATCGGGCGTGAGGCAAGCAGCCGAAGGGTGGTCGCTCAGGGCGTGCACGAGCTCCCGCCAGAGCGCGATGTCGGCTGCGGGCCGTTTGTCGTCGGGCTCGGGCGGCAGCGGCTGGGGATTGAGGGCGGCCTCGTCGCCAGGAGCGAGGACCCCAGCCAGTGCCTCAAGCCGGAACGGCAGCGGGAAGATCGCTCTCGGGCCCAGTTCGGCGACGTCCGAGTCGGCGAAGCTCGTGACGAGCATCCGCGCCGCCAGTGGCCGCCGGCCGAAGTTCCGGGCGAGAAAACGGTGGAGCACCGGATCCCCGTCGGACGTCACCACCTTGAGATCGAGGTTCTTGTTGCCAGCCTGCGGGTTCAGCAGCGAAGACCAGGAATACACGGTCGCGGGCGCATTCAACATCGACCAGGAATCGATCACCCGGGCGTGGACGCAGACATGCGTGGAGGTCGTCTGGGGAACCGTCCAGGGGACCTCGTGGACATGCGCCGCGCCGTCGGCAGGGACGAGCGGGATGGTCAGCGTGGCGATCGCCTCCATCGCCTCGGGCTCGTTGCCGATGTAGATGTTGAAAGTCACCTCGAGAATGACGCCGGTGGCATCCATGTTGCCGAAGTTGTGGATGGCGACGCGGATCACCGTCGCTTGCCCGGCCGAGAGCGGCAAGTCGGGGGTGAAGGTGATCGAGGGGCTCGCATAGCCATAGGCGGCGATGGGCCGCTGGCCGTCGTCGGTCGGAACGCACTTGATGCAGAGCCTCGGGTAGAGCCGCAGCTCCTCGCGCCGGCCGTGGTCGTCGTTCTCGGACATCTCTACGGCCTCCGTGTGAGCAGGTTCGGGTCGCTCCCGTACGTGGGGTTGGGCGGGGTCGGAGCGGGGCCGCCCCTCTCCCAGTTCAGGAAGCCGTAGCCCATGTCACCATCGAGGTCGAACGAGCCGAGGAGCTCCGGCGTGGGGTCGTTGAGAAGTTCGGCGCACATCTCCACGGCGCTGCCGAACTGCGTCTCGAGGAAGGGTGACGTGCGCGGGTAGGTCAGACGCTCGAGGGCGATCGTCTGACGCGGGTCCTCAAGCTCCGAGGCCATTGCGGCAAGCTCAGCCTGGTGCGCCGGATCGGGCGAGCGGCCCTGGATGAAGCTGTCTGGAAACGCCCCCGGCAGATAGGGCGAGCATTGCGGCTGCATCGGATCGCCGAGGAGCATCGGCCCGCTCTCTATCGGCGTGCCGAGCTCTGCCGGATCGAAAAGCCAGTACCCGTCGACGCGCGGCGCCATCGCGTGGGGATAGTTCAGCGCGTTTTCGCCGCTGCGGATCGCCGGCACGCGGATCCAGGCCTGCGCTAGGGTGCGCGAGAGGTCGGCCCGCGAGGCGACGCCGAACCCGCCGAGCACCAGCGTCCAGCGCATGTCGAGGACGCAGGAATAGAGCTCCTTCTGGAGAAGATAGAGCAGCCATCGAAGCCCGAGCGCACCCACACGCCCCAGGACGCCCGCAGGCAGCGTCATGAGCTTGATGAAGGTGGCGAGCGCATAGCCCGCCGCGACGAAGGGGGCGAGAAGCCACTCCCACCACTTCTTCTTTCCGGTGAAGGCCCCCGGCACCTTCTTGGCGCTGTTTGCGATGTGGTCCTTGATCTCCTCGAAGAGCTCGGCCGGGCTGCCGGGAGGCGGCTTCGGCGGCTCGAAGCCAGTGCCGGTCGAGAGCTCGAGGTGGCGCATCAGCAGCTCGTAGGCGCGTCCCCACTCGTCCTCGCTGGGCCGCGGCCCGTCGAGCTGCTTTGTGCGGATCTGGGCGCCGGACACGGGGTTGACATAGACCTCGTCGATGGTCCGGTTGAGGAGCCGCGCAATCGCCTCGAAGCCGTCGCCCACGGCGCACTGCTTCTGAAGGTTCGCGGTCACGATGTCCTCGCCGGTGAAGCGGTCATGCACCCATGTATCGACCACCCGCTCCACGACGAGGTGGCGGTGGGCGTGGTTTCGGAAGGGGCCGCCGACGATGGAGTTGATGTAGGGGTGGCCGCAGACGTCGCCCGCTACATGGGTCATCCACCCCCGAGCGTAGGCGCGCTCGCGGTCGTTGGCCGCGTTCTTCAGGAGCGCACTGGCGAAGAGACCGGTGCGGCGGTAGTGCAGCACGTCCATCCACCACCACTTGTCCATGTCGTCGGGCTTGGCGGGAGGCGCGAGAAAGGGCTTGTAGGGCGGGTCGAAGGTGTAGGGGTGCCCCCCGAAGGCGCGGAAGAGCGTCGAGAGATGCCCCGCCTTCACCCGGATTGTCGGCGCCGTCGAAACACCGGGAGGCGGGTTCGGCGCGCCTGCGAAGGGATTGGCCACGTCGACCTCCGCGCCGGGCATCAGGAGGAGCGCGGACGCCTTGATCAGCGCGTCCATTGCGCGGCCGATGACATCGAAGGTCGCCGTCGAGAGCCCGCCAGAAAACCAGTCGAGCATGTCGGCGGCGGGCCCGAGTGCAAGCGTCGCGATGTCGCTGAAGAGCTTCATGATGTCGGAGATGACGACGTAGACGTCGATCACCGTCTGGATCAACGGCCGGAGAGGGGCGGCGTCAAGTAGGAAGAACGACATGTCGGGCCCGATGGCGCCGAGCTTGTAGGCCTCCTGGTTGCCCGCGATCAGCGCCTGGTCGGAAGCCGAGAGCAGCGGTCGCACACGGTCGGCGATGACGAAGTGGGCGGCGACCTGGGGCATCTTCCCATCCTCCGTTCGGGATTTCGCACTATTCGCCGGCCAAATTCGCCGACTGAGCCATCCACTAGATTCTTTCTCCGGATTTTCTTTGCTGATACCTCAGCCGAAACCTGTTTCAAGCGCGACATCGGCGGCCCGGAGCCCCGACTCTACAAGGGCGGTTGCCAGGCTTGCGTGAGCGGTCCAAGCAGCGGCGCTGCGCAACCCGGCGCCTATTATCAAGAGCCCCGACGCATCGAGCACCAACTCGTCCGGACGCGGCGGTGGATCACCTTCACCGCCCTTGGGCTTCGGTATCGGGAAGCGCCACGGTGGCGGACACAGATCGTCTACCATCATGCGAACAAAATCGACCGCCGCGCCCTCGTTGCCGGTCGCCTTGCCGAGGTCGGCGAGAAGCTCGGCGCGCGCCAGCAGCGCCTCGAGCATCAGAGCCGGTAAGGGCGGCAGCGGCTGCGGGTTGAGGAACTTCAGCGACGGATCGAGGACAAACCCACCGAACCGTTTCCGTGGTTGGAGAAAGGATACCAAGGATAAATCCCATGGTTCCGGCACCGGCCCACGCGTTAGGATTCCCCGCACGATCGGGCCCCAGGGACCGATGGGCGCTGGATCATCGTCGGCCGGCCGGAAACCAAACATCTGGTCGACGAAGGCCAAGACCGCGCTGCGATCAAGCCCGCGCGTGCTTTCAGCGAGATCAGCCATTTAGCCTACCCCCAAAAAGAATTAGCCAGCTCAGGATCGTAGCCTAGAGTTCGATTTAGCCAAGCAGTCAGATTTAAGGCGCGCGAAGGCTACCTCTTTACGTCTTTTCATTATTTACTTCACAAAGAAGAGTCTTGGCGGCCAAAATTTATAGGCTTACCTTACGTGCGAAAGCGAGATGCGTCAACCAATTCTCCGGCGGAATCGTCCTGCCTCGCCGTTCCGGGGAGCGCCACCACCATCGCCCTCCCCGGATTCAGCGCGGCGTAGACGCCGAGCATCTTCGCTGCGGTCTCGATCTTCCACCCGATGCGGATCGCGAGATCGGGCACGCTGATCCCCGACCAGACCATCTCCGTAACCTTCGTTCCGCGCAAATCGTTGAACCGCAGCTCCGGTCGGATACCGAACCCAGTGGCGTATTCGCGAACCTCGCGCGAGAGCCGGGCTGGGTCCCATGCGTCCGCCCGCATCGGCTTCAGGATCAGGCGGCGCGAGATCGGCGCCTTGTCGATGATGGCCTCGGCGGCGGGGGTGAGCGGCATGTTGACGATGCGCCGCCGCCGCTTGTTCGGGCGCAGGATGATCGCGCGGCTACCGTCCGGCGCCGTCCTGATCTCGCGGCGCTCGAGCTCGACGAGGTCGCCGATGCGCAGGCCCGTCTCCCGTGCGAGCCGCACCGCGTCGGCGTGCGCCTCGGGGGCCCGGCGGCAGAACAGGTCGATCTCGGCGTCCTCCCAGATGATCTCCGCGCGGTCGGCGCCCTCGTAGAACCGCGGGATGCCGTGCAGGTAGTTGACCGGCACCCGCTCGGGGTGACGCCCGGTCGCCCAGCTGAGCGCAAACTTGAAGGGGTCGAGGCGCCTGTCGGCGCCCTTGCCGGCCCAGCGCACCTCGATCCAGTCGAGCACGTTGCCCTTGAGCGCGACGCTGTTGATGATGCCGAGTGGCGCAGTGCCGTACCTCGACCGCACGTCGACCAGCCCCTTGAGGTAATCGGTTCTCGTGCGCGGGGCGAGGCGGCAGAACTCGCGAGAGCGCTCGTATGCGTCGAGCAGGTCGTTCACGCTCTGCCAGCCGTGCCCGGTGTCTCGCGGCGCCAGCAGGCTGTAGGGACCGCAGGCCGCGTCGTAGGCTGCCTGGTAGCCCGGCGTCCCCGGCGGGTTCGGCTCGCCGCTCCGCCAGATCCGCGGGCCGTTCCGGCCGACCGTGTGGTACTCGACCACCTCGCCCCGCGCGTTCCGCTTCCGGACGACGATGATGGTGTCGTGGCGCGCCGGCATTCCTTCCTCTCAGCCAGTTCCCCAACGGACACGGACGCTCCGTTCCCGAGCAGTATCAAGAGAATAGACCGTTGCTTTCATTGATTTTTCCGAGAACTGCCGGCCTGTGGAGCTTCGGTGGCCGCATTCTCCCGGAACCAGCTCTCGATCGGGTCGGACTCCGGCGCGGGTGCCGGCGACCCGGCTTCGCGCGGATGGGTGAGCACGGTCACGTCGCGTCCCCGCACCTCGAACCCGTAGACAGGCAGGTCGAGCCGCTGGGCCAGCCGCACGAAGCGCTCGACCCGAGCCTCGGTGGTGTTCCAGCGGACCCGCGGCGGCTTCATTGCGGCAGCGTCACCCCGCCCGCCGCTGTCACCGCCGTCACAACCACTCCGCGGCCTCCTCGAGCGCGGGCCAGAGCCGCAGGAGCTGGCGGGCGACCTTCTCGTGACACGCGTCCAACGTGGCGCCGTAGGCCTCGATCGCAACCTGGCTGTCCAGGGCACCCCAGCAGGCACGGACCTTGAAGGTTGGCCCGTCTCGCTCGGCAATCAGCGCCGGCGCAATCCCCGCCAGAGGGCCGTGCCCGAAGGCCAGCGCGAGCGCGTCGGCGAGCGACGAAGTGTCGGCGCTCACCCGGCGCGCTCCACCAGGTGCGGCGGCAGGTCGGCCGAGCCGGCGATCTCGCAGTCGCCGGCGGTGCGGGTGATGGTAACGCGCCGGCGTGCCGGGCTCAGCTGCACGCGCACCTGCTCTCCGCCGGGGAGCGACGCTGCGAGGTCGCGGTGCTCGGGACGGTACTTGAGGAGGCCGTCGGTTCCGGCCAGCAATTCGGCGGCCGTGTGCGGCATGCCGCGGCGCGCCCAGACGGCGGCCCGGCGCAAGGCCGTCTCTAGGATGGGCAGAGTCATGCAGGCGTCCTTCGTCGTGACGATCATCGCGAGCGCCAACGTGTATCCGCATTTTGCGGATCGTCAATCCCGTGAAGTGTGGGTTTTCCGGATTTTTTTCGCCCATAGGTTGCGCTACCGGCTGCGGCAGTTTTGCAACCCTGGGAATCGCCATGAGGCACATCCGCACATCAGAAGTCATCGACCGGAACGCGCCGGAGCTCGCCGGCCTGTTCGATCATCTCCGCGACACCCTGCTGGGGCGCCACGGAGTCACCAAGGCGCGCTACGTGCACCTGGCGCCCTCGACCGCCGGGCTGAGACTGAAGGTCTCCGCCAGTCCAGCCTTGCGAGCGCTCGCCGTCGACTTCGTCGAGAACCAGCGTCACGAGCTTCTCTACGACATGGCGGAGCGGCTCCGCCGGCCGGAGCCCACCCGCTTCTCGACCGTGGGCTGCGCGCCGGAGGGCGTCCCCGAATCCATCCGTCTCGCCCGGCAGCAATATGAGGCTTATATGATCCGGATGGTCGGCGAAGGCTGGTGGCACGGCTTCGAGGCACCGACCTTCGGACCCTGCGGGCGGCGGGGCCTCTTCCTGATCAACGCGCCGCTCGAGCAGCCGCTCACCACCGCCTATGTCGCCGAGGTGCGCCGAGACCTGCAGGATTTCCACCTGGCGTACTCGGCCGTCGACCTGGCGGCCGAGCAGCCGCTCCGGCTCGCGGCCGCCGACCACGAGCTGCTGCTCGGGATGGCGTGCGGCATGCGCACTGAGGCGGTTGCCGCGGCGGTTGGTCTCACCAAGCGCGGGACCGAGGATCGCCTCAAGCGGGCGCGGGACAGACTGCAGAGCCGGACCACCGTCGAGGCCGCCGCCAAGGCGGCCGCTCTCGGCCTGATCCTCTGAAGCGTGGATTCCCACGTCGAGCCCGTGGGAATCCGGATATTGCACCACAACCAATAGGCGAGCATCTCTGCGCGCCCACACCTTATTGCAAAGGGAGCGAGTGTTGCGCCGCCCGTTTCTGCATCGGATCGCGCTCGCCGCCGCGATCAGCTTCGGGGTTCGCCCAGAGACTATCCTTGCGCCGATTGATCGGACCGCGCGTCGAGTTCGAGCATGGCGTTGCAAATGCGCTCGGCTGTCTCGAGCGGCAGGTGCCGGGGATCACCGTAGAGAATGAAGTCGAAGGTGACATCGTGCCGCCAGCGGAAATGGCTAACCACCGCATGCGACGGGTAGACCCTGGCCCGCTCATAGTCGGCGTAGGTCGAGGTCGGCAGGTCGAGCGCCTCCGCCATTTCCTTCTGGCTCACGCCCAGCGCCATCCTGACCGCACGCAGCCGGAAAGCCGTCGCCTCCAGCGAGATGTCCCGGAACCGCGCCAGCGCCCGGGCCTGTTCGACATCCATGTGCGAGCCTTCTCCGCGCCTCTGAGTCGGGGGACTTTCCGACTTTTCCGGACGAAATGCGAGTGGATCGTATTGCGCATCTTGCCGATCCGCATTTTCCGCATTATGCGGATCCCATGTCGATCACTCCTCGCCGCTTCATCATCGCCATCGGCGGCTACCGGACGGTAGCCCGGCGGCTCGGCAAGCCCGCCTCGACGGTGCACGGCTGGACCATCGCCGCGGACGGTAGATTCCCGAGCCGGCTCTACGCCGCGTTCTGCGCGCTCGCCGACGAAGCCGGGGTCGCGCGGCCCGAGCCCGAGCTGTTCCGGTTCCTCTCGCTTCCGCCAGCGCGCGAGGAGCGCGGGTCGGCATGAGCAAGTTCAACGCCCGCAGCGTCGAGATCGACGGCCACCGTTTCGCCAGCACTGCGGAAGGCAGGCGCTACGCGACGCTGGCGGCGCTCGAGCGCGCCGGCAAGATCGCCGGGCTCGAGCTGCAGCCGCGCTTCGACTGCGTCGTCGCCGGCGTGAAGATCTGCGCCTACGTCGGCGACTTCCGCTACCGGCAGGACGGCCGGGTGGTCGTCGAAGACGTCAAGGGCGTGCGCACGGCGGTCTACCGCCTGAAACGCAAGCTCGCCGAGGCCTGCCACCCGGGCCTCGTCATCACCGAGATTCCCGCCGCTGGAGCGGGCAGACCACGCCGCCGGTAACACCGGTTTTCCCGGCGGTGGAGGTCTGGGCAGACACCCACCAGCCGGCGGCGACAAACGAGGAGTGCCCATGGCGCTGTCGCTCTCGAACCTCGTCCGGCGCAAGTCGGACAAGCCGCCGCGGATCGTCATTTACGGGGTGCCGGGCATCGGCAAGACCAGCCTCGCGGCCGAGTTCCCCGACCCGATCTTCATCCAGACCGAGGAAGGCGCGGGTAACCTCGAGCTGACCACCTTTGCGGGTGGCCCGCTCACCAGCGCGGCCGAGATCGACGAGGCGATCGAACTGCTGCTGACCGGCGACCACAAGTTCCGGACGGTGGTTCTGGACAGCCTGGACTGGTTCGAGCCCATGCTCTGGGCGGCGGTCTGCAAGCGCAACAAATGGACCACGATCGAGGAGGCTGGCTACGGCCGGGGCTACATCGAGCTCGATGCGGACTGGCGCTACTTCCTCGGCCGGATGAACGCGCTGCGCGACCAGCGCGGCATGACGGTGATTTACCTCGCGCACGAGGAGATCAGGAGCTTCTCCGACCCTGAGCGCGACAGCTACGACCGCTACCGCCTGCGGCTGCACAAGCGGGCCGCCGAGATGGTGGTCGAGAGCGCCGACGTCGTCGGCTTCATGAACTACGTCACCACCATCCGGAAGGAGAAGGCCGGCTTCAACAAGGAGACCGCGAAGGCCTCCGGCGCCGGTTTGCGGACGCTGTACCTCAACGAGCGCCCAGCCTTCACCGCCAAGAACCGCTTCGAGATGCCCGACAGCGTGCTGATCAAGCGCGGCGAGGGCTACGCCGCGCTGGCGCCGTACCTGCCGGGCCATCGCGGCTCCGCCGCGCGCACCGACGCCGACCCCGTCGACACCCACGTCGCAGTCTGAAGGAGCCACGACATGGCAAGTCTCGGAGCCACCTACGACGCCAGCCAGGGCGAGCAGATGAGCGAGCGCTCCGCGCTGCCGCCGGGCGAATACCTGGCGGCAATCGCGAAGAGCGACGTCGCGGACACAAAGAAGGGCGACGGGCGCAAGGTCGAGCTCGAGTTCGAGGTGCTCGACGGGGCGCTCAAGGGCCGGCGGTTCTGGACCACGCTGAACCTCTGGAACCCGAACCCGGTGGCGGTGGAGATCGCCCAGCGCGAGCTCAACAGCATCTGCCACGCGGTCGGCAAGCTGCGGGTCGCCGACACCGTCGAACTGCACGCCGTACCGATGAAGGTGACGCTCGCGATCGACACCTCCGGACGGAACGTTCCGAAGTCCTACAAGCCAGCCACGGCGGCGGCGCCAAGCCCGCCGGGCGCCGCCGGTCCCGCGAAGCCGCGCGGGCCGTGGGCCTGAACCACCATTCCGCGGCAGGAGAGCAGCAGATGACATCGAAGATAAGCGTGGAGCCCGTCCTCCACATCGATCCCCTCAAGCGCGGCCGGATCACGGTCAAGCTGATCGGCACCACCCCGTTCTACTTCAACGCGATGAGTGCCAAGGCGAAGCGAACGCTGCTGATCGGTGGGGGCAAGAAGACCGTCGCGGAAAGGCAGGACCTGAAGCACGACCCCGAGGCGGAGTTCCGCGACAGCGTGGGCGTGCAGTTTGCCGATGGCCCGACCGCGCTCGGTTTCCCCGCGCCCGGCGTGAAGCAGGCGATGGCCGAGGCCGCCCTGGAGACCCCGGGGGCGAAGAAGACCGCGGTCAACCGGCTGGTGTTCATGCCGGAGGCGCGGATCAGGATCTGGGGCAGGCCGCTCCTGAAGATGGACGTGGTGCGCTCGGCCGACATGAACCGGACGCCTGACATCCGCACCCGCGCCTGGCTTCCGCGATGGGGAGCGGAGATCGAGATCGCCTTCGTGACCCCGGCGCTGTCGGTCCACTCGATCATCTCGCTGCTCGCCAACGCCGGCATCATCGTTGGGATCGGCGACTTCCGGCAGGGCAAGGGCAAGGGCAGCTTCGGCACCTTCGCCGTCGCCGGCGACGATCTCGGCGATTGGGCCGACGCGTGGAAGGCGATCACCGTCGAGGGTCGAATGGTGCAGCTGGCGGCGCTCGCGCAGCCAGAGGCCGCCGACGAGGAGACGCGGGAGCTCCTGGCGATCCTTCAGGCCGAGCGCGCGCGGAGGGCCGCCTGATGCCCGCCTGGAACGCGCGCGAGCGCCAGCGCATCGTCGACGCCTACCTGAACGCGAGCGGCCGCAACCAGTTCGTCCCGCGCGAGTTCCTCGCCTGGCTCCGCGAGCGCCCAGACCACCCGGTCCATCCGGTCTTCTTCGGGATGGACGACGCCGAGGCGGCGCAGGCGTGGCGCGAGGGCCGTGTGCGGCACTGGATCTCCGGACTGCGCATCGCAGTGCGCGCGGCCGACGCCGGCACGTCTGTCGTGTCGTGCGTGGTGGTGCGCGAGCTGCCTGCGATGGTGTCGCCGGTCGCCGGGCGACGGGAGGGCGGCGGCTATGCGCTGGTCGATCCCTCCGACCCGGCGATGCTGGCCGAGCTGCAGCGGCAGGCTGCGGGCGCTCTCGACAGCTGGTTCGGCCGCTACGCGGGCGTGGCCGAGATCGCCGGCGTCGACACGACGCCGATCAGGGAAATCGCCGCCCATCTCGCGGGCGGCGTGGCGGTCGCGGCGTGATGCCGCGGCGGCTGGTCACGGAGCGGCGGTCTTGGCGGGTCAAGGCGGGGCTAGGCGTGGCGCGGCGCGGCGAGGCGTGGCGGTCAAGACGAGGCACGGCGGGGTACGGCGTGGCCGGGCGTGGCGGTCAAGGCGAGGCGCGGCGAGACATGGCTAGGCCTGGCGTGGCCAGGCGTGGCCGGGTGGTCGAGGTACGTCATGGCTTGGCGTTGCGAGGCTCGGAATGGCGGTCGCGGCTAGCCATGTTGCGGCGCTGCAAGGCAAGGCGAGCCACGGTGAGCCGAGTCAAGACCAGACGGGTGGTCCAGAAATGCTGCATGCCGATCGGCTTGGCCTGGCGAGGTTCGCCACGCCAGGGCAAGCCACCCTTTCCCTTCCCCTGAGCGTCGGAGCACATCGTGGCCCCCATTCCGCCCATAGAAAGCAGCACGGTTCTCGCGATCTGGCGCGCCCGCGAGGCCGAGGCCGCGGCCGACCCGCGCTCTGCTTTCGAGGGCTTCGGCGTCAGTGCCTCGGCGCTGGGCTCCCCTTGCGACCGGCAGGTCTGGCTGACGTTACGCTGGGCCTCGCCGCCGGAGGCGCCCAGCGGGCGTCAGCTCCGCATCTTCGAGCGCGGCGACATCGAGGAAAAGCGCGTGATCGCCGACCTCCGGCGCGCCGGAGTCGAGGTCTCGCGCGAGCAGGAGCGCTTCGCGCTCGCGGGCGGTTGGCTGCGCGGCAAGGTCGACGCAGTTGGCATCGGCCTTCTGGAGGCGCCGAAGGCCGAGCACGTCGTCGAGATCAAGTCGATGAATGCGAGCAGCTGGCGCGCGGTGCAGAAGCACGGACTGAGAGCGAACAGGCCCGAGCACTGGCACCAGCTGCACATCGGCATGGCGGCGCTGGGCATCGCCCGCGGGGCATACGTCGCGACATGCAAGGATGACGAAGCAGTTTACATCGAGCGCATCCAACTCGACGTCGAGGAGGCCAACCGGCAGGAGGCGCGTGTCGAGCGACTGGTCGCCGCGCACGACGCGCCGCTGAAGATCGCCGACAACGCCGAGCGCCCGCCGTGCCGGTTCTGCCGGCATAAGGCGCTCTGCTTCGAGGCGGCGATGCCGCGGCGGCATTGCCGCACCTGCCTGCACTTCGCCTTCGGCCGCGACGGGGCTGGCCATTGCATGCGGTTCGACGAGCCGCGCTCACCGCAGCGCCAGCAGGAGGGCCGTGACTGCCCGGCGCATCTCTACCTGCCGGCGCTGGTGCCGGGCGAGCAGATCGACGCCGACCCCGAGGCTGAGACCGTCACCTACCGCGTACAGAGCGGCGCCATCTGGGTCGATGGCGCCACCGAGGAGACAGCATGACACCATCAGCATTGGGCCGCTGGGTCAGCCGGGCCGAGCGGGGCGAGAGCTTCGTCTATGCCGTCGCCGGCGGCCGCGAGCCGCCGCCGGCGGACGTGATGAAGGCGGCACGGCAGCTCTCCGCCAAGGGCCTGGTGGCGCTCGTGCAGCGCCGCATCTCGCAGAGCCAGATCGCCTACTTCGCCCAGCGGACGTGGAAGACGGACGGCGACCAATGAGCCGGATCAGGCTTCCGGGGCGCCGGCGCAACGCCATCCGCGACATCGCCTTCGGAGGCCAGGGCTTCACTGTCTGCGTCGGCTACGACGACGTCGGGCGACCGCTCGAGGTGTTTGCGGACGGCCAGAGGACCGGTTCGACCATGGCGGCCTTCATCGACGACGCCTGCATCGTGATTTCGATCGCGCTGCAGCACGGCATCGCCCCCGAGGCGCTGGCGCGCTCGCTGTCGACAGTTCCGGTCTGGGAGAACGGGGTTAAGGGCGAGGGCCCGGCGAGCCCGGTGGGCGCCATCCTGGCCGTGCTCGAGCCGGCGCCGGCAATGCCATGGGCGGCGGCATGATCGAGCTGCGCGACTACCAGCGTGCGGCGATCGACGCGCTCTATGCCTGGTTCCGCGCCGGCCGCGGGTCGCCGCTCGTGGTCGCGCCGACCGGCTCGGGCAAGAGCGTGATCCTCGCCGAGTTCGCCCGCAGCGCGGTGATAGCCTATCCCGAGACCCGCATCCTGATCGTCACCCATGTGCGCGAGCTGATCGCGCAGAACCACGCGGCGCTGATCCGGCTCTGGCCCGACGCCCCGGCGGGCATCTACTCGGCCGGGCTCGGCAAGCGCCAGCTCGGCCGTCAGATCCTCGTCGTCGGCGTGCAGTCGGTGGCCCGACGCGCCCGCGACCTCGGGCACGTCGATCTCGCCATCGTCGACGAGGCGCACCTGGTGCCACGCGCAAGCGACACCCAGTACGGGCGGCTGTTCGACGGGCTGCGCGCCACCAACCCGAGCCTGAAGGTGATCGGGCTGACCGCGACGCCCTATCGGCTCGACAGCGGACTGCTGCACGGGGGCGAGAACGCGCTCTTCGACGGCATCGCCTACGACATCCCCATCGGCATGCTGGTCGAGCGCGGCCACCTCGCGCCGCTGGTCTCGAAGCGGCCCGCCGCGGCGTTCGACACTGCGGGGCTGCACCGCCGCATGGGCGAGTTCGTCGAACGCGAGATGATGGACCGCTTCGGAGGCGATGCCACGCGTGCCGCGGTAGCAGAGATCGTCGAGCTCGGCCGCGACCGGCAGTCGTGGATCGCCTTCTGCATCTCGGTCGAGCATGCGCGCGCGGTGCGCGACGAGCTGCGCAGCCATGGCATCACCGCCGAGACTGTGACCGGCGATACGCCGGGTCCCGAGCGCGACCGGCTGCTCAGGGCCTACAGAGCGGGCCAGGTTCGGGCGCTGACCAGCGTCGGGGTGCTGACGACCGGCTTCGACGCACCGGCGACCGACCTTATCGCCATGCTGCGGCCGACCGCCTCGACCGGTCTCTACATCCAGATGGCCGGGCGCGGCATGCGCACCGCCCCGGGCAAGGACGACTGCCTGGTGCTCGACTTCGCCGGCAACGTGATGCGGCACGGACCGGTCGACGCCATCGCGCTGCCCGAGGAGAGGAAGGGCGGCAAGGGTGCCGGCGAGCCGGCAGAGCCGCCGGCCAAGATCTGCCCGGGCTGCGACGCCATCGTGCACATCGGCACACGCGAGTGTCTCGATTGCGGCCACGTCTTCCCGCCGCCCGAGCCGAAGATCGAGGCAACCGCCACTACCGAGGCGATCATGGTACTGACCGCCCGCGACGAGTGGCAGGAGGTGCGGGACGTGGGATACCGCCGCCATCGCAAGCCCGGCGCCACCGACAGCCTGCGCGTCGACTATCTCGTCGGCGACAAGGTGGTCAGCGAATGGGTCTGTGTCGAGCACGCCGGCTATGCCCGCGAGAAGGCCGTCGCCTGGTGGCGTCAGCATTCGGAGGGCTCGCCGCCCGACACCGTCGACGAGGCGCTCGCGCGGATCACCGAACTTCGTCGCCCTGCTGAGGCGGTGCTGGTCCGGGACGGCAAGTACCACCGCATCAAGCGGGTGCGGTTCGCGGACGCCGAGGAGTGTGCAGCGTGACCCCGGAACGCCGGCAGATCGTGACGCCGCCTTACCCTTGCGCCGTCTGCAACCGTGCCGGCGCCGGTTTCGCCTTCAGCGCGCCGGGGACCCGCGAAGCCCCGGCTTTTTTCTGCTCGATGCCCTGCTCGGAGGTCTGGATGGTCGCCCACCGCAGGAAGATCGAGCTCACCCGCGACGAGGCCGCTGCAGCTCTCGCCGGTGGCAAGGTGGCCGGCGCCTGGCTCGACGCGCTCGGTCGCACCGACCTCCGCCAACTGTCTCGCGTCGAATGGGCCGAGTTCTGCGAGCGGCTGACCCGTGGCTACGTCGAGGACCTTCAGAGGCAGGCCGACGCGCAGGTCCCGTTCTGATCATGACTGCCCGGCTCTCTCCCTACGCCCAGGCGGCGGGGCGTCTCCGCGACATGGGCTACCACGCCATGCCGGCCAAGCCCGGCGAGAAGGTGCCGGGCCACTTCGAGGCCGGGCGCTGGTCCCACATGGCACGCTGGCAGGACTGGTGCTCGCGCATGCCGCCGGAGTTCCTGCACGAGCGGTGGGAGAGCTGGCCCGACCCCGGGGTCTGCATCGCCCACGGGGCCGTCGTCGGCGCCGACGTCGACACTGAGCGCGCGGATGTCGCGGCCGCGGTAGTGGCGGCGCTCGGTCCCTCGCCCGTGCGCCGGCGCGGTCAGAAGGGTTGGATGGGATACTACCGCCCCGGCTCCGGCTGCGAGGCGCTCGGGGCGCGGCTGCGCTGGTACCATCCTGATGTCAGCACCGCCAACGCGGACGGCAGACGCAGCTGGCCGCCAATGGTCGAGTTGCTGCTGCACGGCAGCCAGTCGGTGGTGCCGCCGACGATCCACCCGGATACCGGCCAGCCTTACCTCTGGCTGACGCCGGACACGCTCGAGGACATGGCCCTCGGCGATCTCCCCCAGCTGCCCCTCGACCCGGTCGCCCGCCTCGACGCCGAGCTCGGCAGGCTGGGCCTGACCCGCGAGAATCCGAACGGGCGAGCCCGCACCGTGTCCGTTCGTGAGCCAGTCTCGGCCGGTGCGCACGACCTGGAGAAACCGAGGTTCCGCTCGCTCAACGAGCGCGCGCTGGCGGCTCTCGACCGGTGGTTTCCGCAGCTGGGGCTGCCGAAGACCCGCCAGCGTGGCGCCGGATCGTGGGAGGCGGTCGCGGTCTGGCGCCCATCCTCCAGCGGGCGGCCGCTGGAGAAGCGCGGCGCGAACCTGCACGCCTCACCGAGCGGGATCCGCGACTTCGGCGACGGCGAGCCGTACACGGCGATCGACCTGGTGATCGCCGCACGCGGCTGCAGCTTCGAAGGCGCGGTCGAGTGGCTGGAGTCGTTCGCCGACCCCGAGACGCGGCCGGAGATCGATCTGGACGCGATCGCCGCGGCCGCGGAGCGGCGGGCAACGGCCGTCCGAGAGGCCGGCCAGACCGAACTCTCGCCCGAGGAGCCTTGGGCCGCGCCCGTGGACCTCGGCGGCTGGTGCGCAATGCCCACGCACCGACCGCCACGTCCGCGTGCCATCGGCCGGCATCTGGAAATACCCTCGGCGGCGCAGTTCGAGAGCCTGGTGCCGCATATGGAGCAGCCGTTCCCACTCGCGCCCGACAGCTTCGGCGGACTGCTGGGTGAGGTCGCGCAGTACATCGACGAGGCCTCCGTCGCCGCCACCGATGCGGGGGCGCTTGCCCTGGCGCTGCCGGTGCTCGGCGCCATCATGGGCCGCGCCTACCAGTCTCCCAGTCGGCTGCGGACCAACATCTACTCCGTGGCTCTCGGGCCGTCGGGCTCGGGCAAGACCAGCCTCGTCCAGCCTGCCAAGGAGCTCATGCTGATGGCCGGCGTCGCCGGCCTGATCGGCACCGACCGGATCGCCTCCGGCCCGGGCCTGCTGCAGATGCTTGCGGCCGAGCCGAGGCGTGTCAGCTTCCTCGACGAGTTCGGGCACATGCTGCAGCAGATCGGTGCGCCGGGCGCCGGAATCCACGCGCTGCAGATCCTCAGCGAGTTCACCCGTCTGTACTCCTCTGCCAACACCATCCACAAAGGGACGGCCTACGCCACACGCGAGCCCGTCGAGATCGACTGCCCGCACCTCTGCCTGTTCGGAATGACGACGCCCGAGCAGTTCTGGCGCGCCTTCGGCTCGGCCTCGCTCGAGGACGGGTCGATCGCGCGATACCTGCTCTTTCCCATTGGCGAGAGCGGTCTCAAGGATCCGGACGAGCGCTTCCAGGATCGGACCGTCGCCGGCGTCAAGACGGTCCTCGAGGCGATGCACGGCCGCACGCGCGGCAACCTCGGGCGACCCGACACCTACACTGTACCGCTCGACGATGCCGCCGCCGCGCGTTGGGCCTCGCTTCGGACAACCATGCAGGCCTGCGCGCGTTTCGCCGACAGGAACGCGATCCGCGGTGGCGGGCCGATCCTGCTCAGGGTCGCCGAGAACACGATGAAGATCGCGCTGATCTCGGCGGTGGGGCGCAACCCTGTCGCGCCCGTCATCGCGATGGACGATCTCGACAAGGCCGAGTTGCTTGCCCGGTGGTCGGCCAGTGAGATGATCCGCAACATCGCCGGCCATATCGCCGACAACCAGGTCGAGCGCGATGTGAACGAGGTCGAGCGCCGGATTCTGAAGGCGGGACCCGAGGGCATTCTCAAGGGCAAGCTCAAGGACCAGGTCCGCGCCATCCGAAAGCGCGAGTTCGACGACATCGTTGCCTCCCTGGAAGAGTCCGGGCGGATCGCCATCGAGCGGACCAGCTCCTCCACGAAACCCGGCTTCCGGCTGCTCCATTGCGGCTTCGGTGCGGGCGGATAGCCGGGCGGCGCCTCTGGTTTGCCAAGTCTTCGGACCGACGGAGGCCGCAGGCGACGTCAATTGGTGTCACCCATCGGCGATCTCGGAGCTCGGCGCGCTTCTCCGTCTCCGAGCCTTCTGCTATGGCTGCAGCCGGCCGGACCTGATCTCGCGCGCTCGTTGACCCGGCCAATCCCGTGGTCGGTTCGGCGCTGATGGCCAATCCGGTGCTCAGGCGGGGGCTCCTCCGCTTGGTCTGATTTACTTGGCAACGAGCAGGGCGCAAATACCTTCGCACAGCCTTGGGGGGAGGCAATGCGCATTCTTGTTTGTGGGGGCAGAGACTTCGACGACCGGGACTTCCTGCGGGAGGTTCTGGACGAGCTCGCCCGTGAACATGTCATCGACGTCGTGATCCACGGCGATGCCGTCGGCGCCGACCGGATGGCCGGCGAGTGGGCGAGGCTCTCCGGCATCCGGGAGCTGGCCTTTCCTGCCGACTGGGAGAAATACCGCCAGGCTGCCGGGCCGATCCGCAACCAGCAGATGCTGGTCGAAGCCGCGCCCGATCTCGTCGTCGCCTTCCCAGGCGGTCGCGGCACCGCGAACATGATCCGGCAGGCGCGCGCAGCCGGCGTGCCAGTGCACGAGCACGGGCCAGGGGTCGAGGCCGGAGTACGATGAACGCTGCCCTGCTGCGACTGTCGGTCCGGCACCCGGACTGTCCCGGCGTCCGCCTCTGGCTCTGCGCCGACGGCACGGAGGTCGCGGCATTCCCCGGTGATCAGAGTTTCACCGGCCGCTGCGTCATGGTGTACGAGCGCGCTGACTGGGACAAGGGTTCGTTCTTCGGCTATCCGACCCGCCCCGGTGGCGACGATCGCATGCGGACCGCCGCGCGCGAGTTCATCACGCACAACGGCTGCGCGCCCCGGTCGGCAGAGGAAGAGGATGACGGAGATCAGAGCCTTGATCCCTCCGACCTCGATCCCGAGGAGGCGGAGCTGCTCGCGCTCATCGAGGAAGCGAAGGCCGGCGCCGGGCCGGTGGAAGAGCAGGACGATGACAAAGACGGGCGGATCGTCGACCATTCCGAGCTGGCGCCCGGCGAGCGCGTCCTCGCGGCCAACCGCCAGCTCATAGCGATGAAGGCGGCGTGGGCGGCAATGGACCACGTCAATCCGCTGGCCGAGACCCGCTGGGTCCGGATCATGTGCGACTACAGCGCCGACCCGTTGTGGGCCAGGGGCGGCGGAAACTGCGACCTCGAGAACCTTCCGGCATCGCCCGGCCTGATCGACCGTCTCCGGGCCTGGGCTCGGCTCTACGAGAGCAAGGACTGTTCGATCGGCGTGCTGGATTGGCCGCACCGTCTGCAGTTCTCCGAGGAGGGCCTTGCGATCGCCGAGGCGGTGAAGGCCGAGCTGCCCGACTGGACGGTCGTCTACCACGACGAGGAGATGTGCGAGGAGACCGTGTGGACCGACGACACGCCGCGATCCGTCTTCGAGTACGAGATCTGCGGCAACTCCCGGGAGACCCGCGCGGCGAGGTTCTCGGCGATCGCCAGGGAGGCCGGTCTGGTGGCCGGCGAGACTCTCCTGCGCGAAGGCGACGTCGTCGGCACGTTCCAGGAGATCCTGAACGTGCAACATGGCCGAGTGTGGGTTTCCGTCAGGACCGCCGAGCCGGTCGTCCGGGACGGCCGCACCTACGGACACAGCCGACACTTCTACGGCGACTGGCGGAAGGCCTGAGCCGCCGGCGTCGAACTTGGCTCGCCGCGATCCGTTGCTTCACGGCAGCCAAGAGCCTCCAGGGCTGGCCGCAGTCCGACGGCGGCGGCACGGACCGTGCTCGCTCCGATTTTCTGCCTCCGATTTTCTTCCGTTCCGATTTTCTCACGCTCGGCGAAGCTCCGACTTTCCGACGCCATCCCGACTTTCTCACCTCATAAAATCAGTGAGATAGAGAGATAATCGGAAAAATCGGAAAATCGTATCAGCTATCTCGAAAGGGAGGTTGGAGGGGTTCAGAGTGGCGTTTAGACACTAGGCTCCGATTTTCCGATTTTCTGGCTCGACTTCCGGGGCCACCGTCCGCGTCCGGGCGAGGCGTGCCTTGTCGCGCCCCGCGCCTCGCGCTATGGTTGTGCTGCCCAGACCTCCACCGCCGCCTGACGCAAGGGCGGCGATGCAATCACTTCGAGCCTACCGCAACCCGCGGCGCGCTATCTCGATCGAGGCGCTCCTCGTCTGGACCTTCCGCGCCCAGCGCGCCGAGCTCGAAGCGCCACGCGACTATGATCGCGATCGGCCCGCCGTCGGCACCGAATGGATCATCTTCCAGCGTGGCGCCGTCCTCGGCTGCACCGTCGACTGCTCGCGCCGGGTACTCCCGGATCGGGTGCACGACGACGCCGAGACCGTGGCGGCCGTGGTCTCCGGCGCCCTCGATTGGCAGATGGCGACACGGGTAGCCGAGCTGGCTCGGGCCGGCCGGCGTCCCACGGTGGTCACCGGCCCCGTTCGCTGCATGGCCTCCGAGTGGAACGAGAACCAGCACGGCCGCTGGCCGGCGGTCGCGCCGGCGCTGCCCGCAAGGTTTCCCGGCGGCGTGTGGCGCCCGGCGATGAAGGACCGCAAGGGCCGGGAGCGCTACGAGGGCTACTGCACCCCCGTCACCTACGACCCGACGCCGCAGCAGGTGGCCGCCTCGCGCCGTGACTACCTGGCCTGGTGGGCCGCGATCCATGAGGTCCGCGAGCGCCTGTTCGCCGCCCCGGTCCTGCGCGACCACGAACTCAACGCCGTGATGCCGCCGGCGTCTCCCACCTCCGAAGGTCAGGGCTAGTAGCCCGGCGGTCCGTGTGTCGGCTTGTGCGGCAGGAGCGGACCTCCGTCCCCGTCCGGACTTTCCCGGAAGGTTCTACGCCTATGAGGCTTTCGCCAACGCAACACGCGGCGATGGCCACCCTCACTCGGCTAGCAGCGGTCGAGCCATCAGGATGACGCCGCCGAGGACGAGGGCGGCACCGGAGAGCCGGGCGAGGTTCGGCCCGCCGGGCATGAGCTTCTGGGCCAACACGAAGATGGCGATGCCAGCAACCCAGACCAGGTTCATAACGCCGCCGACAAAGAGCAGCAGCATCAGCACCCAGCAGCAGCCGACACAATAGGCGCCGTGCTCGAGCCCCATGCGGAACGCACCCCCTCGACCTGGCCGCATGTGGCGCGGAATCCATTCGAGCGGCGACCGGCAGTGGGTCAGGCAACGGTTCTTCAGCGGCGTGAACTCGTAGAGCCCCGCCGCGACGAATATTCCGCCTGCCAGCAGCGTGCTGGTGGCCGCCATCTGCTTGGACACCAGGCCGGCGTGCGCCAGCAGCGTCTGCACCGCCGCCGCAACCACCGCGAACAGGCTCCATATCGCCAGGTAGCCGAAGACGAAGGCCGCGGTCCTCCCGCCGATCGCGCGCTCCGCGCGCTTGCGCTCCAACGCCGAGAACAGCAGGATGGTCGGCGACGCGCTCGGCAGCATCATGCCGACCATCATCACCGCCCACATCAGCGCAAGCAGCGCGAACCCTACCTTCGCATCGGCAAGCGCCGTCGCGTCGGGACGCATCGCTGGGCCGGCCATGCCCGACATGCCGTCACTGGCCGGCATATCCATCATCCCGTCCGTCAGCTCGCCAGCCATCTCGCTCATTCCGGGCATCTGCGCGGCGAGATGAGCGAGATACAGCCAGGCCAGCAGGCAGATCGCCGCAAGGCTCACGGCAACGACACGCCGATCGCGCGTCAGCACATGCTCAAGCGCAGTGCCGGGCAACTTCTGGCCTCAGTGAATGACGCCGTTTGGGCCCATATGCAGCATGCAGAAGTGGGCGTGACGACCGGTCCAGTCGTTCTCGATCGGGCCGGTGGATCTCGACGTGCTGCTGGCGAACTCGGCCTCGATGTATTCGAAGCCATGCGGCAGCACGATCTTGGCGCGATGTTCCTCTCCGGTGACGGGGTTTCGGATCGGCTCGACCTTGCTTTCGGCAATTCCTGAGACCGAGAAATGCCCGGTGCGCGCCTCCTGATCGGCCTCGAACTCGATCGGCTTGAAGACTGGCTCGTGGAAGGTCGAAACCATCGCCGCCACGACGCTGAAGATCGTGGCGAAGGGCTCTGTCTCCTGGCCCCCCAGTATTTTCAGGAGTGCCTCGCGCTGCTCGGGGCTCGCCCGCTCGTCAATCACTGCGAGGCCCTCGCCATTACCCTCGTGGATCGCGCCCGGCCAAGCAAAGACCGCAACAGCCTTCAGACCGTCGAGCGTCACGTCAGCGAAATGCCCCTTGTCGATGCGCAGCCCCACGACTGCGCGGCAATTGCCGCGTGTGGGCAGCGCGTTGAATTGACAGGGGCACCCCCAATCGCAGTTGCACGTGCTGATTTGAGGTCCGCTAATCATCCAGTCGACGTGGCTCATTGCCCCCTCCGGGTTGCGGCATGGCAACACGATACACGAGAAAAGAAGTATGGGCGACATGCGATACGCAAGCGAACGACCGCAGACTTTCCACAACCAGAGCGAGAAAGTGGGTTGACTTCTTTCGAGGCATGGTTGACAAACAACCCTGCGACGCATTGCGCCCGGCGGCTGAAAGGCTTCCGGGCGCTTCGCTTTTCGGAGGTCTCCCTTGCCCGACCCAGGTCCGCCGCGGACCGCCGCTGCGGCTAACCCATTGATTGTACGGTTCCTTTCCAGTACGGAACGTATGCGGGAGCGCTCAGCGCGCCAGTTCGCTAGCGACAGCCGCGAATTTTTGGGAAGCCACCCGGCATCCGGAATCCAGCGGCTCGCCTGATATCGACAACAAAACAAAGACTTCTCCCCTTCCGGGGGTGGCTTCCGCTGGACCCCTGAAGGAGTCCACCGGACCCAGTGGAATCCAGCGACGGAAGCCACTCCCGGAATCCACCGCCCCTTCCGCCCAAGGTGCCGACCATGACCCTGAGCTTCGCTCCGGAGCGCATCGAGACGTGGCCGCTCGAGCGCCTGAAGCCCTATGCCCGGAACGCGAAGACCCACGGGTCGGACCAGGTCGCGAAGATCGCTGCGTCGATGGCGAAGTTCGGCTGGACGAACCCCGTGCTGGTCGGGAGCGACGGCGAGGTGATCGCCGGCCACGGCCGCATCCTCGCCGCTGCGGAGCTCGGCCTGACCGAGGCGCCGGTGATCGTGCTCGACCACATGACCGAGGAAGAGCGGCAGGCGTACCGCATCAGCGACAACAAGCTGGCCGAGTCCCCCTGGGATGAGGCGCTGCTTGCCGCCGAGCTGCAGGCGCTGGCGGCCGACGACTTCGACCTGTCGCTGACCGGCTTCTCCGACGCCGAGCTCGACCAGCTGCTCGCCCTCGACGTCGGCGGCGGCGAGACGACGGATGGGCCGAGCGTGCCGCCGGTGGTCATCCCCGAGCCGCCGCGCAACCCGGCGTCGCGCACGGGCGATCTCTGGATCCTCGGCGACCACCGGCTGCTCTGCGGGGACTCGACCAGCC
>ERZ500977.34-NODE-34-length-37525-cov-8.130531_pt1 | contig 37525 bp, 30 predicted proteins | sample MGYA00248863_ERZ500977 | MGnify/ENA primary metagenome ERZ500977 (study PRJEB25958, sample SAMN03398581) | human skin metagenome | study: EMG produced TPA metagenomics assembly of the Human Skin Microbiome Metagenome (human skin metagenome) data set.
GACCGACGGCCATTCGTCTACACCCGGATTCTCCACCACCTTGACGGACGTGACCAGTGGATCGAGCGACCGGAACTTCGCGCGATTGCCCAGCACGAGACGCGCGGACACATGCCCTCGGATCTGGGCCGCTATCTGTTTGCTGCCGTGTTCGGGACCGTCCGTGGTTACAGCCCGAAGGCTGCTGAATTTCCCTTGGTGATCAGCCCAGATCACCGCAACTGGCACAGCGGTGTCTTCAACGACCGCTTCCGGGTTCAGCTGGCGGACGAGGCATCGACCACGGTCACGAGCCACATCTCGAAAGATGGCCACTACTTCATCCATCCCGATCCGATCCAGTGCCGCAGCCTGACCGTTCGCGAGGCGGCCCGCCTGCAGACCTTCCCCGACGACTACCTATTTCTCGGCAACCGCACACAGCAGTATGTCCAGGTCGGAAACGCCGTGCCGCCGTTTCTTGCAAGGAAGATCGCTGCGCTAGTGCTATCTACGCTGAAACGGTGAAAACCACCCATATGTAGTGACGGGCTCCAGGCCAGAATTTGCGACAACGCCGATGTCAGGCATCATGATTATCGCAGCTCTTGGATTGAACCCCGCGGAACAGGGAATTCAGCGGATCGAACCTTCGCCCACGTGTCCGCACGCTTCCCTACCTCCGAAATCTGCTGGCCCGGAGCGATCCTGTTGAACTCGGCGTTCACGACAACGGCCCAGTCCCAGAGCAGGTCCCGCAGACCAGCTGAAATCCCTTGCCGCATCCAGATCTGCTCGAGGTCGAGCTTGTCGCCAAGTCGGTCAGCGGCCACCGAAACGACGTACGTGGCGATGTTCACCCATCCTTGGCGGAACACCTCCTTCGCCTCCTTCGTCTTGATCATGCTTTCAATTGCCTTGAACAGAATGACCTTGGCGATCATCGCCCGATACCAGCGGGCATCGAGTGGGCTGGGCACAATGGTCGGATCGTCATCGAGAGCAGCCATGAAGGCCGCGAAGTTCTTCTCGCCAGCCATGGCGACCTGGTTCGGCTTGCAGCGCCACGCTTCATGGTACTTGGCGATGTCGTTCTTGGTCAGCTTGCGTTTCGGCGGGATCATCTCCTTCAGGTTTCGCCTTTTGGCCGGCGTGGTGCCTTCTCTCAGAAGCATGACGTTGTAGGCGCCAGCTGCGCGCTCGTAGAACCATCGCGTTGCACCGTCAGGGCACCACGTGTCGTTCGCGAGTTTCTCAAGCTCTCGATGGAACGGGCGGTTTGCCGACAGGTCGGACATTTTCACCGCGTTCTGACTGTTCGCATAGCGGGACACGTTGCTGATCAGTCTCTCGCGCGCTTCGTCCTGCGATCCCTTGAGGATGATGATCTTGGCCGGGACCATGACGTGGCTCAGATCGATGGTGCGATCATCGCGGGATGAGAAGTAGATGGTCGAGGTCGTCTGGCCGCCGTTCACGATCTGCAGACCCTTCAGGAAGGACAGGCCCAGATTCCCGTCCTCAGTCCGCTCGAAGGCCGCTTCGTCGCAGACAAGCACGAGGCCATTGTTGAAGGCGAGGAAGTGCTCCGGTTCCTTTCGCAGCGTTTCGACGATGCCCTTGTTGACCGCGCGCTTGTTCCCCAGAAAGGTGCGGATATTGGCTTCGAGCAGGGTCGTCCCGTAGCGCAGATAGAGATCCCGGATGAGCTGCCCGGGAATGGCAGTAAGGGCATACTCGTAGTCAGCATCAGGGTCTGGGACATGTACGCAGGGAAGCGCCCGACCGATCGACTGGACGAAACTCACGGCCAGCTCGTCTCGCGGTTTGCCCTCGGTGTGGCGGAACAGCCTCTCCATATCCATGGCCTCGACGGCCACCATCTTCTGGTGAACCTCTTTGTTCGAGAACCGCTTGGTCTTGGTCTTGCCATCGGTGATCACGAACACACGAAGTCGGTCGATGTCGCCCCAGCGAGAACGAATGGTCGCAACCAGATCCCTGACCGGATGCGTCGGATCGATCCTTGCATCGAGGTTGCCGCTTGCCGCTCGAAACAGAAAGCGAACGCCTTCGCTTGCGGTTGCGGTCGCATCCGAGTCCCTGAGATCGTTCAGTTCTTCGGTCCCGAAATAGTGGGTCACGAAGAGGTCGAGAGCCGTTTCATCGGAGCTGAGCGCATAGCCCGTAATGCGGAGTTTCGCGTTGCCGACCTTGCCGCTCCAGTGACAAACGGTTGGTGCCTCGCAGATCCCGGTTTCTGCGACATGCTCCATGACCATTTCCGCAAAGACGAGCTCATCCGAAGGAAAGGGGCCTTCGCCGGCCTCTACGCGCTCGGCGATGATTGTCTGCAGATCGGAACGAAAGTTGCGGTGAAAATCATCGAGGCTCATGTCAATCCAGTCCAAATTCGTTGATCAACTCCGAAAGTCCGATCGAGGGAACTTCGAGCGCGTCGAGGTCGAGCACATAGGCAGCTGAGCGGATGGCAGCTGGAAGCGCCGCGCGCGTGAGACGCGGCATGTCACCTTCCGCGCGGAACGCCCTTGCGTCCTTCAATGTCAGTGTGCGCCCGTAGAGCGCTGCATGCTCGTCGAGGTACCCCATCACCATGAGCAGTGCTTCGAACCCGCGTTGCACTCCGACCAGTCCGAACCTCTTTCGAAGTTCAGTCACAAGACTGACGAGCGAGATCCCATCGGTGGTTTCCTCGAAGCGGAAGGCGCACAGGAAGATCGGCGCCCGGTCACCATCCAGCTGTTCGATGCTGTTGATCCGCGCGAGGAAACTGCCGGTGCGGATCGTGCTCTTCACCTCTACAGCGCCCCCCCGAACGTGGAAGTCCTGCGCCGCTCGCAACGGTCCCTGCCAGCAGTCGAGAGCACCCGCCCCAAGGGAAGTGTCCGCCAGCAATCTGAGCATCCAAAGCTCGCCGAGCAGGCCGATCTGCGCGTCGGACGAAAGAGGGCGGTGTGATCGGGCCATGAAAGCCTGCCACTCCCTGACCCGCTCGAGGAACGCCTCCATAACGTCGCGGCCCGCGCCGTTGGCTGCAGTCTCCAGCGCTCTCAAGACATCCACGACCATGATGGCGAAGATGTCGGGTGAGCCCTCTGGCCGCCTGACGAGAGCAATCGCCGTCTTGCCTGCGAATACGGTCTGCCCCTCGATGCAGGCGACGTCGAAGCCCTTGCCTTCAGGAAGCCTTGCTGGGTTCACCGGCCAAGATCCCGGAAAGGAGACGATCAGCGCCTCCCGCCCGAGTGGAAACTGACAACCCGCCTCAACCGAGACCGCGCCCATATCGGTGAGATGTACAAACCGCCAGTCTTCCGCCGCTTCCTGTCGCGCGAGCGCTCGCCAGGCACGAGCAATCCCCTCTTCAGTCCACCCAGTCATTGAGGCCCCCCCACAGTACGCTGTTGGCAATGTACCTCGAGTTGGAGACCCTTCTCTCGGAAGTGCTTGACGGAAAACTGATTGCCCAGGCCACGACGGGATCGGCATCCTTCAGTTCATCGACACCCGCACCCTCGGGATCGAGCAGATAGAGCATGAGAAGGCCTCGTTCCCGACGAGTCGGAATGCCCGCTTCGGCGACGCCTTCCCCGAGTACGTGACGGATCTGTGGGCCTCTCGGTTCGGACGGCGGCTCCTTGCCTTCGTTTCGATCCGTGTCGTTGCGCCAGGTCTTCTGGCTGAGTTCGAGCGCTGCCTTCCATTCCGCCTCGGTCAGATCGATGGCCTGATCGCGAGGCGAGATCAGCGTCTTGATCGAGTATCGATCGGTATGTTCGGTGGTGCGCTTGCGCTGGAGCATGTTGACCGAGCAACCGCCTACTTTGCGGTGCTTGTCGTCCGGACCGCTGTCCTTCCCGATCAGCGCGACGGTCCAGCTCGTGAGCTCGCGATCCTTGTTCATTTCCTCGATGAAGTCCGCAATCAGCGGACTCATGATCCTGAAGCTGGCGGAGTGGGTCCTGTAGTCCCGCAGAAACGAGATGACGTTCAGGGCTGACACATTCCGCCAGAGGTGACCGTTCCACTTCTGACCTTGTGGAACGAAATGCTGATCGTTCAGATCCGTCGATGGACCGAGTGCGCTGATGAACCGATCCGTGGCATTGAAGTTTGCAGTGATGTCCTCCTTGCGGTTGGGAAACACGATGGTCTGCAAAAGGTCGCCCGAGTAGGTCAGCTGCATCGCGCGAGCGTTTCTCATCTTGGCCCGAGAGGTCACCGTCAGCACGGAATGCGATTTCACCCGCAGACCGAACTGTTTTGGCGTAGCGCCGGCCGCGACCATGTTGTCAAACTCCTGGCGGAGCTCTTCTGCGGCATCGGCGATGTGGCCGAACCACTCCACCATTTCCTGCGATGTGTAGAGGCGGCAGACATCGAGGTAGCCGTCGCGATAGCCGAACCATCGCCCCATCTGCATTAGCGTGTCGTACATGCGTGCGGTTCGAAGGAAGTAGCTCGTGCAGAGACCCTCGAGCGTCAGACCACGCGCCAGCTTGTCGCCGCCGATGGCAATCACCTTAAGGCCGGTGCCATCATTTTCGGCGTAGTCGAGTGCGTCCTTGGCCGTGCCGTTGATCTCGCGGACGCGAATGTCGGACAGTACGTCGGGGAGGACGGCACGAATGTCGGCCCACGAGAAGTCCTCCAGCGTTTCACCCTCGACGAGGGCGGAACGGATCCCCTGCATCCCTGGCAGAAAGGTTTCCTGATACTCCGTGCGCATGGACGCCTCGAGGTTCTCGAGCTCGATGCCGCGGGTGTAGCGGCCCTTCAGATCTCGCACGTACTCTGCGACCTGGTTGACGACGGCGTTCTGCACCGAGGTGAAGCGGGTAACGTGGATGAGCATCGAGGAGTGTTTGCTGCCCTGTCCGCGCAGCTTCCTCACGGCACAGGCATAGACGAAGGAGCGGATCGCTTCTGCAAGCGAGTCCGGCACACGGTCATCCCCCTGCCATCGCGGCCGGTAGCCGTTCTTGTGTCGTGGCGGCATCCACGGCTGGAACTCATCGTCCAAAAGCGGGCGCACCAGAGGCAGGTCTTCCGGCGTGCTGGAAGCTGATCCGAAGACACGACCCGGTCCGACATAATTCGATGGCGCCGCAAGGCTGGTGATGAAGGCTGCGGGGAAGAGATCCGGTCCGTGCTCCTGAGTCTCCCCACGGTCATGAATGAAGATGTTCGCAAAGGGTGTCGCCGTGTAGCCGACATAAGCCTTCCGCGAGAAATGGTGGAGGATCGACCGGATCAACCTGTTGATCGTCTTGGGCTCGTGTTCGAGATCCGGGTTGCCGAACTCGTCCACGACATCTTCACCGGTGTCGACAGATCCGTGATCGGACTCGTCGTCGATCACCATGAGAGGCAGGTTGGTGACGAGTTTGCGACCTGTTTCGGGGTCGACGTGATTGGCCACACGGTTGCGGATCCAGTGCAGCAGGCGCTCCAGCACCGTCTTGTTCTTCTTGACGACGAACAACCACGGTCGCTGTTCCGGGCTGATGTTCATCTTCGCGGCAACGGCCGTGTTGAAGTCGCCCTTGTCGCTCCGATTCGTTGCAGCATTGGGACGGACCGACATGTCCTTGTCGATCAGTCCGACCCCCACTGCTGGGAGCTCGTCAGCATCCGCGATGGTGGCAAAACCGAGAAACCCCTCGTCCAGGCGGATCTGGGTCTGTGCTCTGAGGTTGTTGTGCAGGCCGGCGAGCACGATGATGATCTTGTATCCAGCGTCGGCGGCCTTGCAGATCAGTCCGGTATAATTGCCTGTCTTCCCCGACTGAACGTGGCCAACGACCAGTCCGCGACGATCCCAGGCGCCTTCCCGGGTCGGGTCCTCGAGCTGTGAGAGGACTTCGTCAGTGGCGACGTCGAGCGCGTCGAGGGCTGTCCAGGGGATGCGCGCTTCCATGTACTCCGAGTAGCGCTGCCAATAGGTCCAGCCCTTCTTTCTTTCTGCATCCAGCCAGGCAACATGGTCCTCACCGCTCGACAGGGTGGCGTTCTCGCCCACCGTGCGGCTTGACCGGCGGATCAGTTCGTCAACGAGCGCGTCCCGATCAACAAGGGCGAAATCGTCCTCCATCATGATCGACAGCTTGGTCAGCTCCTTCTCGATCATTTCCGGAGTGACAGGGCTCTGAGCGCGTTCCGCAGCAAGGCGGAGCATGTTCTGGGCCATGGAAAGGATTAAATCGAAGGCCTTCTGGTTTGAAATCGTCATTGCGTGTCTTTCGCTGCAAGGGCTGCAACCAGGCCGAGGTGCCGGTCGAATGGGGGCGTGCGACCGAGCCGCTCGCGCGCCTCGGTCGGGCTGAGCCCGCGGAACTTCACCAGTGCTTCAAACATCGAGGACAGGGTCTCCATCACCTCGTTGTCAGCCGCTCCGGCGAAACCAGTTCTCGGCGTCTCCTTGTCTTCCGCCGTATCCAGCCAGATACGCTGCACGGGCACTGTCTCCTCGATCAGCCTCAGAAGAGCGAGGATGTCGGGCTTGAGTGGCCCGGCGCGATCGAGGATCGAGGCGACAAGATCATGGTCACGAGCGATCCGGTAAGACGTTCCTTGTGCCGAGCGCCGCACTTGCCAGGCTTCGGCGACTGCGTTCGGGCGCGTGCCTGAGGCCGGGGTCACGTGTCCCCGGTGGGCGAAGACCCGCCGCGCCGTGTCGCGTGTTTCTGTTGCGAGACGATGAAGCTGGGATCGCAGGCGCACCGGGGGGCTGGCCGTTGATTTCAGGACATTGATCTTCCAATCGGCATCCGCGCTGTTCGGTATGTCGAGCCGGATACGAGCGAGCCTGTGAGCTTCATCGCGCGGCCATGGCTTGCCGCCATCGCCGAGGCCAAGCCAACCCCCAGCGAGAAGGAGACGCTTGTTGCGGTAGACGTAGAAGCCCTCCTGCTGCGTCCATCCTCCGGGCCCCGCCGCCGCTTCCTGTTCGGCAGGCTTGAGCATGTCGCGATGCGGAAGGACGTGGCATTGCCCGATCACACCGGTGGTGTGGAGGATCCGATACTCGGGGCTTTCGAGCGCCTTGCCGGGATGACCGACGAGGTACGGGTCCCAAGGCTTCAATCCTCTGCCATTCAGCGCCAAGCGCAGCATTGGCATTTGGCCATCAAGGAGCCGATGAAAGGTCATCGCAAGATGCGCCTCCACGCGATCCGCGAGCTCGATCATGTCGGTGGCCGCGAAGCCATCGGTCACGATACGGTCCAGTTTCTCCCAGAGAACGACGGTGCCGTGGGCCATCTGGTCCAGCGGCTCAAGCAGATGCTCTGATCCCGGCGCCGGCCCTTCGAAGAGCGGCCACTCGGTGCCTGGTTCCTGACCGATGAGATCGAGGTCCCAGCGCAAGCAGACGACCGGTCCCCCTTCCTTCCGACTGGCGACGGTCAGGCGACGAGCCTGAGAGAAGCTGGCCGTCTTCAGGCCCAGCCCGAAGCGCCCAAGGTCAGTGGCGGCGCGTTCAGTCCTCGGATCGCGAGCGCCAAGGCGCATGCCGGCCTCCAGAGCCGCGTCGTCCATGCCGTCACCGTCATCGACGATTCTTACCCAGCTTTCTGGACCGGCCCACTCAAGATGAACGGCGACGTCGCGTGCATTTGCAGCGATGGAATTGTCGACCAGATCGGCAAGTGCGGTGGGAGGCGAGTAGCCGAGCCCGCGCAAAGATTCGAGCATCGAACCGGCATGCGGGGGGGCATTTCGCACGGTCATTGGCATTGCCCCCTATCGGAGTCTACTAGACCGAGGCGGCTCAGTTTGCCAATTACTGCATTCCGGCTGGTTCCCCCTAGTTCCTGCGCAATCTCACTTGCGCTCATACCGGCTGCCCAGAGTTCTTTGAGGCGATCTATCCGACTTTCGGACCAAGACGTCAGTGTTTGACTCTTTTCTACAGGTTCCGCTGGGCTGTGCTGCTCTCGCTCGGCCGAAGAGGAAGCTTTTGACCCGCGGCTGCTGTCGTAGCCCAGCAACTCCTGGAGCCGACGCTTGCGCCCCGGATGGGAAAGGCGATCAAGGCCCTTCGCTTCGATCTGGCGAATGCGCTCGCGCGTCACGCCGTAGATCTGACCAATTTCCTCGAGGGTCATGTCAGAATCGCGCCCTATACCAAAGCGCATCCGGATCACATCAGCCTGACGTTCCGGCAGATCAGCCAGTGCGTCTGTCACGATCCTTTCGGTTTCTGCCTGGTCGAAGACATCCACTTCTGGAGGTTCGGGCAGCAGGTTGTCCCAGTCGTCAAGGCTTGCGGGATATTCGGCTTCACGCGGGATGCCGCGGAACTGTCTGACCTCGTCGATTGTCCATTCCAGATCTTCGGCGAGCTCGAGGTCGGAGACAGCGCCACCGACCCGAACGTCCAGCCTCTCGAGGGCGCGATTAAGCTTGGTGATCTTCTCGTTACGATGCACGGGGATGCGGATCGCCGCGCCTTCATCAGCGCGCCATCGCATGATGGCCTGTCTCATCCAGTAAGTGGCGTAGATGAGGAAGCGATAACCACGTTCGGGATCAAATCGCCTTGTGGAACGCTGCAGACCCATGAACGCCACTTGGAAGACGTCCTCTGGATCCTCGCCTTCCTCCACGTTCCGCGAGGCAAACCGCCGCACGTAAGGCAGGTGCTCGCGGATAAGGTGTTCGGTAGCGGATTCGGAGATCAGGATTTCGGCTTCCAGCTCACTGGCCTCGGCTTGGCACGCTGGGAACTGCTCCAGTCTGCGGACCAACTCCTTGTGGAATGCGAGAGAGAGTTCCAATGCCTCGAGCGCAGCAAGTGCCTCTCTTCGTCGTTTGCCGTCCATTACCCGGCCAGTAGTGTGCCACGACCTCAGGGCGTCCGCGGCGGCCATTACTTCGGACGTCTCCGCATGGCCCGGTCGCGAGGGAATAATGGTTCTCAGGGAAACCGAGCCGGGGTCTCGCGAACCGTCGCGGATGCGGTCCATGACGTCGAGGATCGTTTCGACGGCGGTCTCGGAGGCTAGGATGCCCAGCTGGAGTTCCTGCTTGGCCCGCATCATTGGCTCCAGCAACTGCAGCTCTTCTGATTTGTCCATGACGAAGCGCTGTGTGCCGGGAAGCCGCGTCCGACGCGTAAGGGCTGCCTCTATCGCGTCAGCAAGGTCATCGGACGATGTGTCCGAGACGGCGTCCCAGAGGTCGGCATCATGCCCCGTCGCTTGAGCGGGATCGAAGCCAGCTGCTTCCAGGTTGCGCTGGAGATTGATGCGCAGTTCCTCGAGATCACCATTCCCTTCGCAATGGGCGACCAGGCGGTCGATATCGTCGAGGGAGCACCGACCCTTTGCCAGAATCTCCTCTGCCCAGGTGAAGCAGAGATCTGGGTCGATCGACATCCGCGTGCCGGTCTGGACGACCGCTCGTTTGACCGATTGTCGGCCGCGGTTGCGGACCTGCAGGAAGTCACTCTCTGCACCGTGATCGGCGGCCGCAGCGGCACTGGAGCCGATGCCCTCTCCGGAAATTGGTGCTTGTGAAAGGTCGAGATCCCAATCCCCGTCCTCGTCATCCGAAACCACGGGTGACGAACTGACGAGCGCAACGAATGTCCCCGATGCCGTATCGCCCGCGTACTGATCGAAGAATTCCTCTGGTTCTGCCTCAGCTTCGAAATTCAGCAGGTCATCCAGGTCGTCAACCCTATCGGCTGGCTCAGTCTCCTGAATTCCCGCGAAACGGTGCTCCCGAACTGCATTGTGCCCGGCAACGACAGAGTCGACCACGAGTGAAACCTCGCGCTCGCTAACCGTCTCCGTCTCCGTCTCCGTCTCCGTCTCCGTCTCCGTTTCCGGCGACCCCGCAACAAGCGAAGACAGAAGCTGCGCGGTGAGACCGTGACCTTCGGCAAATGCCACATCAGCAGGCGTCTGTCGGTCGTGGTTCAGTACGCCGGGGTCAGCACCCGACCGAATGAAGAGATCGCAAACGGCAAGATTGCCCATGCGCGCAGCAAGGTGGAGCGGCGTATCTCCCTTAGGGTCGGCCGCGTGGAGGCGGGAGGATGCCGCAAAATCGGCAAGCCGCTCGAGCTTCCCTTCGGCGATCAGCCGGATCTCGAAAGGGCCAAGAACATGGCTCTCCGGTTCGCTCGTCGCCTCGTCGCGACTGCCGAAGATGCGGGACAGTCTATCCATGATCTTCATGAATGACCTCCCTGTTGAGAAGTATGATCTGCTGGTCTTGTGGCTTCCTCGCGCTGGGATCAGTATCGAGTCCGAGACGTCTCAGCGCGTAGTACAACAGCGCACGTCGGACCTTGATCTTCGCCTTGCCGCCACGCATCCCGTAGTCGAGCGCGATGACCTTTGCCTGAGTTTCCGACAGGGCGGGGTGGGGCCCGACCTCCAGCGTGACCTCGGAATGCCAGTCGCGATCATCGTCGGCTGACGCTTCGCTCTCACGCGATCCTCGAATCTCCAGCACCCGCGAGAGCAGGAAGTCCTTGAAGCAGTCATCGGTCAGGCAGAGCGCCCGGGTGTGCCAGCGGAACCCGTCGAACGCGATGGCGTGAGGCGCGATCCAGCGCCAGCGCGGCTCGGGGCTAGACAGGGACTGGTACTTCACCTCGATCGCCTCGGACCGGCGGATGGCGCCGACAACCGAGCGAAGTGTCACCGGCTCAACGCCGCGAACCGGCGTCGGGGCGGATGCGTAGGGTGGCAGGTCAGGGATCCAGCAATCTTCGCGCTCCAGCACATCGTCGGCAACCAAGCGAATTTGGGCGAGGTAGTGCGCTGCGTCCGGCGGGCGGAACTTGCAGTCGAAGTCTGGGCCGCGGACGTAGGTCCGCGCGCTCTTGTCGTAGACCATGTTGTCCGGTGCCAGCGCGATGTAGCGGTTCAGGTCCGAGGATGCCTGGTTCACCGAGACGCCGAACTGCTGCATCACGTCGATACGATTGACGTGTCCCTCCCAGAACAGACGGAACTCGATGAACTCGAGGCGCTGCTCAATCCCCCAGCGAAGTTCGGCCTTGTCCCGGTCCACGTTGCGCTCCCGCCCAGACCTGCGCGCACGCGAACTGTGCGCGCCCAATTTCTGGGCTTTCTTGGACCGTAGCCGTGAGGGATTGCGCAATCAATCGAAAAGGGGCGCGTCGGGGCGCGATTATCCCAAGGATTGCCTGAGGTTCTGCGCCACCGCATCGGCAGCCATCCGCACCGGCTCGGCCGCCAGATGGGCGTAGCGCGCCGTGGTCTGGACCTGCGTGTGGCCAAGGAGCTTGCCGATCATCGGCAGTCCCTGACCCGAGGCGACGGCGGTCGACGCGAAGGTGTGGCGCAGGTCGTGGATGCGGACGTCCTTGACGCCGGCGCGGGCACGGACGCGCTGCCAGAAGGGCTGCAGATCGCTGAGGCGCTTGCCCGGCGGGTGCCGGTGATGACCCACGGGTTCCCGTCGATGCGCTGGGCGTCGCGCAGTAGTTCGACGGCGGGCTGTCCGAGATGCACGACCTTGGCGCCGGACTTGGAATCCGGCAGGCGTAGGACGCGCTCGGCCAGATCGACGTATGCCCACTTCAACGTCATGATCTCGTTCAGCCGACACCCGGTCAGGATCAGCAGACGGGCGGCGAGGATTGCCGATGGCAGTTCGATCCGCTCCGCCTCCATCTCGCGCAGCACCTCGCCGATCGGGCGCAGTTCCGCCGCGCTGAGGAAACGCTCGCGCTTCTCCTCGGAGTACTTCCGGATGTGCTTTCGCGGATTGGTTCCGTCCGGACGCAGGCCCCACATCTCGGCGAGGCTGAACATCTTCGAGACCACTTCGAGGCAGCGGTTCGCCTGATAGGGGATATGGCGGAGGTCGTGGTGGAACTTCGCCACGTCCGCCCGGGTGGTGCCCGTGACCGTCAGCTGCCCGAGCGCGGGCAGGATGAAGCGTTCGAGGTTCCGGCGATATTCCTTGGCTGTGCTGGCCTTCACGCGGATCGCGATGTGTTCCCTGTCGAACCGCTCCGCCAGCTCCTTCACCGTGATCGCCTTGCGGCCTGCATCGCGTTCGGCGGCGGGGTCCTCGCCATTGCGGGCGGCGGCGACGATGGAGATGGCGCGGTTGCGCGCCTGCTCGCAGGTCAGGACCGTGCTGGGCCCGAGGCTGATCCGCCGGGACCGGCGTCCGGCGCGATACTGGACTACGTAGCCCTTGCGCCCGCTTGGCAGCACGCGCAGCCCGAAGCCAGGGATCTCGCTGTCCCAGACGAAGTATTCGGCGGAGCGGGATTCTGCGGCGTCGACGAGGCGTTTGGTGATCTTGGGCATGGCGTTCTTCGGTGGTTCTTTCGCCGTTCCACAGTGCTGAAGCGCGGGCGACAGTCAACGAACACATTGAAATCGCGAATAAAAAGGAAATGCCTCGCGTTTCCGCGCAAGGCGTTTCGGCGCGCTGGCGCGGGAAATCGACGAGCCCAGCGAATCAGAACGCAGGTTCCGGCCCCCGCGGACCGCTGATAGGCTCGGCTAAAAGAAACTGGCGATCCGATGGCTTCCAAGACCACCCTCAATGCGAAGAACCTCGAAGCGCTGGGCGCCGAGCGCCTGGCGCAATTGCTGATCGAGGTCAGCACCGGCAATGCGGCGGCCAAGCGCAAGCTGCGGCTCGCGCTGGCGGGCGCCCAGAGCCCGAGGGAGGCGGCGAGGGAGATCACCAAACGGCTGACAAGCATCGCCCGGGCCCGCAGCTTCATCACCTGGAAGAACCGCAAGGCGCTGGTCACAGATCTCGAAACCCAGCGGCGCGCCATCGTCGAGCAGATCGCGCCGGCCGATCCGGACGAGGCGCTGGCGCTCATGTGGCGGTTCATGGCGCTCGCCACACCGGTGTTCGAGCGCTGCGACGACTCCAGCGGCACCGTCATCGGCATCTTCCACCAGGCGTGTGCCGATCTGGGTCAGCTCGCCGCGAAGGTCCGGCCCGATCCGCAGGCGCTCGCCGGCACTGTTCTCGATGCGCTTCAGGACAACGGCTATGGCCAGTATGACGGCCTGATCGGCATCATGGCGCGGGCGCTCGGCGACGAGGGATTGGCGGTCCTGAAGTCGATGGCCGAGGACCTCGGTCGCTCGCCTGTGCCGGTGCCGCCGAAGGACCAATGGAAGGCGGTGGGTTGGGGCACGGGCGGCACCACCTACGAGCACGAGATGCGGGCGCGTGAGCGCGCGAGCACGGTCGCCATGGCGCTCAAGGACATCGCCGACGCGCAGGGAGACGTCGACGGCTTCATCGCCCAGTACGATCCGAAGACCCGCAAGGTGCCGCAGATCGCGGCCGAGATCGCGCAGCGCCTGCTCGCGGCCGGCAGGGCGGGTGAGGCGCTGGAGTTCCTCGAGCGCGCGGAGCTTGGCGACGGGTTGCGGGTTCCGCTGGCATGGCAGGACATTCGCCTGCAGACGCTGGAGGCGCTGGGTCGCGGCGAGGAGGCGCAGGCATCCCGGTGGGACTGCTTCGAGCGCACGCTCTCCGACAGCTACCTGCGGGCCTATCTCAAGCGGCTGCCCGACTTCGACGACATCGAGGCCGAGGAGCGGGCGATGGCGCACGCAATGGCCTATCCGAGCCTTCTTCACGCCCTGCAGTTCTTCCTTGACTGGCCGGCGCTGGATCGCGCCGCCGAACTCCTGGTGGCCCGGCACGACGAGATCGACGGCGACCACTACGAGTATCTTGCCCCCGCGGCGGAGGCCCTGTCAGAGCGTCAGCCGCTGGCCGCGACACTGGTGCTCCGCGCGATGATCGACTTCACGCTCACCAGAACGCGGGCGAAGCGGTATCGCTATGCCGCCGAGCATCTGGTTACCTGCGCCCGGCTCGCGGGCGACATAGCGGATTTCGCGGCGTTCGAGACGCACGACGCCTACGTCGCCCGGCTGAAGGAGGAGCACGGCAGGAAGTTCGGCTTCTGGTCGCTCACCGCCGCCTGATGGTCGTGCTACCGGATAATCAGGTCTCGGCCCCTTGGAAGCATGGTGGAAGCACGAGGGTGAAAATCGCTGCGCAATCCCGACAGATCTTGCGAAGCCGGGCTGCTTTGCAAGGATCGGCAAGTGTTGGAAACTGCGCAAGAACTCGCGCTTCCGAGTGATTGTTCATGGTTCGTTTGACACGACTCATAACCTGAAGGCCGCAGGTTCAAATCCTGCCCCCGCAACCATCTCAAATTGCGATCGGCCCGCCCCAAAGGCGGGCCTTTTGCTGTCCGCAGAGATCGCAAGGATTCCAGCCAGATCGCCGCGGACGTTGATCTGCAGCTGCTCACCCTCGGGCGTCAGCACGATCTCCTTCACCAGCGAGCGCAGCACCTCGGCGGCCTCCGTCCGTTCCGCGTCGGACTCGCCGTGGAGCGCCGCGTACAGCTCGTCGACCTTGCTGTGGTAGTGGTGCGCCATGTTGGGGTGCAGCAGCGGCGGCGGGTCCTCCGCCACTTGAAGCTGCGACCGCAATTCTTCCTGACGGGCCTCGAGATCCTTCATCTGCCGCAACAGACGTGTCGGCGGCTCGCCGTCGGCGGAGGCCATGACGAGCTTCAAAAGTTTGTCGAGCTCGCGGTCGATCCGCTTGATCTCCTCTTCGGCCGCGTCGATCGAGGCGCGGCCTTCCCGGCGGAGCCGGTTCATCTCTCTGGTGAATTCGGCACAGAACTCGGCGAACAGCGCCGGGTCCATCAGGTGGTGGCGGAGGGCGTTCAGCACGCGTGCCTCCAGCGCGTCGCGCCGGATGTTGACGCGGTTGTCGCAGGTGCCCTTGTTCCGCGCCGTCGAGCAGCCGACGAGGTGCGCGGAGATCATGGCATATCCCCCGCCGCAGCATCCGCAGCGTGTGAGGCCGGAGAGCAGGTGCTTGGGCCGCCGGCGGTCGCGGAACTGCTCGGGCTGTTCCGCAACTCGCTCAGGGGCATCGATCCGCAAAGACCTCTGTCGGTCCTTGACCGCCTGCCAGAGATCTTCATCGACGATGCGAAGCTCCGGCGCCTCCTGGGTCACCCACTCCGATTCCGGGTTCGGGCGTGCCTGGCGCTTGCCGGTGTCGGGGTCCTTCACGAAGCGCTGGCGGTTCCAGACGATCCGGCCGACGTACATTTCGTTGTTAAGGATGCCGGTGCCGCGCTTCGGGTTGCCGTTGATGGTGCTGAAGCCCCAGTCACCGCCCGACGGTGCCGGGATACTGTCCCGATTGAGTGCGACCGCGATGATCTTCGCCGATTGCCCGGCGGCGTAGGCACGGAAGATGCGGCGGACGACCTCGGCTTCCGCCTCGTTGATCGCCCGGTCGCCCCGCACCGCCTCGCCGTCGCCGGCGAAGCTGCGGACCACGTCGTAGCCGTAGGAATTGCCGCCGCCGGACTTGCCGGCCTCAACGCGGCCGCGCTGGCCACGGCGGGTCTTGTCGGCGAGGTCCTTGAGGAAGAGCGCATTCATCGTGCCCTTCAGACCGACATGCAGATGCGAGACCTCGCCCTCGGACAGGGTGACGATCTTCACGTTGGCGAAGGACATCCGCTTGAAGAGGCCGGCGATGTCCTCCTGGTCGCGGGAGAGGCGGTCCATCGCCTCGGCGAGGATCAGCTCGAAGCGCCCCCGGCCGGCATCGCCGATCAGGGCCTGGATGCCGGGTCGCAGCAGCGACGCGCCGGAGACGGCGTGGTCGGTGTATTCCTCGACGACGTGCCAGCCCTGCTTCTCGGCGTGGAGGCGGCAGAGGCGCAGCTGGTCGGCGATCGAAGCGTCGCGCTGGTTGTCGGACGAATAGCGGGCGTAGAGCGCGACCTTCACAGCGGAAGCCCTTTCAGTTCGAGCGGCGCGCCGGCGTGGAGCGCTGTTCGGCGTCGAAGGTCTCGCGGGCCAGCTGCCGGCCGAGCAGTCGGGCGAGCGCGATGAGCCGCGGGTCCGGGTCCCCGCGCGGCGTGAAGGTCAGCTCCACCGCTCCAGAATGGGTGGCGCTGAGAGCCTGACGAGGTCCGCGCCCATTGTCCGCCTTGTCCGAATTGTGTCGATCCTGCGCCATGCCGCCGAGTATTGGGGCGGCGCTGCTCGTAAGCAACGGAAATCAAAAGAGAAGAACTGACGGTCAACGGCCCGGTGTGGCGTGCTGCGGCGGGAGAGGTCGCGCTCCAGCGTAGAATGGCGGAGTGCAATGACCGGGGTTCAACCAGCGATCTGCCATCTGCGAACATGCACGCCCCCATCCAAATCCGCATATGCGCACGGTATCGTATTGCAAAATGAGATACAAGACGCTACTGTCCCACCCGAGGAGATCATCATGCCCGGAACCGCCGAACGCAAGGAATACCCAATCTCGATGCGGCTCCCCGAGGCGGACGTCGCGATGATCGACCGCGCCGCCGGGCTGCGCGGCCGATCCCGCACCGACTTCGTGCGCGAGGCGGCGGTGCGCGCCGCCGAGGAGGTTCTGATGGACAACCGGCTGATCCGCATGAGCCCGGAAGGGTTCGCCGACTTCCTCGGGGCGCTGTCGGCCGAGGCGACACCGGTCCCGGAGATGGTCGAGCTGCTCAAGCGGCCGTCGCCCTGGGAGTCGGGTGGTGCAGATGAGGCGTGAGGCGCGTGGTCCTGTCCGCGCCAGAGCCGCTGACCGCGGCGCATGACGTTTCGAGCTTCACCTGCGGTAAGCCGACGCTCGATCACTGGCTGAAGGCCCGCGCGCTCTCCAATCAGGAGAAGGGCTTCACCGCGGTGCTGGTCGTGCACGAGGCTGGTCGCGTGGTTGGCTACTACGGCCTGGCGCCGACGGCGGTGGTTCCGTCGATCCTGCCACGTTCGGTGCGCACCGGCCAGCCGCCTGACCCGGTGCCCTGCCTGCTGCGCGGCCAGCTCGCCACCGATGTGGGCTGGGCCGGACGCGGCGTCGGCACCGGCCTCGTGAAGCACGCGCTCGGGCGCTGCGTTCAGGCGGCGGCGCTGGTCGGGGGCCGGGCGCTGATGGTCAATGCGATCGATGACGAGGCGGCGGCGTTCTGGTGCAGGCGCGGCTTCGTGCCGTCGAAGGACGATCCGCTGCTGCTGTTCCAGCCGATCGCCGCGATCGCGGCCTCGCTCGCCGCGGCGCGCCGGTAGAGGCAGAGGGTGGAGGGGAGCTTCGTGACGGGCTTGAGTGCCGGGAGAGAGGCTCCTGGCGGCCGTCGTGGAGATGTCTCGCGATGAACATGGCAATGGTGGACGCCGGGCGCGGTTCGGCTGGGTACAAGGTCGATGTCAGTCGGGGCGAGCGGATCGGCCGGGTGTCCTCGGAGTGGTTCTCGCGGCCGGACGACGAGCGCTTCCTCTCGCTCGACGATCTCGCCCGCTCGGTGCGGAGCCGTGCCGAGCGCAGCCGGACGCGGGTGGTGGAGACCGCCGCGATCCACGTCGAGGCGAGCCGCGCCGATCCCGAGCGGCTGGCGCTGATCCTGCCAGGAGCCGAGCGGCCGGTGGCGCCGACGCACTGGAGCTTCGGTCAGCTCGCCGCCCAAGTCGGTGCGCCGGCCGCCTACCTCCGGCAGCTGCCGGCGGCGCTCGCCGCGATCAACCTGCAGTACGGGCTGAGCGCACACCGCGCCGAGCAGATCAAGACGCTGGAGATCGAGGAGGACCGGGTCGAGCTCCGCGCCGTCACCGGGCCCGACTACGGCCGGATCTACGACCACGAGCTCGTCGAGGCGGTGCAGCGGATCGCCGGCAACGGCACCGGCGACACGCGTTGGAAGGTGCCGGGCGTGCTCGACTGGTCGACGGGCGTCTACAATCCGCGGGTCGACATCAGCAAGGACACGACCACGCTCTACGCCTCCGACCGCGACGTCTTCCTGTTCCTCGTTGATGACCTCAATCCGATCGAGGCGGGGAAGCTGCCGGACGGTTCGCCCGACCTGTTCTTCCGGGGGTTCTACTGCTGGAACTCGGAGGTCGGGGCCAAGACCCTCGGGATGGCGAGCTTCTACCTGCGTGCTGTCTGCCAGAACCGCAACCTCTGGGGCGTCGAGGACTTCGAGGAGATCACCATCCGCCATTCGAAGCACGCGGCGTCGCGGTTCGCACATGAGGCGGCGCCGGCGCTGCTGACCTTCGCCAACTCGTCGCCAATGCCGTTCGTCAACGGCATCCGGGCGGCGCGGGAGAAGGTGGTGGCCCGAAGCGACGACGACCGGACCGAGTTCCTGCGCAAGCGTGGCTTCTCGCGGCCGGAGACCGGGCGGATCATCGACGCAGTCCTGGCGGAGGAGGGGCGGCCGCCGGAGAGCGTCTTCGACTTCGTCCAGGGCATCGCCGCCGTCGCCCGTGATAAGCCGCATCAGGACGCGCGGCTCGACCTGGAGGCCAAGGCGAAGACGCTGTTCGATCAGGCGGCTTGAAACGAGGGGCCGAGGGAGCGTAGACACCTTCGGCCCAAGGACGAAGCCGCTCCGCGGCATTGGCGCGTGTGGCTGGCGTTCGCCGCTGACCTTACCCGGAGGGCATTTGGCGACCGGCACTTCTGTCCGACCTTGGGGTCTTTCCCTCTCGGACAGGAGGCTTCCATGGTGGAGGAGCGAACCACGCCGCTGCGTGAGCGGATGATCGAAGACATGCGCATTCGCGGAATGGGCGAGAAGGCGCAGCAGGCGCATATCCGGGCGGTTAAGGACTTCGCCGCGTTCCTCGGGCGGTCCCCCGACATGGCGACGCCCGAAGACCTGCGCGCCTACCAGCTCCACATGACTGACGCCGGGATCACGCCTCCCACGTTCAACGCGCGTATCGTGGCGTTGCGCTTCTTCTTCGGCATGACCTGTGGGCGCGAGGAGATGAAGCGGTACATGCAGTTCCGCACCCAGCCGCGCAAGCTGCCGGTGGTGTTCAGCGTCGAAGAGGTGTCGGACCTGCTGACGGCGACGCCGGGACCAGGGCTCAAGTATCGCGCAGCGCTCAGCATCTCCTACGGCGCCGGGCTTCGGGCCGCGGAGGTCTGCAACCTCAAGGTCGGCGACATCGACAGCGACCGGATGCTGATCCATGTCGAACAGGGCAAGGGGCGCAAGGACCGCAAGGTCATGCTGTCGCCGAGCCTGCTGGCGCTGCTGCGAGACTACTGGCGCGAGGCCCGGCCCGAGGGCTGGCTCTTTCCGGGCAAGCCGAAGATCAACCCGATCTCGCCGCGGCAGTTGAACCGGGCCTTCATGTCGGCCAAGCACATGGCGGGCATCGCCAAGCCGGCGACGCTGCACACCCTGCGCCACAGCTTCGCCACCCATCTCCTCGAGGCCAACACCGACGTGCGGGTGATCCAGGTGCTGCTCGGGCACGCCAAGCTGACTACCACCGCCCAGTACACCCACGTCGCTACCAGGACGATCCGGGACACCGTCAGCCCCTTCGAAGCGCTGAAGAAGCTGCAGGACGCGACCCTGCGACGAGGTCTCGAGTAGCCTTCGGGGCGCGTGCCCCGGCCACGGCTGGAGATCGCCGACATCTTCCGCACCCATGGCCCCGCGTGGCGACGGGCCCATGCCGGGCATGTCAGCCTGACCCAGCTCAAGGTGATGTCGGCAATCGAGGCCTGCCGCACCGAGACTCTCGGTGGGCATGTCGCGGGCTGCGCCAAGTGCGGCCACCAGCACATCGCCTACAACTCCTGCAAGAACCGGCACTGCCCGAAGTGCCAGGGACCGGCGGCGCGCGACTGGATGGCGGCGCGCGCCGAGGACCTGTTGCCGGTGGAGTATTTCCACGTCGTCTTCACCCTGCCGGCCGAGATCGCCCGCATCGCGTACTGGAACAAAAAGGCGGTCTACGATCTGCTGTTCAAGGTGTCGGCCGAGACGGTGACGACGATCGCTGCCGATCCGAAGCGGCTCGGCGCGCGGGTCGGGATGACCAGCGTGCTGCACACCTGGGGCTCGGCGCTGACGCACCATCCCCATGTCCACATGATCGTCCCCGGCGGCGGCCTGTCGCCGGACGGCGCCCGATGGGTGTCCTGCCGCCCAGGGTTCTTCCAGCATGTCCGGGTGCTGTCGCGCCTGTTTCGACGGCTGTTCCTCGAAGGATTGCTCGCGCTGCATCGCGCCGGCGCGCTCGTCTTCTTCGGCGATCTGGCCGGGCTGGCAACCGCGCGGGCTTTCGCCGCATGGACCGCACCTTTCCGCAAATCCGAATGGGTGGTCTACGCCAAGCCGCCCTTCGGGGGGCCCGCGGCGGTGCTGGCCTACCTCGGCCGCTACACCCACCGCGTCGCCATCTCAAACGCCCGGCTTGTCAGCGCGGATGCCGATACGGTCGCCTTCCGCTGGAAGGACTACCGCATCAAGTCCGGCGACCGACAGAAGGTGATGCGGCTCGCGACGGACGAGTTCATCCGACGGTTCCTGATCCACGTCCTTCCCGACGGCTTCCACCGCATCCGGCACTACGGCCTGCTCGCCAGCGCCGCCCGCAAGGCCAACGTCGCGAAGATCCGTGACCTGCTCGACGCCGACCGGCCGGAACAAAAACCGCAACCGATCGCCGAGATCGTCCCGCTCACCCTGCGCGAGCCATGCCCCTGCTGCGGCGGTCCGATGCGCATCATCGAGATATTCGGTCCCGGTCAGCCGCCACGATCCCGGGCGCCGCCATCGGAGCGGGCGGCATGACGCCACGCCCGTCATCCTGGCCGATCCAACCCCGGATCCCGATCGGGTGCCGGCCGACCTGTTCTTCGCCCAGTCAGCGCCACCTCCCGAAACGCGGGGCGAACCGGCCAAACGGTCTCGCCGAAACCCCGCGCATCGCCGGAGCCCAACTGCCGCCGCCCGTGACGACGAGAGCCATCCGCCCGTCCACGACGACAGCAGCGTCAACCGTCACCGCGCTTTCCCCATAGACAGCACCCAGCCCCACGCGGCTTCCTCCTTGGGAGGTTTTCCAACGCGGGCCGAGGTCGCGCCCGTGACAGGCGTCACGCCCCGGCCCGCATCAGAAAACCTTCACCAAAGCTGCCGTTGGCCCTGACCCGGCTTCGCGCCGCAGCATGCTCAATAGCAGCCGTTCGGGCTCAGAAATCGCGCGAGCCTTCATCGAGGCCCAAGCGTGACAGTAATCTTCCGGCTGGCACCCGGCTTGTCGGCGATGTTACCGCTTGCGAGCCGATGCAAGAATTGCGTTTGTTCTCGTTTTGTGCCAAAATTGTGAGGGAGGCGGTGATGGCGGACGCACACTTTAGCGTACAGGTCGAGAGCGACCACCTGAAACGGCTGTCCGCAGCTCGGCCGATCCCCGCCGTGTCGGAGCTCATCTGGAATGCACTCGACGCCGACGCCACCCGAGTAGACCTTGAAGTCGATGCCGATGAGATCGCCATGCGGTCGATCACGGTTCGCGACAATGGCACGGGTTTCCCGCACGCTCGAGCGGAAGAGCTGTTCGGACACGTGGGCGGATCGTGGAAGGCGCACGGCTCTCGCTCCGCGCATAACCGCGTTCTCCACGGGAAGGAGGGGAAGGGTCGCCTGAAGGCCTTGGGTCTCGGCCGCGTCGCAGACTGGGATGTCCGCTATCGCGAGGGCGACCGGCTGCTGGGCTACCGCATCTCACTCATCCGCGACGACCTGAAGGACGTGCGGGTATCCGAGCCGGTGGAGATCAACGCAGACCTGGGCACCGGGGTCGACGTCCGCATATCCGAACTCGACCGGACCTATCGGTCGCTGGCGTGGGACGCTGCAGTGCAGGCGCTCTCCGAGGTGTTCGCGCTTTACCTGACCGACTATACCGATGCCGCGGTCTTCGTCGAGGGCGCGTGCCTCGATCCGTCGGCCCTGATCGTCGATCGTAAGCCCATCCCTCTCTCGGCGATCGTCGATGAGGGACAGGAGTTTCCCGCCGAGGTTGAGGTCATCGAGTGGAGGTCTGGCGCAGAGCGGTGGGTGTTCCTCTGCGGCCCGGAGGGTTTCCCCTTCCATCGGATCACGCCGCGCTTTCAGACGCCGGGCTTCCGCTTCTCGGCCTACCTGAAGTCCAGCTACGTGAGCCTCCTGCAGGAGCGGGGCCAGATCGACCTGGCCGAGATGATCGCACCGCTCCAGACCGTCTATGACGAGGCGTCGGACAAGATCAAAGCCCACTTCCGCGCCAAGGAGGTCGAGACCGCGAGGTCCGAGATCGAGCAGTGGAAAACTGAGAAGGTCTACCCCTACAAGACGGAACCGCAGACGTCCGTCGAGCAGGTTGAACGCCAAGTGTTCGACATCGTGGCGCTCAAGGTCAACGAACACCTCCCTGAATTCGCGGAGCAGGGACACCGGTCCAAGGCCTTCCAGCTCCGCATGCTAAGGCAAGCGATAGAGCGCGGCCCGGAGGAGCTTCAGCTCATCCTGACCGAGGTGCTCGACCTCCCCGAGCGAACTCGCGCGGAACTGGCGAAGCTCCTCGAGGACGCCAACCTCACCAACGTCATCACGGCCGCCCGGCAGGTGGCCGACCGACTCAAGTTCATCCACGGCCTCGACGCGCTGCTATTCGACCGCGAGAGCCAGAAGCTCCTGAAGGAGCGCAGCCAACTTCACCGGATGATCGCCGACAACAACACATGGATGTTCGGCGAGGAGTTCAACCTGACCGTCGACGACCAGTCGTTGACAGAGGTGCTCCGAAAGCACCGGAAGCTCATCGGCGCCGACGTAGTGATTGACGACGAGCCCGTGAGGCGCATCGGCGGAAAGGTCGGCATCGTGGACCTGATGCTTTCGAGGTCTGTTCCCCGCAGCCGCCCAGACGAGCGCGAGCACCTGATCATCGAGCTCAAGCGCCCGTCGGTGAAGATCGGCAGGGACGAAATTGGCCAGATCAAGGACTACGCCTTCGCGATCGCGGAGGATCAGCGCTTCGCCTCCCACACCACGCGCTGGAGTTTCTGGGTGGTCTCCAACGAGCTCGATGCGTTCGCTAAGAGAGACACGCGGCAGGATAGCAAGCCAAGGGGACAACTCTACAGCGGCGACGGCATCGAGATCTGGGTGAAGCCTTGGGGCGAGATAATTGATGGGTGCAAAGCCCGCATGAACTTCGTGCAAGACCACCTTCAAGCGAACGTCGATCGCGAGAACGCCCTCAAGCATCTAAAGCAGGTCTACGCCAAGGTCCTGGCCGGCGTGGCAGAGGGGTACGCCGCCGACGAGGAGACACAAGCCGAAGGCTGATTCTCTGCGTTGCGACCCGACTCGGACTGAGTCCCAGCTGCAACGAGACAGAGAATCTCAGCCCTCAAAACCGGTTTCGCTGGCGCCTCAGCCCGCGACGTTGCTAAACAATGGGGAAAGGCGCGCGATCGTAGACTGCGTCCAGAAAGTCGTAAAGGCTCAAATATGGCGTCGGCACAGCAGCTTATCGGGCTCGTAAAGAGCCATGCGGAGGGGGATGAAGAGCGTTTCTTCGATCTCGCGATGCAGCTTGCCGCAGCGGAAGAGCAGCGTGGTCATACTCGACTGGCGGAACAGCTGCGCCAGTGGGCGGAGGCGTCTCGCGTTCCGCGTCAAAGCGCAACTTCAAAGCTGACGCCGCTGGCCGCCCCGCGCGGCGATCTCGCGGGCATTCTGGGTGCGCGCTATCCGACAACCTCGCTCAGCGATCTGATCTTGCCGGACCACCTTTCCGACGAATTGCGCCAGATCGTTGTCGAGACTCGGAAGCGTGACCTCCTCGAGGAGAAGGGTCTCTATCCGCGGCGACGTCTTCTTTTTTCGGGCCCGCCGGGTACGGGCAAGACGCTGAGCGCCGAGGCACTGGCCGGTGAACTGAAATTCCCTTTGTTCACGGTGCTTTTGCACGGGCTTATCACCAAATTCATGGGTGAGACCGCGCAGAAACTGCGTCTGATTTTTGATGCGATCCGCACGACTCGCGGCGTCTACCTGTTCGACGAAATTGATGCGCTGGCAGCATCTCGTGGGAACGAAAACGACGTTGGCGAAGCAAGGCGAATTCTAAATTCATTCTTGCAGTTTCTCGATGAGGACACTGGCCCATCGATCGTTGTCGCGACCACAAATATTCCTGAAATCCTCGACCGGGCAATTCTTCGGCGTTTCGAACTGGTGCTGCCCTACGAGCTGCCCTCGCGGGAAGCAGTCCAAAAGGCAATGCGACACCGCCTCATTGGATTCGACGTTGATGGCGTGGACTGGGACGCTGTATCTGTGGTTGCGCAAGGCCTTTCAACGGCAGATGTCGTTGCTGCGGGCGAAGACGCGGGGAGACGCGCTGTCTTGTCCTCAACGGACAAAATTCTGACAAATACGCTCATCGCCTCAATGGAGCGCAGGCGTTCGTTGCAAGGACTTGGAACATCTCTGAATGGAACGAAATCGCCCTCATCTGATCGTAAACGGCCTCGGACAGGCAGTCGCGTTTCAGGCGAAGGGCGGCGGTCAGGCAAATCGACCGAGTGATGTCCCAAACCGTCGCGAACACGCTCAGGCGCTGCTGCAGGCAATCGACGCGATCGGCGATCCGGCCGCGCAGAACCGGCCCGGTGTCTACCTTGAGATGCAAGGCAGGCCGAACGAACCCTTTGTAACGAAGAGCCTGGATGCCAGTGGCCTCCATCTTCTCAAGGTTTCCACTGACCCCGAGAATGCAGACGCCCCGGCTCGTGCCACCGTTTTCGCTTCGGCTGCAGGCATGGGTAAGCTCAGAGGGAAGATTCGGGCCTTTCAGGATGAGGACACGGGGAAAGGCCGGCCCAAGAATGCGGACTTGGTGCAGAGCATCTCGGCCATCGTCGAAGCAGGGTTGCGCGCTCTTTGGCGGAGCCCTCACGCGAGATTCCCTGCCCAAGGCCAGAGGTACCCTTGGGAGATATGGTTGGAACGAAATGAAGCGGACCGTTTCCTGGAGCGAGCGCAGGCTCTCGGGATCCGCTTCGAAGGGGATCGTCTGCAGTTTCCCGAGGATGTTGTTGTTGTTGGTCATGGAACGCACGAGCAAATTGTCACAGCCGTTCGTAATTTTGGAACAGTGAAAGCTCTTGCTGCACCTTCTGTTCTTTCCGAATTCTTCGACGGAATGCCGCCGGAGGAACAGGCGGCGTGGGCCCAAGCCATGCAAGGTCTAATTCAGGCACCAAATGCTGCTGATCCGAGGTTCATCACACTCCTCGATAGCGGCATTGGACTGAACCATCCTCTCATCCAGCCTTTTCTTGATCCAGCTGACCGCCACGCAGCCGAACCAGGTTGGGGCTTGGACGACACGCATGGACACGGCACTCAGCTGGCCGGGCTTTCGCTCTTCGGCGATCTGCTCCCGGTAATCCAAAGCAACATCCCATTGCACGTTGGTTATCGGCTTGAGTCTGCCAAAATCATCCCCGACGCAGGCCAGAACCCTCACCACCTGCTGGGTGCGGTGGTTCTCAAAGCCGTAAATGCGGTTGAAGCCAATGCGGAGCGCGGTCGAACCTTCGCGCTGGCCAGCACCACCGACGAAGACACGCCGCACGACGGCGCGCCGACATCGTGGTCGAGCGAAATCGATCAGCTGACCGCAGGTGTGTCAGGCAACCAACGTCGACAGCGGCTGTTTGTGATATCCGCGGGGAACACCGATCAAAACCGATTCCGTGGTGCGGATTACCTTTCGATTTGCGATGACCCTGACCACGAGATTCAATCCCCGGCTCATGCTTGGAATTCCATCTGTATTGGGGCGCAGACCGAAAAGGTGAGGATGCCGGCTGCGCTGCCTGGGCAGGCCGTTGCGCCCATGGGCGATCTGGCACCGTCGTCGCGGACCGCAAGTTGGTCGAAACACTGGCCGATCAAGCCCGATATGGTGATGGAGGGTGGTAACTGGGTTCAGGACCGTTTTCCGCCGCCCATGAAGCACCCGGCCCTCTCGCTGCTCACCACAGATCACAACTACCCCTTGCGCTCCCTTACAACGACCGCTGATACGAGCGCCGCGACGGCGCTGGCGGCAAAAGCGATTACGGAGCTTTGGGAAGACTATCCGCACCTGTGGCCCGAAACGATCAGGGCGATATTTGTCTCGTCTGCGCGATGGACGGAACGGATGATGTCGCACCTTCCGCGAAATCCTACAAAGGGAGACTTCGCCCGGCTGTTTCAGAGATATGGCTACGGCGTCCCTGATCAGGCACGAGCGCGACGTAGCGCCGCCAATGCCCTATCCCTTGTCGTCCAGGACACGATAATTCCGTATCGGCCGAGTGCCACCGCTGGGGCTGAGCCTGTCCACAATCAGATGAAGTTCTTCCAGCTGCCTTGGCCGAGAGAGGCGCTTCGGCAGCTTGGCACAGCGGAGGTCACGCTTCGCGTGGCACTCAGCACTTTCATCGAACCCAATCCTTCAGAAGCGGCCCGCGGATCGAAGTTCCGCTACGCGTCCCACAATCTTCGGTACAAACTGAACCGGGCCAACGAGAACCCGGCGCAGTTCCAGGCAAGAATCAACAAACTCGCCGATGACCCCGACGCAGAGCCTGTAGCCGAAGATGACGGCTGGACGTTCGGCCGTAACCGGCGGGACGTCGGTTCCTTGCATATCGATGAGTTTCGTTGTCCCGCCTCGGATCTTGCGCGCCGAAATCTCCTCGCTGTCCACCCTGTTGCGGGATGGTGGAAATCCAAGTCGGTTCAAAACGTCGACCAGAAAACGGCGCGTTTTGCACTGGTCGTCGAATTAGATGCCGGCGTCGTGGAGGCCGATCTCTACGCCGAAGTCAAAGCGGCGATCGCGAACCTGATCCTCCCCCAGATTGCGGTTTAGGGCTCGGGCGAGCGGGGCGGCAGCGGCAGGATGGTGATGTTTCGCGGGACGACGACGAGGGCGCGGGCGAGGTGCCAGCCCGCCTTGTCGAGGATGAGGACCGCATGGGCATCGGGCGCGACGGCGGCGCTGATCTCCCCGAGGTGCGCCTGCATGGCGGGCGTGTCGCAGAACGGCATGACGATGCCGGCGCCCTTGCCCTCGGCCGGGCAGATCGCGCCGAAGATGTAGGCCCAGGCGGTGCGCTGGTCGTGCGGCGCCCGTGGCCGGGTACCGCGCTTCGCCCACCTCCGGGTGAGCTTGTTCTTCTGCCCGATCCTGGCCTCGTCCTGGAACCAGAGCTCTATGCGCCTGCCCGGGTGGGCGGCCCGGATCTCCGCCACGCGCTCCGGGAGACTTTTTTAAACGCTACCGCCGCCTCCGGGTCCTGGGCGTAGTGCCGTGGCCGCGCCGAGAGCTTGCGGAAGCCGAGCGCCCGCAGCTCCCGCCCCACCGTCTCCTCGCTCACCGACACCTCGAACTCCTCCCAGAGCCACTGTACCAGGTCGATTCGGCGCCAGCGCACCACGCCGTCACGCCAGGGTTCGGGGCCCGCCTCCACCACCCGCGCCAGCGCCGCGCGCTGCTCCGCGGTCAGCGTCGGCGCCCTGCCGGGCGCCTTGCGGTCGACCAGCCCATCCGGCCCTTCCGTGTTGAAGCGGAGCACCCAGTCTCGCACGATCTGCAATCCGACCCCGCCCAATCGGGCGGCCTCCGTCCGCGTGCCGCCGTCGAGGATCAACGCAACCGCCAGCAGTCGACGCACCTGCTTCGCGTCCCCGCTGGCTCGTGCCAGACGGCGCACATCGTCGCCGGTGAAATCAGCCCGAAGCCCGATCGCTGCTGCCATGGAAACTCCCGCTCGTTTTCCATGGTGAATCACGCCCACACGCTCAGGGAAATCCCCTTCGTGAGTCAGCATTCGCGCCCGCTGGTATGATCCCTACGTAGAGCAGGCTGTCGGACAACCGGTAGCCCTTCTCGATCAGCACCGCCCCCATCAGCAGCGGGAAGGCGACCACCGCCCATGGCGACAGAAAGAAGAGCGCGCCGAAGAGAGCCAGTCGCCGCCGGGGGCTCGTCACGGAAACGCGCGACGCCGCCGCCGCCGACGGCGCCACGGCACCTGTTCGCCCGATCGGCGGCGAGGCCTCGAACCGCGCCACCGCCGCCAGCGCGCCGTCGCCGTCCCGTGCCGCGAGCCAGCGCGGCGACTCCGGCAGGAGCCGGAAGGCGGCGGCGGCCAGCCCGGACCCGACCGAGCCGAGGAGGAAGCACCAGCGCCAGCCCTCGATCCCGAGCGGCTCCAGCGGCGTCAGCCAGCGCACGAGGAACACCGCCGCGACCGGCCCGAGCGCGGCGAGACCCGCGACGATCAGGATCGACCGGCCGCGGTGGCGGGCCGGGAGGATGTCGGTCAGGAAGGTGATCAGGAGCGGCGGATAGGCCCCGAGGGCCAGTCCGGAGAGGAACCGCGCCGCGAAGAGCTCGCCCGCCCCCCGGCTCGCCGCCGCGCCGAGCGAGGTCACGGCGAGGACCGCGAGCACCGCCATCAGCGCCAGACGCCGGCCGTGCCGGTCGGCGAGCCACCCCGCCGCCGGCGCGCCGAGGATCGCCCCGAGGTACATCGCCGACAGCAGCCGCGACAGCTCGGCCGCGGAAAGCCCGTAGGGCGGCACCGAGAAGACCGCCGAAAGAACGTTCCCGAGGGCGACCTCCATCAGGTCGAAAGAGAAGCCGACCGCCCCTATCCCCAGCACCAGCAGGTGCAACCGGGTAAGCGGTAGCGCATCGAGCCGCTGCCCGACGCCGCTCGCGATGCGCGCCTTGTCGGTCGCGAGGGTGTCGGACTCCGAGGACGCTACTCGATTCAGGCCCGTCTCCCTCGCCAGTGATCGTGGAACAACGCGGCCGTCGCCCGTGAATGCCGAGCATGACAGCCCTGACCGCACGCGGGGGGTTAAATCATGTTAAGCCGGCGCGAACAGAGCGTTAGCAGAGACGGGCGAATGGCCCGTATACACGGCTGCGCTGCTCGGTCGAACGAACGATAAGGGCCGACTTCGGCCAAGGTTGGCCACGCCGTCAGTGTTAGGGGGCAGCGCCATCCAACTCTAGAGCTTCCTTCCTGAGCGGGCTCGGCCGCTGCCAGCGCGAGGGAGGCCCGGTCGAGGCGATCCGTCCGGGCGACATCGTCTGGTTCGCCCCTCGTGAGCGGCACTGGCACGGCGTCGGTCCGGAGACCGCAATGGGCCACATCGCCATCGCCGAGGCGCCCGACGGCGTCACCGTCACAGATCGCCTTGCGCGCGCCGCGGCATCCGCGAAGAGAGGCAGACGAGCCCCGGCGTCGTGAGCGCGAAAGTCTCGACCTCGTGCCGGATCGCCACCCGCTCTCCATCAAGCGCACCGCCGCGACAACAGAGTCCGTGTGCGCGTCCAGCCCGGTTCACTGGGGATAGAGAACCTCCAGGTCGGCTCCCTTGGGATGGCCGACGCAAGCTCCCGAGAAGGTGAAGTCTGAATGGCGCGCTCCGGGCCGGCACGCAGGCCTTGACGAAAGCGAGGTGGTTCAGGGAGCACGGTCCAACTGATATAACACGCGGATTCCCATTGCGCCAGGACAGGCCCGACTCTCTGCCGACGACGCCTCCATCCGGGTCGGCAGCGTCGGTGCCAGCTGATGTGAGGTAAACTTTGATCGTGGCGCGAACGGCTACGCGCTCTAAGGACCCTGAGAGCGCCGCAGGTGGTCGTTTGAAATACCCGCCTTCCGGCGGCTAGCCGCCCGTCGTCCGGCAGTTTGGCACCCGCCTGTCTTTGTGACCACCGGCCGCAATTCGTCTCAGGCGAGGAGACCAAACAGCTTCGGCCGTTCACGCGAATTGCACCACTATCCCTCGTGCGCAGGTGAGGACGTCGATCGCCGCGGGATCAGCGTTGGCGTGGCGACACGGATGGCGTCCCGGGGATTGTCTGGGCCGTTGGTCAGCAGGTCGAGGGCGGCGGCGGCGATCTGGTCGAACGGCACCCGAACCGTGGTCATCGGCGTGCCGAGCCGGCTGACGATGGGGATGTCGTTGTAGCCGACCAGGCTCACATCGCCGGGGATGTCGCGGCCGAGGCGACGGAGCGCCGACATGGCGCCGATCGCGGTGTTGTCGTTGACCGCGAAGATCGCCGTCGGTGGCTCGGATAGCGCCATCAGCGCGGTCGCCGCCTCGACGCCGGCGTCGATCGAGAAGCTCGAGCCGGTGATCCAGGCCGGTTCGACGGTCGCCCCCGCCTCGGCCATCGCCTCGCGGTAGCCGGCGACGCGGCCGGCGCTCGACGAGGCGTAGGCGGGGCCGGCGATCAGGCCGATGCGGCGGTGGCCGAGGTCGAGGAGGTGGCGGGTGGCGAGATAGCCGCCGAGCCGGTCGTCGGCCACCGACGAAAGGCTGCGGCCGTCGGTGCGGAGTGCGAGGACGAAGGGAACGCCGCGCGCCGCGAGCCGGTCGGGGAAGTCGTCGCCGTCCCGGGCGGTGGCGAGGACGAGGCCGTCGACGCCGCGCCGGAGCAGGGTCTCGGCGGCGGCGCGGTCGGCCTCGGGCGCGTCGTCGGTGGTGGCGACGATGGCGAACTGGCCGGTGCGGGCGCAGGCATGTGCCAACGCCTCATAGAGCATCGCCATCACCGTGTCGGTCAGCCGCGGCACTACCACGCCGATAGTCATAGTCTTGCCGAGCCGGAGGCTCGCGGCGGCGACGTCGCGGACATAGCCGAGATCGGCCGCGACCTCGCGCACCCGACGCGCCGTGGCGCTCTCCGAGCGAGGCAGCCGCTCGTCGAGGATGCGCGAAACCGTAGACTTCGACACACCGGACGCCGCCGCCACGTCGTGCAGCGTCACCCGGCCGCCGCTGTCCTTCTGGTCCGCCACGATCCCGGAATCCTTCCCGCAACGTCCGCGAGATCTTCGTGGCATGCAGAACCGGGTTGACGCAAGCGCATGATTCGCCCTAGTAAGGGAACGTTCCCAATAACGATCCCATAACGACGGGTCGTCGGTTGGGGAGAACGCTCCTGATAACGATCCTCAAGGGAAGGAACCGAACACCATGGCACTCGACTGGAAGGGCCTGAACCCCGCCCCCGTGACGCTCTTCAAGGACAACGGCGACGTCGACTTCGAGGCGAACGCCCGACTCGCCAAGTGGCTCGCCTCTATCGACGGCGTGAAGAGCCTCGTCATCCTCGGCCATGCCGGCGAGGGCACCTTTCTCACCCACGACGAGCAGCTCGAGCTGATCCGAGTCTACAAGGACGCGACGCCGCTGCCGGTCGTCGCCGGCATCACCGGCGAGGGCACCCGGGTCGCCTACGAGGAAGCGAAGCAGAAGTACGACGCCGGCGCCACCGCCGCGCTCGTCTATCCGAACCATGGCTGGCTGCGCTTCGGCTACCAGAAGGGCGCGCCGCAGACCCGCTACGAGGCGATCGCCCAGTCGGGGCTGGAGTGCATCCTGTTCCAGTACCCGAACGCGACCAAGGCCAGCTACGACCTGCAGACCCAGCTCGACATCTGCGCAATCCCCGGCGTCACCGCGACCAAGAACGGCGTCCGCGACATGAAGCGCTGGTACAACGAGATCCCGGAAATCAAGAACCAGTTCCCGGAGATCGCGGTCATGTCCTGCCACGACGAGTGGCTGCTGCCGACGATGTTCGACATCGACGGCCTGCTGGTCGGCTACGGCAACATGGCGCCGGAACTGCTGCTCGAATACCTCGCCGCCGGCAAGGCGCAGGACTACACGCGCGCCCGCAAGTACCACGAGCAGCTGCTGCCGATCACCCGTGCGGTCTACCACCGCGGCTCGCACATGGAGGGCTCGGTGGCGCTCAAGCACGCGCTCCGCGCCCGCGGCCTCGTCGACAACGTCAACGTCCGCGAGCCGCTGAAGCCGCTCGGCGACGGCGCCGATGCCGAGATCCGCGCCGCCGTGAAAGCCTCTGGCCTCACCTACGTCGGCGAGACGGCCGAAGCCGCCGCCTGATCCGACCGCCGGCCCCCTTGGGGACCGGCTCATTCCGCGGGCGGCTCCACGCTGCCCGCGACGGCATTTCGGAACACGAAAACAAGCAATCAGCCGCGGTCCGCCGGGATCGAACGGCGAAGGAGGAATTCGACATGCACAAGCACTCCGATCCTGCGATAACGGCGTCCGACATGCGCCCCGCAAGAGCTCCCTCGTCAACCGCGTGGGCCCAGAAGCTCGCGCTGATCGGCCCGGCCTTCATCGCCGGCGCATGGCAGTTCGGCCCGGGCAACCTCACCTCGGCGGTCGAAGCCGGCAGCGCCCACGGCTACGCTCTGGTCTGGGTTATCGCGGTCTCGACCGTCCTGATGATCTTCTTCACCGACATGAGCGTGCGGATCGGCATCGCCGCGCCGGGAACGATGATCGGCACCATCAAGCAGACGCTCGGCAAGGGCTGGGGCGTCACCGCGGGCCTGAGCGTCTTCTTCATCACCCTCTGCTTTTCGGTCGGCAACGCCGCCGGGTCGGGCCTCGCGCTCTCGATGCTGTTCGGCGGCTCGGCGGCGGTCTGGACGGCGGTTTGCACGGTCGGCGTCGCCTTCATCCTGCTGATGCGCAACGTCTACACGGCGGTCGAGCGCATCCTGCTCGTCCTCGTCGCGATGATGGCAGCGGGCTTCGTCGCCAGCGCCTTCCTCGCCGGGCCCGACTGGGGCGCGGGCGTGGCGGGCATGGTCCCGAGCTTCCCGCCGGGCGCGGAGCTCCTCATCATCGCGCTCGTCGGCACCAACTTCTCGATCAACGCCGCCTTCTTCACCAGCTACGCCACCCGCGAGCGCGGCATCCGCGCCGACCAGTACCGAGACGCGACGATCACCGACACAATCCCGGGCATCGTTGCGCCGGGGATCATGACCGGCCTCGTCATCATGGTCGCCGCGGCGGTGCTCGGCCACACCGGCGAGAAGGTGACGACCCTCGTCCAGCTCGCCAACGTCTTCGAGCCGCTGGCCGGCAAGGTCGGGTCGACGATCTTCGTCGTCGGCTTCTTCGGTGCTGCCTTCTCGTCGATGCTGGCGAACGCCACCGCCGGCGGGACGCTGCTCGCCGACGGTCTCGGCGCCGGCGGCGGTTTCGACGGGCTGCGCTCGAAGCTTCTGGTCGCCTGCGTCCTCGGCTTCGGCCTCTTCGTGGTGGCGGTGACGCCGGGCTCCCGCGTCCAGCTCATCATCTTCGCCCAGGCGATGACCGTGCTGGTCGCCCCCTTTCTCGGCGCCATGCTGCTCGTCATCGCCAACAACCGGCTGATGGGGTCGCTCCGCAACACCTGGTGGCAGAACCTCTTCGGCGCCATCGGCTTCCTCGCCATCCTGATGACGAGCGGCCTGCTCGTCGCCAAGCTCACCGGCCTCGCCGGCTGACATCGCCGCAGCATCGACCGGCCAAACCAGGTGCGGCTCGGGGGCTCCAACTCCCGGGCCTGTCGCTTTGGAGTGGTTCGAAACGACCAAGCGGCCTTCGCGACACCTCGCTACCAGCGGTCCCGGCCTCTGTCTCGCTTGGTTCTCCCTCGGCTCCTTCGCCGACCCAATAGTCGCCAGCTTGACCCGTGCTCGGCTTTGTCGTCGGCCGCCTTGCGCGCTATCGAGACCGAAGACGTGTGCTGGAGGTGTCCGGACGATAGTCCGACCAGTCCGAAGGCGGGAAGGGGCGGACGGTGATGCCTCCGCGCCTTCCCTTTCGTGAGCCGCCGGATCCGAAAGGCTGCTGCCTGTCATCATGAGACCTGTGCGCGGGTTTGCCTTGTGTGGGTGCTTTGTCTCTGATTCTGTTTTTGAAACGGAGGGAGAGTTGGTCATGCCGCGCCGCCGGATCGGTCAGGAGGAGCTTTTCGCCGCCGCGGATCGCAGATCGTCGCTGGATGGTCTTCTGTGGTTGATCGACTGGTCGGAGGTTTCGGAACGTCTCGGGGCGGTGCACGCGTCCGCGAAGGGCGAGGCGAGCTGGCCGCCGCTTGCGATGTTCCGGGCTTTGCTTCTGTCGGTCTGGTACGACCTTTCCGATGTGAAGCTGGCGGAGGCGCTGGACGATCGGGCGTCGTTCCGGCGGTTCTGCGGCTTTTCGCGGACGGAGGCGACGCCGGAGCGCGCGGCTTTCGTGCGTTTCCGCAAGGCGCTGCTGGCGTACGGGCTGGAGGCGACGCTGTTCGAGGCGATCACGGCGCAGCTCAAGGCCAGGGCGGTGCGGGTGAAGACCGGGACGATCGTCGATGCCAGCGTCGTCGCCTCGGCGAGCGAGGATGACGGCGAGGCGGCCTGGTCGGGACATCGCTCGCGCAAGGCGATCCACGGCTACAAGGCGCACGTGGGCGCCGACGCGGACAGTGCGCTCGTCGAGCGGATCGCGATCACGCCCGGCAACCGGCATGACGGACGCTGCGGCGAGCTGGCTCTGCCCGAGGCTCCGGGGGAGGTCTACGCCGACAGCGGCTATCGTGGCGAGGTCTTCGCCGCTGCCGTGCGGGCGAAGGGCGGGACGCCGCGGGTGGTGGTCACGTCCGTCTGGTGCCGGCCCGACGAACACCCGGCGGAAAAGCTCTCGGCCTGGAACGGGCCGATCCACCGCGTGCGCGGCCGGATCGAGAAGATCTTCGGAACGTGGAAGCGCAGCTACGGCTTCCGGCGCATGCGATGGCGCGGGCTCGCCAAGGCCGCGCTCCAGCTTTCCCTCACCGCCATTGCCTACAACCTCCGCAGAACCGCAAACATCCTCGCCGCCGCATAACGCGGACGCGCGCCCGCCCCCACGGGGCAAAGCCCGGCGCGCCACCCGAACCGGCAAAACCCCGGAAAACAGCGCAACCAACAAAAAGCCAAAGGAAATGGCAAACCCGCGCACAGGTCTCCGAAATACAGTCGCCGGCTGATTAGATCGGGCTGCGGGCTTTGGCCACCAGTGGAAGCCGGCCTGGCCTCTGACGAGGTCACGGTCGTTGGCAAGGGTCACGCACCAGTCGGCGACGACGACGTCGATGTCGGCAAGCGTCTCGAAGTGCCGGTTGACGATGGGCTCGTCGACATGAACCCAGAGGGTCTCGGCCGGCTGCAGCTCGGGGGTGTAGGGCGGCAGGAAGACGAGGCGGATGCCCTCGGGGACGCGGAGCGGCAGGGTGTGCCAGCCGGCGCCGTCGAGGACGAGGACGATGATCCGGTCCCGCCCCGCCCCCGCCTCGCGGGCGAAGAGGGCGAGGGTGTCCTCGAAGAGCTCCTTGCTGGCGCCGGTGGAGAGATACCAGAAGCTCTCGCCGGTCGCGGGCGAGACTAAGGCGGTGACGTAGAACCACTCGAAGCGGTGGTGGCCGCGGGCGATCGGACGCTGGCCGCGCGGGGCCCAGACCCGGCGCAGGATCGGCTCCAGGCCGATCCGGTGCTCGTCGGTGGCGAAGGTCTCCACCGTCGCGCCGGGATGGCGCTCGGCTTCCTCCGCGACGACCTCGGCAAGCTTTTTTTGAACGCCGCCTGCGCCTCGGGGGACGCCGCTTCCGCGTGGCGCGGCCGCGGGCTCTGGATCGTCCAGCCGATCGCGCGCAGGGCTTCCCAGCCGCGCTGCTCGGCGACGTGGCGCCCGAGTTCGACCGCCATGAACATCGCCACCTTCTTCGCCGTCCAGACCCGCCGTCGTCGGGCGGCCGGCGCACCCGCTCCCGCACCGCCGCCAGCATCGCCGGGGTCAGCACCGTCGGCGCCGCGCCGTTGCCGCGCCGACGGTCGCCGAGGCTGCCCGGACCGAAGGCGTTGTAGCGCTCGAGCAGCTGCTCCACCCAGCGCAGCGCGAAGCTCGTCAACCCGGCGACCTCGGCGCAGGTCCTGCCCTGCGCCAGCAGCCAGATCACCTGGTAGTGCCGCGCCAGGGTCGCGTCGTCGCTCCCCCGGTATCCCGCCTGCAGCTCATCGACGCCGAGATGCCCCGCAACATGCGCCATGCCTGCTCCCTCTTCTTGGTTGCAGGCAGCATGACCTTCTCGATTCGCCCCGTGAATCCCCGAAACCCCGATTGAACGAAGCCGCTGCGCGGAAGGTGAGAGCTTCGCCGTCGGTGCTCCTGACTGGAATGATCGGGTTGCTGAGACCCCTTCCAGACAGGAGCTTTCCGATGGCCGAGACCAGCCCTCTGCGCCGCCGCATGATCGAGGACATGACGGTCCGCAATCTCTCGCCGGCGACGCAGCGATCCTATGTTCACGCGGTGTCGAAGTTCAGCCGGTTTTTCGGCCGATCCCCCGAGACGCTGACGCTGGAGGACGTGCGCACCTACCAGGTGCACCTGGCGTCGAAGGGCGTGGCCTGGGCGAGCCTCAACCAGACGGTGGCGGCGCTGCGGTTCTTCTACGGCGTGACGCTGGGGATGGCGGAGGTCCCGGAGCGGATCGCCTACGCGCGCGAGCCGCGGCGGTTGCCGGTGGTGCTGAGCGCCGACGAGGTGGTGCGGTTCCTCGAGGCCGTGCCGAGCCTGAAGGCGCGCGCCGCGCTGACGACCGCCTACGCGGCCGGGCTGCGGGTGTCGGAGGTCACGGGCCTCCGGGTCGCCGACATCGACAGCGACCGGATGATGATCCGCATCGAGCACGGCAAGGGCGGCAAGGAACGCTACGTGATGCTGTCCACGCAGCTGCTGGCGATCCTGCGCACCTACTGGCGGCTGGCGCGTCCCGGGCACTGGCTGTTCCCCGGGCGCGACGCGACCCGGCCGATCGAACCGACGACGCTGCACGCGGCCTGCCGGTCGGCGCGGGCGGCGGCGGGGATCGGCAAGAAGGTGACCGTGCATGTCCTGCGGCACAGCTTCGCCACCCACCTGCTGGAGAGCGGCGTCGACATCCGGGTGATCCAGGTGCTGCTGGGGCACGCGCACCTGTCGACCACGGCGCGCTACACCCATGTCTCGCAGGGTCTAATCGGCCAGACGGCGAGCCCGCTGGAGGCGCTGACGCTCGAGGTGGTCCCGCCGGCCTGAGGTGGCGCCGTCATGGCTGGGGGCCTCGAGGTGGCGGACGTCTTCCGCCGCCATGGTCCCGCGTTCCGTGCGACCCGCGCCGAGCACCTCGACCGCGACCAGCGCCGGGTGATGGGCGCGATCGAGGCCTGCCGCACCGCCGCGCTCGGCGGGCATGTCCGGCGCTGCGCCGACTGCGGCCATGCGGCGATCGCCTACAATTCCTGCCGCAACCGTCACTGCCCGAAGTGCCAGGGAGCGGCGCGGGCGGCCTGGGTGGCGGCGCGCTGTGCGGAGCTGCTGCCGGTTCCCTACTTCCACGTCGTCTTCACGCTGCCGGCCCCGGTCGGAGCGATCGCCTTCCAGAACAAGGCGGCGGTCTATGCCATCCTGTTCCGCGCCGCCGCCGAGACTTTGCGCGTCATCGCGGCCGACCCGCGCCATCTCGGTGCCGAGATCGGCGGCGTCGCCGTGCTGCATACCTGGGGCCAGGCGATGCAGCACCATCCGCACGTCCACTGCATCGTGCCGGGCGGCGGCCTCTCGCCAGACCGCACCCGCTGGATCGCCAGCCCGCCCGGGTTCTTCCTGTCGGTCAAGGTGCTCGGCCGGCTGTTCCGGCGGCTCTTCCTCGAACGGCTCGCCGCCGCCTTCGCCGACGGCGAACTGCGCTTCTTCGGCGGGCTC
>ERZ500977.35-NODE-35-length-36183-cov-7.730763_pt1 | contig 36183 bp, 34 predicted proteins | sample MGYA00248863_ERZ500977 | MGnify/ENA primary metagenome ERZ500977 (study PRJEB25958, sample SAMN03398581) | human skin metagenome | study: EMG produced TPA metagenomics assembly of the Human Skin Microbiome Metagenome (human skin metagenome) data set.
ATGTCGTCGGGCAGGCGCATCTGCTGGCGCCGGGCAAGCCGCTGGCGCGGATGCTGGCCGAGCAGACCCTCGGCTCGATCATCCTCTGGGGGCCGCCGGGGGTGGGCAAGACCACGATCGCGCGGCTCCTGGCCGACGAGACGGATCTCGCCTTCGTGCAGATCAGCGCGATCTTCACCGGGGTCGCTGACCTGAAGAAGATCTTCGAGGCCGCGCGCCTGCGCCGGGGCAACGGTCGGGGGACGCTGCTCTTCGTCGACGAGATCCATCGGTTCAACAAGGCCCAGCAGGACGCCTTCCTGCCGCTGATGGAGGATGGCACCATCCTGCTCGTCGGGGCGACGACCGAGAACCCGTCCTTCGAACTCAACGCCGCCCTGCTGTCGCGGGCGCGGGTGCTGGTGCTGAACCGGCTGGACGAGGCGGCGCTCCTCGGCCTGATCGACCGCGCCGAGGCCGAGCTTGGCCGGGCGCTGCCGCTGACGGCGGACGGACGCGCGGCGCTGGCCCGGATGGCCGATGGGGACGGCCGCGCGCTTCTGAACCTGATCGAGCAGGTCCTGCCGGCCAGCGGGCCGCCGCTCGACGCCGGGGCGATTGCGGCGCGCGTTGCCCGCCGGGCGGCGCAATACGACAAGTCGGGCGACGGCCATTACAATCTCATCTCGGCCCTGCACAAGTCGGTGCGCGGCTCGGACCCCGATGCCGCGCTCTACTGGCTGGCCCGCATGTTGAAGGCGGGCGAGGATCCGCGGTTCCTGGCCCGGCGGATCACGCGGATGGCGATCGAGGACATCGGGCTCGCCGATCCGCAGGCGCAGGGGCTGTGCCTGGAGGCCTGGCAGGTCTACGAGCGGCTCGGCTCGCCCGAGGGCGAACTCGCACTCGGGCAGGCGGTGATCTATCTGGCGCTGGCGCCGAAGTCGAATGCCGCGTATCGCGCCTTCGGGCAGGCCATGGCCGCCGCGGGAGAGAGCGGGTCGCTGGCGCCGCCGAAGCATATCCTGAATGCGCCCACCGGCCTGATGCGCGACGAGGGATATGGCGCCGGCTATGTCTATGACCACGATACCGAGGCGGGCTTTTCCGGCCAGGACTATTTCCCCGAGGCGCTTGGCCGCCAGCAGTTCTACCGCCCGACCGGCCGCGGTTTCGAGGAGGGGCTGCAGAAAAGGTCTTCCGCTCTCGCACGGGAGAGGGCTAGGGTGGAAAAATCGGATTCCGATTAGATTTCCTGTCGGCAGGTCGGGGAGGATGGGACCGTGGCCAGCCTTTCCCGGATCGGACCAGGGATCCTGCAGGTGATCTATGTCAGCACCGCGACGGCGCCGCTGTCCCCCGAGGAATTGACTGCACTGAGCACCCGCGCCCGGGCGCGCAATGCAGCCCAGGGCCTGACGGGCTTTCTCTTCCACCAGCCGCCCCGCTTCTATGGCGTGCTGGAAGGCCCGGAGCGCAAGATTCTTGCGCGGATGGAGGTGATCGCGACCGATCCCCGCCACCGCGGCTTGACCGTCCTGCGCGAAGAATGCGTTGCCGAGGCACGCTATCGCAACTGGGCCTTCGGCCTGTTGCCGCAGGCCCGGCCGGGCAGCGAATGCGCCATTTCCGCGGAATTCGTCTACAGCCTCGCCGGCCTCGGCGGGGTGCTGCCAGGCCGGCGTCCCAGGCGATAATCTTCCGGCGAGTACTCGTTAACCGTTGACTTGAGTATCATCTATGGTTGAGTTGCGCGGGTTCAGGCGCGGCGGCGAACATGCGATTCGATGACGACGAGGCAGCATCGGTTATCTTCGCCTACCGGTCGGTTCTCGCCGACGATCTGCCGGCGGCCGTCATCCACCGCATCTGCCGCGAGGCCCAGGCCTTCAACGACCGCAACGGCCTGACCGGTTTCCTGGAAATCGACGGCCGGGACGTCGATCAGACGATCGAGGGTCCCTGGTCGGTCGTGATGCCTCTGGCGGCCCGCATCCTCACCGACCCGCGCCATGGCGCCATTTCGATCAAGGCCTTCGAGCCGATCGCGGCCCATGCGCATCGCGAGTGGCATTGGAAGGCCACCGGCTGCGAGCCCGCCGGCGGACAGGGCCTGGCCGAGAGCGGCAGCCTCTGCCTGCTGCCCTTCGTGCGTCGGCGCGCGTCCACGCCGGCGCTGCCGGCGGCGCTTGACGCGGCCACCACCGCATCCTGAACCGGCCGGCGGGGGCCCGGCTCGCGGCACCGGCCGCGAGGTGCAGGGACCCGTGGATGCCCCTGCCTTGACATTCCGGCCCCGGATGCGCCTCTGGGGGAAGGACGACGGAGCGGAACCTGACTGACATGTGGATCCTCATACAGGTCGCCCTCGGGGGGGCTGCCGGCTCGGTGCTGCGCTATCTGACGACGCGCACGCTGACCGGGGCGCTGGGACCGGGCTTTCCCTTCGGCACGCTGGCGGTGAACCTTCTCGGCTGCCTCGCGATGGGGGCGGGCCACGCCCTGCTGGTCCGGCGCGGCGACGGCCATCTGGCGCCGTTCGTCCTCACCGGGATCCTCGGCGGCTTCACCACCTTCTCGGCCTTCTCGCTCGACACGATGCTGCTGGTCGAGCGCGGCCGGGCGGGGCTGGCCCTGGCCTATGCGGGCGGGTCGGTCCTCCTCGGCCTCGCCGCCTTCCTGGTCGGGCAATTTCTGGTTGTGGGGCGGGTGCAATGAGCAGCACGGGGATCGAGCATGTGGCCGTGGCGGCCGGCGAGGAGGACCAGCGGCTCGACCGCTGGCTGCGCCGGCGCTATCCGCATGTGCCGCAGGGGCTGGTCGAGCGCCTGTGCCGCCGCGGCGAGATCCGGGTCGACGGCGGCCGGGTCAAGCCCGCCACCCGGTTGCAGGAGGGGCAGACGGTCCGGGTGCCGCCGCTGCCGGCGCGGGCCACGACCCCGGCCGTGCCACGGGCGGGCGCGGACATCAGCGCGGCGGATGCCGAGATGATCCGGGCGGCGGTGATCTACCGCGATGCCGACGTGATCGCGCTCAACAAGCCGCCGGGCCTTGCGGTGCAGGGCGGCTCGGGCACGCTCCGGCATGTCGACGGGCTGGCCGAGGCGCTGCGCTTCGACGCGGCCGAGAAGCCGCGGCTCGTCCACCGGCTCGACCGCGACACCTCGGGCCTGCTGCTCCTCGGCCGCAGTGCCCGGGCGGCAGCCGGCCTCGCCCGGGCCTTCCAGGCGCGCGAGACCCGCAAGATCTACTGGGCGGTCGTCGCCGGCGTGCCGAGCCCCCGCGCCGGCACGATCCGCTATGGCCTCGTCAAGGCGCCCGGGCACGGCAGCGGCGGCGAGGGCGAGCGGATGCATGTGGTGCCGCCCGACCGCATCGCCGCTACCGAGGGCGCCAAGCGCGCCACGACCGATTATGCGGTGCTGGAGGCGGCGGGGCGCCGCGCGGCCTGGGTCGCGCTCCACCCCGTCACCGGCCGCACCCACCAGCTCCGCGCCCACATGGCCGCGATCGGGCATCCGATCGCGGGTGACGGCAAGTATGGCGGCAGCGGGCAGGAGAATCTCGGCGATGGCTGGGGCGCACAGCTCGGTGGCGCCGTCAGCCGCAAGCTGCACCTCCACGCGCGCGGCCTCCGCCTCGTCCACCCGCGCAGCGGCGCCCTCCTCGACCTGACCGCGCCGCTGCCCGAGCACATGGCCCGCACCTGGGACCTGTTCGGCTGGACGGCGGCCGAGGCCCCCGCCGATCCCTTCACGGAGATACAATGACTTCTGCCAGCGCCGCCGCGGCGCCCGACCTCCGCCTCGTCGTCTTCGACATGGACGGCACGCTGATCGACAGCCAGCACCTGATTGTCGATGCCATGCACGGCGCCTTCGCCCGGGGCGGGCAGCCGCTGCCGAGCCGCGAGGACATCCTGTCGATCGTCGGCCTGTCGCTGGAGGAGGCGGTGGTGGCGCTGGCCCCGCACCTGCCCCGCGCCGAGGCGCGCGTTCTCGCCGACCACTACCGCGACGGCTTCGTCGCGCAGAGGGCGGCCGGATCGGGCGCCGGTGAGGCGCCGCTCTATCCCGGGGCGCGCGCGGCGCTCGAGCGGCTGGCGGCCGAGGCCGATCTGCTGCTCGGGATCGCGACCGGCAAGGCGCGGCGGGGGCTCGACCACAGCTTCGAGATCCATGGCATCGGCGGCTATTTCACCACGCTCCAGACCGCCGACCACCACCCGTCCAAGCCGCATCCCTCGATGCTCCAGGCGACGCTGGCCGAGACGGGGGTCCGGGCCGGCCGCGCGGTGATGGTCGGGGACACGGAATTCGACGTCGCCATGGGCCGCGCGGCGGGCTTCGCCACCGTGGGGGTGGCCTGGGGATATCATCCGCGCGAGCGGCTGGCCGCGGCGGGTGCCGACATCGTGATCGAGGACTTTTCCGCGCTCGACGCCGCGCTGGCCCAGCTCTTCGCGAGGACGCGATGAGCTGGGGACCCCGCCGCCGCTTCTGGACCCAGGCGGGCGTGCGGCCGCGCGACGCCGGCTATGGGGTCGACCTCGACGACCGGCCGCTGCAGACCCCGGCGCGCCAGCTGCTGCTGCTGCCGACGCGGCCGCTGGCCGAGGCGATCGCCGCCGAGTGGAATGCGATCGAGGCCGAGATCCGGCCCGAGGCCCTGCCGCTGACCCGGGCCGCGAATTCGGCAACGGACCGGGTGGCGCCGGACCCAGGGCCGGTGATCGATGCCATTGCGGCCTATGGCGGCTCCGACCTCCTCTGCTACCGCGCCGAGGAGCCCCTGGGCCTCGTGCGGCGCCAGTCGGCCGCATGGACCCCCTGGCTCGACTGGTCCGGCCGTGTGCTCGGGGCGCCGCTTCTCGCCGTCGTCGGGGTCATGCACCATCCCCAGCCGGCGGAGAGCCTCGCGCGGCTGCGCGCGCATGTTGCCGCCTGCGATGCCTTCGAGCTCACCGCCCTGCACGATCTCGTCAGCCTCAGCGGCTCGCTGGTCCTCGGGCTGGCGGTCTCCCGTGGGGCGCTGGCGCCCGAAGCCGCCTGGGACCTGTCGCGGATCGACGAGGCCTGGCAGGCGGAGCAATGGGGCGAGGATGCCGAGGCGGCGCATCAGGCCGGGCGGCGCCGGGCCGATTTCCTGAGGGCCGAGCACTTGTTGCAACTGCTCACGCGACAGGCGGATATCTGAGCAGCAAGCGCCCATCCCGGCGACGCTGCCGCGATATGAATCAGTTGTGGTTACCAAAACGCTCCCGGTGCGCTTGACCTTTGCGCAAGCCCGTCGAATTGTGAATCGGGGGGGCACGAAATCGCATGCCCGCGCCGGCTGTGACTGACAGGCCGGGGGCCTGCCCGGGGCCCTTGGAGTGACATTGCGAACCAACAGGAAGAAATACACCATGAAGAAAGCTTTGCTGATCGGCGCAGTCCTGGCCGCCGCGGGAAGTTCAGCATCCGCAGCGACGCTCGATGATGTGAAGGCCCGTGGCGCGCTGAAATGCGGCGTGAACACCGGCCTCGCGGGCTTCGCGGCACCCGATGCCAGCGGCAAGTGGGAAGGCTTCGACGTCGCGATCTGCCGCGCCGTCGCGGCGGCGATCTTCGGTGACCCGGACAAGGTGGAATTCACCCCCACCACCGGCGAGACCCGCTTCACTGCGCTGGCGTCCGGCGAGATCGACGTCCTGGCCCGCAACTCGACCTGGACCTTCACGCGCGATGTCGACCTGAAGCTCGATTTCGTCGGCGTGAACTACTATGACGGGCAGGGCTTCATCGTCTCGAAGGATCTCGGCGTCACCTCCGCCAAGGAACTCGACGGCGCCACGGTCTGCATCCAGACCGGCACCACCACCGAGCTGAACCTCGCCGACTTCTTCAAGTCGAACAAGATCACCTATCAGCCGGTGCCGATCCAGACCGAGGCGGAGGCCAGCCAGCAGTTCCTGTCCGGCGCCTGCGACACCTATACCACCGACGCCTCCGGCCTCGCGGCCAGCCGCGCCACCTACGAGAACCCGGACAACTATGTCATCCTGCCCGAGATCATCTCGAAGGAGCCGCTCGGCCCGGTCGTGCGCCAGGGTGACGACCAGTGGGCCGACATCATCCGCTGGACCCTCTTCGCCCTGTTCGCGGGCGAGGAACTGGGCGTGACCAAGGATACTGTCGAGAATATGAAGTCCTCCGAGAATCCCGAGATCCGCCGCCTGCTCGGCGTCGAGGGCGACCTCGGCAAGATGTTCGGCCTCCCGGCCGACTGGGCCGCCAAGGCCATCGCCTCGCGCGGCAATTATGGCGAGATCTTCGCGGCCACCATCGGCGAGGGCACGGCCAGCAACATCGCCCGGGGGCTGAATGCCCAGTGGACCGAGGGCGGTCTCATCTACTCCCCGCCGTTCCGCTGATCGACCGCCGGCCCCGGTGCGCGGCCTGCGCGCACCGGGGCAACTTCACGACCGCCGAGGGGGAGACAGGCAATCATGTCCGCGATCGAGGTGACTCACGAGCCCTTCCGGCTCAGCATGCTGATCTACGATACCCGCTACCGATCCTTGACCCTCCAGGTGATCGCCCTGATCGCGGTGCTCACCTTCTTCGGCTGGATCGTCAACAACACCGTCCAGAACCTCGCCGCCCTCGGCAAGGACTTCAACTTCGGCTTTCTCTGGCAACGCTCGGGCTATGACATCAACCAGCGCCTGATCAGCTATTCGAACGACAGCACCCATGGCCGCGCGGCCCTCGTCGGCATCCTCAACACGCTCCTCGTCGCCTTCCTCGGCTGCGTGACCGCCACGCTGCTCGGCGTCATCATGGGCGTGCTGCGCCTGTCGTCGAACTGGCTCGTCGCCCGGCTGGCCTCGGTCTATGTGGAAATGTTCCGCAACGTGCCGGTGCTGCTCTGGATCCTCGCGCTGCTCGCGATCATCACCGACACCTTCCCGGCGCCTGCGGCCTTCCGGGGCGACACCGCGACCGCCTCGATGCTGTTCGGCGAGTCCGTCGCCCTGACCAACCGCGGCGCCTATATCCCCTGGCCGGTCTTCGGGCCGGGATGGCAGGCGGTCGCCCTCGTCCTTCTCGCCTCGCTCGCGGCAATCTGGGTCTTCGGGCGCTATGCGAAGCGGCGGCAGACCGAGACGGGCGAGATCCTGCCCACCTTCTGGATCAAGCTCGGCCTGCTCATCGTGCCGGTATTTCTGGCGGATCTGGTGATGGGCTCCGTCACCCTCGACTTCCCGGTCCTGCAGCGGTTCAACTTCCAGGGGGGCGGCTTCGTCGACAAGTCGCTGATCGCGCTCTGGATCGCGCTGTCGCTCTATACCGGCGCCTTCATCGCCGAGATCGTCCGGGGAGGCATCCAGGCCATTTCCCGCGGCCAGTCCGAGGCCGCCGCCGCCCTCGGCCTGCGGCCGAACCGCACCATGCGCCTCGTCATCCTGCCCCAGGCGCTGCGCATCATCATCCCGCCGCTGATCTCGCAGTATCTGAACCTGACCAAGAACTCCTCGCTCGCCATCGTGGTCGGCTATGCCGATGTCCGCGCGACCCTCGGCGGCATCACCATGAACCAGACCGGCCGCGAGCTCGAATGCATGCTGCTGATGATGGGCTTCTACCTGCTGGTGAGCCTCGCCATCTCGGGCGCGATGAACGCCTACAACTCCTCCGTCATGCTGAAGGAGCGCTGAGATGGCCAAGTCCGAACCCGTCGCCTGGCATCGCAGCACCATGCTGGCGCCCGAAGCCCCGCCCGCCAGCGCCATCGGCGTGATGGGCTGGCTGCGCGCCAACCTCTTCTCCAGCATCTTCAACTCGATCCTGAGCCTCGCGGCCCTCGCCATCATCGTCTGGCTGGTCGCGCATATCTGGCCGTGGTTCGCGCATTCGGTCTGGAACGCGACCTCGCTGACCGAATGCCGCCAAATCATCGCCCAGACCTGGGGCGAGGGGGCGAGCGGCGCCTGCCTCGCGGTGATCCGCGAACGCTGGCAGCAGTTCCTGTTCGGCTTCTACCCGCGGGACCTCTACTGGCGGCCGACGCTGGCCTTCCTGCTGATGGGCGTCGCCATGGCGCCGATCCTCTTCGCCAACGTGCCGCGGCGGATGCTGTGGTTCTCGGCCGCCTTCCCCGGCATCGCCTACTGGCTGCTCTGGGGCGGTTCGATCTTCGTGCCGATCCTGATCTACGCGGGCTTCGCCGCCGGCTATCTGGCGGCGGTTGCCGTGGCCCGGGCACAGGCTCCTGGCTTCCTCCAGCCGATCGCCTTCGTCGTGGCGCTCCTCGTCTGGTGGATGCTGATCGTCGGGCCCCTGTCGCGGCTCCTGCCCGACATTGGCCTCGTTCCGGTTCAGTCCAAGCAGTTCGGCGGCTTCATGCTGTCGATGACGATCGGTGTTACCGGCATTGCCTTCTCGCTGCCGCTTGGCGTGCTGCTGGCCCTCGGCCGCCGGTCGGACCTGTTCCTCGTGAAGGCGATCTGCGTCGGCTTCATCGAGTTCATCCGCGGCGTGCCGCTCATCACCCTGCTGCTCGTCGCCTCCTTCCTGCTCAACATCTTCCTGCCGCCGGGGACGAATTTCGACATCATCCTGCGGGTCATCATCATGGTGACGCTGTTCTCGGCCGCCTACATGGCCGAAGTGATCCGGGGTGGCCTCGCCGCGCTGCCCAAGGGACAGTACGAAGGGGCCGATGCGATGGGCCTCAGCTTCTGGCAGGCGACGCGGCTCGTCATCATGCCGCAGGCGCTGAAGATCTCGATCCCCGGCATCGTCAACACCTTCATCGGCCTGTTCAAGGACACCACCCTCGTCGCCATCATCGGCCTGCTCGATCCAGTGGGGCTCATCACTTCGATTCGGGCGGATACCAACTGGAACGGCCTCGTCTGGGAGCTCTACGGCTTCGTGGCGGTGCTGTTCTTCGCCTGCTGCTTCAGCATGTCGAAATATTCCCAGCATCTTGAGCGCCGTCTTCGGACGGATCGCCGCTGACCCAGGAGGGATCCATGACCGAACCTCATCCCGTCGATGCCTCCGACCTCGCCCCGGTCGATCGCAGTGCCCTGAGGGTCTCCGACGAAGTCGCGATCCAGATCATCGGCATGAACAAGTGGTATGGCCAGTTCCACGTCCTGCGCGACGTGAACCTGACCGTCCACCGCGGCGAGCGCATCGTCATCGCCGGGCCCTCGGGGTCCGGCAAGTCGACGCTGATCCGCTGCATCAACCGCCTGGAGGAGCACCAGAAGGGCAAGATCATCGTCGACGGCACCGAGCTGACCTCGGACCTGAAGAACATCGACAAGATCCGCTCCGAAGTCGGGATGGTGTTCCAGCACTTCAACCTCTTCCCGCATCTGACGATCCTGGAGAACTGCACGCTGGCGCCGATCTGGGTCCGCAAGATCCCGAAGAAGGAGGCGGAGGAGACGGCGATGCATTTCCTGAACAAGGTGCGCATCCCCGAGCAGGCGAACAAGTATCCCGGCATGCTGTCCGGCGGCCAGCAGCAGCGCGTGGCCATCGCGCGCTCGCTCTGCATGCGGCCGCGGATCATGCTGTTCGACGAGCCGACCTCGGCGCTTGATCCCGAGATGATCAAGGAAGTGCTCGATACGATGATCGAGCTGGCCGAAGAGGGGATGACGATGCTCTGCGTCACCCACGAAATGGGCTTCGCCCAAGCCGTGGCGAACCGGGTCATCTTCATGGACCAGGGCCAGATCGTCGAGCAGAACACGCCCTACGAGTTTTTCAACAACCCCCAGTCCGAGCGGACGAAGCTCTTCCTCAGCCAGATCCTCGGACACTGAGGCTTCATCGCGCGCCGGGAGCCGCCCCGATCCTCAGGGGGCGGCTCTGCCTGCCGCAAGGATCGGGGCGGTGCTCCGGTCCACGCCCTCCGCCATCTGGAGGGCCGCTCCGCCTGTCATGGGGAGACGTCTTTCGCGGCAGGTTTGGATTTCGTCGGCCGTCCGCAGGCCATTGCCGCGATCCACACGGAAAGACGCTCGGATCGCCATGCCGCGAAGCGCGCGCGCGTCACTCCAGCCCGCGGGGCGTCACGAAATCCCTGGCGCGGCCGCCGGCCCAGTCGATGGCGGCCCAGTCGCTCGTCTCGAAGTCGATGACCGTGGTCGCGGCGGTCGGATAGCGGTCGAAGGCCGGGTGGTCGGGCGGGTCGGCGACCAGCCGGGCGGCGAATTCGCCCACGCCGGGCTGGTGGCCGAGCATCAGCACCGTCTCGGCCTGTCCCGCCGCGCGCAGGGCGGCCAGCATGTCGTCGGCCTCTGCATGGTAGAGTTCGGGCAGGACCGAGGTCGGTGCCGGGCCGATCGCCTCCACCACGCCTTCCCAGGTTTCCTGACAGCGCCGGGCGCTCGACACGAGGGCAAGGCCCGGCAGGTAGCCCTGCGCTTTCAGCCAGCCCCCGACCGCGGCCGAGGCACGTTGACCGCGCCCGTTCAGCGGCCGGTCATGGTCCCGCTGGCCGGGGTCGGCCCAGCTGGATTTCGCGTGGCGCATGAGGATCAGCCGCTTCATGCCCCCTGCCTGCCACGAAAGGCGGCGGCGTGGAAGGCCGATTGTTCCTGCGGCTGGCGATCGGATCCCACCGGGCAGGAGCGCCGCACCCGGCAGCCCTGCGTGCGGCAGTCCTGCCCCTCGGGGCGGTCGAGCCAGGCCCGGCAGGCGGGCACGTCATAGCCGGTCTCGGTCAGGGCCGCCGCCGGGCAGGCCGTGCGGCAGGGGGCGGAGGCGCAGCCCGGGCAGGGCGACAGGCCGGGCGGCGGCAGGGCGAGGCGGCCGGGGAGGGCGAGGGCGCCACGGTAGGACACCATCAGCCCCGCCCGGTCATGGACGAGGATCCCGACGCGCGAGGCGAAGGCATGGCGGCTCGCCCGCGCCCAGGCGATGAAGGGCACCCAGGGCGGCCCGCCGAAGGGGTAGAGGGCCTGCGCGCCGAGCTGGGCGGCGAGGCCGTCGATGACCCGGGTGGACCAGCGGTCCATCGGATGGCCCGCGCCGTCGCCATATTCGGGACTGGCGGTGAAGACGTCCCAGAAGCCGGGACCGTCCGGCCCCAGCAGGACGAGCGTCCCGGTTCCCTCCGGCGTGCCATCGCCGTCGCCGGGATGGAAGGCCCCGAGGACCGCCAGCCCATGCGGGGCCGCCGCCGCGGCGACCGCCGCCAGCGACAGCGGATCAGCCGCGGATGAGGCTGCCGGCGCCATGGGCGGTGAAGAGCTCGAGCAGCACCGCATGCGCGGCGCGGCCATCGAGGATGACCACGGCCCGCACGCCGCCGGCGATGGCGTCGAGCGCGGTCTGGGTCTTCGGGATCATGCCGCCCGCGATCACGCCCGAGCTGGTCATCACCCGCACGTCGTCGGCCGAGAGCTGGGTGATGACATGGCCCTCGGCGTCCTTGACGCCGCTGACATCGGTCAGGAGCAGCAGGCGGTCGGCCTTCAGCGCGGCGGCGATCGCCCCGGCGGCCGTGTCGCCGTTGACGTTGAAGGTCTCGCCATGGCGCCCGGTGCCCACGGGGGCCACGACCGGGATGAAATCCGAACCGAGGAAGCGTTGCAGGACCTGCGGGTTCATCTCCACCGGCTTGCCGACGAGGCCGAGATCGATCGAGATCTCCTGGCCGTCGCGGACGACGGTCTTGATGTCCTTCTCGCAGACCATCAGATTCGCGTCCTTGCCGGACAGGCCGACCGCCTTGCCGCCCTGGTCGTTGATGGCCTGGACGATGCGCTTGTTGATCCGGCCCGACAGGACCATCTCCACGACCTCGACGGTCGCGGCGTCGGTCACCCGCTTGCCGTCGACGAATTCCGAGGTGATGTCGAGCCGCTTCAGCATGTCGTTGATCATCGGCCCGCCGCCGTGGACGATGACCGGGTTCACGTTGCACTGCTTCATCAGCACGACATCGCGGGCGAAGTCGGCCATGGCGGCGTCGCTCGACATGGCATGGCCGCCGAGCTTGATGACGATGGTGGCGCCGTCGTAGCGCTGGAGGTAGGGCAGGGCCTCGCTCAGCGTCCGGGCGGTGGCGATCCAGTCACGGGTCATGGCGTTGCTCTTCTCCACAGGCGTCTCCTGGCGCGGTGTCGGCACCGCCTTGCCCTCGGGCGGCGCAGGCGGGATACTCTGCCCGGCCCCCGGACTCAAGGATCGCGTCATGGCCCGCCGTCTTTCACCCAAGCTCCCGCTGCGCCCGCTTCTTGTCCTGCTGCTCGGGCTGGCGGGCTGCGCGGGGGGCAACCCCGGGGCGCCGGCGCCGGTGGCGCGGGACTGCGTTGCGCTCTTCACCCAGTATGACCGGCTGGAGCGGAGCGGGCAGGACACGAGCTTCGATCCGGCCTCCGGGACGATGGAACTGGCGCCGGCGCTGTCCCGTCAGACCCGCCTGCTCATCCGCGGCGGCTGCCTGACCCGGACGTCCGATCTCGACCGGCTGGAGGATCTCGCCGCCGCCCATCCCGGGTTCCGCATCGCCTCCGGCGGGGCGCAGATCGCGCCGGTGCCGGTCCATCTCGGGGTGCTGACCGCGATCGGCGACGAACGCGCGGTGACGCGCGCGTTCCGCGGCCTCGGCTACCAGAGCCGCGGCATCGGGGCGATGGGGCTCGGCCGGCGGATCTACATCGGGCCCTTCACCGACCAGGCGGCGCTTGACCAGGCGCTCGCCCTTGCGCGCGAGGCGGGGTTCAAGGCGCCCTATGCCGCGACCCAGACGCGGTTCTGACGGGCGGCGGGCATTCTATGGTCCGTTGATCTACCGCCCACGGGGCCGGTAGACAGGCGGAGGGGCGACGGCCCGTCCGCCTGTTCCCGGCCTGCACCCTGCGCTTCCGTGAGGTTCCATGCTCGACCAGTCCGACGACATCCATCCGATCTTCGCCGGCGCCCCGGATTCGACGGAATTCCGCAAGCTGCGCAAGCGCATCGTGCGGCTGACCCGCGAGGCGGTCGAGAGCTATGGCATGGCCCGGCGGGGCGAACGCTGGCTGGTCTGCCTGTCGGGCGGCAAGGACAGCTACACGCTGCTGGCGGCATTGATCGAGCTGAAGTGGCGCGGCCTGCTGCCGGTCGAGCTCCTCGCCTGCAACCTCGACCAGGGCCAGCCCGGCTTTCCGGCGACGGTGCTGCCCGACTTCCTCGCCCGGATCGGGGTGCCCCATCGGATCGAGTACCGGGACACCTATTCCATCGTCGTCGACAAGGTGCCCTCGACCAGAACCTATTGCGCCCTCTGCTCGCGCCTGCGCCGCGGGCATCTCTACCGGATCGCCCGCGAGGAGGGATGCTCGACCGTTGTCCTCGGCCACCACCGCGACGACATCATCGAGACCTTCCTGCTGAACCTCTTCCACGGCGGCAAGCTGGCCGCGATGCCGCCGAAGCTTCTGAACGACGAGGGCGACCTTCATGTCTGCCGGCCGCTGGCGCTGGTGGCCGAGGCGGACTGCGCGCGCTTTGCCCGCGCCATGAACTATCCGATCATTCCCTGCGACCTCTGCGGCAGCCAGGAGGGCCTCCAGCGCGCCCAGATCAAGCAGATGGTGGACGGCTGGGAGGCGCGCAGCCCCGGGCGCCGCCAGATCATGTTCCGCGCCCTGACCCAGGTGAACCCGAGCCACCTGCTCGACCCCGCGCTGTTCGACTTCCGAAGCCTCTGACCGGGCGTTATCCGGTCATTCATCTTGAATATGCGCGAAGTTCCGGGCGGCGATTAAGGAGTGGCTGGGCGGCTGCGGCTATGCTCGTGCCCATGCAACAGCCGTTTCGCCATGTCCATCCCGGACCTGATCTGATCCTGACCCGCGCCGCGGTTCTGGTGCTGGTGATCTGGTGCGTGTCGCTGGGTGCGGCTGGCGTCATGCTCAACCATGCGATGCAGCAGGAGCGGGGCGCGGCCGCGACGGCGCTGCGCAGCGAGGCGATCGCCGGGCGGGCCGGGGCCCTGCTCGGCGGGCTGGAGATGATGGCACGGCTGCCGTCGCGGGACGTGCCCGAGGCGGTGCGCACCCATGCCGCCCGGGATGCGCAGGCGCTGGCGGACCTGCTGGCCGACGTGCCGGGGCTGCCGGCGGACGTCCACGCGGCTGTCGGGGCTGCGTTGCAGCTGGCCCTGGCGAAGGCCGTGCCCGGCACCGACGTGACCGCCGTGCGCGACCGGATGGCGGACGAGCTGAAGCCCATGCTGGAGGCCATGGCGGCGCGGGATGCGGACGCCCTCGAGATGGCAGCCTCTGCCCAGCGGACGACCCTCGCCCTGTCCCTCGTGCTGCAAGTCCTGGCGACGCTCGGGCTCGGTGCCGCGGTGCTGGTTCCGGCCCGGAGCCGGGTGTCGGCCTGGATGGAGGAGCGGGCCGCCTCCGACCGCGAGAACCGCTTCTGGCTGCTGCACGATGCCCTGACCGGCCTGCCGAACGAGACCTATCTTCACGCCCATCTGGCGCAGGTCGCCCGCGAGACCGATCGCAGCGAGAGCGATACGGCCGTGCTGCGGATCGACCTCGACCGCCAGGGGGGCCTGCAGGAGGCGCTCGGCCGGCGCGCGACCGACGAGATCCTGCGGGTCGCGGCCCGCCGCCTGCACCATGTCCTGCGCACCCGCGACTTCGCCGCGCGCTTCGGCCAGGACGGCTTTGCGATCGTGGTCGAGGAGCTCGGCGAGGGCAACGACGTGGCATCCGTCATCGCCCGCATCCAGTCCTCGCTCGGCCGTCCCTATGTGCTGAGCGACGGGGCGCGCGAGATCACCTGCTGCATCGGCGTGACGCTCGTCTCCGACGACGCAGCCGATCCGGACCGGATCCTCGCCAACGCCGGCATCGCGCTCGGCGAGGCACAGGCGACGGGTTCGGGCTGCGTGCGCTATTTCCGCGAGAAGCTGCGCCGCGAAGTCGAGGCCCGCGCCACGCTCCATTGCGAGATTACGGCCGGGCTGGAGCGCGGCGAGTTCCGGGCGGTGTTCCAGCCGCAACTGTCGCTCGCCACCGACACCTTCTGCGGCTTCGAGGCGCTGGTGCGCTGGAACCACCCGGAGCGCGGCCTGCTGACCCCGGCGGAGTTCCTGGATTTCGCCGAAGAGACCGAACTGACCGGGCGAATCGGCTCGGCCATTCTGACCCAGTCGCTGCAGGCGCTGAAGGCCTGGGATGCGGCCGCACTGGCGGTGCCGCGCGTGGGAGTGAATTTCGCGATGTGCCAGCTGCGCGATCCGCGCCTGATCGAGAAGATCAAGTGGGAGGTCGAGCGGTTCGACATCGACCCGTCGCGGCTGTCGATCGAAGTGCTGGAGACGGTCGTCATCAAGAGCGACAGCGATCTCGTCGTGCGGAACCTCCGGGGGCTGGCCTCGGCCGGCGTCGGGGTGGACCTGGACGACTTCGGGACCGGCCACGCCTCGATCGCGAACCTGCGGCGCTTTGCCGTCGACCGCATCAAGATCGACCGCAGCTTCATCGCCGGGATCGAGACGAGCGCCGAGCAGCAGAAGCTGACCGCCTCGATGATCGCCATGGCCGATGCCCTCGGGCTGAAGACCCTGGCCGAGGGCGTCGAGACCGAGGCGGCGGTGGCGACGCTGCGCCGCCTCGGCTGCGACGAGCTGCAGGGCTTCGTCTTCGCCCATCCGATGCCGCTCGCGGCGACCTTCTCCTGGCTGGAGCGCCGCCGGGCCGCGATGTGAGCCCGGCGCGGTCCCCGAATTGCGCTTGACCTTTGGGGTCGGCGGCTGTTGAAGGCCGGACAATCACCCGGAGCCTGACTGGAGCCGCCGTCATGGACGACCAGAACAGAAACCTGATCCTGGCGAGCGCTCTCAGCTTTCTGGTCATCCTCGTCTGGTACCTGGTTTTCCCGCCGCCCGAGCCCACCCCGGCGCCCCAGGCGCAGGTGGAGGCCACCGCTGGCGCGCCCGGCACGGCCGCCACGCCGGGCGTGGCCGGCAGCAGTCCTGTGGTGGGCCTCGATTCGACCGCGCCCCAGGTGCGCGAGACCGCCCTCGCCGCCAGCGCCCGGCTGCCGATCCACACCGCGCGGCTGGAGGGCTCGCTGTCGCTCACCGGCGGGCGCATCGACGACCTGAAGCTGACCGACTACAAGGAGACGCTTGCCGCGGACTCGCCGCTCGTCACCCTCCTGACCCCGGCCGGCGCACCGGAGGCCTATTACACGCTCTACGGCTGGGCACCGGCGGCGGGCAGCGGGATCGGCTTCGATGCCCTTCCGGGACCGACCACCGAATGGCAGGTCGAGGGCGATACCGCCGCCCTGACCGAGGCGACGCCCGTCACCCTCGTCTGGGACAACGGCCAGGGCCTGATCTTCCGGCGCACCATCTCGGTCGATGCGAACTACATGTTCGACGTGAACCAGACGGTCGAGAACCGCACCGGCGCCGAGGTGCGGCTGCAGCCCTACGGGATCGTCGTGCGTCACGGCATCCCGTCGCATCTGCGCAACTTCTACATCCTGCACGAGGGCGCGATCCTCGCCCATGACGGCCAGCTGCAGGAGCTGAAGTACAAGGCGATCGCCGACCTGGAGCAGAGCGCCACCGAGAATGCCGCCGCCGAGACCGTGGAGGTCACCGGGAACGGCTGGATCGGCTTCACCGACCATTACTGGATGACGACGATGGTGCCGCCCGCCGGGCAGCCCTTCACCGCCGTCACCAAGTTCTCCGCGGCGAGCAACATCTTCCAGACCGATGTCCGCATGCCGGTGATGACCGTGGCCGCAGGCGCGACCGGGGAGTCGAAGACCTCGCTCTTCGCCGGCGCCAAGGAATACCGGACCATCCGGGACTATCAGGAAGCCCGCCACATCGACCGCTTCGTCGATGCGATCGACTGGGGCATGTTCTTCTTCCTGACCAAGCCGATCTTCCAGGCGCTGCATTACCTGAACCACCTGTTCGGGAACATGGGCCTCGCGATCATCGCGCTGACCTTCCTGATCAAGGCGGTGCTCTTCCCGCTCGCCTACAAGTCCTATGTGTCGATGTCGCGGATGAAGGCGCTCCAGCCCGAGATGGAGGCGATCAAGGAGCGGGCGGGCGAAGACCGGATGAAGATGCAGCAGGAGGTGATGGCCCTTTACAAGCGCGAGAAGGTCAATCCCGCCGCCGGCTGCCTGCCGATCATCATGCAGATCCCGATCTTCTTCTCGCTCTACAAGGTGATCTTCGTCACCATCGAGCTGCGGCACGCGCCCTTCTTCGGCTGGATCCGGGACCTCAGCGCGCCGGATCCGACGAGCTGGATGAACGCCTTCGGCCTGCTGCCCTGGGCGGCCCCAGACCACACGAGCTTCTTCGGCATCCTCTCGATCGGCATCTGGCCGATCCTGCTCGGCATTTCGATGTGGCTGCAGCAGAAGCTGAACCCGGCCCCGACCGACAAGACCCAGGCGATGGTCTTTGCCTACATGCCGCTGATCTTCACCTTCATGCTCGGCAGCTTCGCGAGCGGTCTGGTCATCTACTGGGTGGCGAACAACCTCATCACCTTCAGCCAGCAGTATCTGATCATGCGGAGCCAGGGGGTGGCCCCGAACGTGTTCGGCAACATCACGAGCTCGCTCAAGCGATCGCGGAAGGCCGACTGATGGCGGCCGTGCGGGTCGCGGCCCTGTGGCGCCACCCGATCAAGGCGCATGGCGTCGAGCCGCTCGACGCCGTGGACCTGACGCCGGGGCAGACCCTGCCCTGGGACCGCCGCTGGGCGATCGCACATGACGCGGCGAAAGTGGCGCCGGGCGACCGGGCCTGGGCCGATTGCGTGAATTTCAGCCGGGGCGCGAAATCGCCGGCGCTGATGGCGATCCGTGCGCAGGTGGACGAGGCTTCCGGCACCGTAACCCTGACCCACCCGGACCAGCCGCCCCTGACCGTCGATCCCGATGCCGATCCCGAGGCCCTGCTTGCCTGGGTGACGCCGCTCTCGGACCCCAAGCGGGCGCGGCCTGCCTTCGTCGCCCGGGCGGATGTGGGCATGACCGACAGCGAGTTTCCGTCCGTTTCCATCCTCGGGACGGCGAGTCTCGCGGCGCTCTCCGCGCCGGCGGGGCGGCCGCTGGCGCAGGAGCGGTTCCGGGGTAATCTCTGGCTCGACGGGCTGCCGCCCTTCGCGGAATTCGACCTCGTGGGGCGCGAGATTGCCGTCGGCCCGGTGCGGCTCGCGGTGCGCGAGCGCATCACCCGCTGCAAGGCGACGATGGTCGATCCCGACACCGGCCACCCCGATGTCGACACCCTGCGCCTGCTGCGCGAGGGCTGGGGGCATCAGGATTTCGGTGTCTATGCCGTCGTCACCGAAGGCGGCCGCATCGCCGTGGGAGATGCCGTGGAGATCCCCGCGTGAGTCATGTCGCCCTTGCCCCCGAACCGGATTTCGAGGCCGAGGAGCGGGGGCGGAAGCTCTTTGCCGGCCCCTGCGATTTCCTGAAGGGCGTGGTGGCGCTCGATGGCCTGCCGCCGGCGGACCGGCTGGAGGTCTGCTTCGCCGGGCGGTCGAACGTGGGCAAGTCCTCGCTCATCAACGCGCTGACCGGGCGGAAGTCGCTGGCGCGGGCGTCGAACACCCCCGGCCGCACCCAGGAGATCAACTTCTTCGGGCTCGGGCCGGCGATCTATCTGGTCGACCTGCCGGGCTACGGCTTCGCCGAGGCGCCGAAGCCGGTGGTGGCCAAGTGGCAGGCGCTGCTCAAGGCCTATCTGGCCGGGCGCCAGACCCTGCGCCGGGCCTTCCTGCTCGTCGACTCGCGCCATGGCCTGAAGGCGGTCGATGACGAGATCATGGGGCTGCTCGACCGGGCGGCCGTGACCTTCCAGGTGGTGATGACCAAGGCGGACAAGCCGGGCAGCCGCGATCTGGAGGCCGCGATACGGCAGGTGGCGGCAACCCTTGCGAAACACCCGGCCGCCTATCCCGAGATCATCGTGACCTCCTCGGAAACCGGGCGCGGCCTGCCGACGCTGCGGGCAGAGATCGCCGGGATGGGCCTGTAGCGACGGTTCCGGAGCGGGAAAGGGGCGCGCCGCACCGGGGAGGCTGCGTCCCGGGGTTGTGGAAATTCCTCGGGTGCTCCTCTCGCGCATGCTCCCGGACCGTCTCCTCGGCTCTCCCCCTTTCGGCTGCTTGCCAGTTTCCGGCGCGCGGTCTAAGTCCCGGCTTCACGCTGGCGCGAGGGGAGTGCGTCCATGTCTATTCCGCAGTCGGGCGGTGGCCCCATCGAGGACCTGTCGCAGCTGGCGGAGTTCCTTGCGCTCGGCTGCAAGTCGCCTGACCGCTGGGCAATCGGGACCGAGCACGAGAAGTTCGGCTTTCGCCGCGCCGACCATGCACCGCTGCCCTATGAAGGCGACTGCTCGATCCTCGCGATCCTGACCGCACTCCGCGACCGCTTCGGCTGGGAGCCGGTCGAGGAGGCGGGCAAGCTGATCGGGCTGAAGCGGGACGGCGCCAATGTCAGCCTCGAACCCGGCGGCCAGCTGGAGCTCTCCGGCGCGCCGCTCGGCTCCATCCACCAGACCTGCGACGAGATCACCGACCACCTGCGCGAGGTCGAGGCCATCGCCTCGGAGATCGGCGCGGGCTTCCTCGGCATGGGCGCCGCCCCGGAGTGGCGCGAAGCCGACATGCCGGTGATGCCCAAGGGGCGCTACCGGCTGATGACCCGCTACATGGGCGAGGTGGGCAGCCACGGCACCCAGATGATGTACCGCACCTGCACCGTCCAGGTGAACCTCGACTTCGGCTCCGAGGCCGACATGGTGCAGAAGCTGCGGGTCGGGCTGGCGCTGCAGCCGCTCGCCACCGCGCTCTTCGCCGCCTCGCCCTTCTTCGAGGGCAAGGTGAACGGCTGGCAGTCCTGGCGGGCCCGGATCTGGCGCGACACCGACGCGGCGCGGACCGGCATGCTGCCCTTTGCCTTCGAGGACGGCTTCGGCTTCGAGCGCTATGTCGACTACGCGCTCGATGTGCCGATGTATTTCGTCTACCGCGATGGCCGCTACATCGACGCGCTCGGTCAGAGCTTCCGTGATTTTCTGGCGGGCCGGCTGCCGGCGCTCCCGGGCGAGAAGCCGACGCTGTCCGACTGGGCCGACCACCTGACCACGATCTTCCCCGAGGTGCGGCTGAAGCAGTTCCTGGAGATGCGCGGCGCCGATGGCGGGCCGGTGCGCCACCTCTGCGCGCTGCCGGCCTTCTGGACGGGGCTCCTCTATGACGGTGTGGCGCTCGATGCCGCGTGGGATCTGGTCCGGGACTGGACGGCGGAGGACCGCGACGCCCTGCGCCACGACGCCGCGAAGGTCGGCCTGCGCGCGACCGTCCGCGGCCGCCCGCTGCTGGAGACGGCGCGCGAGGTGCTGGCGGTCGCGCGGGCGGGGCTCGTCGCCCGGGGGCGAAAGGGCGCGGGCGGCACCATCCCCGACGAGGCGCATTTCCTGAACCCGCTGCTGGAGAGCGTCGAGTCGGGCGCCACCGTCTCCGACGAGATGCTGGACCGCTATCACGGGGAATGGGGCGGAAAGCTGGCGCCGATTTATTCGGAATACGCTTACTGAGACATTTTTGTCGCGCATAAATTGCGATTTGCTCACGATTCGCTGACGAGTGTCAGGGCAGGATACGGGCCATTCGGAAGGAGTGATGCCATGCCCCAGACCGCATCCCAGCCTGTCCCCTCGCTTCGCGCGGCCGTGCTCGACTGCCTGCTGCCGGAGGGCGACATCGTTGCCGAACTGCGCCGTGTCCTCGAGGGAACCCGTCATCCCGCCGCCGAGCTCTGGGAAAAGTACCGGGGCCAGCGCGGGCGGCGCCGCACCCGCTGCCACCTGTCGCCGGACTGACCCCGGACCGCCACCTGTCCTTTTCTCCCGGGCCGCGATAGGAACCGGATCGAGACCCGCTGGAGCGGGCGGCCGGCAGGCAGGGAGGACATGCAGATGGGCGCGAAGCGCATTCTCTTCACGGGTGGATCGGGCAAGGCGGGGCGGCATGTGGTGCCCTATCTGCGGGACCGGGGCCATGCCATCGTCAACGCCGACCTGACCCCGCTGGCCCTGCCGGGCATCGACAACATCACGGTGGATGTGGCCGACTCGGGGCAGGTCTTCAACGTCCTGACGAGCTACGGCAACCTCGGGGAACTCGACACCGGGGTGGCCCCCTTCGACGCGGTCGTGCATTTTGCCGCGATCCCGCGCATCCTCATCAAGCCCGACAACGAGACCTTCCGCGTCAACACGCTCGGCACCTATGCGGTGATCGAGGCGGCGGTGAAGCTCGGGATCCGCAAGATCGTGATCGCCTCGTCCGAGACGACCTATGGCGTCTGCTTCGCCAGCGGCCGCGCCGACCCCGCGCAGCTGCCGCTCGAGGAGAGCTATGACGTCGATCCGATGGACAGCTACGGCCTGTCGAAGGTCCTGAACGAGGTGACGGCCCGCAGCTTCGCCCGGCGCTCGGGGGCGGACATCTATGCGCTGCGCATCGGCAATGTGGTCGAGCCGCACGAATACGCCGAGCTCTTCCCCGGCTACTTCGCCAATCCCGACATGCGGCGGCGGAACGCCTTCTGCTACATCGACGCGCGCGATCTCGGGCAGATCGTGGACCGCTGCCTCGAGACGGACGGCCTCGGCTTCCAGGTCTTCAACGCCGGCAACGACACCAACGGCATGAACATCCCGACGGCGGAGCTGATCACGCGGTTCTTCCCCGGCGTCCCGGTGACCCGTCCGCTCGGCGAGAACGAGGCGCTGTTCTCGAACCGCAAGATCCGCGAGGTCCTCGGGTTCCGGGAAGAGCATGACTGGCGGCAGTATGTGAGCGGCTGAGGACCGCGGCGGGGGTCCGGCCGCGGCGCGTCTCCGGCGCTGCCGTCCGCCTACTTGCCCTTGCCGATCCGGGGCTCGGTGCCGTCCATCAGGCGGCGGATATTGGCGGCGTGGCGCAGGAAGACGAGGGCGGCGAGCGCGATCGAGAGCCAGACCATTGCGCCACGCGGTCCGAGCACCAGCAGCCAGAGCGGCGTCGCGGCCGCGGCCACCAGGGCCGCGAGCGAGGAAATCCGCATCGTCAGGGCGACGCCGAGCCAGGTCAGGCAGGCGGCGATCCCGACCGGCCAGGCGAGGGCGAGCATCACCCCGAGGAAGGTCGCGACGCCCTTGCCGCCGCGAAACCCGAGCCACACCGGATAGAGATGCCCGAGGAAGGCGCCGAGGGCGGCCAGCATCGCCGCGGTCTCTCCGGCGAAATAGCGGGCGAGCAGCACCGCCACCGCCCCCTTGCCGCCATCGAGCAGCAGCGTCGCCGCGGCCGCGCCCTTGTTGCCGGTGCGGAGCACATTGGTTGCGCCGATGTTGCCCGACCCGATGCTGCGCAGGTCGCCGAGGCCCATCAGCCGGGTGACGAGCACGCCGAAGGGGATCGACCCGAGCAGGTAGCCGAAGGCAAGCGCGAGGATCGGGGTCATGCGGTCTCCGGGGCGTGGACCTCGCGGCCCGCGACGAAGGTCCGCAGCACGCGGCCCTGCATCCGGCGGAGATCGTAGGGGGTGTTCTTCGACTTCGAGCGCAGCCTCGCGCGATCGAGGACGAAGGGGGCATCGGGATCGAAGAGCACGAGATCGGCGGGAGCGTCCGCGGCCAGCCGCCCGGCGGGCAGGCCGAGCAGCCGCGCCGGATTGAGCGACAGCGTCGCCCAGAGCCGGGGCAGGGTAATATGGCCAGCATGGACGAGCTGGAGAGCGGCGGGCAGCAGTGTTTCCAGACCGACCGCTCCCGGTGCCGCCTCCTCGAAGGGGAGGCGCTTCTCCTCCTCGTCCCGGGGCGTGTGGAAGGAGCCGATGATGTCGATGAGCCCGTCCGCCACCGCCGCGACCAGCGCCCGCCGGTCCGACTCGGAGCGCAGCGGCGGCGTCAGCTTGAAGAAGGTGCGATAGTCGCCGATGTCGAGCTCGTTGAGTGTCAGGTGATGGACCGAGGCGCCGGCCGTCACCCGGAGCCCTGCTGCCCTGGCGCGGGCAAGGGCGGGCAGGGCGGCTTCCGAGGAGATCTGGTCGGCGTGATAGCGCGCGCCCGTCGCCTCGACGAGGGCGAGGTCGCGCTCCAGCCCCAGCCGCTCGGCCACCGGCGACACCGAGGGCAGGCCGAGCTGGCTCGCGAACTGGCCGGAGGTCATGCAGGCGCCGGCGGAGAGCACCGGCTCCTGCGGATGGCCGATGACGAGCGCCCCGAGCCCGGTGGCATAGGTGAGGCAGCGCTGGAAGACCCGGGCGCTGGCGACGGCCTCGCAATCGGTGAAGGCGACGGCGCCGCCATCCATCAGGAAGCCGATCTCGGTCATCTCGCGCCCCTCGCGCCCCTTGGTCAGGGCCGCCATCGGCAGGACGTTGACCGGGCTCGCCTCGATGGCGCGGCGGAGGAGAAATTCGAGCGTCTCGGGCGTGTCGAGCGCGGGCAGGGTGTCGGGCCGCGTCACGATCGTGGTCACGCCGCCGGCTGCCGCAGCCGCGCCCGCCGTGCGGAAGCTCTCCTTGTGACGCTCGCCGGGCTCGCCGACCTTCACCCCGATGTCGATGATGCCGGGCGCGAGATACCTGCCACCACAGTCGGTGCCGGGCCTGTCGCCCTCGAAGACCTCGGCGATCAGCCCGTCGCGGATCACGACGCCGCCCTGCAGGATGCGGTCGCCCTCTGGGTCGACGAGCCGCGCGTTGGTGAGGGTCAGCATGAGGCGGCGCCCCCCGTGTTGCGCGTGTCGGTGCGGGCGCGGAGATTGCGCGCCAGCAGGTCCATCGCCGCCATCCGCACCGCGACGCCCATCTCCACCTGTTCCTGGATGACGCTGACGTTGATGTCGTCGGCGATCAGCCCGTCGATCTCGACCCCGCGGTTCATCGGCCCGGGATGCATCACGATGGCGTCCGGCGCGGCATGGGCGAGCTTCTCGGCATCGAGGCCGAAGCGGTGGTAGTATTCGCGCATCGACGGGATCAGCGCCCCGTCCATCCGCTCCTTCTGCAGGCGCAGCATCATCACCACATCGGCGTCGCGGAGGCCCTCGCGCAGGTCCTGGAAGACCTCGACGCCCATCCGCTCCGCCCCCGGCGGCATCAGCGTCGGCGGGCCGATCAGCCGGATGCGGTTCTCCATCCGGCCGAGCAGGATGATGTTCGAACGCGCCACGCGGCTGTGGGCGATGTCGCCGCAGATCGCGACGCGGAGCCGGCTGAGCCGCCCCTTGCGCCGGCGGATCGTGAGCGCGTCGAGCAGGGCCTGGGTCGGGTGTTCGTGCCGGCCGTCGCCGGCATTCAGCACCGCGCAGTTGACCTTGGAGGCAAGCAGGTTCACCGCGCCGGACGCCGGATGCCGCACCACGAGCAGGTCGGGATGCATGGCATTGAGCGTCATCGCGGTGTCGATGAGGGTCTCGCCCTTCTTCACCGAACTGGCGGCCACCGCCATGTTCATCACATCGGCGCCGAGCCGCTTGCCGGCCAGCTCGAAGCTCGCCTGCGTGCGGGTGGAATTCTCGAAGAACATGTTGATCTGGGTGAGGCCGCGCAGGGCGTCGCCCCGCTTTTCGGCCTGCCGGTTCAACGCGACGTAATGCTCGGCCAGATCCAGGATGGATTCGATATCGTGGCGGGACAGGCCCTCGATCCCGAGCAGGTGACGGTGCGCGAACACGGTGCCTCCGATGCGGCTGCGGGCGCATCTATAGCAGCCGGTCGGGGCGCGGCAACCCCGGGCGGGGGAGGCATCCGCCGCCCGGGGAAGCGGCGGATGTGGGGAGCCGTCAGCTCCCGGGTCAGGCGAAGGCCGGTGTGACCTTCGACGTCTCCTGCTGGGCGCCGCAGGACGTGAGGATGCTCCGCGCGAGCGTGCGGGTGGAGTAGCGCCGCTCCACCATCCGCCGCCCGGCATGGCCGAGCCGCCGGCGCAGCCCCGGATCGGCGGACAGCCGGTCCAGCGCATGGAGCCAGGCGTCCGGCGCCCGAGACGCGAAGCCGACATCCTCGGTGATCATCTCGGCGAGCGCGCCCACGGGGCTCGCCACGACCGGCAGGCCCGAGGCCATGTACTCAAGCGCCTTGAAGCCGCATTTGTGGCGGTTGAACTCAGTGTCGAGCAACGGATAGACCCCGATGTCGAATTCCGCGATCTCGGCCGCGACGCTGGCCGGATTGCCCCAGTCGATCTGGTCGATGATCTCGGCCGACAGGCCGGGAATGTCGCGGAAGGCCGTGTGCAGCCTTTCCTCGCCACAGGCGCCGACGATCTTGAAGTGGATCGGCCGGCGGGAGGCGAGGGCCACCAGCGGTGGGCGCAAGAGCTTGATCAGGTCGTCCGCATAATCCGCGCCGTTTCCGATCCAGCCGATGCACGGCACCTTCTCCTGCCGGTCGAGCGGTACCAGCGGATAGTTGTCGAGAAGGATGCCCGAGGGCAGCAGCGTGACATCCTTGTTGAGGGTGCGGGCGAATTCGGCAAGCTCGGGGCTGCCGGCCAGCACGCCGTCCACCAGCGACAGCATGAGCCGCGTCTTGCCATCGACCTCCTGCCGCGGCAGGTCGTCGATGTCGTAGAGCGTGCGCACCCTGAGACTGCGCGCGATCTGCACCATCAACGGATCCCGCCGCCCGGTACGCTTCTGGAAGATCGCCACGTCATGACTGGCCAGAGCGCGCAGATAGGCAAGCATGTTGCCGCGCTGCCGCGTTTCCAGGACCGTGCATTCATGTCCGAGCCGCTCCAGCTCTTCGGCGATCCAGTAACCTCGCACTCGTGAACTGGCGCGGGTGCGGTCGCCGCGCAGACAAAACAAAAACCGCAGTTTTCTCGGTGTCATCTGGGGTTGGAACCTCCTGCTTGTCCCCCCGGAGTCCATCATCTGCGCCGATGGCCGCAAAGAACAAGGGAATCTAACGGATTCAGGTGCTTTCGCCAGTTTCCTGATGCAAACTGACTTTAGTTTAACCATGTTTGGCTTCAGAGGTGACAATGCAGGCGAAGCCGCCGAGTTGCAACACGCTGCGAAGAAACGGCGGAGTCCTGCCTTCTCCGGCGGGATAGCCTAATCCGGCGCCACTGCCCGAAAAGGGGGCAAGGAGAGGCGGGAGGCGCCAACTCAACGTCCGGGTGCACGACCGAAGCCGGAAACAGGGAGCCGAGCGGCCCTTATCAGGGGCGAAAGTCGAATCGCGTCCAGGGCGCGCAGCTTGTCACGACCGGGCGGCGGAGGTAGGAGGGGCCATGGAACTGACGATTGCCGGCAAGACCCTGCCGGGACCCCATGGCCTGACGGTCTGCTCTGTCGTCCATGACGAGATGTATTTCCTGCCGGAGTTCCTGCGGCACTATCGCGCGCTCGGCGCCGACCGTTTCCTCTTCCTGGACGATGCCTCGGGCGACGGGACGGCGGACTTTCTCGCCGCCCAGCCCGATTGCATGGTCCTGCGCAGTTCCGCCCGCTACTTCGACCGCATCGGGGGGGAACGCGCGATCTATGCCTGGCGCAAGGCGATGCTCGACCGGTTCTGTGACCGGCAATGGGCGGTCGTCGCCGATGCCGACGAATTCGTGGTGCCCCCGCCCGGACTGAGCCTGCCGGATGTCGCCGCATCGCTGCAGCGCCGCGGCGCCAGCGCGGTCTGGGGGGTGATGCTCGACGTCTATCCGCGGGACATCGCGGACCTGTTCCGCGCGGGTCCCTTCCGCCTCGACGACGCCTGGTTCTTCGATGCCCGCCGCCACATGATCGCCCGCCCCGGCCGCAAGAAGCCGGTCACCCTCTATCGCGGGTCGCGGGCCCGGCTGATGGGGGCGGCGGGGCTGATCCCTCCCGGCGCGGGGCGGCTGAAGCGGGCACTGGTGCAGCTTGGCCTTGGCGCCCATGTGAAGGTCAATGTCATCCACAAGGCGCCGCTGGTCCGTTGGGATGCCGGGCACCGCTTCGTCGGCTCGCACCAGATCGAGCCCTTTCCCGCCACCGCGGACATCCTGCCGATCCTGCATTTCAAGTTCACGCCGGACCTCGGGCGCAAGATCGACTATGCGCTCGAGACCGGAGGCTATGTGGACGGGTCGCGCCAGTATAACGCGCTGGCCGCGCTGATCGCCCGGATGCGGGCGCGGGGCTCCGGCTTTCTCGGCCGCCGGTCGCAGCCGGTCGGCGACGGGGCGGCGCTCTACGCCTCCGCGGCCGCGGTCTGGTCGGACCGGTAGCCCGACGGGGAGGGGAGGCCGCGGCGGGCGCATTCGGCCGCGATGAGCCCTTCCAGCCGCGCGTGCAGCCGGGTGACGTCGAAGCGCGCCACCGCCACCTCCCGCGCCCGCCCCGCCATGGCGGCCACGCCCACGGGGTCGGCCAGCAGCCGCGCGATGGCGCCGGCGAAGCCCGCGACATCGCCTTCGGCGACGAGCAGCCCGGTCTCCCCGTCCGTCACCGCCTCGGGGATGCCGGCATGACGGGTCGAGACCACGACGGCACCGCAGGCCATCGCCTCCTGGATGGCGGTGGGCAGGCCCTCGGTATTGCCGGCCTCGTCGGTCAGCGAGTGCTGGAGGAAGATGCCGGCCCGGGCCAGCCGCTGCCGGACGAAATCGTGGTCGCGGGCGCCGTGGAAGAGGATGCGGTCCGTCAGCCCATGGGCCGCGACCATCGCCTCGCAGTCGGCGCGCATCTCGCCGTCGCCGATGATCTCGAGCCGCGCGGCGGGCGCGGCGGCCGCGGCCTCCGCGAAGGCCTGGAGCGTCAGCAGCGGGGCCTTCTTGGCGATGATCCGCCCGACCGCCAGCAGCAGGTTGGGGTCCTTCTCGCCCGGCCGGAACAGGGTGGTATCGACGCCGGTCGGGATCACCACGCTGCGCGGGTGGCGGAGGCCGTGGCGGGCAAGATTGTCGATCAGGAACTGCGAGACGGCGAAGACCCCCGCCAGCCGGGGCAGGGTCGCCGCGTAGCGCCGCACGATCTTGGGCTCCCGCAGCCGCTTCGAGGCATCGAAGCCGCGGAAATAGGCAAAGACGGGGATCCCCAGCGCCTCCCCGACCGGGGCGAGCCGGCAGGCGACATGACCGAATTCGCAGAGGATCGCCACCGCATGCTGCCCGCGCAGGAACTGCTCCAGCTGCCGGCGGGTGCGTCCGAAGGGAACCCCGGGGACGCCGAAGCGCAGGTGTCCGGCGGCGCGCCCGGCAAGGGCCTCCACCTGCCCGGGCAGCCCGGAGGGGGCGCAGACGAAGGTGGGGCGCAGCAGCGCCGTTCCGGGCTCGATCCGGTCGCAGACGACGACCGTCTGCCCGCCGAAGAGCTGCGCCACATGCCGCCGGGCCCCGGTCTCGGTCGACTTGCCGAGAATGCCCGTCGCAATGGCGACCGTGGCCTCTGCGGGCCGGGGCGCGATCATTCCATGCCTCGGACGAGCCTGCGGAAGCGGTGCAGGGCCGCGAGCAGGATCGGGTGGTTTTCCTCCAGACGCCGGTAGGTCGCGAGTTTCCGGGCCGCACCCGGGTCGCGGCCGGCATTCTTGAAATGCAGGATCCGGCCGGTTCGCTGCCGAACGTCGTTATAGATGCACGGGTCGAGTTTCGCGAGCGAGAGGGCGTCGGAGTCCGCCAGCCCGAGCGGCCCGGACAGGTCGAAATCCCCGAGCAGGTCCGAGAGGCACTTCTGGTCGCTGTCCGTTCCCGTCTCGCAGGCGTGCTGCCAGTCGGCCAGAAGCCGGCGCGACCGGGGGCTGCCGGAGAAGAACAGGACGCCCGTATTGATCCGTCCGTTGTCCAGATGGGCGGGGGTGCGTTCCTTCGGGTGGCGGGGCGTGACCGCGACATCCGCGCTCTGGAAATCCCGCAGGTCGAGGCGCCCGAGGAACAGCACATCCGCATCGACACAGAGGCAGCCCCCCGGATCGCGGTCGAGGCTGTCGCGGATGCAGGCAGGCTTGTGGGTGGCTCGGACGAAACCGTGGCGCTGCTCGGTGCCGCGGAAATCGGCGGGGACATCGGCCGCCTGCCGCAGCTCGCTTGCGAGCTGCGGGCGCTGGTCGTCGGTCAGGCCCAGGTCGTAGATGACCGGAAGCCGGCCGAACTTGCGCGCGATATTGCGCTCCAGGAACGGAAGGAACGGGAAATACCCGGCATCCGCACAGGTGATGACCCGGAAGGGAGCCTCCTGCCGGGTCATCATCGGGGTCAGGCGTCCTCGGTGCTCGGCGCGGAGATTTCCTGGCCGGTCGTCTGGTCGACGACCTTCATCGACAGGCGCACCTTGCCGCGCTCGTCGAAGCCCATGAGCTTCACCTTCACGGACTGGCCTTCGGCCACGATGTCCTTCGGATGGCTCACCCGCTCATTGGAGATCTGGCTGACGTGCACGAGGCCGTCGCGCTTGCCGAAGAAGTTCACGAAGGCGCCGAAATCCATGATCTTGACGACCTTGCCGGTGTAGACCCGGCCGATTTCCGGCTCGTCGACGATCGCGCCGATCAGCTCGCGCGCCTTCTCGATCGCGGCGGCATTGGCCGAGGCGATCTTGATGGTGCCGTCGTCGTTGATGTCGACCTTGGCGCCGGATTCCTCGACGATCGAACGGATGACCTTGCCGCCCGAGCCGATGACTTCGCGGATCTTGTCGACCGCGATCTGCATCGTCTCGATGCGCGGGGCATGGGCCGAGAACTCGGTCCGGCCGCTGGTCAGCGCGTTCGCCATCTCGCTGAGGATATGCATCCGGCCGTCCTTCGCCTGGGCGAGGGCCTGCTCCATGATCGCAGGCGTGATGCCGGCGACCTTGATGTCCATCTGCAGCGAGGTGATGCCGTTCGCCGTGCCCGCGACCTTGAAGTCCATGTCGCCGAGGTGGTCCTCGTCACCGAGGATGTCGGTCAGCACCGCGAACCGCTCACCCTCGAGGATCAGGCCCATGGCGACGCCCGCGACCGGCGCCTTGAGCGGCACGCCCGCATCCATCATGCTGAGCGAGGAGCCGCAGACGGTGGCCATGGACGAGGAGCCGTTCGACTCGGTGATCTCCGAGACGAGGCGGATCGTGTAGGGGAAGTCGGTCGCCGCCGGCAGCACCGCCTGCAGCGCGCGCCAGGCGAGCTTGCCGTGGCCGATCTCGCGCCGGCCCGGGGAGCCCATGCGGCCGGTCTCGCCCACCGAATACGGCGGGAAGTTGTAGTGCAGCAGGAAGGTCGAGCGCGAGTTGCCGTGCAGCGAGTCAATGATCTGCTCGTCGTCGCCGGTGCCGAGGGTGGTCACGACCAGGCCCTGGGTCTCGCCGCGGGTGAAGAGCGCCGAGCCGTGGGTCCGGGGCAGGATGCCGACCTCGGAGACGATCGGGCGCACGGTCACGAGGTCGCGGCCGTCGATGCGGCGCCCGTGCTCGAGGATGTCGCCGCGAACCACGTCGGATTCGACCTGCTTGATCACGCCGCCGAGCAGCGGGCTGTCGCGCTCCTCGTCGGTCAGGGCGCCGCGGATCTTCTCCTTGGCGACCTCGAGCGCGGCCTGGCGCTCCTGCTTGTCCTTGAGGGCGAAGGCCGCGCGGATTGCGTCGCCGCCGGCGCCGTGGACCTTGGCGTAGAGGATGCGGTCGTCGGCGGGCTGGAAGGCGAAGGGCTCCTTCGCGGCTTCCTCGGCCATGGCGATGATCAGGTCGATCACCGGCTGCATCTGCTCGTGGCCGAACTTCACCGCGCCGAGCATCTCGGACTCGGAGAGCTCGTAGGCCTCGGACTCGACCATCATGACCGCGTCCTTGGTGCCCGCGACGACGAGGTCGAGCCGCTGCTCGGGATTGTCGCGCAGCTTCTCCATGTCGTCGGTCGCCGGGTTCAGCACATAGGCGCCATCGACGAAGCCGACGCGCGCCGCGCCGATCGGGCCCATGAACGGCACGCCCGAGAGGGTGAGGGCGGCCGAGGCGGCGATCAGGGCCACGATGTCCGGGTCGTTCTCCATGTCATAGGAGAGGACGGTGGCGATGACCTGGACCTCGTTCTTGAAGCCCGGGACGAACAGCGGGCGGACCGGGCGGTCGATCAGGCGGGAGGTCAGGGTCTCCTTCTCGCTCGGCCGGGCCTCGCGCTTGAAGAATCCGCCGGGGATCTTGCCCGCGGCATAGTACTTTTCCTGGTAGTGGACGGTCAGCGGGAAGAAGTCCTGGCCGGGCTTCGCCTTCTTCTCGAAGACGACGGTGGCGAGCACGCTGGTCTCGCCATAGGTGGCGAGCACGGCGCCATCGGCCTGGCGGGCAATCTTTCCCGTTTCGAGCGTGAGCGTGTCATGCCCCCACTCGATGGATTTTCTGACGACGTTGAACATATCTCTTCCTTACGTCATCGGACGCCGGCCCCTGCCGGACATCCGTGCAATGCGGAGGTACCCGCAGACCCCGTTGCGTGATCGGTAGGGCAATCCCTCGGGGTCGGAGGGGCCTCTGTGGAGGGCGGATGGAAGGTCCGGGCGATCCTCCCCAGGCGCCGGACGCCCGCGCCGGCGGATGCCGTGCAACGCCCCTGCCGTCCATTTCGGGCGCGGCATCGGAGGCGCCGCTATAGCCGCATTCGGAATGAAAGAAAAGGCCGTGCGCGAGGGGCGTCGCGCACGGTGCAGCCGGTTGTGCGGGTCAGGCGAAGATGAAATCGGATGCGTCGATGAGCGTGCTGCCGACGCCGGATATTGTGTTGGTCGAATGCGTCCCCGGGATATTTTCCGAGCCTGCGACTATATGGGTTAAATCAATCTAATTGTATTCAGTATAATTATAACAATAATCATCCGGCATCGTTGATTTTTGGTGGGATTCGTTTGCGCTGAGGTGATTATATTCTCCATAATTACTTTGGCGCAGATTTGAGTGTGGGAAATCAGGAGGATTCGTCGTGGCTGTCCAATTTAATCCCACTCTTCTTTCTCTGTTCCAGGTGCCTGGCGTAAAAAATCCTCTCCAAACCGAGAGTGCGTTCAAGGGAGGCTCGGCCGTCTTCGCTGCCGGAAAGGTCTCCGCCACACCGCAAAGTGCGGCTGCCGCGACAAGCTCGGACTTCGATCCCGACCTTGCGAAGCGCGAACAGGAAGTCCTCAAATTCGTGTTAGGCCTGCTCGACGGTTCGATTAGCGCCACCGGCGAGGTAGCGCGAAAGATGTACGGTGATCGTTACGTTCGTGCGATCGAGAGCACGGGCGCGATGTTCGAGGGATTCTTTCCGACAGGGCTCGGCGAGGGCGAGTCCTACACCCCGGCCTACGGCAAGTTCGCCGATCGGCAGAACGCCATGATTAATGCCTTCCATTACGCGCAGGCCGCTGCCGCGGCTGGAAAGCTCCTCGCTTCGCGGTTGACGTCTGACGTCCTGTATCCGAACTCGCCAAACGACCCACACAACATGCACATGGCGAAGGCCGATGTGGAGAACGCCGTCTCGATTCTCGGCGTCCAGTTCGCCTTTATGGACGAGATTGTGAAGACCAACGAGGACGGAACGTCGAGTTTCACTGGCTTCGAGGTCTCGCACGACCGGTTCGGCAAGCTTTTGTCCGTCGACGCGAGCGGCGCCATCACGCTCTATGACGCGGACGGCACCGCCTATTCGATGGCGGACTATGACGCCGCCCGGCCGGACGGCGTCATTCCAGAACTCGCCAACCTTGTGGCCGGCCGGAGCGGGCTTATCTCGATCTTGGTGTAAGGCGCCCCGCCCGGGCGCCAGATCAGGACCGGGGGCGCCCGAAGGCGCGCCCGGAGGGGCTCAGCGGCGGATGCCGAGGCGGCCGATCAGCGTCTGGTAGCGCGCCTCGTCCTTCGCCTTGACGTAGTCGAGGAGCTTGCGCCGCTGGGACACGAGCTTCAGCAGCCCGCGCCGCGAGTGGTTGTCCTTGGTGTGGGTCTTGAAATGCTCGGTGAGCGTGGTGATGCGGCTGGTCAGGATCGCGACCTGCACCTCGGGCGAACCCGTGTCGCCGGCCTTGGTGGCATAGTCCTTGATCAGCTGTTCTTTCACGTCGGGCGTGATCGACATCGGAAAATCCTTCCTGAAGGGTTGCAAGCCCTGGCCCGGGCGGCCGCAGCCGGGATGTCGTCCAGCGGGGTCACACGGGAGGGGATCGCCCGGCCATGGGCCGGCGACGCCCCGGGCTATACCGCCATTGCGCGCAAAAGGAAAGGGGCCGTGCGGGCGGGGCTGCGCGTGGGTGCGGTCTGGCACCCCCGTCCCGCATTCGCGGCCGCACTCCTGTCCGGCGCAGAAAATTGTTGCGGTGCAATCAGATCCGAGGCTCCGGCCCCCGCACCGCCCTTATTCTGAGCTTCGCCGTTCAAATGCTTGCTTCATCGCGAGGATTCGTTTTACCCTGACTCGGGGAAAGAAGCGTCACGGCCGAGTGCCGGGCAGTCGGCTCCGGCCCGTCCCGATCGCACCACGCATCTGCGAGGGCGGCGGCGCGGTGAGGGGCAGTGTCCGGGGGGACCACCTGCGGGAGGCACGGTGCAACAGGCGCCGGCTGCCGCGCCAGACAAGGATGTTCTGATGAAGCCTGATTTCCTCGCCCGGCTGCTTCGCACCCCCGCCCCGATGCGCCTCCGGGCCTATCCGGCCGGCGGTTCCGCGCGGTCGTCCCTGCCGGCGTCGGCCCTGCGGCAGGTCCTGCTGTCGGCCGATGGCGGCCCGGGTGACGCGCTGGACCTGCAGGGCCCGAACCGGCGCGTCCCGGCCGAGGCCGTCCCCGCCAAGCCCGTCCCGGCCAAGCCCGGCGGGCGACGGGTGCGCGGGGCCTTTGCCGGGCTGCGTCCCGTCCGGTCGCGCCGGCCGCTGGCCGAGGTCCTGCGCCTGCTCGGCGAGGGGAGACGGTCCCTCGAGGGCGCGACCGCCGAGGCGCGGGAGCCCGAGATCCCCGCCGCGGCCGAATTCCGCGAGGCCTGGCACGCGACCTCCTCGGGCAGCCGGCGCTACCGGCTCTACCTGCCGGCCTCGCTCGGGGCGGCACCGCCCGCGGGCCTCGTGCTGATGCTGCACGGCTGCCGGCAGAATCCCGAGGATTTCGCCATCGGCACCGGGATGAATGTCCAGGCCGAGGCGCACCGGCTGATCGTGGTCTATCCCGGCCAGACGGCGGCCAGCAACGGCCTCTGCTGCTGGAACTGGTTCCGTCCGGGCGACCAGGGCCGGGGCGATGGCGAGCCGGCGGTGCTCGCGAGCCTCGCCGAGACGCTGCGCGACCGCTTCGGCGTGCCGGCCGACCGGGTCTTCGTCGCCGGGCTCTCGGCGGGCGGGGCGATGTCGGCGGTGCTGGCCGAGACCTACCCGGATGTCTTCGCGGCCGCGGGCATCCATTCCGGCGTCTCCGCCGGGGTGGCGAACGACGCCGTCTCGGCCTTCGCCGCGATGTGCGGCGAGACCCGCCGCCCGCGCGCGCTCAATCCCGCGATCCCGCGGGCGCGGCTCATCGTCTTCCAGGGAACCGGCGACCGCACCGTCCACCCGGTCAATGCCAAGCGCATCATCGCCCGCCACGGCGCCCCGCGGCTGTCGGTCTCCCGCTCGGCGTCCGGCGGCCGCTCCTATACCCGCAGCATCCTCGGCGCGGGCGGCGCGGCGCCCGCGGCGGAATGCTGGCTCATCGACGGCCAGCCCCACGCCTGGTCCGGCGGCCTGCCCGCCGGCTCCTACACCGACCCGACCGGCCCGGTCGCCTCGGCCGAGATGGTGCGCTTCTTCCTGCAGGCCTGAAGCCCGCCACCAGAGGATCCGCCCCCGCGAGGGGCGCGACGATAGCGCAGACCGCGACGGTTCTCGGTGTCGATGTTTCTACCCACGCTCCCGCGAGGGGAGCGACGGCATGACGATCGGCACCGTGTGCGCCAAGGCTGTGTTTCTATCCACGCTCCCGCGAGGGGAGCGACCTGCGCCGCGGCCAGGCCGACGTGGTCCGTGCCGAGTTTCTACCCACGCTCCCGCGAGGGGAGCGACGTCATCTCGATCGGCGAGACCGGCACGTTCAGCGTGCTTCTACCCACGCTCCCGGGCGGCCCATACCACCGGCCTGTCAGAACTCCACGCCGGGCTGGGCCTTGATGCCGGCGCGGAACGGGTGCTTGACGAGGGTCATCTCGGTCACGAGGTCGGCCACCTCGAGGATCTCCGGCTTCGCGTTCCGGCCGGTCAGGACCACATGGGTCATCTCCGGCTTCTCGGTGGCGAGGAAGCCCGCCACCTCGGCCGCGTCGAGATAGTCGTAGCGGAGCGCGATGTTGATCTCGTCGAGCAGCACCATGCGGTTGTGCGGGTCGCGGATCAGGGTCTTGGCCACCTCCCAGGCGGCGCGGGCGGCCGCGATGTCGCGGGCCTTGTCCTGCGTTTCCCAGGTGAAGCCTTCCCCCATGGTGTGGAAGGCGCAGAGACCGGCGAAATGCCGCTCGATCAGGTCGCGCTCGCCGGTTGCCCGCGCCCCCTTGATGAACTGCACCACCGCCGAGGGCATCCCATGGGCGATGGCGCGGAAGATCATGCCGAAGGCGGCGCTCGACTTGCCCTTGCCGGGGCCGGTGTGGACGATGACGAGGCCCTTCTCGCCGGTCTTCGTCGCCATCATCCGGTCGCGGGCCGCCTTGATCTTCGCCATCTTCGCCCTGTGGCGGTCGTCCCCGTCCTGCGTCGGTCCCGTCATGTCCTTCTCCCGTTGACTCGCCCCGCCGCTTGGCGGCATCTGGCGCGGCTGGTTCCTGTCGAAGGACAGGCGAAGAGGGAATGCGACCGGCGTCAAGGCCGAGCGCAGCCGCCCCCGCGACCGTGACCGGAGAGGTCTCCCCGATGCCACTGGCCGATCCGGCCGGGAAGGCGGGGTGGCCGCCGGGGCGCGCCCGACCGGGTCCGCGCTCCGACATCCGCAAGCCGGGAGACCTGCCAGCAGGACTGCGACTGAACCGGGCGGGGTGCCCCGGCGTCGGGATGTGCGCGATGCCGCCCCGTCTCCCGAGCCCCCGCCGAGCGACGGACCGTGTGATGCTGCCGCCCGTGGAACTTCTCGTCTGCGTCACCTGCCGCACCACCGCCCCGGCGGACGCGGCGCCGGATGCCGCGCGCGCGGGCCGCCTCCACATCCTCGAGGTGCAGCGGCTCATCCGGTTCATGCCGAAGGTCGTCATCG
>ERZ500977.36-NODE-36-length-36047-cov-7.358691_pt1 | contig 36047 bp, 37 predicted proteins | sample MGYA00248863_ERZ500977 | MGnify/ENA primary metagenome ERZ500977 (study PRJEB25958, sample SAMN03398581) | human skin metagenome | study: EMG produced TPA metagenomics assembly of the Human Skin Microbiome Metagenome (human skin metagenome) data set.
GGCCCTGACGCCATGGCGATGGCCGCGGCCACGCGGGCGCGGAGGAGGCGGCGCTCCGGGGTCGGCGGTCCGAGCTGGTCGGCGGCATCAAGGGCGGCCCCGGCCTCGTCGGGTGCGCCGGCCGCGAGCCACAGCCGCGCCCCGTCGGCGAGGGTCACGAGCCGCAGGTCGCGGTCCATCGCCCGGTTCGGATTGCTGGCGAGCGCGGTCAGGATCCGCGCGGCACTGGCCGTCGCGCCCATGGCCTCCAGCGCCGCGGCCTCGCAGAGGCGCGCCGGAACCCCGCCGCCGGACCGTGCCCAGACCGCCGCGGCCTCGCGCGCGGTGGAGGCATCGGTGTCGATCGCGCGTTGGCAGTCCTCGGCAGAGCCGATATCTGCGGCAGGGACGGCCCGGGCGGTCAGGGTCAAGCCTGCGGCCAGCACGGCGACCAGCACGGGCAGGAGCAGGAAGGAGCGCGGCATGGCGGTTTTCGAGACCCCGAGGGCGGGAGGGAGGGCATGAGCCGGTGGCTGCTGTCGGTCGGCCATGGCTACTCGGCCAGGGCATTCGCGGCAAGCCTGCCGGAGGGCTGGCGCGTCCGGGCCACGGCCCGCACGCCCGAGCGGGCGGCCGAGCTGCGCGCTGCCGGGGCCGAGCCCGTCGCCTGGGAGGACGACGCGGCCCTGGCCGCGGCCGCCGGGGATGCCGAGGCGGTGCTCGTCTCGGTGCCGCCCCGGGCGACGGGCGACCTGGTGCTGCCGCGGATCGGTGCGGCGCTGGCGGCTTCCTCCCGGCTGCGCTGGGTCGGCTACCTGTCGGCGACCGGCGTCTATGGCGACCACCAGGGCGGCTGGGTCGACGAGACCGCGCCGCTCCAGCCCGTGACCGAGCGGGGGCACTGGCGGGTTCTGGCCGAGGCGGCGTGGCTCGGCAGCGGCCTGCCCGTGCATGTCTTCCGGCTGGCCGGCATCTATGGCCCCGGGCGCAGCGCCCTCGACCGGATCCGCGAGGGGCGGGCCCAGCGGGTGATGAAGCCGGGCCAGGTCTTCAGCCGCATCCATGTCGAGGATATCGCCGCAGTGCTCCGCCGCTCGCTGGAGACCCCCCGGCCCGGGCGGGCGTATAACGTCGCCGACGACCTGCCGGCGCCGCCGCAGGATGTGCTGACCTTCGCCGCCGGTCTTCTGGGCCTGCCGCCGCCGCCCGAAGTGCCCTTCGACACGGCCGATCTCTCGCCGATGGCCCGCAGCTTCTACAGCGAGTCGAAGCGCATCGCGAATCGCCGCATCCGCGAGGAGCTGGGGGTAGAACTCGCCTATCCCGACTATCGCGCCGGTCTCCGCGCCATCCTGGCGGCGGGCGGCTGATGCGCCACACCGCCTGCCAAATTCCGGCCGCGCCGGCGGGCGGCGCTGGCAATCGGCGGTAAACTCGGCCAAGGATCGAAAAATCAAAGCGCGCTGCGGGGTTGGTGCGCACGGCGAGGTAAGGTGGGATGCCGCACGGAAGACTGCACAGACGCGCAGCCGTCAGGGCGCTGCTGTCCGGCACGGCGCTGGCCACGGCCCTCCTTCCCACCCCGACGACTTCGGCCGAGCCGCCCCGACCGCGACCGAGCATGTCGCTCTACGGCACCACCGGGCTCATCGACATGCCGAGTGCCGAGGCGCAGCCCGACGGGCAGGTGACCGCGAGCTACAGCCAGTTCGCCAACACCTCCCGGCGCAACTTCACGTTCCAGATCCTGCCCCGGCTCTCGGGCACGCTCCGCTATTCGACCATCGACAACTGGGGCCAGACCGACGAGGAGACGGGGATCTACGATCCGTCCTACGACCTCTATGACCGCAGCTTCGACTTCCAGCTCCAGCTGCTCGACGAGAGCCGGGCGGGCTGGCAGCCCTCCATCGCCCTGGGCTTCCGGGATTTCCTCGGGACGGGTGTCTATTCGAGCGAGTATCTGGTCGCCTCGAAGACCGTCGCGCAGGATTTCACCCTGACGGCGGGCATCGGCTGGGGCCGGCTCGGCGGCGTCAATGGCTTCAAGAACCCGTTCTGCGCGGTCTCCGACAGCTTCTGCGCGCGGGGCCGCGACTTCGGCGAAGGCGGCACGGTGTCGTGGGACAGCTTCTTCCACGGCGAGGAGGCCGCGGCCTTCGGCGGCGTGGAGTGGCGGGCGACGCCGAAGTTCACGCTGAAGGCGGAATACTCGTCCGACGCCTATGAGCGCGAGCAGCGCAGCGTGGCCTCCGATTTCGAGCGCAAGTCCGACTTCAACTTCGGTGCGGAATACCGGTGGCGCGAGGGCGTGACCGCCGGCGTCTACTACATGTATGGCTCGGCGGTCGGGTTCAACGTTGTCGTCAGCGGCAATCCGAAGACCCCGATCACCCCGCAGGATTTCGGCACCGGCCCCCTGCCGGTGACCGCACGGGCCGCCGATGCCCCGCGCAGCAGCGCCTGGGGGGCGAGTGCGTCCGCGCGCGAGAAGCTCGGCGAGGCGCTGGCCGGGGTGCTGAAGGGCGAGGGCGTGCGGCTGGAGGCCTTCGACAGCGACGGCACCACCGCCGATGTCGTCATCGTCAACAGCCGCTTCAACCGCGACCCGCAGGCGATCGGCCGCACCACCCGGGTGTTGTCGCAGGGCCTGCCGGCCTCGGTCGAGACCTTCCGCATCACCCAGATGCGCGGGGGCGTGCCGGTTACCACCGTGACCGTGGACCGCAGCGCCTTCGAGGCGCAGGTGGATCGCCCGAATGCCGGCGCCCGCAGCTGGGAGACGACCGAGATCGCCAGCGCGGCTCCGTCGCTCGGGGCCGGGGCCTGGCGGCGCAGCGCCTATCCCGATTTCGGCTGGAGCATCGCGCCGCAGCCCTATCTCTACCTGCTGACGCCGGAGGATCCGATCCGGCTGGGGCTCAATCTCGACGCGACCGGATCGGTGCAGATCGCGCCGGGCTTCAGCGCCAGCGCCATGGTCAGCCAGCCGCTTCTCAACTCGTCCGACGATCCCGGCCCGTCGGAGACCGCGCTGCAGCCGGTGCGCAGCGACACCTCGCGCTATTATGCGAAATACTCGCCCAAGCTGGCGCGGGCGACCGTCGACTATCTCTTCAAGCTGTCGCCCTCGATCTACGCTCGCACCTCGGTCGGCTATCTGGAGCGGATGTTCGCGGGTGTCAGCGGCGAAGTCCTGTGGAAGCCCTCGGAACAGAACTGGGGCGTCGGGGTCGACCTGAACTATGTGGCCCAGCGGAATTTCGACAACCTCGGCTTCGACTATTACGATTACCGCGTCGCCACCGGCCATGCCTCGGTCTACTGGGACAGCGGCTTCCACGGCCTGGAGTTCCAGGTGGATGCCGGCCGCTACCTCGCCGGGGACTGGGGGGGCACGCTGCGGGTGACCCGCCGCTTCGCCAATGGCTGGGCGGTCGGGGCCTATGCGACCAAGACCGACGTCAGCGCCTCCGATTTCGGCGAGGGCAGCTTCGACAAGGGCGTCACCCTGGAAATCCCGTTCCGCTGGACCGTGCCCTTCGAGACGCGGGCGCGGAATTCGCTCAGCCTCACCTCGGTCAGCCGCGACGGCGGAGCCCGGCTCGACATCTCGAACCGTCTCTATCCGATCGTGCGTGATCTCGACCGCAACCGCCTCGCCGGCAACTGGGGGTCCTTCTGGCAATGACTGTGCTTGGCCCCCGCCTTTCCGCCGTCTCCCTGCTCGTCTGCGCCGCCCTGCTGGGCGCCTGTTCCGACGAGGGGCTGAACCCCATCGTCGGCGCGGCCATCGACGAGATAACGCCGGGCGAGGCCCCCGCGGCGCCCGCCAAGGCCACCCGGGTTACTCGCGAGGCGATCAATCGGGCCGATGTGGCGACGATCCGCATCCGTCTGCCCGGCGACAAGCAGCCGAGCTACATGTCGGCCGCCAGCGACAATGGCGGCTTTGTCACCTATGCCTCGGCCTACCGGCAGAGCCTGACCCTGCGGGGCGCGCAGGTGACCGCCTCGCGCGGGCTCGGCTTCGACCTGCTGTCGGCCACCTCCAGCCAGCCGGACCCGCTGGTGCGGCCCATTCCGCCCGACAGCTGGCCGGCAACCGTCCGCCGCAGCTATGAATTTTCTGCCTGGGCCCCACAGGGCGAGATCCGGAGCTTCGACTGCCATTACGAGCGGGGGGCGGTGCGCGACATCGTCATCCTCGATCAGCCGCACCGGGGCGTCGAGATCAGCGAGACCTGCACCGGGCCGTCGGGCAGCTTCGAGAACCTGCATTTCGTCGATGCGGGCGGCACTGTCTGGCGCAGCCTGCAATGGCTGGGGCCGCGGCAGGGGAATGTGGACGTGGAAATCGTCCTGCCCTACACGCCCTGATCTGATCGGATAACGATTGACCTGCCCGCTCTCCCGCGGGCGCGAAGGGGCCGTCCGGGGCCTCGGCAGACCCATGCCCTAAAAAGCAAGATCCCGGCGCCCTTGCAGGGGCCGGGATCCAGTCGTCACCCCCGGAGTCCGGGTTGCGCAAGCGAGGTTGCGTGGGGAGGAACCACGGCGCTCCCACCTGGCGCCGAGGAAACGAAAACAGGCAGCGAGTCTGCCGCTGCCTGCTTCCGATCACAGGTCGCAATGACGGCGGTCAGCCCACCGATCCGCGGCCCCCAGTCGGGAGACGATCAGGAGTCGTCGTTGGCGACGGCGTAGGCGATCGCGGCGAGACCGATCACCGGGATCAGCCAGGCAGCGTTGGAGCCACCGGCCGGGGCCGGCTCGGCGACGACGACGGGCTCGGCCGGAGCCTCGAACACCAGGTTGCCGGCAAAGGCCTGACCGGCCAGCAGGAGCGCCGCCGCGGTGGTCACGAGATACTTCATTAGGTCCTCCTAGAGTGCGGGTCTGCGAAACTGCTAGCTCGCCCGGACCTGCGATCGGACAAGCTAATGCTCGGCACGTAACCAACTTTCTGCCGTTGTTTCAATCGCGGAAAGCCGGTCATTCGAGTAAACCACGGATGTTGTCAAATTAGCAACACCGGAGTCCCGAGCTGCGCCCGGCCGTAGACCTCGAGGATGTGCTCGTTGAAAAGCCCGATGCAGCCCGAGGAGGACTGACGCCCGATCTTGCGGATGTCGTTGGTGCCGTGGATGCGGTAGGCCGGCCACCCGAGGTTGAGTGCGCGGATGCCGAGGGGGTTGTCGGGACCCGGGCCGACATAGGGCGGCAGGTCGGGCCGGCGCTTGAGCATCGCCTCGGTCGGGCGCCACTCGGGGTCGGGGCGCTTCAGGGTGATCGTGGTGCGCCCGCGCCGGGTCATGTCCTCGGTCAGCGGAACCGAGGTCGGATACACGCGATAGAAGCCGTCCGCGCCCCAGTAATGCAGGGCCCGGTCCTCGATGTCGCACAGGATGGCGTCCTTCGACAGATTGTCGAAATAGTCCTGCCACTCGCGCATCCGGAGCGACGAGATGCGGCGCAGCAACCTGTCCTGCGAGTCGGGAACGAAGTCGTCCTGGAGCGGATCCTCCTCGGTGGAGGCAAAGGCCGCACCGCCGATCGCGGCCAGGGCGCTGCCGCCGGCCAGCCGTGCAAAGGCGCGCCGGGTAAGGCCGCCGGCGTCCGGCCACTTGCTGTTCATGTCCGCGTCTCTCCTGCGCGAAGGGGGTCCCGGAGGATAGGCGCGCAGGGGCTATCCCGCAACTCACACTTGAGGGATCCGAACCTGTGCGAATCGCGCTGTCGCTTTGAGTTTGAAGCGAAAACGGAAACCCGGTAAGCACGGAGGGACGATGCCCGCCACCCCCGGCGCACGCCGTTCGCAGCGCCTGTTCGCCGAGATGGATGCCCCATGATCCGTGCCCTCGCCCTTTCGCTCCTCGTCGCCCTCGCCGCCTGCTCGGGGGGCAGCACTGGCCCCGTGGGCCCGGGCGACCCCGGCGAGATCCGGCTGCGGCATGTCGACTCGGTCAATGCCGTGCGCGCGCAGGCCGGTGTCGGGCCGGTGCGGCTTTCGGCCGAACTCAACGCCGCCGCCGAGACCCATGCGCGGGACATGTCGGTGCAGCAGCGCGCCTGGCATTTCGGCTCCGACCTGACGAGCCCGCGCGAACGTGCCGCCCGGGCCGGCTACATGGGCGAACTCGTCGGCGAGAACATCTCCGAGGGGTCCGACTCGGATCTCACCGTTCTCTCGTCCTGGTTGAATTTCCAGGACACGCGGGACGTGATCCTCTCGCCGAAGGCGCGCGGCGTCGGCCTCGGCTGGTACCAGGAGCCGAGCGGCAAGATCTGGTGGGTGCAGGTTCTCGGCGAATAACCGGCGCCGGGACGCAAACGGCGCGTTGACACGCCCCGGGCCCGCGTATATCTCCCGCGCCGTCGGCACCTGCCCGGGTGGCGGAATTGGTAGACGCGCTGGTTTCAGGTACCAGTGACCTAACGGTCGTGGAGGTTCGAGTCCTCTCCCGGGCACCATCCTCCCCATGGGGGGTAGATGCCCCGAGACAGCCGCGGGCAGCCGGTCGACCGATCGGTGAGGATGGCAGACGGGGCGTGGTGCGATGACGAACTTCCTCTACAAGGGTGACCTGCCGGACGGCCTCGACCTCGGGCCGGTCGTGGCGATTGACAGCGAGACGATGGGCCTCATCCCCGCGCGCGACCGCCTCTGCCTCGTCCAGCTCTCCGGGGGGGATGGCAACGCGCATCTGGTCCAGATCGCCCAGGGCCAGACCGAGGCCCCGAACCTCGTCCGCCTCCTCGCGAACCCCGATCAGCTCAAGCTCTTCCACTTCGGGCGTTTCGACATCGCGGTCCTGCTCCACCGCTTCGGCGTGCTGACCGCGCCGGTCTACTGCACCAAGATCGCCTCGCGGCTGGTGCGCACCTATACCGACCGCCACGGGCTGAAGGACCTGCTGCGCGAGATGCTGGAGGTCGACATCTCCAAGCACCAGCAGTCGAGCGACTGGGGGGCGCCGGAGCTGTCCAGCGCCCAGATGGAGTATGCCGCCTCGGACGTTCTCCACCTGCACCGCCTGCGCGACGCGCTCGCCGGCCGGCTGAAGCGCGAGGGGCGCACCGCCCTCGCCCAGGCCTGCTTCGACTTCCTGCCGCATCGTGCCGCGCTCGACCTCGCCGGCTGGGACGAGCAGGACATCTTCGCCCACAGCTGACCCATGGCCGATCCGACCCCCGAGAGCGACGCGCCCGGTATCCTGGCCATCGGCCGGCGGGTGATCGGGACCGAGGCGGCGGCGCTCGCGCTGCTGGCCGATTCGCTGGGCGACGCCTTCGTCCGCGCCGTGGACCTGCTCATGGCCGTCCGCGGCCGGGTGATCGTTTCGGGCATGGGCAAGTCCGGCCACATTGCCCGCAAGATCGCGGCGACCCTCGCCTCGACCGGCGCGCCGTCCTTCTTCGTCCATCCGGCCGAGGCGAGCCACGGCGATCTCGGGATGATCACGCCGGCCGACGTGGTCATGCTGCTCTCGAATTCCGGCGAGACGGCCGAGCTCGCGGATCTCATCGCCTACACCCGCCGCTTCGCGATCCCGCTCATCGGCGTGGCTGGCCGGGCCGACAGCACCCTGCTGCGCGCGGCCGATGTGGCGCTCGTCCTGCCGGCGGCGCCGGAGGCCTGCGCGGTCGGGCTGGCGCCGACGACCTCGACCACGATGACGCTCGCGCTCGGCGACGCGCTCGCGGTGACGCTGATGGAGCAGCGGCGCTTCACGCCCGAGCAGTTCCGCGGCTTCCACCCGGGCGGCAAGCTCGGCGCCCGGCTCGCCACCGTCGGGCAGCTGATGCACGGCGGGGCGGATGTGCCCGTCATCGAGCCGGGGGCCTCGATGGGCGATGCGCTGCTCGTGATGAGCGGCAAGGGCTTCGGCGTCGTCGGCGTCCTCGATGCCGCGGGGGATCTCGCGGGCATCGTCACCGACGGCGACCTGCGCCGGAATCTCGACGGGCTCCTCGGCAAGCGCGTCGACGAGGTCATGACCCGCAATCCGCGGACCATCCCCAGCACGGCCCTCGCCTCGGAGGCGCTGGGGGTGATGAACGGCGCCAAGATCACCTCGCTCTTCGTGACCCGCCCCGAGGCGCCGCGCCGGCCGGTGGGCATCCTGCATGTCCATGACTGTCTGCGCGCCGGGGTGGGCTGATCCATGCGCGGCCAACCTTCGGTGCCTCCACCGGGCTGGCGGCCGGACCGCTATTCGCGCTTCGTGACGATCGCGAAGGTGACGCTTCCCCTCGTCGCGCTCGCGATGCTGGCTGCGCTCTTTCTCGTCCAGCCGGCGGACGAGGGCAGCGGGCTCGTCTTCTCCGAGGCCGACCTCGATGCGCTGGACAACGGCCTCCATGTCGCGAATGCCCGGTTCGACGGAACGAACCGGACCGGCGACCGCTTCCGCTTCCATGCCGCGCAGGTGGAGCCCGATGCCGCGCCCCCCACGCGCGCAGCCCTGGCCGACCTGACGGGCACCGTCGATTATGCGGACGGGCCGACGGTGAACCTGAAGTCGGACGAAGGCGATCTGGTGCTGGCGACGCGCCTGCTGACGCTGACCGGCAATGTCCGCATCACCACCTCCGAAGGCCAGTCGGTCGCAGCGCGCGAGGTGGTCCTCGACCTCGCCGCCGGCAGTCTGCGTGCCGAAGGCGGCGTCGAGACCGGCGCCGATGGCGGCGCGATCAGCTCCGAGAACCTGCGCGTCGATCCCCCGGGCGGCGCCGGGGAGGCCCGCCGGTTTTCGTTCGGAAACGGGGTGCGGCTGCGCTACGATCCGCCCGCTGCATCCAGATGAGCCTGCCCATCATGACCCCTGCCGTCCCTGTCCTGCTGCTCGGCTTGATGCTGATGGCGGCACCGATCGCCGTTACTGCCCAGACGGCTGCGGTTCCCTTCGGGCGCAGCGCCGCGGATGCGGGCCAGCCGGTCGAGATCACGGCCGACCGGCTGGAGCTCGACCAGGCGACCGGGATCGCGGCCTTCACCGGCACGGTCCGCGCCGGGCAGGGCGCGCTGCGCCTCGCCGCGGACAGGATGCAGGTGCATTATCGCGACGGCGGCAAGGAGGGCGCCGCAGGCGCAAGCGCGGGGGCGATCGACCGGATCGTCGCCGATGGCAATGTCACCCTCTCGAACGGCACCGAGGCGGCCGAGGCCGCCCATGCCGACTATGACGTCGCGACCGGCATCGTGGAGATGGCGGGCGCCGTGCTGTTGACCCAGGGCCGCAACACCCTGGCGAGCGACAGGCTCAGGATCGACCTCGTCAGCGGGGCGGGCGTGCTCGAGGGCCGGGTGCAGACCGTCTTCACCCCCGGGCCCACCGCCACGGGAGCCAGCCGGTGAGCGGTGCGGCGGCCGAGGGGCTGGTCGTCGAGGGGCTGGCGAAGAGCTATCGCAAGCGCCCGGTGCTGCGGAATGTCTCGCTCACGCTCCGCCGGGGCGAGGTGGCGGCCCTGCTCGGCCCGAACGGCGCCGGCAAGACCACCTGCTTCTATGCGATCGCGGGGCTCGTCCCGCCCGAGACGGGGCGGATCACCGTCGACGGGCAGGATGTCACCTGGCTGCCGATGTACCGACGCGCCAAGCTCGGCATCGGCTACCTGCCGCAGGAGGCGTCGGTCTTCCGCGGCATGACGGTCGCCAACAACATCCGTGCGATCCTCGAGGTCACGATCCCGGACCGGGAGAAGCGCCACGAGATGCTCGACGAACTGCTCGGGGAATTCTCGATCACCCACCTGCGCCGGACACCGGCCATTGCCCTGTCCGGGGGCGAGCGGCGCCGCGTCGAGATCGCCCGCTGCCTCGCCAGCCAGCCGCGCTATGTCCTGCTCGACGAGCCCTTTGCCGGCGTCGACCCGCTGGCGGTCTCCGATATCCGCGCCCTCGTGCGCCAGCTGACCGACCGCGGCATCGGCGTGCTTATCACCGATCACAACGTGCGTGAGACCTTGGAGATCGTCGATCGCGCCTATATCCTGCACAGTGGCACCGTCCTGAAAGCCGGGACACCGGATGAAGTGGTGCGCGACGAGGATGTGCGGCGGGTATACCTGGGCGAGGGTTTCAGGATCTGACCGCCCCTGCCCGGAAGGGCGCTGCGAATGGCATTGAGTCCCCGCCTCGAGGTCAGGCAGCACCAGCTGCTGGTCATGACCCCCCAGATGCAGCAGTCGGTGAAGCTGCTGCAGATGTCGAGCGTGGATCTCGCCGACTATGTCGCGGCGCGGGTGGCGGAGAATCCCCTGCTCGAATTCGTGCCGCGGGCAGCCTCGCCCGGCGTGTCCCGTCGCGCGCCCCTGGGCGAGGATGCCGATGCCCTCGCCACCGTGGCCGAGGAGGAGACGCTGTGGGACCACCTCGGCGTCCAGATCCGCTCCTTGCGCCTGCCGCAGCGGGTGATCGCCGCGGCGCTCGTCGTCGCCAGCGAGCTGGAGGAGGATGGCTATCTCCGGGTTTCGCTCGACGAGATCGCCGGCCGGCACGAGATCAGCCCCGCCGAGGTGGCCCGCGGGCTGGCCGTGGTCCAGTCCTGCGAGCCGGCGGGCGTGGGCGCGCGCGGGCTTGCGGAATGCCTCGCGCTCCAGCTGCGCGAAAAGGACCGGCTCGACCCGGCGATGCAGGCCTTCCTGCGCAACCTGCGCCTCGTCGCCGCGGGGCGACTCGCCGAACTGCGCGAGATCTGCGGCGTCGACGACGAGGATCTGGCCGACATGATGGCCGAGATCCGCGCGCTCGATCCGAAGCCCGGCGCCCGGTTCTCGACGCCGCCGGTGCAGGTCGCGATTCCGGATGTCTATGTCAGCCGGGGGACCGGGCAGGGGCTTACCGTCGAGCTGAATGCCGAGGTGTTGCCGCGGGTGCTGATGAACAACGTCTATGCGGCGGGATTCGAGGGAGACGCGGCGACCCGCGCCTTCATCTCGGAATGCCGGGCCAGCGCGAACTGGCTCGTGCGCAGCCTCGAGCAGCGGGCGCGCACCGTTCTCCGGGTGGCGACCCACATCGCCCGGCACCAGGAGGACTTCTTCGCGGCGGGCGTCAGCCGGCTCCGCCCCCTCACCCAGCGCAGCGTCGCCGAGGCGCTGGGGCTGCACGAGAGCACCATCAGCCGCGTCATCGCCGGAAAATTCCTGTTCTGCGAGCAGGGCCTGCTTGAGCTCCGCTTTTTCTTCACGGCGGCGCTGCAGGCCGTCGATGGCGGCGAAGCCCATGCCGCAGCGGCCGTGCAGGAGCGGATCCGGCAGCTGATCGGGGCCGAATCCCCGGAAAAGCCCCTGTCGGATGACAGGCTTGGGGTGCTTCTCCACCGGGAGGGGATTGATATTGCGCGCCGGACGGTCGCGAAATACCGTGAGGGTCTGGGGATTCCGTCTTCTGTCCAGCGGCGGCAGCGGCGGGGGGGCCCGGTCGGAACGTGACGGCCCGGAGGCGGCCGCAAGCGGCTGGACCCGGCGTTGACATCATGGAAGGACCCGTCCATAGGGTCCGCGCCCGCGACGGGGCCGTCCGTCTTGGGTCAATGAATAGGGGCGAGGCCATGCAGATCCAGGTCAGCGGCAAGCACATCGATATCGGGGACGCCCTGCGCGGCCATGTCGAGCAGCGCCTGACCGACGCCGTCGGCAAGTTCTTCGAGAAGCCGGTGGACGCGACGGTTGTCTTTTCCCGGGATCGGCACGAATTCGTTGCGGATTCCTCCGTAAACCTCGGAACGGGGATGAGCCTGCAGGCCAAGTCCAAGTCCGGCGAGATCTACGCGGCCTTCGAGGGCGCGGTGGACCGGATGGAAAAGCAGCTGCGCCGCTACAAGCGGCGGCTGAAGGACCACCGCCGCGAGGCGAGCCCCGCCGACGAGATCGGCTACAGCTACATCCTCGCCAGCGAGGATGAGGATACGCCGGAACCGGAAACGCTGCAGCCGGTCATCATTGCCGAGATGGAGACGCGCGTGCCGCATCTTTCCGTGGGCGAGGCCGTTATGCAGATGGAACTGGCGGGAGCGCCGCTGTTGGTCTTCCGGCACGACGCCCACGGCGAGATCAACGTGGTCTACCTGCGGGACGATGGCAACGTCGGCTGGATCGACCCGCGGAACATCCGCTGATCGAACGGCCAGAGAGGGGTAGCCCGTGATGGAGCTGTCGGAGATCATCGGCGTCGAGGCCGTGCGCGCGCCTCTGAAAGCGACGAGCAAGAAGAGACTGCTCCAGGACATCGCCGAGATGACGGAGTCGGTCTACCGGCTCCCGGCCGACAAGGTCTACAAGGCGCTGATGGAGCGGGAGACCCTCGGTCCGACGGGCGTCGGGCGGGGGGTGGCCATTCCCCATGCGCGGCTGCCCGGCATGTCCGAGGTGGTCGGGCTGTTTGCCCGGCTGGAGAAGCCCGTTGATTTCGAATCGATCGACCGCCAGCCGGTCGACCTCGTCTTCGCGCTCTTCGCTCCCGAGGCTGCCGGGGCGGAGCACCTGAAGGCACTCGCCCGCGTGTCCCGGACGCTCCGCAACGAGTCGGTCTGCGCCAAGCTGCGCTCGACCTTCGATGCCTCTGCGATCTATGCGATCCTGACCGACGGCAAGCACGAGGGCCAGGCGACGCAGGGCTCGGTGCCCCGCGAACCCGAGCCGGTGCGGCCCGAGCCGAAGTAACAGCGCGCGTTCATTTCAACGATCAAAAGAAAGAGCCCGGTTCGATGATTCGAACCGGGCTCTTTCCGTGTGATCTGGCCAGCGCCTGGATCAGGCCTGGATGGCGCGAAGCTGCGGCGTGGCGGGACGCTCGCTCTCGAGGACGCCCTGAAGGAAATCCAGGAATTCGTCGCGCAGGTCCTCGCGGCCAAGGCCGAAGGCGACCGTCGCCTGCAGGAAGCCGCTCTTCGAGCCGCAGTCGAACCGGCGGCCCTGGAAGCGGAAGGCATGGACATTGTTCGAGTCGGCGATTTCAGCTGCGATCGCGTCGGTCAGCTGGATCTCGCCCCCGGCGCCGACCTTCATGTGGTCGAGGTTGTCGAGAACCCGCGGGCTCAGGATGTAGCGACCGATCACCGCCATGTTCGACGGCGCTTCCTCGGCCTTGGGCTTCTCGACCATCCGGCGCACCGGCATCGTGGCGCCGGTCGCGCCGCCCACGTCGACGATGCCATAGGAGGAAACGGCCGAGGTCGGCACTTCCATGGTGGCGATCATGTTGCCGCCGGTTTCCTGATAGGCTTCCACCATCTGCTGGAGGCAGGGCTTCTCGGCGTCGATCACGTCGTCGGGCAGGATGACGGCAAAGGGCTCGTCGCCGATCAGGCGGCGGGCGCACCACACCGCATGGCCGAGGCCGCGGCGTTCCTGCTGGCGGACATAGGCGACGGCGCCGCTGACCATGTCCGTCTGGCTCAGAAGGTCCAGAAGCTGGGTCTTCTTGCCGTCCCGCAGCGACTGCTCAAGTTCGGGGGCGCTGTCGAAATAGTCTTCAAGGGCGCTCTTGCCGCGCGAAGTGACGAAAATGAATTCCTTGATGCCGGCAGCGCGTGCTTCGTCAATGGCGTACTGAACCAGCGGGCGATCAACCAGAGGCAGGATTTCCTTCGGGACGGATTTGGTCGCAGGAAGGAAGCGCGTCCCGAGTCCGGCCACAGGAAATACGGCCTTGGTTACCTTGTTAGACATGAAGTTCCCCATACCTCGACCCCGAAAGTTAACTCTTCATGTCCGGGGCCGTTCCGCTGATCGGATACCATACTTCTTTGCTGCAGTCGCGAAGGAAATGCAGGATGCTGAAGATGGCGGCAAGAGGTTGCCGATATGACAACAACTGAGGCTCAGCCGATGCCGAGTTCGGCCAGGATGGCCTCGATCCGCGGTACGTCTTCCGGGTTGTTGAGCTCCCAGAAGCTGCGGCCGCGCGACTCAACCTCTACACACTGGACCGGCGTTCCGTTCTCCATGAAGCGCAGCTGTTCCAGGCCTTCCCAGGTTTCGAGGGCGCCCGGTTCCCAGGAACCATAGGCCAGAAGCGCCTGCGGGCGGTAGGCATAGACGCCAACATGGTGAAAGACCGGTATCGTCTCGTCGGCGCGAAGCGGGCGGCCGGTATAGGGGATGACTTCCTTGGAGAAATAGAGGGCCCGCCTGTCCCGGTCGAAGACGGCGGTCGTCGCCCCCACCCGGCCATGGCGCCGATCCTCGAGGAAGCTCTCGAGCGCGGCCGAGTCGCAGCGCAGGACCGGCGTCGCGACCTCGCAGTCCGGCCGCGCCCGCATCGCGGCAATCAGGTCGCGGATGAACCACGGCGGGGTGAGCGGCGCGTCGCCCTGAAGGTTGACGATGATCCCGACGGAGTCGCCCAGCTGTTTCGCCACTTCCGCGCAGCGTTCGGTGCCGTTCCGGCAGCTGTCCGAGGTCATCATCACCTCGGCCCCGAAGGCGGTGGCGGCATCGGCGATTCGCACATCGTCCGTCGCCACGATCACCCGGGCGATCCCCTCCACCTCGCGGGCGGAATCCCAGGTGCGCCGGATCAGGCTGCGCGCCCGGCCGCTGGCGCCGCGGATGTCGGCCAGGGGCTTGCCGGGATAGCGCGTCGAGGCATAGCGCGCGGGAATGACGATGACGGCGTCCATGGGCTATCCTGCGGGCTGGAGCACCACGCCGGGTGCATAGGCGATGAAGAAGGGATTCTCGTAGCCGGCCTTGCCATAGACGAGCGGCTGGTGGTCATCGAAGCGCACCACCCGGCCTCCGGCCCCGACCAGCAGCGCCTGCCCGGCCGCGGTGTCCCATTCCATCGTGCGCCCGAGGCGCGGATAGAGGTCGGCCTCCCCGGATGCCACCAGGCAGAACTTGAGCGAGGACCCGGCCGAGCGCAGGTTCGCGACCCTGTAGCGCGAGATGTAGTCGTCCGTCGCCTTGTCGCGATGCGACTTCGAGGCGACGACGACCAGCGCCGCGGGATCCGGGTCGGCGACCCGCAGGCTCGTCACAGGCCCGATGGTCGCGATGCCATGCGGCCCGGTCTCCTCCAGCGCGCGCCCCCGTACGCAAGTGTAGAAGAGCCGGTCCTGTGCGGGCGCGTAGACCACGCCGCGGGTCGGCACCCCATTCTCCACGAGGGCGATGTTGACCGTGAAGTCGCCCCGGCGCTGGACGAACTCCTTGGTCCCGTCCAGCGGATCAACGATGAAGAAGCGGTCCGACCGCAGGACATGGCTGTCCTTCTGCTCCTCGGTCACCACCGGGATGTCGGGAAAGGCAGCCTTCAGCCCCTGCGAGATGATGAAGTCGCCCTTCTCGTCCGCATCGGTCACCGGCGAGGCATCGGATTTGGTCCGGACCTCGAAATCGGGGCTGTGGTAAATTTCGAGGATGGCGCGGCCAGCATCCAGGGCCAGTTCGCGAAAGACGGACACGACCTTTGCGTAATCCACCACTATCTCTCCCCCTCCACCAGACCTGTCCCGGCAGTGGTAGAAAGCCGCCACCCATTTGTAAACATTGGCCGGCCCGCTCTTTTCGGAGAGATTGACCTTTAACCTTCGCCCGGTCGCACCGGCCACGGCCGCCCCGCGCGCCGGGCAGTTTCGGCATCGACCGGATCCCGCAGGGCAGCGATGAGCGGATGCGAGTCGGTCTGCGCGCGGCCGTAGGCAAGGTTGAAGCCGATGTCAAAGTCGGGTGGGTTCCGCCCCTGTACATGCTGGAGCACCGTCTCCAGTCGATCGAGGCCCTTGGCAAGGCGCGCCTCCGGGGTCTCGGCGGCGGCATATTCATCCCACAGCGCCAGCAACCGCGCGGCCGCCTCATCCGGCAGCGGCGCGAGAAGCGCCACCATGTCCCGCCGCTCCTCCGCGATCTTGCTGCCGGTCTGCTGTGGTGCCGGGATGTCGCCGGAGACTGCCTCGCCAAGGTCATGGACGATCAGGAGTCCGAGGAGCCGGTGGTGGTCGATGCCCGGCAGGTCGCCCTGCAACGCCAGCGCCATCAGGGTGAGGCGCCAACTGTGTTCAGCCGTGCTTTCGGGACGGCCGCGGGTCGTGTGCCCACTGCGCAGCGTGTCCTTCAGGGCTTCTGCATTGCGGAAAAACGTGAGGTAGGCGGAAACATGGTCCAAAATTCGGTGCCTGACGCTATAGTGGGACTCCGGGGCTGATCACGTACCCTCGGGGCTGGCATTCTGGAGCATCGGCCGCCAGGACTCGCAAGGGGCGAGGCGTTGGACGGTCGCCCGGGTCAACAATGCAGGGACGCACTCCCATGAGCAGCCCAAGGACCACGGCCGCAACGGTTCCGCCCCGCGCGGGCGCTGCGTTGCCCGTTCTGCTGCTGCCTGGCTTTCTGTGCGATGCGCGGGCCTATTCCGGGCTGATCGGTGCCTTGTCGCGGCAGGTCAGTGTCCATGTGGCGAACCTGACCCATTCGGACTGCATCGAGGTGCTGGCCGCGCAGGTGCTGCGTCAGGCGCCGCTGCGCTTCGTCGCCCTCGGGCATTCGCTCGGCGGCATGGTCGCCATGGCGATGCTGCGACAGGCGCCGGAACGGATGGCGCATCTCGCGCTTCTCGACGCAGATCCCCTGCCGGAACAGACACTGATCCGCGACTGGCGGGTGGAGCTGATGGACCGGGTGGACCGGGGCGGGCTTGGGGAGGTCGTCGCCGAGATGCTACCCGGGCTGGTCGGGAACGGGCCGGCCCGGACCGATGCCTTGACGCTCTGGCGCACCATGGCCGTGGATCTCGGGCCGGGGGTATTCCTGCGACAGGCGCGGGCGCTCTGCGACCGGCGGGACCAGCAGGACACGCTGGAGCGGGTGCGGCCGGGCGCACTCGTGCTGGCCGGGGCCGACGACCGGATGTGCCCGCGCGACCAGCAGGAGCGGCTGGTCACCCTCCTTCCCAAGGCCCGGCTGGAGTTCATTGCCGCAAGCGGCCACCTGCCGACGCTGGAGGCCGCGGATGCGACGGCCGGCGCGGTCAATGCCTGGCTCCGGGACACGATCTGACCAGGGCCGCGTCTCTTCGTTCAGTGGGGTGCAACACGGGAGGGCGTCGCATGACGGGCATCTTCCCGCCTGCGCCGTCACTGCGCTGCGGCGGGCGCTCGACGAACCCGCGGCCTGCCGGGCCCCTCGTCGGGAGGCCGGTCTCCAGCCTTGCCACCCGGTCCCTCTACCGGATGGCCGTGGTGCCGCCGGCAAGGGCATCGATCTCGGCCCGGTGACGCTGGAGCAGAAGCCGGGCCTGCCAGTCGCGGGCATAGCGGGCCGCGGCCTCGCGGTCGGGATCCCGGGCGGTGGCGCCCTGTGACATGGCGGCGCCCGCGGCCGCGAGGGAGGGGTGAAGTCCCGCCGCCGTCGCCGCGCACATCGCCGTCCCGAGCAGGACCGCATCCGGGGCCGCGGGCACCAGGGTGCGGCAGCCCGTGGCATCGGCATAAAGCTCCATCAGGAGCGGGTTGCGCGTGTGCCCGCCGGTGACGTGGAGCGTGTCGGTCTCGTAGCCTTGCGTCTTCAGGCTTTCGAGGATGGCCCGGAGGCCGAGGGCGATGCCGACCGAGGTTCGCCAGTAGAGCCGGCACAGGGCGTCGAAGGAGGCATCGAGCGGCAGGCCGGAGAGGACGCCGAGGGCATGCGGATCGGCCTCGGGCGAGCGGCTGCCGTGAAAGTCGGGCAGGACATGCAGCCGCGGGGCCAGATCGGGGGTCTGCCGGCGCAGGTCGGTGACGCGGGCAATGACGCGGGCATGGGTGTCGCGGCCCGGCTCCAGCCCGTGCAGCTTCAGGATGTGGTCGAGCAGCGCCCCCGAGGCGGATTGCCCGCCCTCGTTCATCCAGAGGCCGGGCAGGGCCACGCCGAGATACGGCCCCCAGACCCCCGGGGTCATCCGCGGCCGGCCCGAGAAGGCCATCACGCAGGAGGAGGTGCCGGCGATCAGCGCGAGGTGGCGCTCGACCTCCGCCGGGGCGAGGTGGCCGAGCACCCCGAGCGCGCCGGCATGGGCGTCGATCAGCCCCGCGCCGACACGGGTGGACGGCGTGAGGCCGAGATGCGCCGCGGCCGCGGGGGTCAGCGGACCGAGATCGGTCGCGACCGGCGTTGCGACCGCCGGCTGGCCGGTGCGGACCAGCAGGTCGGCGAGGTCGCAGCGGGCGAGGAAATCGGCCTGCCACCCGGGAGTCGCGTGGGCGAGGTAGGTCCATTTGCAGGTCAGCGTGCACTGGGACCGCGCCGGGTTGCCGGTGGCGGCCCAGGTCAGGAAATCCGTGAGGTCGAAGGCCTGCGCGACGCGCGCCCAGCTTCGCGGCAGGTGCCGCTTCAGCCACAGGAGCTTCGGGATCGCCATTTCCGGCGACAGCCCGCCGCCGTTGTGGTCCAGCACGCGATGCGGCCGGGCGTTGATCTCGTCGGTTTCCGGCGTGGCGCGGTGGTCGAGCCAGAGGATCGTGTCGCGGCTGTCGTCGCCGGTGACCGAGACCGTCACCGGCCCTCCCGCCGCGTCGCGGAGGACGAGCGAGCAGGTCGCGTCGAAGGACAGGCCCGCGATCTGGTCCGGGGCGGCGGCCGCGGCCTTCCGCGCCGCCCGCAGGGCCTGCGCCACGGCCTGCCAGATCTCGCCCGTGCTCTGTTCGGCATGGTTCGGGGAGGCGCCCGCCCCGGTCGAAGAGGCCGGCGCGGGCGCTGCCCGTTCCGACATCGACGGCCGCGACGAGCTCAGGCCAGGACATTCAGCAGCTGGCGCATGTCGTCGATGAGGGCGTCGGGAGACAGCGCCGCGACGCGGGCCCGGTGGGTCTTCGACTGCGCATGGCCGCCGCCGGTGAAGGCCGCCACGCGCATGCCGGCGGCCTGCGCGGCCATGATGCCGGCGGGACTGTCCTCGACCACCAGGCAGTCCGCCGGATCATGGCCGAGCGTCCGGGCGGCCAGCAGGAAGAGGTCGGGCGCGGGCTTGCCGTTCCGGACCATGGTCGCCGAGAAGGCTCGCCCGCGGAACCGCGGCCAGAGGCCCGTGACCTCGAGCGACAGCTCGATCCGCTCGGGCTGCGACGAGGAGGCCACGCAGAAGGCGCAGGGCAGCGCGTCGATAGTCTCGGCGACATGGGCGATCGGCTGGAGTTCCGCGCGGAAGGCGGCGTAGAGCGCCACCCGCATCTCCTCCAGCGCCGCGTCGGTCAGTGTCAGGCCGAAATCGCGCGTCAGCACCTCGCGCGCCGAGGCGAGCGAGCGGCCGAGGAACAGGACATCGGCCTCCTCCGGGGTCAGGGTGAGCCCGGCGGCGGCCAGAGTCTCCAGCAGCAGGCGCAGCGACACGGGCTCGCTGTCCACCAGCACTCCGTCGCAGTCGAAGAGGACGAGCTCCGTCACCCCACATACCGGCGCAGCGCGGCCTCGGTCCCCTCGGACCAGATCACGCCGAGCCAGCGGGCGAAGGCCTCGCGGAAGGCCGGGGCCTCGCCGGCAGCGCCGTAGATGTCGCGCATCGAGAGCCAGGCGCCGGGATCGGTGCGTGCGGCGGTGGCCCTGGCGGTCAGCCGGTCCCAGATCGGGTCGTTCGGCTCGATCCCCTTGCCGGACTCGCTGGTGCCGGCGCAGTAGCGGCACCAGAGCGCGGATTCGAGTGCCAGGCCCTCGACCGGCAGGCCGCGCTCGAGGCGGTCGGTGATCGAGGGAATGATGAACTTCGGCTGCCGGTTCGATCCGTCGAAGCAGAGCCGCTTCATGGTGTCGCCGATCTTGGGATTGGCGAAGCGGCGCTCGATGATCTCGAAATAGGTTGACGGCTCCATGCCCGGGACAGAGGGGACGATCGGCACGACTTCCTCGAGTTCCATCTTGCGGAGGTAGGAACGGACCAGCGGATGCTCCATGCCCTCATGCACGAAATGGATGTCGAGCAGCGCGGACGGGTAGGCGATCATCGCATGCCCGGCATTCAGGATGCGGAGCTTCATCATCTCGAAGGGGGTCACATCCTCGACGAACTGCGCCCCCACCTCCTCGAAGGCCGGGCGGCCGCTCGGGAACCGGTCCTCGATCACCCACTGTATGAAATCCTCGCAGAAGACCGGCCAGGCGTCGTCGATGCCGTAGGTCTCGCGGGTGATCGCGCGCTCGCGGTCGGTGGTCACGGTGGCGATGCGGTCGACCATCGCGTTCGGGAAGGCCACGGCCTCGCGCACCCAGGCGGCGAGTGCGGCGTCCTGCGCCTCGGCGAGCCCCGCCACCGCATCGCGGCAGACCTTGCCGTTGTGCGGCACATTGTCGCAGGACAGTACGGTGAAGGGGGCGGTCCCCGCCGCGCGGCGGGCCTTCAGTCCGGCGAGGATCAGCCCGAAGACGGTCTTCGGTGCCTCGGGCGCACGGGCATCGGCGGCGACCGCCGGGTTCTCGGGGTCGAAGCGGCCGGTGGCGGGGTTCACGAAATAGCCGCCCTCGGTGACGGTCAGGGTCACGATGCGGATGGCGGGATCGGAAAGGGCCGCGATGATGGCGGGGCTGTCCATCGGCGGCAGGTAGTCGGTCATCACCCCGGTCACCCGGGCGGAGGAGACCTCGGCCGACTGTTCGACGACCGTGCTCAGCAGGTCCTGACCGATGAGCGCCGCGCGCATCTTCGTGTCATGCGGCGTCACGCCCGCGCCGACGACCGCCCAGTCCCGATCCCGCCCGGCATTCATCAGCCGGTCGAGATAGACCTGAAGATGCGCGCGGTGAAAGTTGCCGACCCCGAAATGCAGGATCCCGGGCGAGAGATCGTCGCGCGCATAGGCTGGCCGGGCGACATCCCCGGGCAGATCCGCGAGGGTGGAGCGGGAGAGCGGAGTGGTGGTCTGGACGGGCATCGCTGTGCCTTCTCGGTGACTGCGCGGGAACCCCCCGCGTGGCGGCGGGGGCCGGGATCGGGGCGGGGCGTCAGATGGCGAGGCCGTTGGCGTCGAAGCGGTGGATGCGCGTCGGGTCCGGCGTCAGCCACACCGTGTCGCCATGCTCGACCGGCACGTCGCCGGTGGCCCGGACGTTGATCGTCCCGAGCGGACCGGCATGGACATGGAGGAAGGTATCGGCGCCGAGATGCTCGGCGACCCCGACCTCGCCCTTCCACACGCCCTCGATCGGCTCGCGCGAGATGCGGATATGCTCGGGCCGGACGCCGATCGTCTTGCAGGCGTGACGCTGCGCCTCGGGGCCCTCGATGAAGTTCATCTTCGGGCTGCCGATGAAGCCGGCGACGAAGATGTTGCGCGGCCGGCGGTAGAGCTCCAGCGGGCTGCCCACCTGCTCGATGTTGCCGGACTGCAGGACCACGATCTTGTCGGCCATGGTCATCGCCTCGACCTGGTCGTGGGTGACGTAGATCATCGTCTTGCCGAGGGTCTGGTGCAGCTCCGAGATTTCGAGCCGCATGGTGCCCCGGAGCGCGGCATCGAGGTTCGACAGCGGCTCGTCGAAGAGGAAGGCCGAGGGCTGGCGGACGATCGCCCGCCCGATCGCCACGCGCTGCCGCTGACCGCCCGAGAGCTGCCCGGGGCGGCGCTCGACGTAGCTCGTCAGGTTCAGGATGCGGGCGGCGTTCGCAACCTTCTTCTCGATCGTCGCGGGATCCTCGCCGGCCATCTTGAGCGGGAAGGCGATGTTCTTCGCCACCGTCATGTGCGGGTAGAGCGCATAGGACTGGAAGACCATCGCGAGCTTGCGCTTGGCCGGGGCCTCGCTCGTCACGTCGCGGCCGTCGATCAGGATCTTGCCGCTTGTCGTGTCCTCCAGCCCGGCGATCAGCCGCAGCAGCGTCGACTTGCCGCAGCCGGAGGGGCCGACGAAGACGACGAACTCGCCGTCCTCGATGTCGAGGTTGATCTTCGGGATGATGTTGGTGGCACCGAAGGCCTTGTGAACGTCGCGGAGCTGTATCGTGCCCATGGCTGTTTCCTTACTTCACGGCGCCGAAGGTCAGGCCGCGGACAAGCTGCTTCTGGCTGAACCAGCCCATGATGAGGATCGGCGCGATCGCAAGGGTCGAGGCGGCCGAGAGCTTTGCCCAGAACAGTCCCTGCGGCGACGAGAAGGAGGCGATGAAGGCGGTGAGCGGCGCCGCGTTCGTCGTGGTCAGCCGGATCGTCCAGAAGGCTTCGTTCCAGGCGAGGATGATGTTGAGGAGGAGGGTCGAGGCGATCCCCGGCACCGCCATCGGCGTCAGCACGTGCCAGATCTCGCCCCAGAGCGAGGCGCCGTCCATCCGTGCCGCCTCCAGGATCTCGCCGGGGATCTCGCGGAAGTAGGTGTAGAGCATCCAGACGACGATCGGCAGGTTGATGAGCATCAGCATCACCGTCAGGCCGATGCGGGTATCCATGAGGCCGGTCCTGAGGAAGATGAGGTAGATCGGCACGAGCACCGCCGCGGCCGGCATCATCTTGGTCGAGAGCATCCACATCAGCACGTCCTTGGTGCGCCGGGTGGGGGCGAAGGCCATCGCCCAGGCAGCCGGGATCGCGACGATGAGCGCGAGGATGGTCGAGCCGACGGCGAGAATCACCGAATTCATGAACGGCTTCAGGTAGTTTTGCTGGGTCAGGACCGTCTGGTAGCTCTCGATCGAGAAGGACGGGATCAGGTTGAAGCCGGCGATCGCCTCCAGCTCGGTCTTCAGCGAGGTCAGGATCGTGTAGAGGATCGGAAAGAAGATCAGCAGGGCGACGGTCCAGGCGGCGACGGTAAAGCCGATCTTGGCGCGGGTGGTGACGGCGCGGGCCATGATGTCCTCCTCAGTCCAGGTTCTTGCCGACGGCGCGCATCAGGAAGATCGCGACGATATTGGCCAGGATGACGGCAACGACGCCCCCCGCCGCGGCGCCCCCGACATCCTGATTGAGGAGCGCGGCGCGGTAGATGAGGAAGGGCAGGTTCGTCGAGGCATAGCCCGGCCCGCCGTTGGTGGTGACGAGGATCTCGGCATAGACGCCGAGCAGGAAGATCGTCTGGATCAGCACGACGATGGTGATGGCGCGCGCGAGGTGCGGCAGCGTCAGGTAGCGGAAGCGGCTGAGGGCGCTGGCGCCGTCCATCTCGGCCGCCTCCTTCTGCTCGCTGTCGAGCGATTGCAGCGCGGTCAAGAGGATCAGCGTCGCGAAGGGCAGCCACTGCCAGGCGACGATGAGGATGATCGAGAAGAGCGGAAAGGCGGCGAACCAGTCGACCGGGGTCGCCCCGAAGAATTGCGCGATGTCCGCGAAGATGCCGTAGCCCGGGTGCAGGATCATGTTCTTCCAGATCAGTGCCGCGACCGGCGGCATGACGAAGAAGGGCGAGATGACGAGGATCCGCACGAAGCCCTGGCCGAAGATCGGCTGGTCGATCAGCATCGCGATGCCGATGCCGCCGATGACGGTGATCGCGAGCACCCCGAGCACGATGGCCAGCGTGTTGCGGATCGCCTGGAAGAAGGCCGGGTCGGTCAGGAAATAGGTATAGTTCTCGAAGCCGGCCCAACCCCCCGCCGCGGGATTCATCAGGTTGTAGTAGCGGAACGAGAAGTAGAGCGTCATCGCCAGCGGCACGATCATCCAGATGAACAGCAGCAGGATGGCGGGCAGCCGCATGAAGCGGGCAATGGTCTCGGTCTGGCGGGTGGCCATGTCGGGTTCCCTCGGGATCGGGGACGGGGACCGCCCGGCGGGAGCCGGACGGTCGGGCCTGAAACGGGGGCCTTGGGGGCGGGCCGGCCGCTACGGCATCAGTAGCCGGCGCGGCGCATCTCGCGGGTGGTCGAGGACTGGGCCTGGGCGAGGGCGTCGTCCACCGTCGACTGGCCGGCGACGACCGCGGCGAAGAGCTGGCCGACCGAGGTGCCGATCGACTGGAACTCGGGGATCGCGACGAACTGGCCGCCGGTGTAGGGCACGGGCTTCACCGTCGGCTTGGTGATGTCGGCCGCGTCCATCGCCGCCTTGGCCTCATCCGAGAAGGCCGCCGCGTCGAGATAGTTCTTGTTCTCGTAGAGCGAGGTGCGGGTGCCCGGGGGCACGTTGGCCCAGCCGTCCTTCGCGGCGACGAGTTCGGTATAGGCCTTGTCGGTCGCCCATTCGATGAAGGTCTTCGCCGCATCGGCGTTCTTCGAGCTGGTCGGGATCGCGAGGTTCCACGACCACAGCCAGTTCCCGTGGTTGTCGACGCCGTCCTTGTTCGGGAAGATCGTGTAGGCGACCTTGTCGGCGACGGTCGACTGCTTGGGATCGGAGACGAAGGAGCCGGCCGAGGTCGCGTCGATCCAGATGCCGCACTTGCCCTGCTGGAACAGGGTCAGGTTCTCGTTGAAGCCGTTCGACGAGGCGCCCTGCGGGCCGGCGTCCTTCATGATGTCGGCGTAGAAGGTCAGCGCCTCCTTCCACTCCGGGCTCTCGAACTGCGCCTGCCACGTCTCGTCGAACCAGCGGGCGCCGAAGCTGTTGGCGAGCGAGCCGATCAGGGCCATGTTCTCGCCCCAGCCGGCCTTGCCGCGCAGGCAGATGCCGTTGATCCCGGCCGAGCGGTCGGTGATCTTGCGGGCGGCCTCGCCGATGAATTCCCAGGTCGGGTTCGCCGGCATGGTCAGCCCGGCCTTCTCGAACAGGTCGGTGCGGTACATGAGGAAGGCGGATTCGCCATAGAAGGGCGCGCCGTAGAGCTTGTCGTCGACGGTCAGGCCACCGCGGATGGCCGGCAGCATGTCGTCGACTTCATAGGCGGCATCGAAGTTCAGCGGGGCGAGCCAGCCCTGCTTGCCCCAGATCGGCACTTCGTAGTTGCCGATGGTGACAATGTCATACTGGCCGCCGCCGGTGGCGATATCGGTCGTCACCCGCTCGCGCAGGACGTTCTCCTCCAGCGTCACCCAGTTGACGTTGATGTCGGGATGCTTGGCGGTGAAGTCGCTGGTCAGCGCCTGCATCCGGATCATGTCGCCGTTGTTGACCGTGGCGATGGTGATGTCGGCTGCCTGCGCCGCGACCGCAAAGGCAAGCGTGGATGCTGCTCCGAGGAGCAGGGAGAGTGTGCGCATGTTTCCTCCATGACACCCGAAAGGGGTGATTATTGCTTGATTGAGGCGACTCTCTCGCGAAAACCCGGATTCGTCAACTGGGAAATTGAGCATCTGCCCGAGTGATGGGCAAATGACGGATGCTAGTCTGCGGCAAGCAGCGCGGTCGCGGTGGGCTCGTCGGTGACGAGGCCATTGATGAGCCCGCCCCGGAGCGCGGCGTGGAGCGCCGGCAGCTTGCGCTGGCCCTTGGCGAGGGCGATCACCGTGGCGCGGTCGCGGTCCGGGAGGGCGGCACTCGCAATCCGCGCGTTGGCGCCTTCGGTGCGGAGCCGCCCGGCGGCGTCGAAGATCCAGCCGCAGATCTCGCCCACGGCGCCGGCCGCCTGTTCGCTGCGGAGTTCCTCAAGGCTCAGGAAGCCGTCGAGATAGAGCGGCGCCTGGTCGTCCAGTTCGCCGATGCCGACGAAGGCGACATCGGCCGCGGCCGCGAGATCGAGCGTCGAGCGGATCAGGCTCTGCCCGTGCAGCAGCGCGCGTTCCTCCGGCGAGGCCGCGAAGACGGGCAGCGGCATGGGGAAATGCCGGGCCTCCAGCGTCTCGGCCATCGAGAAGATGACGTTGTAATAGGAGGCGGAGCCGTCCGGCCCGATGTTGCCGGTCAGCGACACGATCCGGTGCTGGCCGCAGGGCAGCGGCGTCAGGTGCTCGACCGTCGCCTTGAGCGTTCGGCCCGTCCCGATCGCCACCACGATCGGCCGGTCGCTGCGCAGCCAGCGGGCCATCTCGGCGGCGCCGGCCTCGCCGAGGCCGACCGTGCCGCCGTCGCGGTCCGGATCGCCCGGTACCACGTCGACCCGCCGCAGTCGGAACCGCTCCTGCAATCCCCGGGCGAGTTCCATGCATTGGGCGATCGGGTGTTCCAGCCATACCCGGACCAGCCTCTCGCTGATCGCCAGCGACACCAGCCGCTGGGCGGCCTGTCGCGAGATGCCCATCGCGGCGGCGATCTCGTCCTGGGTGCGGCCCGCGACATAATAGAGCCACCCCGCCCGTGCCGCGTCATCCAGGCGTTCCGCCGAGGCTCTCGACCGCGCCATTGGCTCCTCCTCCCGGGCTTTTGCCCATATGATAAGCAATGGCGCGCTCTTGGCAACGCGGCTCGTCGGGTTCCCCTGCCCGGCAGGGCGATCGTCTCCCGCTGTAAAGTCAAGGACGCCTCCGCGGTCGGGGCGCCCGTGTCCCATGGCCGGGGCGCGTGGGGGGCGGGGCGCGAGCCGGCTGACGAATGACCACGAAAACGCTATAGTCCGGGCAGGGTCGGCGGGTGATTCGCTTTGGAGGTGCAGTCGCTTGCGCGGTTTTTCTCTGCTTGCCCTCGTTCCCTTGCTCCTCGCCGCCTGCGGTCCCTCGCGCCATGAAGTCCCGGCCAGCCGCGCCGCGGTCGGCGTCGCCGAGGTCAGCCGGGCGGCCTATGGCTTCGGCGTCCCGCAATTCCCTGACGCCGATCCGCACGACTGGTCCGGGCGGACCCCGTGGCACTATCCGGTCCATGGCATCGATGTCTCGAAATGGCAGGGCGACATCGACTGGCCCACGGTCCGCGCCTCGGGAGTCTCGTTCGCCTATCTGAAGGCGACCGAGGGCGGCGATGTCATCGACGACCGCTTCCTCGACAACTGGCAGCGCGCGGCGGCGGCCGGGCTGCCACGGGGCGCCTATCATTTCTATTATTTCTGCCGGACGGCGGCCGAACAGGCCGCGTGGTTCACACGCCATGTCCCGCGCGACCCGGGCGCGCTGCCGGCGGTGCTCGACATGGAGTGGAACCACAAGTCCCGCACCTGCCCCGTCCGCCCGGCACCCGAGCAGATCCGCGCCGAGATGATGGTCTTCCTCCAGCTGCTCACGCGGCACTACGGCAAGCGGCCGATGATCTACACGACGGTGGACTTCTACCGCGACAACCAGCTGTGGCGGGTGCCCGGGCACAATTTCTGGCTGCGATCGGTGGCCGATCATCCGTCCGGCACCTATCCCGGCCAGCCCTGGGCGCTGTGGCAGTATACCGGCACCGCGCTGGTGCCCGGGATCGCCGGCCATACCGACCTCAACGCCTTCGCCGGCACCCGTGAGCAGTGGCTCGGCTTCGCCTACGGCGGCTGAACCCCCGCAGCCGGTGGCCTTCCCCACGGGCCGCCGGGTGCTAGCTTCACGACCATGCGTGGTGCCGATCTCCTCCTGCCCCGGCCCGACGGCCTCTATTGCCCGGCCGGGGATTTCTACATCGACCCCGTGCGCCCGGTGGCGCGGGCCCTGATCACCCACGCCCATTCCGATCATGCCGTCTCGGGGCACGGCGCCGTCCTCGCGACGCGCCAGACCCTCGACATCATGGCGATCCGCATGGGGCCGGACTTCGCCGGCCGCCGGCAGGATGCGCCCTTCGGGGCGCGGATCGACCTCGGGGGGGTGACGGTCAGCTTCCACCCGGCCGGCCACGTGCTTGGCTCGGCCCAGATCGCCGTCGAGAGCGGCGGCCTGCGCATCGTGGCCGCTGGCGATTACAAGCGCCGGCCCGATCCCACCTGCGCGCCCTTCGAGCCGGTGGCCTGCGACATCTTCATCACCGAGGCGACCTTCGGCCTGCCGGTCTTCCGCCACCCCGACCCGCTGGACGAGATCCGCCGCCTGATCGCCTCGCTCGCGCAGTTCCCCGACCGCAGCCATCTCGTCGGGGTCTATGCCCTCGGCAAGGCACAGCGGGTGATCCGCCTGCTGCGCGATGCCGGATATGAGGCCCCGGTCTTTCTCCACGGGGCGCTGCGTCGGCTCTGCGACTATTACACCACCGAGGGCATCGCGCTCGGGGAGCTGGCCGAGGCGACGCAGGCGCGGGGCCGGGCCGCGGATTTCGCCGGGGCCGTGGTGCTCGGGCCGCCTTCCGCCTTCGCCGCCACCTGGATCCGGCGCTTTTCCGATCCGCTCATTGCCTTCGCCTCCGGCTGGATGACGATCCGCGCGCGCCGCCGCCAGCGCGGGGTCGAACTGCCCCTCGTCATCTCCGACCATTGCGACTGGGACGAGCTGCTGGCCACGCTGACCGAACTGTCGCCTGCCGAGGTCTGGGTCACGCATGGGCGCGAGGAGGCGCTGGTGCGCTGGTGTGGCCTCAATGGCCTCGCCGCGCGCCCGCTGCATCTCGTCGGCTACGAGGACGAGGCCGACTGATGGATCGCTTCGCCGGCCTTCTCGACCGCCTCGTGCTGACGCCCGCGCGCACTGCCAAGCTCCGGCTCATTGCCGATTACCTGCGCGCGGTGCCCGATCCCGACCGCGGGTTCGCCATCGCCGCGATCACCCGCGATCTCGACATCGCCCATGTGAAGCCGGCGATGCTGCGGGCGCTGGTGGCGGAGCGCATCGATGCCGAGCTCTTCGCGCTCTCCTACGACTTCGTCGGGGACCTGGCGGAGACGATCGCGCTCGTCTGGCCGGGCCCGGTCGCGGTTGCCGACCCGCCGCGGCTGTCGGCCGTGGTCGAGACCCTGCGCCGCACGTCGCGCCGCGAGGCGCCGGCACTCGTGGCCGGGCTTCTCGACCGGCTCGATGCCTCGGGCCGCTTCGCGCTGCTGAAGCTGGTGACGGGCGGCCTGCGCATCGGCGTCTCGGCCCGGCTCGCGAAGACCGCGGTCGCGGCCTTCGCCGGGCAGGACCTCGCCGAGGTCGAGGAGCTGTGGCACGGGCAGGCGCCCCCCTACACGGCACTATTCGCCTGGCTCGAGGGGCGGGGCCCGCGCCCGGCGGCTGCGGCGGCGGCCCCGTTCCGCCCGGTGATGCTGGCGACGCCGGTCGATGCCGAGGCGCTGGCGGGCTACGACCCCGGCGATTATCTCGCCGAATGGAAGTGGGACGGCATCCGGGTGCAGGCCACTTCCGAGGCCGGGGTGCGCCGCCTCTATTCCCGGACGGGCGACGATATCGCCGGCGCCTTCCCCGACCTCCTCGCCGCCCTGGACTTCGAGGGCACGCTCGATGGCGAGCTGCTCGTGCGGGGCGCGGACGGCACCGGCGTCGCGAGCTTCGCCGATCTCCAGCAGCGGCTGAACCGCAAGACGGTCACCGCCGGGCATCTCAGCCGCTTCCCGGCCTTCCTGCGGGTCTACGACCTGCTGGTGGCGGGGGCGGAGGACCTGCGTCCGCTCGGCTTCGCGGACAGGCGCCGGCGGCTGGAGGCACTCGTCCCGGGTCTCGATCCCCTGCGGTTCGATCTCTCGCCGCTGGTGCCCTTCGACGGCTGGGACGACATCGCCCGGCTGCGGGCCGACCCGCCCGATCCGGTCATCGAGGGCATCATGCTGAAGCGGCGGGATGCGCCCTATGTCGCCGGCCGCCCGCGCGGGCCGTGGTTCAAGTGGAAGCGCGACCCCCGCACCATCGACGCGGTGCTCATGTATGCCCAGCGGGGCCATGGCAAGCGGTCGGGCTATTACTCCGACTATACCTTCGGGGTCTGGGACGGGGCCGGGGCGCTGGTGCCGGTGGGCAAGGCCTATTTCGGCTTCACCGACGAGGAGCTGACCCGGATCGATCGGTTCGTCCGCTCGAACACCACCGAGCGATTCGGCCCGGTGCGCGCCGTTCGGGCCGAACCCGCCCATGGGCTGGTGCTGGAGATCGCCTTCGAGGGGTTGCAACGCTCGCCCCGGCACCGTTCGGGCATCGCCATGCGCTTTCCGCGCATTTCCCGGCTGCGCTGGGACAAGCCGCCGGCCGAGGCGGACCGGCTGGAAACCCTGGAGGCGATGCTGCCCGCCTGATCGACGCGGCGCCGCCGGCGGGCTAGAGGCAGGCGCGCGCCCCCCGCGAGAAGAGGACGAGATGCCCGAGACGACCCCCGCGGACCCCCCGGCCGCGCTGCACCCCCGCTTCGAGCGCCGGACGCCGCTGGTTCTCGCCGTCGCGCTGTTCATGGAACAGATGGACGCGACGGTGATCGCGACCTCGCTGCCGGCGATCGCGGTGGATCTCGGCACCTCGCCGGTGGCGCTGAAGCTTGCCGTGACCTCCTATCTGATGGCCCTCGCGATCTTCATCCCGGTCAGCGGCTTCATGGCCGACCGCTTCGGTGCGTCGCGGGTGTTCCGCGTGGCGATCGCCGTCTTCATCCTCGGCTCGATCGGCTGCGCCTTCGCCGGCTCGCTCGCGGGCTTCGTCGGCGCGCGCTTCGTGCAGGGCATGGGCGGGGCGATGATGACGCCGGTCGCGCGGCTCCTGCTCGTGCGCTCGACCCCGCGCAGCGCGCTGGTGGGGGCCATGGCCTGGCTGACGATCCCGGCGCTGATGGGGCCGATCTTCGGGCCGCCGCTGGGCGGTTTCCTGACCACCTACCTCACCTGGCACTGGATCTTCTGGATCAACGTGCCGATCGGCCTGCTCGGCATCCTGAGTGCCAGCCTGTTCCTGCCGCCCGACCAGCCCGAGCGGCCGCGGCCGATCGACGGGCGCGGCCTCGTCCTGTCGTCCTGCGCGCTGACCGGGCTCGTCTTCGGCACCGCGGTCCTGAGCCTGCCGGCGCTGCCGCACTGGGTGGGCTATGCGGCGGTGGCGGTCGGCCTCGGCACCGGCCTCGCCTATCTCCGCCATGCCCGCGGCCATCCGGACCCGATCCTCGATCTCCGGTTGTTCCGCTATCCGCTCTTCCGCAGCGCGATCCTCGGCGGCAGCCTGTTCCGGCTCGGGATGGGGGCGACGAACTTCCTGCTGCCGCTGATGCTGCAGCTCGGTTTCGGCCTCACGCCCTTCGAATCCGGCCTTGTCACCTTCGTCGCGGCGGCCGGGGCGATCACCTCGAAATTCGGGGTGCAGCGCATCTTCCGCGGCTTCGGCTTCCGCCGGGTGCTGGCCCTCGGCGCGCTCTGCGGCGCGGGCTTCATCGCCATCAATGCCGCCTTCGGCCCGGCGACGCCGGTGCTCGTCATCAGCGGCATCCTGCTCGTCGGGGGCGTGGTGCGCTCGGTCACCTTCACCGGCATCAACGCCCTCGTCTTCGCCGATACCGAACCCGACGATGCGAGTCAGGCCACGGCGATCAATGCCGTGGCGCAGCAGGTCTCGCTGGCGATGGGCGTGGCGCTTGCCGGCGGCGTCCTCGAACTTGCCGCTGCCGGCGGGGCCCTGGCGCTCGCCGACTTCCACACTGCCTTCCTCGTCGTTGCCTTTGCCTCCGCCGGCGCCATCCTTCCCTTCGCGCGGCTCCCGGCGGATGCCGGCGCCGCCGTCTCGGGCCATCGCCCGCGCCAGGCGCAGGGCAGCTAGCGCGCATCGGTGGCTGGCGCGGGCGGCGGAGGCGGGTTAGACCGGGGACAGGGAGGACACTGCGTGCGGAATGCGACAACAGCCCTTGTGCTTCTTGCCGGACTGACGGCCGCGGGATGCAGTTCCGCGCCGCCGGACGACCCGCTCGCGGCCGATCCGCACGAGCCGTTCAACCGCAGCGCCCATGCGATCAACAAGGAGGTGGACCGCGCCGCCTTCGGCCCCGTGGCCCGCGGCTATGGAGCCGCCGTCCCCGAGGACGTGCGCGACATGGTCACCGACTTCTCCAGCAACTGGAAGCTGCCCCGCGAGACGCTCCAGTACCTGATGCAGGGCCGGCCGGAGGACTCGGCGAAATCCTTCACCCGATTTGCGGTCAACACGCTGCTCGGCCTCGGCGGCCTGCTCGACATCGCCACCGAGATGGACCTTCCCTATCGGAAGACGGGCTTCGACGAGGTGTTCAGCGTCTGGGGCATCCCGGACGGGGGCTATCGGGAACTGCCGTTCGGCGGCCCGGGGACGGACCGGGACTGGACGGGCTGGGTGCTCGATACCGCCCTCGACCCGACGTGGTTCATCCTGCCGCAGGCCGCGAACGAGGCCGTGCTCGGCAGTTCGGCGCTCGACCTCGTGAACGACCGCTACGTGATCGATCCGGTAATTGATGAAGTTCTCTACCGGTCGGAGGACAGCTATTCCGCCCTGCGCCTCAGCTACCTGCAGAACAAGCGGGCCGCGCTTCAGGGGGGAACCGGCGTCGAGCAACTGGAGGATGTCTATGCCGACTACTGACTTGCAGCGCCGCCGGCTTCTGGTCGGTGCCGCGCTCGGGGGTGTCAGCCTGGCGCTGCCGCGCGCGGTGTTCGCCGCGGCCACCGATGCCGCACAGGCGCTGGTCGCCGCGATCTCGGCCGATCTCACGACGCTCGTGAATTCCGGCAGGTCCGAGACCCAGCTCTATGCCGAGTTCGAGCGCCTGCTCGCCCGGTATGCCGACATGCAGGCCGTCGCCGCAGCCACCCTCGGGCCGCCGTGGCGCGCGGCCTCGCCCGCCGAGAAGAAGGCCTATGTCGCCACCTTCCAGACCTATCTCTCGCGCAAGTATGGCCGCCAGTTCAACGATTTCCGCGACGCGCAGATCCGGGTGACCGGCGCGCGCGACGGCGGCAAGGCGGGAGTGCTCGTCAACACCCAGGTCGTCCGGCCGGGGCGCGAGACCATCGGGGTCGACTGGCAGATCAGCGACCGCAGCGGCGCGGCCAAGGCGGTGAACCTGATCATCGAGGGCGTGTCCATGCTCGCCAACGAGCGGGCCGAAGTGGGCGCCATGTATGATGCCGGTGGCGGAACGATCGACGGCCTCATCGGCAAGATGCAGGCCCGCAGCTGAGAGTCGGATGCGGCGGCGGTCCTGGCAGGACCACCGCCACGCCGGTCCTCACCAGTAGGGATCCGCCTTCCGGAAGGCATCCCAGCGATCGTAGAGGGCCTCGGTGTCGGCGCGGCTGCGTTCCTCCAGCGTGCCGAGGATCCAGCCGACCGCGCGCTGGGCGGCGGCATCGTCGCGGGCCGGCGCCTCGGGGGTGCCGAGCAGTTCCGCCGCCATCGCGGCGTCATTGCGGCTCCCAAAGATGTCCTGCAGGCGCCGCAGCGCCGCCACGAAGTCCTTCGCCGCATCGTGGCTGTGCACGGGTTCGAGCATTTCGGCGGTATAGCGCAGCGTCTTCAGGGTCTTGCGCAGCTCATGCAGGGCTTCGTCGTCCTTTTCGCGGATCCGGCGGCCCCGCTTGCGCACCTTGAGATAGGCGGTCTCGAGCATCGGTCCGGCGAGCTCGGCGACCGGTGCGGCGAGGCGCAGGGTCTGGCCCCAGTCCGCCGGATCGAGCCAGCCGCGGGATTCGATGAGCTTGCCGAGATCGAAGAGGAAGCCTGTGGCCTCGGGCCCGGCCAGCTCGGCCCGCACCGCGGCGCGCACCTCCGTCCGGGCCGCGTCCAGACGATCCAGCAGCGCGGCGCGGGCCTCCGCATCGGCCCCGGCGGCCCCCGCCGGCACCACCTCGCTGATCAGCACGTCGAGGTCGCGCAGACGGCCCGCAACGCGGCCAAGGTCACGGGCCCGGGTGGCGACCGGGGCGAGAGCCGCCCGCCCCAGCGCAGGCCCGAAGACGCCGACCGCGGTGCGCAGCCGCCGCAGACCGATGCGCAGCTGGTGCGGCCCCTCCGGCAGCTCGGTTTCGAGCACGAGGACGAGGTTCTCGGTGATCTGGGCGAGGCAGTCGCGCAGGACCATCGCCGCCACCTGCTCCACCGGGCTCGATGGCGCATAGGTGAAGCTGCCGGCCTTGCGCGCCCGCGCCGGTGCCTCGGGCTCGCCCCGCAGCAGCGCATAGCCGCGCGCTGCCTTGTTGATGCTGGAAAAGCGGACGGGCCCGGCCGGGAACAGCAGCCGCGCGAGGTCGTAGAGCCCGGCGACGGAGCCCTGCACGAGTTCCAGCTCGGCCTCGCTGATCGGCGTGCTGTCCGTACCGCAGGCCACCGCGCCGACGTCGACCGCGAGCTCTGCCTCGCCGCCATCCGGCGTGCGCAGGCGCTCCACCGTGCGCCGGATGCGCGTCTCGAAGACCGGGCCGGGAACCTTGCCGTCGAGCACGTCGCGGACCGCGGCCAGCGCGCCCTCGGGATCGGGGCCGTCGAGCACGAGGCGGCCGCCGGGGGCCGGGATCTCGTATTCCTCCTGCGAGAACAGGCCCGGGCCGGTGGCGCGGGCGCCGGACTTCACCGTCTGGACCCAGCGCCGGCCCACCTTGCGCAGGCGGAGCGCGATCCGGGCCGCCGACAGGGCGCCGTCCGGGGTATCCTGGTAGATCGAGAGCAGCGTTTCGGTCCGGCGGGGGGCCAGCCGCAGTCCCTCGAGGACCGGCGCGGCCAGGAGCCGGGCAGTCTCATCCGCGGGAAGGCTGATCTTCAATTCGGTTTCCGCCACGGCGGCCGCTCCTTGCACCGGTAAGATTGTTGGTCGAACGCGATTTCCGTGATAGCCTCGGACCTCGCATGGCAGAATGTTCCGCGTCCACTGGCCATCGTGCCGCCGCAGATCTTTCGCAGCCCCCTACAGGGCCGCTGCCGTGCCAGCACCCCCCGATCCCGCGCAAGTGCCCTCGCCGGACGGTGGCGGCCCGTTCACGGAAAAACTGCTTAACGATTCTCGGCAATACTTCAAGACAGGCCCGCACCGGGCCGCCAGGAAAGAGGTGACCATGGCAGGTGTGCTTCGACGCAGACGTATCGGTTCCAGGGGGAGCAGTCCCTCGCTCCGCTGCAGCCTGAGGGAGGCACCCGCGCGATGACCCCCTCGACGCTCGCCATAGCCTCCGATTTCGTCAAGACGGGAATGGAGCGGGCGAACGTCCCGCTGACCCAGTCGCTCGAAGCCTACCTTTCCATCACCTTCGCCCGCTTCCTCGGCCGCACGATCGGTGTCGATCTCCTGACCGTCCGTGTCACCCAGGCCCTCGAGGCCCGCGCGCCCCGGGACGTCATCCGCGCCCTCGCCGACGAATGCCTGATCGCCTGCGCCCTGTTCGAGGCGCGCCTGCGCCGCGTCGGCAGCGTGCGCCATTATGTCGGGCTCGGGCAGGCGACCTATGACGCCGCCGACATGACCGAACAGGCCTATGGCTTCATCCACATGCGCGACGTGATCGCCAGCGCCGCCGCCCAGGGCGAGGCCGCCGAGGATGGGCGCATCCTGATCGACCGGGCGCTGGCCGGCAGCGGCACTGCCCGCGAGGAACTCGGCCGGCAGAATGTGGTGATCGGCCCCTGGGGGGGTGGCGGCAACCGCGGTCTCCTCTGGCACTGACCGGCGCGTCTTCCGGCGGGCCGGGCGCAGCGCGAGCCGCCTGCGCGGTCCGGCTCACGCAACCTGCATCCACTCCCCGAATCCGAGGCGGGTGTCCCAGCCGGCGTGCAGGCCACGCAGGGCGCAGGTGGCGCGGACGATGCCGGCATGGGTGACCCAGAGGGTCGTGCCCGGCTGGGGGGGGGTGTCGCCGAGCGCGGCGCCGACCCGCCGCGCCAGTTCGGCCACCGTCTCGCCCCCGTGCGGGCGGGCGGCGTCGAAATCCGCGGCCCAGGCGTCGAGCTCGCTGCGCGGCAGCGCCGACCAGGCCCGGTTTTCCCAAGCCCCGAAATCCATCTCGACAAGCCGCGGATCAACCTCCGCCACCAGCCCCCGCGCGCCGGCCCCCCCCCCCGGCGGGGGGGCGGCAGCGCGACAGCGGGCTCGTGCGGATCCGGTCGATCGGGGGCAGCGTCCGTGCCAGGACCGGGAGACGCTCGGCCAGCGCCGGCTCGTCGAGCGGCAGGTCGGTGCTGCCGTAGCAGAGGCCCTCGGGCGCCGCCGGCCGGGTATGGCGCAGCAGGATCAGGCCCATGCGGCGAGGGCCAGATAGAGCCCGATCTCGCTCAGTTGCTGGGTCGCGCCAAGGGTGTCGCCCGTATAGCCCCCGAGCCGCCGCGCGCCGATCCACCACGCGGCGCAGTAGCCCAGGCAGAGCCCGGCCGCCGCGAGAAGGGGGGCCGGCAGGCCGAGACCGGCGAGCGGAAGCAGCCCCAGGGCGCCGCACGCCAGCGCGATCCGAAGGCCCATGGGGTCGAGCCCCCCCGCGGTGAAGCGCGACTTTCCCTCCGTCCGGGCATAGCGCCCGCGTGCCAGGGTGAGGACCGC
>ERZ500977.37-NODE-37-length-35982-cov-9.760514_pt1 | contig 35982 bp, 43 predicted proteins | sample MGYA00248863_ERZ500977 | MGnify/ENA primary metagenome ERZ500977 (study PRJEB25958, sample SAMN03398581) | human skin metagenome | study: EMG produced TPA metagenomics assembly of the Human Skin Microbiome Metagenome (human skin metagenome) data set.
CGCTCTCGGCCGCCGCATCCGAGGCGAAGGGCACCAGCACGCCGCAGGCCGCCAGCAGGAGCCCCGGCCCGACGCCGGTCGCCCGGCCACGGGCCGGTCCCGGCCGGCGGGCGGCCGGGCCGCTCACTTCGCGTCGACCGGCAGCGTCACCTCGCGCCGCGGCGCCGGGAGATCCGAAAAGACAGCGACCGCAAGAAGGCCAAGACCCCCCGCAATCACCAGGAAGACTATTGCCCGAAGGACAAAGCGCATTGTCACCTGCTCTGACGTCGCGGCTTGACCGCCGCATCTTGACCTGTTCAATCACGGACCGCAGCCCGCAAGCCTCGGGCCGACTCTATCCCCGACACGCCCCGACGGCAATTGGCATGATCGACGCAAAGATGATCGACCCGACCGACATTCCCGTGGAGGCCGAGTTGGAGCCGCTCCCCCGTCTCCGCCTGACCCGGACTCTCGTGCTCGTCGGCCTGATGGGCGCCGGCAAGACCAGTGTCGGCAAGCGGCTGGCGGCGCAGCTTGCCGTCCCCTTCACCGATTCCGACAACGAGATCGTGGCCGCAGCCGGGATGAGCATCCCGGAGATCTTCTCGACGCTCGGAGAGCCCGCCTTCCGCGACGGCGAGCGGCGGGTGATCGCCCGGCTGCTGACCGAGGCGCCCCGGGTCCTCGCCACCGGGGGCGGCGCCTTCATCGAGGCCGCGACCCGCGAGGCGATCGCCGCCGGCAGCACCTCGATCTGGATCCGGGCGAGCCTCGACCTGCTGTGGGACCGGGTCCGCGACCGGCCCGGGCGGCCGCTCCTCGCCACCACCAATCCGCGGCAGGTGCTGGGCGACCTGCTGGAGCGCCGCTATCCCGTCTACGGACTGGCCGACATCGTGGTGGACAGCCGCCGCGGCGCCAGCCAGGACGCGATGGCCCGGGTGATCATCAATGCCGTGCGCGCGCATGACGCGGCCCACCCCGACCACCCGCCGGCACTGGAGGCCCTCCCATGACCACAGCCCGGCCGGACACCGCGGCCCCCCTGCCCGCACCGGAAACCGTCCATGTCCCGCTCGGCACGCGGGCCTATGACATCCGCATCGGCGCCGGGCTGCTCGCGCGCGCCGGCACCGAGATCGCGCCGCTGCTCCGGCGGCCGCGGATCGCGGTCGTGACCGAGGAGCGGGTGGCCGCCCTGCACCTGCCCGCCCTTGCGGCGTCGCTGGCCGGGGCGGGCATCGCCATGACGGCGCTGCAGCTGCCCCCGGGGGAAGCGACCAAGGGCTGGGCCGGGCTGGAGCGGACCGTCGAATGGCTGATCGGCGAACAGGTCGCCCGGGACGATCTGGTGCTGGCGCTGGGCGGCGGGGTGATCGGCGACCTCGCCGGCTTCGCGGCCGCGATCCTGCGCCGGGGGGTCGGCTTCGTCCAGCTGCCGACGAGCCTGCTGGCGCAGGTGGACAGCTCGGTCGGCGGCAAGACCGGCATCAACTCGCCCGCCGGCAAGAACCTGATCGGAGCCTTCCACCAGCCGCGGCTGGTGCTGGCCGATACCGCGCTGCTCGACACCCTGCCGGTGCGGGACTTCCTCGCGGGCTATGCCGAGGTCGCGAAATACGGGCTGCTCGGCGACGCGGATTTCTTTGCCTGGCTGGAGGCCAATGCCGCCCGCATCGCGGCCGGCGACCCGGAGGCGCGGCTCCATGCGGTGCGGCGGTCCTGCGAGATGAAGGCCGAGATCGTGGTGCGCGACGAGACCGAGCAGGGCGACCGGGCCCTCCTGAACCTCGGGCATACCTTCGGCCACGCGCTGGAGGCCGCGACCGGCTATTCCGGCCGGCTGCTCCATGGCGAGGCGGTGGCGATCGGCTGCGCCCTGGCCTTCGATCTCTCCGCCCGGCTCGGCCTCTGCCCGCAGGAGGCCCCGAGCCGCGTCGCCGCGCATCTGGCGGCCATGGGCATGCGGCGGCGGCTTGCCGACATCCCCGGCGACCTGCCGGATGCGGCGGCCCTCGTCGGGCTGATGGCGCAGGACAAGAAGGTCCGCGACGGCCGGCTCGCCTTCATCCTCGCCCGCGACATCGGCGCTGCCTTCGTCTCGCGGGACGTGGACCTCGCGCTCGTGCAGGACCTGCTGACCGAGGCCATGGCACAGCGGTAACGCTTTTCCACGCAGTGCAACATTTTTTTACCCAAGGCTTAGACTTCCTTAATGAACATCGCTAAAATGCTTGGCATCCACCCTTTGCCGGAAGCCCTGCCCGCATGTTCCGTGACCGCCTCCCCCGCCCCTCTCTCGCTGCCGCGGTCATTGCGGCGGTCCTGACGCCGGCGGCGGGCTGGGCGCAGACGACACCGCTCGCGGGCAACGGAACGGCCGGGGCGGTGGGGCTTGAGCCCGAAACCGAAATCCTGCCCGGCTTCGGCCAGACCAGTTCCCCGGCCACGACCGCAGGCTTCTCAGATGCCGAGCTCGGCCTGCCGGAGTTCCTGCGCGAGGGCGGACAGCTCGACGCCCCGAATCCCGACGTGGTTGTCACGCTGCGGGCCGGCGGCAGCCTGGGGCCCGCCTATCCGGGCTCGGGAGACACCGAGCCCAGTGTCACGGCCAAGGCGCGTATCGACTACCTGCGCTTCCCGAACGGCTTCGAATACGGCTCGGGCGACACCGTGGGCTTCCGCACCGGGCTCGGGCTGCGCGGCACCGTGCGCTATCTGCCGAACCGCAATTCCAGCAAGCATGACGAGCTGACCGGCCTCGACAACATCCCCTGGGCCTTCGAGACCGGCATCGGCCTCGGCTACGAGCAGCGCAGCTACCGGGTCTTTGCGGATGTCCGCTATGGCGTCATCGGCAGCCATGCCTGGCGGGGCGACATCGGCGCCGATGCCATTGCCTATCCGGTCGATGGCCTGACGCTGACCATCGGCCCGCGGCTCGGCTTCAGCAGCAGCCGCTTCACCGACACCTATTTCGGCGTCTCCGAACAGGAATCCGCCCGGTCCGGGATCGAGGCCTTCGATGCCGAGGGCGGCCTGACCAGCGCCGGCGTCGAAGTGACGGCCCGCTATCTCTTCAACGACCGCTGGGGCGTCGAGGGCGAGGCGAGCTGGGAGCGCCTGCTGAACGACGCCGCTGATTCGCCCATCACCCGGAACGGCGACGACGACCAGTATTCGCTGAGCGTCGGCCTGACGCGCCGCATCAGCCTGGACTTCTGATCTCCCCCGATTGATCCCCCGCGATCACCCCGGGACGGCCGGCCCCGCCGGCGGAACCGGATGCCCGGGCGGTCCGCGTCCGGAACCGGCATGATCTGACGAAGAATGGCGTGCGCCCAGCGCCCGCCTCCCCTTGCGCGCCGGAAAGCGGACGCTTATGCGGACGCGATGACAGAGACCGAACACCAGCGCCTCCTCATCGTCGATTTCGGCAGCCAGGTCACCCAGCTGATCGCACGCAGGCTGCGGGAATCCCGCATCTTCTGCGAGATCCATCCCTATCAGAAGGTGGATGCCGCCTTCCTGCGCGCCTTCGCCCCGCAGGCCGTGATCCTGTCGGGCGGGCCCGCCTCGGTGACGGAACCGGACAGCCCCCGCGCCGCGCCGGAGATCTTCGCGCTCGGTGTTCCCGTCCTCGGCATCTGCTACGGCCAGCAGACGATGATGGTGCAGCTCGGCGGCACGGTCGAGGCCGGCCACCATGCCGAATTCGGCCGCGCCTATGTCTCGCCCACCGAGACGCGCGACCCGCTCTTCACTGGCCTCTTTGCGACGGGGCGCGAGGAAGTGTGGATGAGCCACGGCGACCGGGTGACCGCGCTCGCCCCCGGCTTCTCCGTCATCGGCGAGAGCCCGAACGCGCCCTTCGCGATCATCTCCGACCCGGCCCGCCACTTCTATGCCGTGCAGTTCCACCCGGAGGTGCACCATACGGTCAACGGCGCCCGCATCCTGAAGAATTTCACCGACCTCGCCGGCTTCACCGGCGACTGGACGATGGCGACCTACAAGGACCAGGCGATCGCGGCGATCCGCGCGCAGGTCGGCGACGCCAAGGTCATCTGCGGCCTGTCCGGCGGCGTGGATTCGTCGGTCGCCGCCGTCCTGATCCACGAGGCGATCGGCGACCAGCTCACCTGCGTCTTCGTCGATACCGGGATGATGCGCCAGGGCGAGGCCGAGGAGGTCGTTACCCTCTTCCGCGACCATTACAACATCCCGCTGATCCACGCCGACGAGGCCGACCGCTTCATCGACGCGCTGGAGGGCGTCAGCGACCCCGAGGTGAAGCGCAAGACCATTGGCCGCCTCTTCATCGAGGTCTTCGAGGCCCGCGCCGCCGAGGTGGGCGACGCGAAATTCCTCGCCCAGGGCACGCTCTATCCGGACGTGATCGAGAGCGTCAGCTTCACCGGCGGCCCGTCGGTGACGATCAAGAGCCACCACAATGTCGGCGGCCTGCCCGAGCGGATGCATCTGAAGCTGGTCGAGCCCCTGCGCGAGCTCTTCAAGGACGAGGTCCGCGCGCTTGGCCGCGAGCTCGGCCTGCCCGAGAGCTTCGTCGGCCGCCACCCCTTCCCCGGTCCCGGCCTCGCCATCCGCTGCCCGGGCGAGATCACGCGCGAGAAGCTCGCGATCCTGCGCCAGGCCGATGCGGTCTACCTCGACCAGATCCGCAAGCACGGCCTCTACGACGAGATCTGGCAGGCCTTCGCCGTCCTGCTGCCGGTCCGCACCGTCGGCGTCATGGGCGATGGCCGCACCTACGACTATGCCTGCGCGCTGCGCGCCGTGACCAGCGTCGACGGCATGACGGCGGACTACTACCCCTTCAGCCACGACTTCCTCGGCGAGACCGCGACGCGGATCATCAACGAGGTGAAGGGCGTCAACCGGATCACCTACGACATCACCTCAAAGCCCCCGGGCACGATCGAGTGGGAATGATTTTTGCCCCTCCGGCAGTATCCGATTGTACGCCAGGGTACGGCATAAGTATCTGAATAACAAAGATAAAACTGTCATCGTCTATCGCCATCTATCGAGGGACAGTGCTCCGGTTTGACGGTATAGTGGACGGTATGGGGGAACTTGTTCGGTTAGAGATTTCGCTATACCGTCATGGCCAAGAGAGCTGCTGACGGTATAGTTTTTGGCCTTAAGGCATTGAAAGAGCGAATGAAATTCACTTTCAGTGACCCCAGTTTTGGGCTGACGGTATAATCGGTGCCTCTCTGCTGTTTTTGGACAGATTTGGAGGTCTCCATGCTCACGGACACAGCGATTAAGGCGCTGAAAGCACAGAAGAAATTGTACAAGGTGAGTGACCGTGACGGTATGTATGTCGTGGTCCAGCCGTCCGGGGCGATCGTGTTTCGGTACGACTATCGACTCAACGGACGGCGCGAGACGCTGACGCTCGGCCGATATGGCCCTGACGGCCTCTCACTTGCCAGGGCTCGCGAGAAGCTGATCGATGCGAAGCGGGCCATTTCAGAGGGGCGGTCGCCTGCTCAAGAGAAGCAGCATGACAAGCGGCGACTGAAGGAGGCGAAGCGATTCGGCGAGTTCGGCGAAAAGTGGTTCCAGGAGTCGCGCATGGCGGACAGCACGCGGGCTATGCGGCGCTCCATCTACGAGCGCGACATTCTGCCGACATTCCGAAACAGGCTCCTAACGGAGATCACGCCGGACGATCTCCGTATGATGTGTGGGAAAGTGAAGGATCGCGGCGCTCCAGCCACGGCCGTCCATGTGCGCGATATCGTGAAGCTGATCTTTGCATTCGCCATCCTGCATGGCGAGAAGGTCGCCAACCCAGCGGATGAGGTTGGGCCTGCGTCCATCGCGACCTTCGTGCCGAAGGATCGGTCCCTATCGCCCGCGGAGATCCGCGTCATGCTCGGTCAGCTTGAGCATGTGCCGACACTGCCGACCATACGGTTGGGAATGAAGCTTTTCCTCCTGACGATGGTCAGGAAGAGCGAGCTCCAGGATGCCACCTGGGATGAGGTCGATTTTGAGAACGCCGTCTGGTCGATACCCAAGGAAAGAATGAAGCGGTCGAAGGCACACAACGTCTACCTGTCTCAGCAGGCCATCGACATCTTCATCGCGTTGAAAACCTGCGCCGGCAATTCGCGCTATGTCCTTCCGTCGCGATATGACGCTGACGCGCCAATGTCGCGGGCGACGTTCAACCGGATCACGACCGCCGTGGTCGCTAGAGCGAAAAAGGAGGGGCTGCCACTTGAGCCCTTCACTGTTCACGATCTTCGACGCACCGGGTCCACTTTGTTGAACGAACTCGGCTTCAACAGCGACTGGATCGAGAAGTGCTTGGCGCATGAGGACGGACGGTCCTCGCGTGGCGTCTACAACAAGGCGGAGTATGAGCACCAGCGCCGGCATATGATGCAGGAGTGGTCCAACCTGGTGGACGCTTGGGTCGCGGGTCGGAAGTATGTGCCGACCCTGCTCCCGGCCACGATGGAGCTGCTTGAGCTCGAGCCTAGTGTTTGACAGGCCGAGAGCGGCGCAATCTCACGTCGGGGCTTGGAGCGCGTTCGATAGCATTGGCCCGAGAGGCACGGCGTCGAGCGTCAAGCCAAGCTTCGACTTCTGCCAGATCCCAGACGACGCAACGCGAGGTGAGATAGAAGCGCTGCGGGAATTCTCCTCGCTGCTCCATGTCGTAGATTGTGCTGTCGGCAAGCGGCACGATCTCTCGTAGCTGATGCCGGCGAATTGTCCTGCGGGCGACATGCGGCGCAACGCTCATACCGTATCTCCACTTCTTTACTCTTGTGGAGATAGAAGGCGATAGATCTTCCGATTTGAAGCCGCCGCGTGAAGGGATGCGGTAATATCGGGCTATAGCGTGCACATCGGACGGGCCGTCTCAACGGGCAAGTGCCATCTAGGAGTGTCGGCTGACCCTTGGGTTCTTGTTTGAAGCGCCGTCATCCGTGGAATAGCAGCCCGATGAAAGCCGCGACTCACTTCAAAATCCGCCGTAGAAATACGTGTCGGTTCGAATCCGACCGCCCGCACCATCTACCCAAAGCGGCACCCTAAATGGGTGATGAGAGACGTTGTCTCGTAAGGAACCCCGTTCCCGATCGCCGCCTAAGTCCTCCGCTGCCCGGAAAGCTGATTGACTGCATCCTACAGACAGTTGGGATATGAGATCGCGACCTGCACGACAGCCCAATTATTCATTCATCGCGGCAACGCGATCTCCGAAAAATGCTTCCGGATGAAATCCAGCTTTGGATCGATGTAGCGCTGGCAGAAGGGCCTGCTTGGATCGGTGCGATAATAGTTCTGATAGCGCTCGTCCGAAGCTTTGAAACCCTTGAACGGGAGCACCAGAGTGTGGACAGCCTTGTCTGTTTCAGCGGCAAACTGCGCGATTGCCTTCTCGGCTTCTATCCGCTGACCGACTTCAAAGACATAGATGGCGCTTCGATATTTTCCGCGCGGTGAGCGAGCTCTTGTGGCGGAGTGCGTCCTTAGATGCACTTCGGCGAGCGTGGCCAATCCAATAGCCGCAGGGTCGAAACTTACGACCACACCTTCGGCCCACGTGTCGGCCGGCGTTTCTGATTGCAGAAAGCCCTGATCGACTTGGGAGACGCCTCGCAGCGCCTGAAAGACGCCCTCGGTGCACTAGTGGCATCCGCCGCCGAAGCCGACTTTCTCCATTCATCAGCTCCTATGCAGTCGGGTGATCCCGGCCGCCGCCGGCGCGGGCGATAAGCTGCCGAGGAACGAGATGATCCGCGGCGCCACTTGGTCGGCCATTTCGACGTGGGGATAATGGCCGGCACCTTCCACGATCATTGTCTCGGCATGCAGCCGGCTTGCTAGGTTCTGAGCTTCCTCGACCGGGTTTGGGAAGTCCGGATCCTTCGTCCCCATCACAACAAGCGCGCGAACGGCGCTGTCATCTAGAATGGCGGCCGTGTCGGCTTTCGAAAGCGAGAGCATCGTCAGCAGCGCCTGCATCCGTCCCGGCTCTCTGAGATTTCGAGCGATGGCCGACTTGATCGCCTCGTGGTCAAAAGCTCGCTTCGTTGGATAGAGGCTGCTCCAGTATGTCGTCCAAAACCACGTCCGCCATGGCCCGGCGAACCCTATCGAAAGGACGAGCTTCTGGACGCTCGTCAGTGGAAGGTCTCGGACTATCGGACCGAGGAGCACGACACTGCGGACCAGGTCCGGACTCTCTCTCGCCGCCCTATAGAGCTGACCCGGCCGCGAAAGAGTTGCCAGTGATGGTGGCAGGGCCTGCGCCCAAGCGTCTCACGATAGAGATTGCGTCCAGGCCCACTGACCGTGTCAATCGGCGTCGTAACGGGACCCCTTATCGGCTCCCAAAAGGGACCCCTGCCTCTAGTTGCATCGGGTCAGCGCGCGTAGGCCCGGGGCTCTCCATTTAGCGCAAGGGCCTGCGGGCGCGGGTTATTTGTCTTTTCGGCTTTAGCTTTGAGAGCGGTTTTTAAAGCGCCAGGATTCGTTCCCGGTTTCCACGATCTCGCAATGGTGGGTGAGCCTGTCGAGCAGAGCGGCGGTCATCTTGGCGTCGCCGAATACGGCCGGCCACTCGCCGAAGGCCAGGTTCGTCGTGACGATGATGGACGTCCGCTCGTAGAGCCTGCTGATGAGGTGGAAGAGGAGCTGGCCGCCCGCCTGGGCAAATGGGAGATAGCCCAGTTCGTCCATGATGACGAAGTCGAGCCTGGTGATGAAGTCGGCCAGCCGTCCCTGTTTGCCGCTACGTGCCTCCGTCTCGAGCCGATTGACGAGGTCGACGACGTTGAAGAAGCGGCCGCGTGCGCCATTGCGGATCAGAGCACGAGCAAGGGCGATGGACAGGTGAGACTTTCCCGTGCCGGTTCCGCCGACCAGAACGATATTGTGCTGCTCGGCGAGGAAGGCCCCGGTTGCGAGTTGGCGCACCAGGCCTTCGTTGACCGGCGTGTCGGTGAAGTCGAAGTCGTCGATGTCCTTGGCCAGCGGCAGCTTGGCGACGGTGATTTGGTATTTGATGGAGCGCGCTTGCTTCTCGGCGATCTCCGACTGAAGCAGGTCACCGACGATGCGCGGCGGTTCGTGCTGTCGCTTGATGCCGGAGGCCATGATCTCGTCATAGGCGCTACGCATGCCGAACAGCTTCAGCGTGCCCATCATGTCGAGGATTTGGGATCGTTCCATATCAGCTTGCCCTCCTCAGGCTGTCGTAACGGGCGCAGTCGGCCAGAGGCTCATGGGTCAGGCGAAGCGCATCGGGGATGGAAAGGATGGCGGCCGGCTGCGGATCACGCTTGCGGGCCAGAATGTTGATGATGACGGCGGCCGAGAACACGCCCTGATCGATCGCCTCCTGGCAGGCCGCTTCGACGGCGGGGAGCCCGTCCAGGCCCACGCATTCGAGGATCGACACCATCTGCCGGTCGCCGTCATGCATTGCCTTCAGCCGGCGGCGCACCTTCTCCATGGCGGCGGGCAAAACCCAGTCGTGGAACGGCGCACCGTTGCGCAGTGCTCCCGGTTTGCGGGTCAGGACCGGCACGTAATGCCAGGGATTATAGATCGTCTCGCCACGGCCGAAGCAGCGATCGTGTTGGCCGATTTCCACGCCATCCTGCCGGATGACGATGCGATCTGCATAGGCATGTATCTCGGCAGGGCGGCCGACTGCCGTAGACAGTACCGAGTATTTGTTGTTGTCGAAACGCACGAGGCAGGTCTTGCCGATCGAGGCCTGCACAGCGTGGAAGCCGTCGAATTTGCCGGGATAGCCGACCAGGTGCGGCCGCTCCGCATCGAACACCTCCCAGATCGTGCGCTCTGTCTGATCGACGTGCTTATGAGCGCGGGCGTAACTGATGCACTTGTCCAGCAACCAGCCATTCAGTTCATCGTAGGATTTGAAGCGCAGTCGCGGCGTGAAGAAGCGTTCGCGCACCAGATTGACCTGGTTCTCGACCTGGCCTTTCTCCCACCCCGACGCCGGCGTGCAGGCCACCGGTTCGATCAGGTAATGGCTGCACATCTGTAGGAAGCGGCGATTGTATTGCCGTTCCTTGCCGACGAAGACCGTCTCCACCGCGGTCTTCATATTATCATAGATGCCGCGCGTGCAGGCCCCGCCGAAGAAAGCGAACGCCCTGTCATGGGCGTCGAAGACCATCTCTTGCGTCTCGCGCGGATAGGCTCTCACATACATCATCCGGCTGTGGCAGAGCCGGATATGCGCAACCTTCACCGTCGTCGTCACGCCGTTCAGCACGACAATCTCGTGGCTCCAGTCGAACTGGTAGGCCTCGCCCGGCGCGTAATAGAGCGGCACATAGGCTTGCGCCGTCACGGACCCGCGCTCCTTCGCCCATGTTCGGGCGTAACGCCGGACTGTGTCGTAACCGCCCTCGTAGCCGAGGTCGCGCAAGTCCTCGAATATCCGGATCAGTGTCAGCCGTTCGCGAGAAGATTTGGCCTCATTGGCGAGGAGCATTCCATCGAGCTGACCGCGCCAGGGGCCGAGCTTCGGCTGAGGTTGACGGGTCCGTTCGTATTTGAACTCCGTCTCATCGGTGCGCAAAACCTTCCGCACCACTTTCCGCGATATGCCCAACTCCCGGCAGATCGCCTTGATCGACTTGCCCTGAACATGGGCTAGCCGCCGTATCTTCAGAATTGTTTCCACAATAAGCATCCGAACAAAAAGCCTCCGATGAAACCGGAGGCTGTTGTAACCCCATTGCAAATGGGGGTCCCGTTTGGACGCCGATCACCCCATGTGCGGGGTCCTTATTCCATGCCTAATCACAACTGACCGGGCGGAGTAGTCAGTCCATCGCGCTGACGTTTCGCCGAATCCCCGCACATCCATCGTGACGACGCGGAATTCTGCCTGCTTTAGGTCGGGCCCTAGGAGCCGATATTCGGATCGCAGATCGCCCATCCCTGGAATGCACAGCACGATGTGCCCCGGACCGCCGGTGTCGTCGAAGGCGATACGGCCGCTGTCGACCTCAATGTACTCGGTGCGGACAAGAGACGAGGCCATCGAGTTTCCCTTCCCGTGAGATCGAGCTTCAGGCTGGTCGACCGACTTCGAACAAGAACCAGGCGCGTCGCTCCGCCTCGTCGGTCCAGGTGTCGATCAGGCCGGAAGTTGCGTTGTCCTTGGCTTTGTCCGCCACGTCCTTGGCGCGACGCAGTGACTCCACCATGTGTAGGTTGTCAGCGCGCAGCTCAGCGAGCATGTCCTGCGGCGTCACGAAATCCGCGTCGTTGTCCTTGATCGTTTGATGGCGAGCGATATCGCCGATCGATCGTAGCGTGGTGTTACCCGTCTTCCGGGCGCGCTCTGCGATCGCGTCAGTGGCAGCGAGTATCTCGGCCGCCTGCTCGTCGAGGAGCAGGTGATAATCCCTGAAATATGGCCCGGAGACGTGCCAATGGAAGTTCTTCGTTTTCAGGTAAATAGCATAGCTGTTCGCCAAGATGATCTTGAGAGCATCGGCGACAGTCATGGCCGCGCTTTCGTCGAGGTCAGATGGCGTCGGAGCGGGTGCGGAACTAGATTTCGTCATCGCTAGGACTTCCTCGATTGAATATTCTGCGGGATATCAGCGTCGTGCCTCCTCTGACGCTGCGGTGTAGAAGAAGGATTTACTGAATGATCCCGTCCAATAAATCGTCGCTATAGTTTCGATATCCTTGGTGGAGCCGAAAGGCGCTGCTGAAATTCGATGCCTAGGGACGCTGCGAGCGCCTTGTTCTTCAGGCGTCCGGTCGATAGCTCAGAACGAACGCTACAACCTTATCCGCCGACATCTCACACGGCTTGAGCGACGCCTTCCCGGAAGAGACGCGATAAAGATTGAAGCTGATAAGGTCTGAGCCTGCCAACTCCCGGGCGAAAAGACTGTTCCGTCGTCCATCCTTCGATCGACGCACGGTCACGCCGAACCGTCGACCGTCGTAGATGCCTTCGCTGTAACCTTCCGGCAGTTCCTTGAAGGCCGCATCAAACTTTGCCCGCTCCATCCGACCCCACCACACTCATCTGAAGGACGGTTTGAACCCCGTTGTTTCCCTAACGGCCAACGAGTCCAGAGTCAGCCGACCGCGCTCAGACTTCTAATGTCGGCCAAGCGTCATCCGCACGTTATCATCCCAAAGAAACCCAGCTTTGTGAGCGTTGGAAAATGACCGACCGCTACGCAACATCCACGCCTTTCCAGAAAGCAAAGTAGCCTCTAATCGCTTCAGCGCTGGCCGTTGGGTCAGGATAGGTCCAAGCGGCATTTAGGTTGCGCTCGCCGCCTACACGAATGTGGAAATAGTGGGCGGATCCCTTCACAGGGCAGACCGAAGTCTGCTCACTCCGTTCGAGCCGGCTGTGGTCGACGTCTTTGGGCGGGAAATAGTGATTGCCGTCGACGACTACCGTTTCGTCGCTCGTAGCGATGGTGGCGTCTTTCCAAATTGCTGAGACCATAAAAACCTCCTGTGTCGCCTATCGCCCTCGGGCCGGCAGGCCGAGGCGAAGCCCAGTCAGTTCGCGGGCGCCCCGCCCGCAAGAAGCTTGTCCAGTTCGCCATCGGCATCGAGCCGGGCGAGATCGTCGGAGCCACCGACGTGCGTTCCGTTGATGAAGATTTGGGGCACGGTGCTGCGGCCCGACGCCTTGATCATCGTCTTTCGGTGTGCCGGGTCGGACTCGATGTCGTGCTCGGTCCACTGCACGCCTTTTTCAGTGAGAAGTGCCTTCGCGCGACGGCAGAACGGGCACCAGCTCGTGGTGTAAAGGAGGATGTCTGGTTTCATTTCCTCGTCTCCGATCGTTCATGTGTGGGGTTGCGGCCGATGCTTGGGGGACGTCGACCTCTGCGAAGGTGTAGGCATGGGACCGAGCGGCGGGCTCAAGGGTTTCGGTTTCGAAAGTCCGATTGCGGATGAGTTGGGCCATCACGCTGCCATCCTTCGGACCGTGTCTAAGACGCGGTCCCGGCGATAAGGCTTTTGAAAGAAGACGATGTCCTGCGGCACGACCGCTGCTTCCGGCCACGGCCTGCCGGACGTGATGATGATCTGGATGGCGGGCCAGCGCTCGCGAATGCGGATGGCGAGCATGATTCCATCGATGCCGCCGGGCATGTTCACATCAGTGAAGACGACACGGATGTCGAGCCGATCTTGCAAAGTTACGAGCGCATCGGACGCATCCGACGCCTGAAGCACTTCGAATCCTGCTTCCTCGATCATGTCCGATGCGAACAGACGAAGGAGTGGCTCGTCTTCGACGACGAGCACCACGGGTTTCACCATTCCACGCATACTCCCATCAACCTTGAACCAGGTGACGCATGGAGGCGTGTAGATCAGCAGCTAACCCGGAGGGCTCGTAGCGGACATCGACGCCTCCTGTGCCGACAAGGCCGATGTTGATCAGCTTCGAACCAAAACCTCTGCGCGTCGGCGGGACGACGGGTGGTCCCCCGCGCTCACGCCATTGGATGCTTAGAAGATCGCTCTCCTGCCCGTTCAGTATGCCCCACGTCAGAGACACCTCGCCGTGATCATTGCTCAGCGCGCCGTACTTGCAGGCGTTGGTCAGCAACTCGTGCACTATCAGCGAAAAAGAGAGCGCCGCTCGCGGCCCAAGGGCCACCGTAGGGCCACTCATGTCGACCCGATCCGAGAATCCTATCGCGTCAATCACGGTCGCGGCGATCGTTTGCAAGTCAGCCTGCGTCCAACTCATTTGAAGCAAGGCGTCGTGCGCCGCGCTAAGAGCCATCAGACGGCGCTCAAAGGCGTAGACTGCATCGCGATCGGTGACGTTTCGCAACGTTTGGCTCGCGATGGCCTGAACCATAGTGAGCATGTTCTTCAAGCGGTGAGCGATCTCACCATTCACGATGACTTGCTGCTGCTCGGTGCGGAGCCTCGCGACCCCAGCCTCGAGCCGGTCCGCCGCGCTCCGCAGGAACGAGATTTCTTCTGCTGGCCACGGTCGGGGGTGCGCCGAATGGACAAAGAAGACGGCGATGGTCTTGCCTCGATCTCTCACTGGCATGTCGACCAGAGACCGAACGCCGACACGCACTGCGCTCTCGAGATTATGGAGCGTGCGGTCGTCGGTTAGGGCGTCCCAAACGATCAGGGGGTCGCCACCGACGAGCGGCTTGCGCAAGCTTCCGTACTCTTCGAGACGGTGGCGGCCGGCGATGCTCATAATCCCGGGCGCCGTCCAATCTGTTTCGACGTCAATGGTCTCGACGTCATCGTCGACGGATCCGAACCCGGCCCGGTCCGTGGCAAGCGCCCTGCCCACGATGGCGGCGGTAGCCGACGCCATCTCGGCGGTGTCGTGACTGCTTCGTATGGTCTCGCCGATCTCGACCAAGGCTGTCTGCAGCCCCGTGAGGCGCTCGCTCGCGTTGGCGACACGGCGCAGTTCAAGATTTTCGCTGGCGAGGCGAGCAAGTGCCTGAAGCATCGCCTTTTCCGCTTCGCTGAGCCCTTTAGGCCGCGGAGCGGTATCGATGACGCAGAGCCGACCAACGATCGCGCCGGATCGCAGCATGAGCGGTGCGCCAGCGTAGGCGCGAAAGTGCCTGACGCCGGTGACGAGCGGATTGCGCTTGGTCCGCGCGTCATTTGTGAGATCGACGATTTCCAAGAGGTCGCCCTGATCGATCTCGATCCGACAGACCGAGTGTTCGATTTCGGTCTCGCACACCTCGAGCCCGTACTTGGCCTTGAACCATTGACGGTCGGTGTCGAGGAGAGTGATGAGCGCGATCGGAACGTCGCAAGCCTTTGCCGCGACGAAAACGAGATCGTCGAAGGCTTGCTCTTCCGGCGTGTCGAGGACCATGAGGTCCGCAAGCGCCTTCGCCCGCTGTGCCGGCCCGAAATCTGTTTTGTCAGAGTTCAGGCTCACCAGAGCTCTCCCGGTCGGGGCCTTGAAGCCTGAACATGGCCGATCATGCGCTTTGGCTTAGTCACGTCAGTGCCCCCTCACGCGCGGCGGCCACTGCGATGACGGGCCCCCCGTGTCGCGGCTCTGATCGGCGGCGGCACCAATAGTCAGAACGATCTTGCCCTGGATGTGGCCTGCCTCTGCTCGATGATGAGCGGCAGCCGCTTCGGAAAGCGGGAATGTGCTGTCCACGGCGACGCGAACCGCACCGCTATCGAGTAGTTGAGCTAGCTTGGCCAACTGATCGCCGTTGGAACGAACCTGAGTCGCCGAAACGGTCACCCCCCGGCCGGCAGCCTCGTCATGTCCGGCAAAGCCGAGGGGAAAAATCGGGAACAGCGCGCCGCCCGGACGGATGGTCTGCAGAAAGCGGCTCGCGGCCGGGCCGCCGACAGCGTCGACGACGAGATCGACGTCGCGCACATCGTCTTCGGGCTTGGTCTGCGTGTAGTCGATGAACTCGTCAGCACCCAGTTCGCGGAGGAAAGCCTCGTGCCGGCTTGACGCGACAGCTAGTGGCGCATCCTCATAGCGGAGGACCTCGGGAGCGCCGAACTCATGGAAGCGGATCGCCTTCATCTCATACCCCCCAATCAGACGCGTTCGAGGAGGGCGACGGTGCCTTGACCGCCGTCGGCACAGATGCTGACGATCCCGAGAGACCCGACCGGCATGGCCCACAGCTCTTTGACGGCTTGGCTGAGGTCACGCGCGCCAGTCGCGCCGAAGGGATGCCCGATAGCTACCGAACCGCCGTTGGGATTGACGCGATCCCAGTCGAAGTTACCCATCTCGGGCGAGACGCCGGCCTTCTCTCGGACCCAATTCGGATCGGTGATGGCTGCGACATTGGCCAAGACCTGTGCCGCGAAGGCTTCGTGGATCTCCCAAAGGGCAATGTCGGAGAATGCCAGCTGATGTCGCGCGAGCAGACGCGGAATGGCATATGACGGTGCCATCAGAAGCCCCTCCGTGTGGAGGTCGACCGCAGATATTTCGAAGTCGACGAGCCGCACGTGAGCCGTGCCTTCGGGGAGCCTCTGCAAACCTTCTTCATTGGACACCCAACAGCCGGCCGCCCCATCTGTGATCGGAGAGCTGTTGCCAGCTGTCAGGCTACCCATGCCGCTCTCGCGATCAAAGGCCGGCTTCAGACCTGACAGCCGTTCGGCGGACGTGTCCGCACGCGGGTTTGCATCGCGGGCAAGTTCCGGCAGTGCAATCACGAGGTCATCGAAGAAACCGCTGTCCCAACCGGCGATCGCTCGCTGGTGGCTCTTGAGAGCCCAGTCGTCCTGTGCCTCACGCGAGATCCGCCACGCCTTGGCGGTCTCCTCCATGTGATCGCCCATCGTCCTGCCGGTAAGGCGGTTGGCCCATCCCTTCGTCGGGAGCACATAGTCGGTAGGAGCCAGCGCCCCCAAGGCGGCAAGTGCTGCTGCGGCATCCTGCGCGAACAAATCGGTGAGCCGCTTTGATGCCTCGGGGGTAAGCGCGAGCGATGGCCGGCTCATGACCTCAGAGCCGCCGACCATGATCAAGTTAAGGCCGCCACCGAGCATGCCGGCCGCAGCGAAACACGCGGTCATGCTGGTTGAGCACGCAAGAACAACGGAGAATGCCGGGACATTGGGATTGAGTTTCGCGTCTAGCCATACCTCACGAGCGATATTGCTCCAGCCCAGGTTTGGGATGACGCTTCCCCAGACAACGAGGTCGGGCTCGGCAAGCTTCCCCATCTCCTGAACGACGGGCACGGATAAGGAGACCGCGTCATAATTCGCCAGTGCTCCCCCGCCGCGCCCAAAAGGGGTCCGAAGGCCTGCGGCTACGAAAACTGGTTCTGCAAAGCGGCTCACAGTGGTCTCCCGAAAGACAAAGGTTCGAATAAGCGACGCGGCGTAGTGCGCTCAGGCTCCCCGGCCTGGGCCGTAGTTGAGCGCTTTCGTCTGGAGGGATTCGACCATTTCGCTGCCTCTACCCTCCATAGCGCTCAGTCTTAATGATCGAGGCGTCGAGCCCGGCCGCTAACGCGCCGTCCGTCGCGATGTTGACGAAACCGTTGGACCCGCAAACGAACACGTGGGCAGGATCTCGACCCAGGCGGGCGATCGTCTCCTTGACCATCTCGGCGTCGATCCGTCGGCCAAAGTCCGAGGCGCGCATTGGCGCTTCGCGCGTTATCGCGACGGCTAGGACCAACGCAGAATCACGCATCTCGATCGAGCGAAGTTCGCTGGAGAAGAGTACGTCGCGACTGGTCCGAGCGGACAAGAGCAGCGCAACTGGAACGGCCTGGGCCAGTGCTTGGCGCTGCCTGATCATTGCCATCAGTGGGACCAAGCCCGAACCTGCGCCGATCAGCAGCACCGGGTCGTCAGCAGGTTCGGGCCACAAAAAGTGGCCACCGAGAGGACCTCTAAGTTCGATTTCGTCGCCAGGAGCGGCGACGTCGTGGAAGAACGGCGAGACTTCGCCATCGGGCAGACGCTCTATTGCCAACTCGAGGATCGGGGACGAGGCAGCCGACGATGCAATCGAATAGCTGCGCATCGCTTGATAGCCATTGGGGGCGGTCAGGCGCACGTCAACGTGCTGGCCGGCGGTATGGAAGAAAGGCTCCCGTAGCAGCAGGAAAAAGCTCTTTATACTTGGGGTCTGCTGGACGATCTCGTCGATCACACATGACTGCCACGACGCGGGTTGCGCGTCGATCTCAGTCATGGGTGTACCGTTGTTCGCGCCACGGATCGCCGTAGATGTGATAGCCGCGCAGTTCCCAGAAGCCAGCTTCATCACGCGTCGTGAACTGCAGCCCATTCACCCATTTGGCGGACTTCCAAAAGTATAGATGAGGTACTAGCAGGCGCGCCGGTCCGCCATGATCACGGGGAAGCGGCTCGCCCGCATACCCAGTCGCGACCATCGCCTTACCGGCCAGAAGGTCGGCGAGCGGGACATTGGTCGAATAGCCATCGTAGCAGTGGGCCAAGACGAAATCGGTGGGCCGCTCGAGTCCTGCATCCGCGAGGATGTCTTCGATCAGCACGCCTTCCCACTTGGTGTCGAGCTTCGACCATGACGTAACGCAGTGTATGTCTTTAGTTACGTTGGTTTTCGGAAGGGCGTTAAACTCGCTCCAGGTCCAGACCTTGATCGGCTTTGGACCGATCTTGACCGTAAACTTCCAGTCGGATGTCTCGATACGTGGCGTCGGTCCCGCGGTCAGTACGGGAAAATTTTCTACGAGATGTTGACCCGGCGGAATGCGGCCATCGTGGTCGCCGCCTGAACCGCGGCCGGTGAAACCTCTGGTGACCATGCCGAACCCCCTTGCTCGTCACGACAGACCGGAACCGACTTAATCTCAGGCTACTGCGTAGATGATCTTCGCACTTGCATGATGCCGAATGGATCGACAGGCTGAAACTCAGACAACCGAATGCCGTATCAGTATAGATCTGTTTATCATCACTATGAATCGCGCTAATCGCACCTCGACTATAGCGGTAGAGCAGCATCTTTGCCCAATGTCTGCTCGCTATAGTTTCAATACCTTCCGACCAGCGTTGCACGCGTATGTGCGCCCGTGGGATGTTAGGCGAACGCCGCCGGCTGTCGGACGGAGAAGGCACGGTCATCGCCTGCTTGCGGTTCACGTCATGAGGTCGCCATGCACGCTCAAGCTGAAATCATCGCAGCGCTCGGCGTCTCTCAAACGTTCGATGCTGAACAAGAGGCCGCGAGCCGTATCGGCTTCCTTCGCGATTATTTGAGAAGGTCTGGCCAGCGAGCGTATGTGCTTGGAATCAGCGGGGGCGTCGATTCCCTGACCGCGGGCCTGCTGGCGCAATCGGCCGTGAAGGAGCTTCGCCGCACCGGGTACGAGTGCGAGTTTCTTGCGGTGCGGCTACCTTATGGCATTCAGTCGGATGAGCACGATGCTCAACTTGCTCTCTCGACGATCAAGCCTGACCGTACGGTGGCGATCAATGTGAGGCCCGCAACGGACGCTCTTTGGGCGGAACTGACGTACTCCGGATACGATCCAGTTGATCCTCACGACCGCGGCAGAGCGCTAGGTAACGTCAAGGCGCGCCAGCGCATGATTGCTCAATTCGCGCTCGCTGGAAGCCTGGGTGGCCTAGTGATCGGTACGGACCATGCAGCGGAAGCGGTCATGGGGTTCTTCACCAAATTTGGCGATGGCGCCGCGGATGTTCTGCCTCTCGCGGGTCTCAACAAGCGACGTGTTCGCGCGATTGGGGTTCACCTTGGCGCCCCGCCTGAGATAATCGGCAAGGTTCCGACTGCGGATTTGGACGATCTCATGCCGTTGCGCCCAGATGAGGATGTCTACGGCGTGACCTACGATGAGATCGACGATTACCTCGAGGGACGCGTCGTGGCGCCGACGGCTGTAGAGACAATCGAAGAAGCGTACCGAGCGACAGCCCACAAACGTAAGCTACCTGCTGCGCCCGCTTTCCAGATTTGACGTCACCCAGGTCGAACGCACGCTCCGATTTGCTCCCGTCGAAGATATAGAAACTATGTCACGTCGCTATTGGAAAAGTTCAGCGTGGGAATTCATAGTCGATCACGCGAACGCTTTGTTTCGATGGGTATAGTTGAGAAGAGCATTGGTCTCATCGACCACGCGACCCTCTGGCTCAGGGAGCAGTAACGCATAGCAAAGCCGCTGTGGACGCGATGTTTCGCCAGGCATCGGGTGTCTGCATCGTGGTTGGAGAGAAGAATGAGCCCGGCCGAACGTCAAGCTCCTCAGCTTCGTGTGCAACGGTGGATCGGTGTAGATGGCGGCAACCTCGCCACGCCGATCCAACTATCGGATCTGGGCGTAGGCCCGAAGATCGTGTTCGCGTTTCAGCATTGGTGCCGTGGCTGCCATCTGCATGGATTTCCCACTCTGCAGAAATTGCACGGAGCGCTGGAATCCAGAGGTGTCGGGTTTGCAGTGATCCAAACGGTCTTCGAAGGTGCCCACGAAAATACCTTCGAGAAACTGCGCATCAATCAAGTCGAATACAATCTCCCCATTGCTTTCGGGCATGACGAGCCGCCAGCTGGCGCGGCTTTTCCCACATTCATGGAAGATTACAGAACACGGGGAACGCCGTGGTTTACCGTCATCAACGCCAACGGTCGCATCGTCTTCTCGGATTTTCATCTCGACGCGGATCGTTTGGTGGCGGAACTGGAGAGCACGTGAAAGATGCCACGTTGGCTCATTCTAGCCGCCACCCATATCGCCGCCGCCGCCGCAGGCTTTGCTGGTGGCATCTACATGCTCCCGATCCTGACCGCGCCGGTTTCGCCGACCGAAGCTGTCCTGCGCAGCTCGACGCCTGAAGCGCTTTATTCCGGAAGGCTTGTTCGGGATCTCGCCGGCAGCGACCTGCTGCATTGGGGCGAAGGTGAAGTGCGGGTCTTGCCTCTCCGGATCGCGCACATCGGCCGCCTCTCGCCGGGGCCGGACTACAAGCTCTATCTCACCCCACACTTCGTCGACACAGAGGAAGCGTTCCTCGCGATCAAGGACGCATCCGCTCGGGTGGGCGATGTGAAAACGTTCAACGGCTTCATCGTAGAGGTGCCCGCCGATATCGATGTTCGAGACTACAGCACCGTTGTCATCTGGTGCGAAGCCTTTGCTCAGTTCATCAGTTCCGCGGAGTATCAGCCTCCGCGTCAGGCTCGGAAATGAGCCAGGCGATGGACGACGTAAAGGCAGCGTGCGCGCGGGGACTCGTTTTGGCTCCGGTTGCGGCGCTGTTGTTAAGTGTCGCCACACTGCTCCTGGGCAATGGTCTGCTGGGTACTCTCCTGATTGTGAGAGCTGGTCAGGAAGGCTTCTCGGCCGGGACGATCAGCGCAATGATGTCCTTTTATTTCGCGGGCTTCACGATCGGCGCGCTGGTTTTGCCCCGGATCATCGTGTCTGTCGGTCACGTCAGGACCTTCGCTGGCTTCGCGGCGATCGCTTCGATGACTTCTCTCCTCCATGTCGCATTCGTAGACGCGAGCGCATGGATGCCACTTCGGCTTGTAACCGGCTTCGCCTATGCCGGCATGATCCTTGCGACTGAGAGTTGGCTCAACGCTCACGCTATTCCGTCCACACGCGGTCAGCTCTTGTCGATCTTCGGCGTCGTTTCGATGGGCTCGTGGGCTCTTGGCCAAGCACTTCTAAACGTGGCCCCACCTGCAGACGTGACCCTGTTCCTGATCGTCTCACTGCTGATATCGGCGGCGGTCGTCCCAGTCACTCTGCTGCCCAGCCATCCGCCGGCCGATGTTCGACAGGAACCCGTCGCCTTCCGCGATCTTTTCGCGGTCTCGCCTCTAGCATCGGTCGGCGTCTTCCTGGCGGGCCTGGCCATAGGCGGTTTCTGGGGCTTGGGACCTAACTTTGCACAGAGGATCGGCCTCGATGTGGGCGGCATATCCGCGTTCATGGCGGCAGTCCTTGGTGGGACGCTCGCCCTGCAATGGCCTCTCGGATGGCTATCGGACCAGGTGTCGCGAAACCTCGTCATCGCCGGCGCGGCCCTGGCTTCCGCAGCGTCCGCTATCGCCGTAGCGATGGCGGCGGACGCGCCTCTGCCTCTGCTACTCGCCGCGGGCGCGCTGTTCGGCGGCTTCGGCATTCCCATCTATTCGCTATGTCTAGCCGTCGCCAACGACGATCTTCCTGCGGGTCGGCTTCTGGGCACAGCTCGCGGGCTTCTTCTGCTCAACGGTATCGGGACCGCTGCTGGGCCGCTCATCGGGGGAGTAGTGATGGATTTAGTGGGGCCCGGCGGCTTGTTTCTCTACGCGGCGGCGTTGCTCACTGCGCTGGCGGTGTTGGCCGGTGCGCGCAGGCGTACTCACCGCGCCATCGAGACACGCGCCATACGCTGCCCAAGCACGGCGATGATCACCGGATCCCTCGATGCGATGATAACAACGCAAGCTAAGCCACAGAAATGATCATTCGCGGCCGAAGGCCAGTCAGCTGATGCAGACGCTTGGCCCAAACGAAGCGAAGCCCGCCATGGACGAGACAGTGTGTGCTCCCGCTCAAAGCGGGGCCCATGAAATGAAGCGGGGTGCTCTTGCCATCCTTCCCTTGGCGTTGGGAGCCAGCGTGTATGGCATGGCCTTCGGTCTTCTGGCTGTGCAGGTAGGCTTTCCGTGGTGGGGCGTGGGGATCATGAGCGTCTCTAGGGGCATAAACTCAACATCGGTTCGATGTAACGGCCCCGGGAGATAGCCGTTGGGTCGGCAAGGCTTTTGACGCTATCTGTCCGCAGCCTCACCCCCCAGATGTTGTGTGTGCCAACCGCTGGGCCGCGGCCGCCTAAGATCCGGATTGAATTTCTGTGGGGCTGCATAATGCAGCACGGCGGGTCCTCGCCTAGGCAACGGCCTCAACGGTGAGGTCCCGGCCGTTGAACTGCACGGTTTCACCCGCCCGCGCACCCTCGATCGCCTCGAAGATCGGGGCCATCGTGGAAATACCCATGAGCTCACGCCCATGACAGGTAAACCTACTCGTCGACACTGCGATCACGAAGTACTTGCCGGACAGCTTGATGACGGCGCCCTCCGCAACGGCTGACTTCGGCCCGAAATCGATCGCACGCAGCTTGTCGAGCTTATCCGCATAATCATCGAGAGTGTCGTCGAGCGCTTCAGCGAAATCGCTTGCGACCTCGGCTTGCGCCTGCTCGTCGTTCTCTATCGGCTCGCTCCGATCGAGGCGCGCGGTGGAAACGTAATCGAGATAGTTGTCTCGAGCGCTGTGTAGTGCGGCCGTCTCAAGCGACAGCATGGTCTCCCGAATGTGGTCTTTGTTCCAGTCCATCTTGTCCTCGTTACTTCGTGATTTGGAGCCGACGCACATCCTGGGCGATTGCTCGAGAAGCGGTCTCCGCGAACAGCGAACGAGTCATTCGTCGCTAATGACGTCTTCGCCCTGGTAGGGAATTCTGATTAGCCGAGGGTCCCGAATGATGCTCGTGACGAGCCAAACGTAGGACTGTTCTGCAGTATCGAAGCCGAGGATGCTGAATGCGCCCCCGAACGGACACGCTGGAAAGTCCGGAAAGCCCTCTCTCAACACGTAGCGCTCCGGATCGCGATCGAACTCGCTTTTATAGACCTTGCGCAGCCCATGCTTGCTCGGGACGTCCTCGTCGCCAGCCGGGGCTGTCTCGCGGTGCTCGATAAGCCGTTCAGACAGGTCGCGGTGACATATCTCGTCAAATACGTCGAACGCATCGATCAGCAGGCCTTTGTGCTCGGTCGCCGGATCGGTGATGGCGTAAATGTTGGACGCGTCTTCGGCCCCGTCCCCGCTTTCGAGACGCAATGCTGCGTCGACGCGAATGCTGCATGGATCGAGCGTTGATCCGAGTTCGAGATCGACGAGAGCGCCGTCCTTCACGCGATATTCTCGGTCATAGCCTTTCGCCACGAAGGACTGCACGGCATCCAGAACGTCTGTCACTTGGGTCGGCATAAACGCACCTCGAATTCGCATTGGAAGGATCGCGCCAGGGCGGAGAGCACGCAATGGCGCATCGACCAATCAGCGCGCGAAGCGTGGGCTTCCGTCATAGCCATTTTGCTCGCTTGAAGCGCACGAACAGGAACAGGCAGAACGTCAACATCAGTCCGAGCACGACGAAGTAGCCGTAGGCTGTATCCAGCTCAGGCATGTTCCTGAAGTTCATCCCGTATATCCCCGCTATGGCCGTCGGGACCGCAAGGATGGCCGCCCAGGCCGCGAGTTGGCGCGTGATGACACCTGTTCTCTGCGCTTCCAGCAGGCTGCTGAATTCGAAAACAGTGGACAACACCTGGAGGAGGCCGTCGACCATGGACTGAACGCGATCGACATGGTCCGCGACGTCGTTGAAGTAGGGGCGAACTTCAGCGCTGATGCATGGAAAGTGTCCGCGCACGAGCTTGCGCACCAGCTCCGCCATAGCGCCGAGCGTACGCTGAAAGCGCGTTAGCTCGCATCGTAAGCCGAAGATGCGGGCGACTTCCTCTCGCCCGAGGAAATCGTCGAGCGACCGCCTCTCCATCTCGAGAACGTCATCTTCGATCATTTCGAAGATGGGAAGATACTGATCTACGATCCGGTGCAGGATCGCGTGAAGGACGTAATCGACGCCCTTTCCGAACTGGGCGGGCGAGCCCTCCAGTTGCTCTCGAAGATTGCCCAATGCCCCGGCGTTGCCGTGGCGCACGGTGATGAGGTGGTTATGGCCAGTGAAGATCGCCGTTTTGCCGTAGCGTATGCGATCTCCAACCAGCTCGGCCGTCTGGGCGACGACGTAAAGCTCGCCATTGTAAACTTCGAGCTTCGGCGGGCACATCGGGTGCATCGCGTTGTCGATCGCCAATGGATGCAGATTGTAGGTCGCCTGAAGCGTCTTCAGTTCGCCTATTGACGGCTCGCTGAGCCCAATCCAGCAGAAGCCCGAACGGCTCTTGTCGAGCTCGACGCGCTCGTCGATCGCGACTTCGCGGATCCGCCGACCCTCGTTGTAGTAATACGCGGCGATGACGCTCATGCCGGCCTCGCCGGGATGAGCAGGCCCCGCTGCACAGCTGGCCGAGCAAGGCCGCGGTCTAGCCACGCTCGGACGTTCCGGTGATCGTCAAGGCGCAGCAGGTCGCCGGCGTCATAGCTGCCGACCAGGGCATTGACCCAGCCGAGCGTCGCAATGTCGGCGACGGAGTAGTCCTCGACGATCCAGTTGCGCCCTTCGAGCTGGCGATCCAACACCCCCAGGAGGCGCTTGGACTCGTCGGCGAACCGCTGCTGAGGCCGCTTGTCCTCATAGTCCTTGCCGCCCCAACGCAGGAAGAAACCCAGTTGACCGAACATCGGGCCGATCGCCGACATTTGGAAAAATACCCAACTGAGCGCTTCGTAACGCCTGGCTGCCGCCGCTGGGATCAGTTGGCCGGTCTTCTCGGCAAGATAGACGAGGATCGCACCGGATTCCCAAAGACCGAGCGGCTCACCGTCCGGACCGGATGGGTCAATGATCGCGGGTATGCGGCCGTTGGGATTTAGAGACACGAAAGCCGGGTCTTTGGTCTCATTCCGGCTGATGTCGATGAAGTGCGGCTCGTATGGGAGGCCGGTCTCCTCCAGCATGATGGAGACCTTGACGCCGTTTGGCGTCGGAGCCGCATAGAGCTGCAACAGATCAGTGTTGGAGGCGGGCCAGCGCTGAGTGATCGGAAACGATGAAAGGTCTGGCATGCTGGGCGATCCCACAACGTGATTTCAGCGAAGAAGCGTGACCGCCTGATTGGCTGGCTCGGGGACCGCATCGCTGGTCGATGCGGTCCCGATGCTTACGATCCAGGGGCTTAGCCGCGCTGGCCGTTGCAGCTATTCCGCTGCCTCTCCGGCGGTGCGCTGAGTGTCGCCAGCGTCATTACGTTTGGGGAGCACCCAGTTTGCGCGAGGGAAATGGCAGGTGTAGCCACCCGGCCGCTTCTCCAGATAATCCTGGTGCTCTGGCTCTGCTTCCCAGAAATCCCCAACGGGTTCGACTTCGGTGACCACCTTGCCGTCCCACAGTCCGGATGCGTCAACATCAGCGATCGTGTCTTCTGCGACGCGCTTTTGTTCGTCGTCGACGTAGTAGATGCCCGACCGGTATGAGAGTCCGCGGTCATTGCCCTGACGGTTCTTCGTGGTCGGATCGTGGATCTGGAAAAAATACTCCAGGATGTTGCGATAGTTCGTCACCTCGGGGTCGAAGATGATTTCGATCCCTTCGGCATGCGTGCCATGATTGCGATAGGTGGCGTTTGGCACGTCGCCACCGGTGTAACCCACGCGGGTCGAGACGATTCCGGGCTGCTTGCGGATCAGATCCTGCATACCCCAGAAGCACCCGCCTGCGAGAACAGCGCGCTGCTGCATGTTAGGCCTCCTCTACTTGATCGAGATATTCACCGTAGCCCGCGGCTTCCATCTCATCGCGTGGGATGAAGCGAAGCGCTGCTGAGTTGATGCAGTAGCGCAGGCCGCCGCGGTCGGACGGACCATCCGGAAACACGTGACCGAGATGGCTGTCGCCGTGTACTGAGCGAACTTCAGTCCGTACCATCCCATGCGAGCTGTCTCGAACCTCGTTGACGTGCGCCGGGACGATCGGCTTGGTGAAACTCGGCCAGCCGGTGCCCGACTCGAACTTGTCCGTCGACGCGAACAACGGCTCACCGGATACGACGTCGACGTAGATGCCCGCCTCCTTGTTATCGTTGTACTCGCCGGTGAAGGGCCGCTCGGTGCCGTCCTGCTGGGTGACCCGGCGCTGTTCCGGCGTCAGGCGCTCAATTGCTTCCTTTGATTTCTCAAACTTCATGATGGTCTCCAATACTTAGTTAGAGGTCCAGGCACACTACGTTCAGTTTATCTTTGCGGTGGTCGCCTCAACTATCGCAGCGGCTCCAGTTTTTATCCAATACGTCGTGTGTATAGTTTTGATACCGCCCGTGCACTTTGCTTGCGAGGTCAACTCCACTCGTAACGCGCTGCGAGTTGTGCAATTTTCCGTATCTCGACCGGCGCCGTGGACCCTGAAACGGTCGCGATCACCACCTCACGTTCCAGGGCGAAACCCTCAATCGGTCTGGTTACCAAGCCAGGCGCGGCAGCCGATCGTTCAGGCAGAATGCAAATCCCCCGCCCTTCAGCGACGACACGCTGGACCCAATCATCTCGATCTGAGCGAAAACGAGGGCGGACGAGCACCTCCCGCCGAGCGAAGTGATCGAGGATCTGATCGCGGAACTCGCATTTCAGCCGATCCACGAACGGGAAGGCCAGGAGGTCTTCGCCGCGAACGGTGTCGGTCTCCGCTAAAGGGTGATTGACGGAGCAGCCCAGCACGAACCGTTCCTTGAACAGGGGCCGGACATCGAGCTTGCGGTCCGGTCTCGATTCGCGGGGTAGGATGCAAGCATGGTACTTACCTGAGAGCACCTCCGACGTGTCTTCGCTCGACTGTAGCGAATGCAGTTTGATCTCGATTGACGGAACCTCTTCCAAGGCGCTGTCGAAAAATGTCGTGAAAGCCTTTGGGCCGACCGTCGGAGCGACCGCGACATCGAGAACGCGGTGTCGTCCCATGGCCCAGTTTTCCGAGTGATGCCTTACGCTTTTCATCGCGACCAGCATGCGGCGGAACTCGAGTTCGACATCCTGACCGAGGCCGGTGAGCCTGCTGTTCTTCCCGTCACGATAAATCAGCGGTCCACCAAGTTCTTCCTCCAGGCGGCGGATCGCGCGGGTCAGGCTTGGTTGGGAGACACCACTAAGACGAGCAGCTGCCGTGAAATTCAGCGTCTCGGCCAAGTTGATGAAATAGCTGACCTGATTGAGTTCCATAGCCCTTCGGCCCGTGCGCCTGACAGATGCTACCGCTGACTGAACGTCCCCCGCGGACGCCCTACAGAAGTATGCGCGACGCATATAATCATGACCGAGGGGCTTGTCTATATGCGCCACGCATATAAAAGAGATGTCCTGCGGTGCTGGGTTTGGTCGCGAATATGTCGATCGGTTCGGCCGAGTTTGCGCGCTGGCACGCTCGCACCGCGGCGTGTGGGAGGCTCGAAGACATGGCAGGCACTGCGTTCACGTTTCTCAACGCGGCAGGTTCACGGATTTCCGGGCGGCTAGAACCCCCGGAGGGAACACCTCGCGGCTGGGCGATTTTCGCCCATTGCTTCACCTGCGGAAAAGACAACCGTGCCGCAGTTCACATATCGCGCGCGTTGTCGCGCGCGGGCATCGGCGTCTTGAGATTTGACTTTGCCGGCGCTGGGATCGGCGAGCCGACCGCCGATGCTTTGAACTTCGCCTCGGACGTTCAGGATATCAGGTCAGGCGCAAAGGCGATGAAGGCCGCCGGTAAGACCCCCTCTCTTCTTATCGGGCATAGTCTTGGCGGCCTTGCAGCAATCGTAGCCGCGTCAGAGCTACCAGATGTCGCTGCGGTGGCAACGATCGGTGCGCCGGCGGACCTGCACCATATCCTGAGCATCTTTAAGCAAGATGACCTCGACGCCATCAGGGAAGACGGGGAAGCCTCGGTCGAAATCGCCGGTCGATCATTCGTGATCAGTCGTAGCTTCATCGAGTCTTTGCAAGCAATCGATGTGGAGACGGCCATCAACTCACTACGACGTCCGGTGCTGGTTATGCACTCCCCGGTCGATCAGGTGGTTGGGATCAACCATGCGTCGCGCATCTTCGTCTCCTCGCGCCACCCAAAGAGCTTCATATCGCTTGATACGGCGGATCACCTCCTCAGCGATGCAGGCGACGCGAACTACGCTGCCGCTATGGTCGCTGCCTGGGCCAACCGCTTTCTTCCGCCACTCGTGGACGACCTCCCGCAAGTTGAAGCGGCGAAGGGCGTGAGCGCCACGGAGACGCTAGCCGGAAAGTTCCAGCTTACGGTGCGCAGCGGCGAGCACACTTTGTTTGCGGACGAGCCGCCGTCGGTCGGCGGACTTGGCAGCGGATTGTCCCCTTATGAATTGGTGTCAGCCGGTCTAGCGGCCTGCACCGTCATGACGATGCGACTTTACGCGAACCGCAAGGGATTTCCGCTTGAGCGCGCGAGCACGACCGTCGAGCACATGAAAGTGGCAGATATGATGCCCCCCGATCGCTTCAAACGGACGGTCGTTCTGGAGGGGCCGTTGAGTGATGAGCAGCGTGCGCGGATACTTGAGATTGCTGATCGCTGTCCGGTGGACTTGACGCTCCTCCGAGGGTCGGATGTGCAAACCGAGTTGATAGACGGATTAGCATTCATCACGCCCACGAAGGTGGAGCCGTAATCGTGACTTCCGCAAAAAGTCACGGTCAATCAGTTAGCGAAACCATGCGTCGAGAACGCGCAATCCTTGCTGGTGGGTGTTTCTGGGGCTTGGAGGATTTGTTTCGGCGAGCCAGGGGGGTCGTAGGCACGCGCGTTGGCTACATAGGCGGAGAGATGCCTGACCCTACATATGCTCGTCATCATGGCCATGCGGAAGCGGTTGAGATCACATTTGATCCGGCGGTGACGAGCTATCGCAAGATCCTGGAATATTTCTTCCAGATCCACGACCCGACAACTTACGAGCAGCAAGGTAGCGACGTCGGTCCAAGCTATCGTTCGGCGATCTTTTACACGTCGCAGGCCCAAATGGACGTGGCCTTAAAAACGATCGCCGAGATCGAAGCGTCAGGCCGCTGGCCTGGCCCGGTGGTATCCGAAATCAACCCGGAGGAGCCGTTCTGGGAGGCGGAAGCTGAGCACCAACTCTATCTCGCCCGGAATCCCCAGGGTTATAGCTGCCATTTCGAGCGAGCGAATTGGCGCTTGGACAGGTCAGATCGATGAGTTCCAAACTGGCGCGGCTTTGTCTCATGTTCGGCTTCGCGTCTCGCGATGCGAAGCGAGGTCGTGATGCCTGAGTACGTGATCGCGGGCCTGTGGGGATTGCTGTCAGGCAGTGGGCTGCTTGTCGGCGCGATCGTCGCGGATGCCCTCTTTGGCAAGCTCACTCACCGCATGATTTCAGCCGTCATGGGCTTTGGCGGCGGTGTTCTGATAGCAGTTGTAGCCACCGAGCTCATTGGAGAACGGGTCTCGGACGATCTCGGGCCCACAGCGGTCATCGCGCTGCTTGCCGGCGCTGCGATCTTCAGCGGAGCCAATTTCTACCTGTCTCGGCGTGGCGCGAAGAATCGCAAGCGATGCGGTGAATGCACCGAGCAGCCGCGTGAGGGCGAGCAGCACGGGAGCGGCGCTGCGATCGCGCTCGGCAGCGTCCTTGACGGCATCCCGGAAGCGATGGTGATCGGGATGTCGGTCGCGAACGGCGGCGCGATCAGCGTTGCGGTGATCGCTGGATTCTTTCTCGCAAACGTGCCGCAGGGTCTGTCGAGTACATCGGGTATGAAAGTCGCCGGGCGATCTCGACGCTACATCTTCACGATCTGGATCGGCATCCCACTTCTCGTGGGCATTTCAGCAGCTTTGGGCAATCTGCTTTTTGGTTCGGCCGATACGCAAGCTCCCGCAATTCTTTCCTTCGCTGCGGGCGCGGTCATCGCGATGCTGGCTGAGGCAATGATTCCAGAAGCCTTCGAAAAGGCGCCTCCGTTCATCGGTTTCATAACCGTTGTGGGCTTCCTCGCAGCTTATTTGATCGCGCAGCACTGACGCCGCCACGTCAACAAGCTGGTTACGCGCCGTCGCTGCCTTCTCGATCCACGCCTCTTTCGTGCAGTTCGGCGTCGATTGGACAGTTGGTGCAGCCATCGTAGCAGCAGAGCCGACAAATCCGATATGAGTGCTCGAGGTTCTCCAAACGAGCGCGGAGGACGCGTTCGGCGATATCGCACAGGAGCTTCACTTCGGCAGGATCGAGGATCGAAAGACCCTCGGCGATGACTTCGTCCCGCGATGCGAGCACGCCGTCGCTCGCAACCTTCCCTGACTCAGTGAGATAGAGAGACCGCGTGCGTCCGTCTGTTGAATGACCCCGGCGTTCGATCAGCCCTTCGGCCGCTAGCCGGTCCACGAGACGAACCGTTCCTGCGTGTGACAGGCCCACGCCGACCGCGAGCATACGAATAGATAGCCCAGGCTTGTGCGCGAGCAGCGCCAATGCAGAGGCAGCAGGGCCAGCTTCCGGCGCCCGCGATGAACTAGCGCGAACGATGTCGTCGCTGATCATGAGTGCGAACGCCCCGAAAATGTTGCGATCTCGAGGTCCATCCATTGCCGCATCTATATGTGCGCGGAGCATAGACAGCAAGCCAAACTCTTACACGATTTGCGGAGAGACTGCGTTAGGAAAGCGCGCTTTTACAATGCTTTACAGTCGGTTACGGGACTCCCCCCCGCTGTAGCTATGAGATGTCGCAGCGCTCAAGACGCCCTTCAATCGATAGCTATCGGCTATGATGTTCGCGAGATTGACCGCATGACCACCGAGCCGGGACACGAATCACCTCGGTCGTCCCGCTAGACGTGGCGACCTCGTTATCCGCAGGCTTGCGCGACTCCTGCGCCTAGGCATTGGACCGCGTGTGCGGCGGAGCTACGTGTTCCGAGGTCAATCAGCATGCGATCGCGGACCTCGCCTGTTGCTCGTTGGGCAGCGAGCGCCTTTTGCGCATCTCTGTCCGGCACAAAGGCGATACCTCCTGTCAGGCGCGCAACCGTGACGGCGACCTGCAACTACACTTGGCTGAACGCAACGCCATGGGCGCACTGGCAACGTGTTGACGTTCTACTCTCCTCGCGATAGGTCTATGCGCGGCGCATACATACTCAACCGTTTCGGTCTTTCAGGGCCGTCGGCTTCAGCCGGCCGTCGGCGATGAGCGGTACGCCAGGGCGAACGCCGAGGAAGGCCGTCGATCAAGCGGCTTGAACTACGGACAAGCGGAGACGCGCATGACGATCAAGGTCGCAATAAATGGCTTCGGACGTATCGGACGCCTCGCGTTGCGCTCGATTGTCGAGCATCGCCGCCAAGACATTGAGGTGGTGGCCATCAACGATCTTGGTCCCGTCACCACGATGGCGCATCTCCTCAAGTACGACTCGGTGCATGGTCCCTTCCGGGGCTCTATCGCAGCGGGCGAGGACTGGATCGACGTCGGTTCCGGAAGGATTAAAGTTGTTTCGGAGCGTGATCCGGCAGACCTCCCGCATGCATCGCTTGGCGTCGATGTCGTGCTCGAGTGCACTGGGCTTTTCACGACGAGCGGAAAGGCACAATCCCACCTTCGGGCAGGCGCGAAGCGAGTATTGGTTTCAGCGCCTAGCGAGGGGGCTGATAAGACCATCGTCTTCAAGGTCAATCACGACGCTCTAACGCGAGATGACATAATCGTCTCGAACGGCTCTTGCACGACGAACGTGCTCGCGCCGGTAGCCAAGGTTTTGAACGATCTCTTCGGCATCGAGCGCGGATATATGACGACGGTGCACGCCTATACGGGCGACCAGCCGACATTGGACACCGTCCACAAGGACCTTTACCGCGCGCGTGCTGCCGCACTCTCTATGATCCCGACGTCTACTGGCGCCGCGAACGCGATCGGGCTCGTACTCCCAGAGCTGAGAGGGAAGCTTCACGGATCGTCCATCCGCGTACCGACGCCCAACGTATCTGTCGTGGACTTGAGTGTGTCAGCCGCCCGTGAAGTGTCGATCGAGGAAGTCAACGACGCCATTCGGCAGGCCGCTGAAGGGTCGATGCAGGGTGTGCTCGCGACGACCTCAGAACCCCTTGTTTCAATCGATCTCACCCACCGCAGCGAATCCGCCATCGTCGCTCTGCCGCAAACTGACGTCGTGGACGGCAGAATGGTTCGGGTCCTTGCCTGGTACGACAACGAGTGGAGCTTCGCCACGCGCATGGCGGATACGGCAGTAGCCATGGGCAAGCTGATCTAGCCGGCAGGATGCAGGCGGCTACGATAGGGATGCTGCCTGCTTCGCCGAGAACGACATTCGGGTAGGAGCGATCATGGGCATGACTGGACCATTGGCGCGCGCAGCGCGTGCTCTTGTTCAGTGGCCCCGCGCTCACGCTGCCTTAGTGGCGGGGCTGCAGGAAGACGCCATAGCGGATTTCGAAGCTGGCAGAGCGGGGCTCGATTTCGCCGACATAGCTCGGTTACGCGATGCACTCGAACGCGGAGGCGCGGTTTTTATCGACGATGATTCGAGCGGGGGGATCGGGGTGCGGCTTAAGTTCAATGCCAAGGATGTGCGCGCCATCAATCGAATGGAGGGTGAAGGTGGGCCGGTGGGCACCGACGACGTCTGAAGCCGAGCATTCGTCGCTGCCGGGCAAGAGGCCGTGAGCGCGAGAGAGCCGGCGATGACTATCATCAAGCTTCACGATACGGCTGCTCTTAAGAAGCGCGTGTTCGTTCCGAGCAATCCTGCCCGGGTCACGATGTATGTGTGCGGACCGACTGTCTACAGCCGCGCCCATATTGGGAACGCGCGGCCGGCCGTGATTTTCGACGTGCTTTCGCGCCTGCTGCGGCATGTTTATGGAATGGATGCGGTGACCTATGCCCGCAACGTAACTGACGTCGACGACAAGATCATCGATGAAGCGAGCGCGGAGGGTGTGCATCCGTCAGTTATCGCGCGGCGGTTTGAGGAACTGTACCTCGCCGACATGGGCGCACTAGGCGTGCGCCCGCCGGATATCGCGCCGAAAGCCACAGCCCATGTTCCTGGCGTGATCGCCATGATCTCTAAGCTTCTCGAGGGCGGCTTCGCCTATGAAACACACGGCCACGTGCTGTTTCATGTCCCGTCCGACCTGCACTATGGCGCGCTCGGACGCCGTGACCGCGATGCAATGATCGCCGGCGCACGGGTGGAGGTGGCTTCCTACAAAAAGGATCCGGCCGATTTTGTCCTGTGGAAGCCGTCACCGCCGGAGGCAATCGGGTGGGACTCGCCCTGGGGGCGTGGGCGCGCGGGCTGGCACATCGGATGCTCGGCAATGATTGCAGAGAATCTCGGCGAGACAATCGACATTCATGGCGGCGGGCTTGATCTGGTGTTCCCCCATCATGAAAACGAAAGCGCACAAAGCCGGTCGGCTCATGCAGGCTCGCCGGTGGCACGCTACTGGGTGCACAACGGCTTTCTGACGATGACGGACACTGCGGCCGGTGTTGGGAAGATGTCAAAGAGCCTCGGCAACGTTGTGAGCGTCGGCGAACTGCTGGAGCGGGGCCACGGAGGCGAGACGCTGCGTCTGGCGTTGCTGTCAGCGCATTATCGGCAGCCGCTGGAGTGGAACGAGGCGCTGCTCTCCCAAACAAAAACGATTTTGGATCGACTGTATCGGCGACTGAAGATGTTTAGTTTCATCGACGATGAGGAACTCGGCATCGATGACTGCAATCAAGCTGTCGTCGACGCCCTTGCCGACGACCTGAACACGCCGCTGGCGCTCTCAAAGTTGGTCGCGATCGATGACCCGAAATCGCTCATTGCGAGCGGCATGCTCCTTGGGCTGTTTTCGAGACGTGAACGTTGGTTTCGCTTCTTTTTAGACGGGCCTAGTGGGGAATCAGATCACGTCGCCCGTCTGATCGACGCTCGCACGGACGCGAAGAGCCGAAAGGATTTCGCCGAGGCGGACCGGATCCGCGCAGAACTCACAGACTTGGGTATCGCGTTGGAGGATGGACCTACAGGGACAACCTGGCGACGGTTGTGAACTCCTATAGTAGCGCTCTAGCGGCTTGGCAGTTCTGTAGCCTGCCCGTGGGACGGCTCGACAACACTCACTCGATATCGTATGCGCGACGCATATATCGAATGAGTTGCGATGATGGATGAACCCTCTGATCGCTTGATCAACATTTTCGGCGCGCTTTCGCAAGCGGTAGCGGATCGAGTGCGTATAGCGATCGGCGAGGCTTTCAGCGCTGGTGGCGAGACCGCTGCCGCTCTCATCGCTATCGGTCACGCGCCGGGCATGTCGATCGGACAGGTCCGCCAAGTCCTTCGACTGTCACACGCAGGCGCCGTCCGCGTCGTCGAGAGGCTGGAGGATCAGAAACTCGTAGCGAAGTCGCAATCGACTTCTGACCGTCGTGTGGCTCACGTTACTTTAACCGCCCTCGGCCAAGTAGAGAGAACTAAGTTGCTTGGCCTCCGTAACGCCGCTGTGGCGGAGCTACTCAGCAAGGTTTCAGTTGAGGATCGCGGCGCATTGGAGCGCGCGGCCGACTCCATCCTGTCGTCTCTACTGTGCGATCCCCTCGGGGGGGTTGCGACTTGCCGGCTGTGCGATCAGGCCCGTTGTCTCGACTGCCCGGTTGAAAGGCATCGTCCGTATCGACGGCAGGAATGATCGCACGGGCATCCATTTTGAAGTGCTTTCGCGGCTCTACAGTGCGGGAGCGCGCCGGCCGGGCAGCGCGTTCCGCGCGGCAAAGCCGATGACGATGGTCAGCGTCATCAGAAGGTAGGCGACTATTCCGCCAGGAGAGAGCGTAGGAACAGCCGCCAAGATCATTGCGTCGTTCCCGCCGGGTATGAGAGCTATACCGACACCCATGAGAGCGCCACCGACGATCGATCGAATTATGCCATAGCCAGTGGGCAGTTGAAGACGCAGATTGCCCTGCCGAAAGGAAGCCGTGAGAGCACCCGCGACCGATGAGATCACCGTAACAAGCGTGACCTCGCCTGATGGTGACATGCGGAGAGGAAGCCCGCGTTGAATCAAGTCAGCGAAGGTCCACGCTGGTGACAGTGCGTACAATAGACCGCCAGTTACGCCGAGGCCGATCATCGACGCGGCGAAGGGCCACGCCGGCCTCTTGCGCGCAACGCGCTTTATACAGACGAACACGATCGACAGCATAAGCACCAACAAAAGACCGGCAAGCGTCGCAAGGCCCAACAGAGTGGGAGTAGCAGTGAGGCTTGGCCATGACGCCTCATAGCCGAACCTTGTTTGATCGGCCGCCCATATACCGAAAGCCAAGCCAAGCGGCAGCGCTATAAGCCTTATCTCCCCATCGCCCAAGCGTGCCAATGACCCGAGAAGACAAGTGTCGTTGATCAGTGCGCCTAGCCCAAATGCGATTGCTCCAACTAAGAGAAGCCAGTTGATGCTAGTCGACGGCGTGAGAGTAGCGCCCAGCGCTCCAGACCAGACAAGCGGTATCGAGATAAGGCCCGCAGCTGCTGACGCCGCTAGAAATCCAACAAACATCCTCGGCGGGCGTCGCTTCTGGATTTCGTGAGCAGCGACGACTAGGCACGTTCCACCTTGATTGGCGGAATACCCAAACCGGGGTCAGGACATAGAACGGGCACAGATATACGCTCTCATGACTGCCATCCGAGACGCTGGCCGAGTTTACTCCTTCG